>Ga0247831_1002610_pt1 | contig 28697 bp, 8 predicted proteins | sample LaCruzMarch2015__9_FD_192406 | JGI IMG/M metagenome (GOLD analysis project Ga0247831, IMG submission 192406) | Freshwater microbial communities from meromictic Lake La Cruz, Castile-La Mancha, Spain - LaCruzMarch2015_1m | ecosystem: Environmental > Aquatic > Freshwater > Lake | place: Spain...
AGCCCGGCACATTGATGCTGAAGTTGCCGGAGGCATCCACCGTGCCGGTGAAGTTCTGGCCGTTGATCGTCAGGGTCACGGTGTCACCCGGCTGACAGTCCGTGGTGGTGCCGGTGATCGTCACGTTACCGCCGGCCTCAGTCGCATTAAGGATGTTGTCCGGCGTCACGGGGTTGACTGTGATCGTCGGCGCGGGGGCAACCGTGTCCACCGTGTAGGACTGAATGTCCGTGCCCGTACCCGTGTTGCCCGCTGCATCGGTCGAGCTGACCGAGCCTGCGATGGTGGTATCGGCCGCCAGTTCGGAGCCCGGCACATTGATGCTGAAGTTGCCCAATCCATCCACCGTGCCGGTGTAGGTATTGCCGTTGATCACCAGGGTCACCGTGTCGCCCGCTTGGGTGCCCGTGGTCGTACCCGTAATGTTCACGCTGCCGCCCGCCTCCGCCGCGTTGAGAACGTTGTCCAACGTGACGTCGTCGATCGTGATGGAGGGCGTCGGCGCATTAGTGCTCACCGTATAAGCCTTCGTGCCGGTCCCGGTCCCTGTGTTTCCGGAGGAATCAGTGGTGCTGACCGAGGCATCCATGGAACTGTTGGTATCCGCAGCCAGGTCGGATCCCGGAACGCTGATGCTGAAGTTGCCCGACCCGTCCACCGTGCCGGTGTACGTGTTGCCGTTGATTTCCAGGGTCACGGTGTCACCTGCTTGGGTTCCCGTGGTCGTTCCGGTGATGGTCACGCTACCGCCCGCCTCGGCCGCGTTCAGAATGTTGTCCGGCGTCACCGGATCGATCGTGATGACCGGCGCCGGAGCCACCGTGTCCACCGTGTAGGACTGAATGTCCGTGCCCGTACCCGTGTTCCCGGCCGCATCGGTCGAGCTGACCGAGCCTGAGATGGTGGTGGCAGCCGCCAGATCGGAGCCCGGCACGCTGATGCTGTAATTTCCGGAGGCGTCGACCGTCCCGGTAAAGGTCTGGCCGTTGATCGTCAGGGTCACGGTGTCGCCCGGCTGGCAATCCGTGGTGGTGCCGGTGATCGTCACATTGCCACCCGCCTCGGCCGCATTGAGGACGTTGTCGGAGGTCACATCGCTGATCGTCAGGGTGGGCGTCGGCGCCACCAGATCCTTGGTATAGGGCTGCGTGTCGCTTGAGGTGCCGGTGTTTCCTGCTGTATCCGTCGAACTCACGGAGGCAGCCACGGAGGTGTCCAGGGCCAGATCGGCTCCCGCCACGTTGATGCTGAAGTTGCCCGATCCATCCACGAATCCCGTATAAGAGTTGCCGTTGACCACCACCGTCACGAGGTCACCCACCTGGGTACCCGTGGTTGTGCCAGTGATCGTGACCGTGCCGCCCGCCTCGGCCGCGTTCAGGACGTTGTCGGCCGTGACGTCATTGAGCAAGATCGTCGGCGTCGGGGCCGTCAGATCCACCGAGTACGTCTGGGTGTCAGTGGCGGTCGCGGTGTTGCCTGCCGCATCCGTGGCGTTGACCGAGGCCGCAATCGACGTGTCTGCGACCAAATCAGCCCCCGGCACCGCAATGCTGAAATTACCGAGGGCATCCACCGTACCGGAGAAGGTCTGGCCGTTGATCGTCAGGGTCACGATGTCACCCGGCTGGCAATCCGTGGTGGTGCCCGTGATGTTCACGGTTCCACCCGCCTCGGCGGCGTTAAGGACGTTGTCCACGGTGACGTCATCCACCGCCAGGGTCGGGGACGGAGCCACCGTGTCTACCGTGTAGGCTTGGTTGGCCGAGGCGGTTCCCGTGTTCCCTGCCGCATCCGTCGAGCTCACCGAGGCCGCGATGGTGGTGTCGCTATCCGCTGCCAGATCCGAGCCCGGAACATTAATGCTAAAGTTGCCGGAGGCATCCACCGTGCCGGTGAAGTTCTGGCCGTTAATGACCAGCGTGACTGTGTCGCCCGTCTGGGCACCCGTAACGGCTCCGGTAATCGCCACCGTGCCGCCCGCCTCGGCCGCGTTCAGAGCATTGTCAGGTGTCACCGAGTTCAGGGTGATCGCAGGAGCCGGGGCCACCGTATCCACCGTGTAAGCCTTGTTCGCCGAAGCGGTGCCCGTGTTTCCCGCCGTGTCGGTGGAGCTCACCGAGGCCGCGATGGTCTTGTCGGAATCCGCCACCAGATCGGAGCCCGGCACATTGATGCTGAAGTTGCCGGAGGCATCCACCGTGCCGGTGAAGTTTTTGCCGTTGATGACCAGCGTGACCGTGTCGCCAGCCTGGGCACCGGTCACGGTTCCGGTAACTGCCACCGTGCCACCCGCCTCGGCCGCGTTCAGCACATTGTCGGTCGTTACCGAGTCGACGGTAATCGTCAGGGCGGGAGCCACCGTATCCACCGTGTAAGCCTGGGTATCGGTGGCCGTGCCCGTGTTTCCGGCCGTGTCGGTTGAGCTTACCGAGGCCGCAATGGTTGTGTCGCTGTCGGCCGCCAGATCGGAACCCGGCACACTGATGCTGTAGTTACCGGAGGCATCCACCGTTCCGGTGAAGGTCTGGCCGTTGATCGTCAGAGTCACGGTGTCCCCGGTCTTGGTGCCGGTGGTCGATCCGGTAATGGTCACATTTCCGCCCGCCTCGGCAGCGTTCAGCACGTTGTCCGCTGTCACATCATTGACAGAAATCGTCACCACCGGAGCCACCGTATCGACAGTGATATCGAACGAGGAGGAGTTCGGACTGGCGTTGCCGGCCGGATCGGTCGCCACGGCGACGAAGCTGTGCGCCCCGTCCGCCAAGGCTGCCGTAAGCTCCAGTGTGTAGGTGCCCGGATTGAGCGGATCTTCCGTCGCGGTGCCGACCAGCTGGCCGTTGCTGTAGATCTTCACCGTCGTGCCCGGCTCCGCCGTGATCACCAACTGCGGCAAGGTGTCGTCCGTCACCCCGTTGTCGAGGACATCGCTGGTGATCGAACCAACATTATCCTTGGCCAAGGTGATCACCGGGGCTGCCGGGGCGGTGGAGTCCACCGCATAGTTGTGGGTGTCCGTGCCCGTCAGACCGTACTGGTTGGTCACGCTGGCCGAGAGCGTTTTAGCCCCGTCCGTAAAGCTCGAGACCGAGGAAGACGGTGCCGTCACGGAGAAGTGGTTTGCAGCCCCTCCCAACCCGGCCAGGACCGTCGCCGTGTAGCTGATTCCATCCGGGCCGGTCAGGGTGACGGTCGATCCTACCTCGGCCGTCGTGGTGCCGCTCAGAGTGAGCGACTGGCTCTTTTCGGCACCATTAATGATGTCATTGATTGAAATTGGATCGATGGCGATGGTCGGCGGCTGGGAGTTGATGATCAACTCCCCGGTGCTGATATCGGACTTGCTGTCCGTACCCGAGGTTGCCGTGACGGCGACGTTGTAAGTGCCATCCACGAAGTTGAACGAAGCGTCGGTGGTCAGCGACCAGGCGTTGGTCGTCGGATTGTAGCTCAGGCCCGGCAAATTGGTGCCGTTGGGCTGATTGCTGTCGATCGTCGCCGTCACCGTCACCCCATTTACCAAGATGGTTAGGGTGTCACCGTCTTCGAGCGGCACGTAACTACTCACCCCAATCACCTTCCGGGCTGAGCCGGTGATTGTCGGAGTCTTGGAGGCCGTGGTTTGGCTGACAACGGTGGGCACGTCCGGCGTGGCAATCAGCACGTCCAAGGTCACATCCCCGGAAGAGATGGCGGTGTTGCCCGCCAGATCCTGCACACTCGCCGTGATCGCGTAGGTGCTGCCGTGGTTCAGGGCTTGGGAATCGGTGGTGCCCAGATCCACCGACCAGGTACCCCCCGCTTGCACCGTAGCCGAGTAGTTCTTGGCGTTGAGGGTCAGGACAACCGTCTGTCCAACCTCCGCTGTGGTCGTGCCGGAGATGATCACCGGACCCGCCGCCCGCTCGGTGCTGTCGTAGAGACCACTGCGATCCGTCACCGTGAGGGTGTCCCCGGCGATCGCCGTAATGGTGATGGTCACCGCCGTGTCGACCGTCCAGGTGCCGGCATTGACCGGGGCGCTCGTGTTGCCCGCGCTATCAGTGGCCGCCGCGGTCAGGGTGTGGGAACCGTCGGGCAACACCGGCGTGGTGAAGCTGTAGCTGCCATCCGGGGCTGCGATGACCGTGCCAATGAGGGTGCCGTTGTCGTAGATATTCACCGTGGCGCCCGGCTCGGTCGTGCCGCTGATCGTCAAGGTGTTGTCCTTGGTGATCTTGTCCGTGGCGGAAGCCCCCGTGTCGTCCGCCACCGAGGTGATCGTCAGGTTCGGCGGGGTCGTGTCCACCGTGTAGGCCTGCGTATCGATTCCGGTGCCGGTGTTCCCGGCCGTGTCCGTCGTGCTGACCGAGGCCGCGATCGTCTGATCGGAATCCGCCGCCAGATCGGAGCCCGCCACGCTGATGCTGAAGTTCCCGGAGCCATCCACCGTTCCGGTGTAAGTCTGGCCATTCACCACCAGGGTAACCGTATCTCCAGCTTGGGTTCCCGTGGTCGTACCCGTGATCGTCACATTGGCACCTGCCTCGGTCGCATTAAGAATATTGTCCAAGGTGACGTCGTTGACCGAGATCGTCGGCGTCGGTGCAGTGGTGTCGATGACCAGCTCGCTCGAGGTCACGTCGCTGGTCGCGTTGCCGGCGGCATCCGTGACCGTAGCGGTGACGGAGTATGTTTGGCCGTCCGTGAAGGTGCCGAGGGTTCCGCTGGTGGGCGTCGCCGTGCCGGTGTCGATCGACCAGTTGCCGCTGCCATCGGGGGTCACCGTGTAGGTCGCCCCGTTGACGGTGACCGTGAGGGTTTCACCCGGGCCCACCACGGCCGTGCCGCTGATCACCGGCGTGGTGTCGTTCGTCGCCTGGGGACTCACCGTTGGTATGGCCGGGGCGGTCGTGTCGATCTTCAGCTCGTTGGTCGTGGAGTCGCTGGTGGTGTTGCCGCCGGCGTCCGTCACCGTGGCCATCACCGGATAACTCTGGCCGTCCGTAAAGGTTCCCAAAGTTCCGCTGGTGGGCGTCGCCGTGCCGGTGTCGATCGACCAGTTGCCGTTGCTGTCCGGGACCACCGTGTAGGTCGCCCCGTTGACCGTTACCGTCAGGGTTTCACCCGCGCCCACCACGGCCGTGCCGCTGATCACCGGGGTGGTGTCGTTCGTCGTCTGGCTGACGACCGTGGGTCTGGCCGGAGGCGTGGTGTCGATCTTTAGCTCGTTGGTCGTGGAGTCGCTGGTGGCATTTCCAGCGGCATCCGTCACGGTGGCCGTGATCGGATAACTCTGGCCGTCCGTAAAGGTTCCCAGAGTCCCGCTGTCGGGCACCGCCGTTCCGGTATCCAGCGACCAGTTGCCGCTGCCGTCCGGCACCACCGTGTAAGTGGCTCCGTTGACGGTGACCGTGAGCGTTTCACCCGGGCCCACCAAGGCCGTTCCGTTAATGACCGGTGTGGTGTCGTTGGTGGAAAGAGGGGCGACGGTCGGCGTGGCTGGGGCCGTCGTATCGATCTTCAGCTCGTTGGTCGTCGCGTCGTCGGTCGCGTTGCCGGCGGCATCCGTCACCGTGGCCGTGACCGGATAACTCTGGCCGTCCACGAAGGCTCCCAAGGTCCCGCTGTCGGGCACCGCCGTTCCCGTATCCAGCGACCAGTTGCCGTTGGCATCCGGGGTCACCGTGTAGGTCGCCCCGTTGACTTCCACCTTCAGGGTCTCGCTCGGGCCCACCACGGCCGTTCCGTTAATGACCGGTGTGGTGTCGTTGGTGGAAAGAGGGGCGACGGTCGGCGTGGCTGGGGCCGTCGTATCGATCTTCAGCTCGTTGGAGGTCAGATCCGTGGTTGAGGCACCGCTGCCATTGGTCACCACCGCCGTCACCTCATAAGTGCCGTCCGCCGTGCTGGTCGGCAACGTCACTGACCACGTGCCGGCGACCGGATCCAACGTCAGCCCATTGGCCGTGGTGTAAGTCGTTCCGTTAATCGTCACGGCCAGGGTCTCTCCGGCCCCGAGGGTCACTGTGCCCGTGACCGTCGGCGTGTTGTCGTTGGTGGTCAAAGAATCCACCGTTGGGGCCAACGGCACGTTGGTGTTGATCGTTATTTCATTGGTAGAGGTGTCGGTCGCCGAGTTGCCCGCCGCATCGGTGATCGTGGCTTGGACTGGATAGCTCGTTCCGTCCACAAAGGCTCCCAGCGTCCCGCTGGTGGGGATCGCCGTGCCGGTGTCGATGGACCAGTTGCCGCTGCCGTCCGGCACCACCGTGTAGGTCGCCCCGTTCACCGTCACCGTGAGGGTGTCACCCAGGCCCACCAGCGCGGTTCCGGTGATCACCGGCGTGAGATCGGCGGTGGTTTGACTGATTACGGTCGACGCCAGCGGCGCCACATTATCGATGATCAGCTCCGCCGTGGTGATGTCCGTGGCGGTGTTCCCTGCCGGATCTCGGGCTACCGCCGTCACCGCATAAGTTCCATCCGCGGTGCTCGGCAGGGTGACGGACCAGGCGGTGCCGACCACGCTCAAGCCGTTGGCCGTGGTGTAGGTGACCCCGTTGATGGTGACCTCTAGGATTTCCCCGGCACCCAGGTTGACCGTGCCAGTCACCGTGGGCGTACGGTTCTGGGTAACTTGGGACACCACCGTCGGAATGGCCGGAGGCGTGGTGTCGATGGTCAGCTCCGTGGCGGAGATGTCCTCGGCCGCCTGGCCCACCACGTCCGTCACCCGAGCCAAGACGGAGTAAGTGGCGGCCGGGGTTGGGGGCAGGTCGAGGTGCCAAGTCCCGTTGACCGCATCCACCACCAGACCATGGGCCGTCGTGTAGGTCACCCCGTTGACCGTCACGGAGAGTGAATGACCCGCCCCGGACGGCAGGGTGACCAGTCCGGTCAGTCGCGGCGTGGTGTTGGTCGTGACCAGGGTGTTGACCGTGGGCGGAACCGGTGTCGCTGGGCAGGTCTTCACCGAGGCATTCGTGGCACCCGCATAGGTCGAGACGTAGGTGATCACCCCGCTGTCCACCGCCGTCTCGACGACATCCGCCAGCCCGTTGCCGCCCACCGCGTTGGTGAAGGCGAAATTCCTCAGCGGCGAATTGGTCGCGCCAGACTCATAGGCGTCCGAGCAGCCGTCCCCGTCGCTGTCCAGATCCAGATAGTTGTTGGTGCCGTCCCCATCGGTATCCGTCGTGCAGTTTGTCTTCGGGAAGAGTGAGGTCACATAGGTGTTGGTGTTCACATCGAAGTAGATTTCGGAAAGCGTGCCGTTCACGGGCGCGTTGGTGTTGGTGCTCCAGAGACGGTAGTAGCGGTAGGCCGCGGCATTGGTGGTCACCGGGTAGCGGTTCCCGTTCATCACCACCGTTCCCCCGTTACTCATGGTCACGCTCGCGTTGGCCACATTGGTGCCGGGCGCGAGATTGATCCAGTTCGTCGGGCTGTTGGCTCCCTGGAGGATCAGGTTCGTGGGGAAGATTTGCGTGGCGTTGGTCTTGCTCAAAACCAGCGCATCCAGCCGCACCGGGTTCAGGAAGGTGAATGTCAGCACCGCCTTGTTGGAGGTGCCTTGGACGTTCGAGAACTGGACCGCCCCGCTGGTGCCACCTATGCCATCCGCCAAGCCGGTGAAATAGTTAATGTTCGGATGGGCGGCCAAATCCGAACTAATCGTCACCATCGAGGACTTGCTGGAGGTATTCCACTCGTTCGCCGTGAAGAAGCAGGCGGGCGCCTCCGTGACGTTCAGCACCCCGTCATTATCCGCGTCTAGGTCGTTCAGATCGGAGATGCCGTCCCCGTCCGTATCCAGACAAGAGCTGCGGCTGGGGTTCAGGGCCAGCAACGAGTAGGAAGATAGATAGTTAATCGTGCCGGTCTCCGTCCCCGCCTCCACCACGTTGGCCAGACCGTTGGCCCCCACGGCCCCGGTGAACTTGAAGGTCGGAGACTTGTCCGTGCTGGCCCCCGCTTCGTAGGCATCCCCGCAGCCGTCGCCGTCGGAATCCGAATCCAAGGAATTTACGACACCATCCCCATCAGTGTCACAGCCAGTTCCAGTCTTGGCACTACAAAGCGAAACCGCAATGATCAGCCCCCCCCCGTTGTTAAATCCTTTTACATTTAGAGAGGTGTAGAACGCATCCTTAACTGTTCGAATCACTGCATAGTTACCGGTCATAATGATCGTAGTTTGGTTCAAGGCATTGTTGACCAGGCTTTGGTTGGCAGCACTGCAGTTCACTGTCACATTTTGCTGGGTCAGTGCATCGGTTGTGATGACGAGGCCTTCATTGGCGCCAGTCTCGGTGGCTGAAGTCAGGATTTGAGCATTCGAGACGGGTCGATCGAAGGTAATGGTGAACTCACCCGTTCCAGCCAAATTGGCTAGATTTCCTGCTCCGGGCAGAGGTTGGCCGCACTGCATGGTCGTTGTCCAAGCATCGGCGCCCACCACACTTCTATAGTCCAAACCGGAAGTGGCTGTGATGGTGTACCCTACAGGTTCGGCCGTGCTGGTATAAATTGTTCCCGAGGTTCCATTGACCGGGGCAATCCAGTTATTACAGGTATTACTTTCCACGTAAGAAGGGCACTCCACCAAATCAGGAATTCCATCGTTGTCATCGTCGATGTCGAACAGGTTAATGACTCCATCCCCATCCGTGTCCAAGATTAGGTTCTCGGTCGGATCGAGGGCGTAGAGGTTGTAGGTCGAGCTGTAGTTCACCATGTCGCTGGTGGCGTTGGTCTGCACATCCGTCGGCACTCCGTTGGGGTTCACGGATCCGCCAAAGGAGAAGCTCGGTGAGCGGTTCGTCGAAGCGCCGGACTCGTAGGCGTCGCCCGAACCATCGCCGTCGCTATCCGTGTCCAGGTAGTTCAATTTCCCGTCCCCATCGGTATCTGTCGTGCAGTTTGTCTTCGGGAAGAGTGAGGTCACATAGGTGTTGGTGTTCACGTCGAAGTAGATTTCGGAAAGCGTTCCCGTCAGCGGGGCGTTCGTATTCGTGCTCCAGAGGCGGTAGTAGCGGTAGGCCGCGGCATTCGTGGTCACCGGGTAACGGTTGCCGTTCGTCACCACCGTTCCCCCGTTGCTCATCGTCACGCTCGCGTCGGCCACGTTGGTGCCTGCAGCCATCAGGTTGACCCAGTTCGTCAGGCTGTTGGCTCCCTGCAGGATCAGGCTCGTGGCAAAAATCTGGGTGGTGCTGGTCTTACTGAGAACCACCGCACCCAGTTGCACCGGGTTCAGGAAGGTGAACGTCAGCACCGCCTTGTTTGAGCTGCCCTGGACGGTCGAGAACTGGACCGCCCCGTTGGTGCCACCGATGCCATCCGCCAAGCCGGTGAAATTGTTAATGTTCGGTTGAACGGCCAAATCCGAACTAATCGTCACCATCGAGGACTTGCTGGAGGTATTCCACTCGTTCGCCGTGAAGAAGCAGGCGGGCGCCTCCGTGACGTTGAGCACACCGTCATTATCCGCATCCGCGTCACGGTAGTCCGGCACGCCGTCCCCGTCGGTGTCCTCACACTCGCTGCGACTGCCACTCAGGGCCATCAGATTGTAGGTCGAAAGATAGCCGACCGTGCCAGAGTCGGTGGTGGTTTCCACGGCATCGGCCAGGCCGTTGACTCCGAAGGGACCACTCAAGGCAAAAGTGGGGGAATTGTTGGTGGTGGCCCCCGCTTCGTAGGCATCCCCGCATCCATCCCCGTCGCTGTCCAAGTCCAGATAATCCTTGATGCCGTCGTTGTTGGTATCGGGATCGGTGCAGGCCCATTCCTTGAAATGCAGTTCCGTGGCCCAGCCGCCACCACTGGTCACGGACAGGCCCACCAGCCGGTAGTAGCGGTAGGCGGTGTTGTTGCCGCTGAGGTCGGCGATGTTGGAATTGAAGGTGGAAAGTCCCCCGCTGGTGGAAGTGGCTATATTGTTATAGGTCAAAGTTCCCGACACATCCGCCCAGTCCGCCTCATCATGACTCCCCTGCACCTTGTAGGTGGATCCCACCGCGAAGAGAGTCTGGTTCTGGTAGTGTCCCACCTCCAGATAGGTCAGCAATTTGGGTGACGCGAAGGTGATGTTGAGCAACGGACCGTTGAGGCTAGTGGCCGGGGCCACCGCCACGGGGCTGCTCAGCACATAATAATTGTTATCCAGACCGTCCACCAGGTTGGCGACCCGGTTGGTGCCGTTGTAGGTGTAGGAGATCGTCGGCGGAAAGGTGACCGTGACCCCGGCCTTGCTCACTACGGTGCCGGCACAGGACCGCTCCACCGTGTCGGGTACCCCGTCATTATCGTCGTCGAGGTCCACGATGTTGGCCACTCCGTCCCCGTCGGTATCGAGGCGCAGATTTTCGGCCGAATCTAGGGCGAAGCGGTTGTAGGTGGAATTATAGATGACGGAGTCACTGGTTGCATTGGTCTGCACCGCGATAGGCACGCCATATTCATTCACCGTGCTGGTGAAGGCAAAGGCGGGGGAAAGATTGGTCGAAGCACCGGACTCATAGGCATCCCCCGTGCCGTCGCCATCACTGTCCAGATCCAGATAGTTGTTGGTGCCGTCCCCATCGGTATCCGTCGTGCAGTTTGTCTTCGGAAAGAGTGAGGTCACATACGTGTTGGTTTTCACGTCGAAGTAGATTTCGGAAAGCGTTCCCGTCAGCGGGGCGTTCGTATTCGTGCTCCAGAGGCGGTAGTAGCGGTAGGCCGCGGCATTCGTGGTCACCGGGTAACGGTTGCCGTTCGTCACCACCGTTCCCCCGTTGCTCATCGTCACGCTCGCGTCGGCCACGTTGGTGCCTGCAGCCATCAGGTTGACCCAGTTCGTCAGGCTGTTGGCTCCCTGCAGGATCAGGCTCGTGGCAAAAATCTGGGTGGTGCTGGTCTTACTGAGAACCACCGCACCCAGTTGCACCGGGTTCAGGAAGGTGAACGTCAGCACCGCCTTGTTTGAGCTGCCCTGGACGGTCGAGAACTGGACCGCCCCGTTGGTGCCACCGATGCCATCCGCCAAGCCGGTGAAATTGTTAATGTTCGGTTGAACGGCCAAATCCGAACTAATCGTCACCATCGAGGACTTGCTGGAGGTATTCCACTCGTTCGCCGTGAAGAAGCAGGTCGGCGCCTCCGTCAGGTTTAATACCCCGTCGTTGTCCGCATCGGCATCGCGGTAGTCCGGCACGCCGTCCCCGTCGGTGTCCTCACACTCGCTGCGACTGGCACTCAGGGCCATCAGGTTATAGGTGGAGGTGTAGTTGATCGTTCCAGAATCAGTGGTGGTCTCGACCGCATCGGCCAGGCCGTTGACTCCATACGGTCCGCTGAAGGCAAAAGTGGCTGAGTTGTTCGTGCTCGCCCCGGACTCAAAGGCATCTCCGCAACCGTCGCCATCGGAATCGGTGTCGAGGTAGTCGGGCGATCCATCCCCGTCGGTGTCCGTGTTCCCGCAGGCCAGCTCCTTGAAATACAGTTCTGTGGCCCAACCGCCACCACTGGTCACGGACAGGCCCACCAGCCGGTAGTAGAGATAGGCGGTGTTTTTGCCGCTGAGGTCGGCGATGTTGGAATTGAAGGTGGAAAGCCCCCCGCTGGTGGAAGTGGCTATATTGTTATAGGTCAAAGTTCCGGACACATCCACCCAGTCCACGTTGTTGTGGCTCCCCTGCACCTTGTAGGTGGATCCCACCGCGAAGAGAGTCTGGTTCTGGTAGTGTCCCACCTCCAGATAGGTCAGCAATTTGGGTGATGAGAAAGTGATGTTCAGCAACGGACCGTTCAGGTTGGTGGCAGGAGCGACGGCCACAGGGGTTGAGAGAACGTTGACAGAGCCATCTACTCCATCCACCAGGTTGGCGACCCGGTTGGTGCCATTGAATGTGTAGGACACCGTGGGTGGGATCGAGAGAACGACTCCCGCCTTGCTCATCACGGTGCTGACGGGACAACCGCGCTCCACCGCATCCGGCACCCCGTCATTGTCATCATCCAGGTCGATCACGTTGGGGACTCCGTCACCATCGCTGTCCAAGGTCAGGTTTTCCGCGGAGTTCAGCGCAAAGTTGTTGTAGGTGGAGTTGTAGTTCACCGTATCGCTGGCGGCGTTGGTCTGAACAGCCGTGGGAACACCATTCGAGTTATAGGGTCCGGGAAAGGTGTAGTTGGTGGAGCGGTTCGTCGTGGCCCCAGACTCAAAAGCGTCGCTGGTTCCGTCCCCGTCGCTGTCCAGATCCAGATAGTTTGGCTTCCCATCGCCGTCCGTGTCTTTGTCGCAAGTCGCCTTGGGGAACATCGAGGTCACATACGTGTTGGTGTTTACGTCGAAGTAGATTTCCGAAAGTATGCCGGTGAGCGGAGCGTTCGTGTTGGTACTCCAGAGGCGGTAGTAGCGGTAGGCCGCGGCGTTGGTGGTCACCGGGTAGCGGTTCCCGTTCGTCACCACCGTTCCCCCGTTACTCATGGTCACGCTCGCGTTGATCACATTGGTGCCGGACGCGAGATTGACCCAGTTGGTCGGGCTGTTGGCTCCCTGGAGGATCAGGTTCGTGGGGAAGATTTGCGTGGAGTTAGTTTTGCTGAGAACGACTGCATCCAGCTGGACCGGATTGAGGAAGGTGAACGTCAGGACCGCCTTGTTTGAGGAGACCTGATTCGTGGCAAATTGCACCACCCCATTCGTTCCGCCCGAGCCATCCGTGAGCTGGGAGAAATTGCTGAGGTTGGCCGTCAGATCCGAGCTGACCGTCACGAAAGCGGACTTATTCGTGGTGTTCCACTCGTTGGCCGTGAAGAAGCAGGTGGACGCCTCCATCACGTTGAGCACGCCGTCGTTATCGGCATCGGCATCGCGGTAGTCCGGCACGCCGTCCCCGTCGGTGTCCTCACACTCGCTGCGACTGGCACTCAGGGCCATCAGGTTATAGGTGGAGGTGTAGTTGATCGTTCCAGAATCAGTGGTGGTCTCGACCGCATCGGCCAGGCCGTTGACTCCATACGGTCCGCTGAAGGCAAAAGTGGCTGAGTTGTTCGTGCTCGCCCCGGACTCAAAGGCATCTCCGCAACCGTCGCCATCGGAATCGGTGTCGAGGTAGTCGGGCGATCCATCCCCGTCGGTGTCCGTGTTCCCGCAGGCCAGCTCCTTGAAATACAGTTCTGTGGCCCAACCGCCACCACTGGTCACGGACAGGCCCACCAGCCGGTAGTAGAGATAGGCGGTGTTTTTGCCGCTGAGGTCGGCGATGTTGGAATTGAAGGTGGAAAGCCCCCCGCTGGTGGAAGTGGCTATATTGTTATAGGTCAAAGTTCCGGACACATCCACCCAGTCCACGTTGTTGTGGCTCCCCTGCACCTTGTAGGTGGATCCCACCGCGAAGAGAGTCTGGTTCTGGTAGTGTCCCACCTCCAGATAGGTCAGCAATTTGGGTGATGAGAAAGTGATGTTCAGCAACGGACCGTTCAGGTTGGTGGCAGGAGCGACGGCCACAGGGGTTGAGAGAACGTTGACAGAGCCATCTACTCCATCCACCAGGTTGGCGACCCGGTTGGTGCCATTGAATGTGTAGGACACCGTGGGTGGGATCGAGAGAACGACTCCCGCCTTGCTCATCACGGTGCTGACGGGACAACCGCGCTCCACCGCATCCGGCACCCCGTCATTGTCATCATCCAGGTCGATCACGTTGGGGACTCCGTCACCATCGCTGTCCAAGGTCAGGTTTTCCGCGGAGTTCAGCGCAAAGTTGTTGTAGGTGGAGTTGTAGTTCACCGTATCGCTGGCGGCGTTGGTCTGAACAGCCGTGGGAACACCATTCGAGTTATAGGGTCCGGGAAAGGTGTAGTTGGTGGAGCGGTTCGTCGTGGCCCCAGACTCAAAAGCGTCGCTGGTTCCGTCCCCGTCGCTGTCCAGATCCAGATAGTTTGGCTTCCCATCGCCGTCCGTGTCTTTGTCGCAAGTCGCCTTGGGGAACATCGAGGTCACATACGTGTTGGTGTTTACGTCGAAGTAGATTTCCGAAAGTATGCCGGTGAGCGGAGCGTTCGTGTTGGTACTCCAGAGGCGGTAGTAGCGGTAGGCCGCGGCGTTGGTGGTCACCGGGTAGCGGTTCCCGTTCGTCACCACCGTTCCCCCGTTACTCATGGTCACGCTCGCGTTGATCACATTGGTGCCGGACGCGAGATTGACCCAGTTGGTCGGGCTGTTGGCTCCCTGGAGGATCAGGTTCGTCTCGAAGATTTGCGTCGAACTGGTTTTTCCGAGAACCAAGGCATCCAACCGCACCGGGTTGAGGAAGCTAAAGGTCAGGGCAGCTTTATTCAAAGAGGTCTGGTCGGTCCGGAACTGCACGACCCCATTCGTTCCGCCTGAGCCATCCGTGAGCTCGGAGAATTGACTGAGGCTGGGCGTCAGGTCCGAGCTGACCGTCACGAAAGCGGACTTATTCGTGGTGTTCCACTCGTTGGCCGTGAAGAAGCAGGTGGACGCCTCCATCACGTTGAGCACGCCGTCGTTGTCGGCGTCGGCATCGCGGTAGTCCGGCACCCCGTCCCCGTCCGTGTCCACACACTCGCTGCGACTGGCACTCAGGGCCATCAGGTTGTAGGTGGAGGTGTAATTAATCGTGCCGGACTCGGTTCCATCCGGCAACACCTCCACCGCAAAGGCCGTGGCCTCATTCACCGCAGAAAAGGCTTGGCCGGTATAGTCCACCGAAAGCGACACCGGATCGTTGGCCGGCACGGCCAGGGCCCAGGTGACCTGGGCCGCAGTCTTCTCCCCACCCTTGTAGCCCTGCAAATCCACACCAGCGCTGAAGGTCTGGCCATCGTTGGCCACCAAGTTGTCGTCGGGATCGCTCACCACCCCGGCATTGGCTCCCGCAAACCCGGTCACCCGAATCGAGCCGCCTGGACTGAGCACGGTGCCGTTCGTTCCCACGGCCGGCCCATACCAAAGCGAGGAGGCGGGGTTGCGACCCAGGAATCGGATCCGGTCGGCCCGGTAGCCGGGATTCATCTCCACCCGCACCTGGTAGGAAAACCCGGTGACCCCGTTGCTCTCGGCTCCCAAGATCATTTCCATGCCCACGCCCGCCTGTCCGTACGGGTTGTTGGTGTTGGCCGTAATGAAGTTGGTTCCGGTTAACCTGTTGGTGGTGCCGGTGGCCTTGCGGGTGTAACGGAAGTCGGTCAGGAACCACCGGCCTGCCTCCACGGATCCCAGCATGATCTGGCCACTCATCGCGCCGGCATTGGTGGAGGTCAGGCTGCTGCCGGCCGAGGCCAAGGCGAGGTTGTTGGTTGTGATGCTGTACACGACCGGGAGTGGGGAGGTGTTGGTGGTTTCGAGCGCATCGGCCAGCCCGTTGGTTCCGAAAGGACCTCCAAAGGCAAAGGTAGGGGAATTGTTGGTGGTGGCTCCCGCCTCGTAGGCATCGCCGCAGCCGTCGCCATCGCTATCCAGATCCAGATGATCGGGGATGCCGTCGCCGTCGGTATCGCGGGAGCAGGCGACGATGGTGTCGCCCTGGATCAGGCGAATTCCGTCCACGGCCATGCAGTCGAAAAACTGGGACCCGTCGCTGCCGCTGTTCACGGTGAACTCGAGCTTTTGCGAGGTGGCGCTGGCGGTGAATTCGATTTTTTCCTCCATCCACACCTGGTTTCCCTCGCCCAAATAGGGCATTTCTGTGGTGTAGTTGGTCTGGCTGCCGAAGGTCACTTTCCAGCGCGCTTTGTGCCCGAGGGGATTGTTGTAGGTAAAACCGTTGGCCTCAATGCCGGCGTTGGCCTGGTAGAAAGCGAGGGTGTACTTTTCCCCAATGGTCAAACCACCGATGGTGGTGTGGAATGACTCTCCGTCGATGTTGGCACCGGTCGGTCCACTCGTCCTCACGGGAGAATGGCCAGCGGCAAAGACCCCCCCATCTGGGGATGAGGGAGTGCCGTCGGCCATTCCGTCAAAAAACCCATCTCCCGTCAAGGGTACCGGGGATAGCCAACTATCCGCGGTGCCACTCCCGTTGCTCCAACCCCCTCCACGTACGTTGCTATTGTAGCGGTCGGTGGAAGCCACGCTCACCAGGGATTCAAAGCGGCCATCTGCGCCCCCAAGCGGCATTTCCACATTGCAGTTACTGCCCTCGGTCAGGTCCGGCACCCCGTCGTTGTCGTCATCCATATCAAAGGGGTCGACGATTCCGTCCCCGTCGCTATCCAGCCCGAGGTTTAATCCGGCTTTGATCGCATAGGTGTTGTAGGTGGAATTATAAGTGACCGTGTCGCTGGCCGCGTTCGTCTGCACCGCGGTCGGCACACCGTTGGCGTTATATGGACCGGGGAAAGAGTAGTTGGTCGTGCGGTTCGTCGTGGCCCCGGATTCCAGGGCATCGCTGCCGCCGTCTCCATCGCTGTCCAGATCCAGATAGTTGTTGGTACCGTCCCCGTCCGTGTCGGAAGAACAGTTCGTCTTGGGAAAGAGTGAGGTGACATAGGTGTTGGTGTTCACGTCGAAATAGATTTCGGAAAGCGTTCCCGCCAGCGGCGCGTTGGTGTTGGTACTCCAGAGACGGTAGTAGCGGTAAGCGGCTGCATTGGTCGTGACCGGATATCGGTTGGCGTTCGCCACCGCCAATCCCCCGTTGCTCATCGTCACGCTGGCATTCGCCGCGTTGGTGCCTGCAGCCATCAGGTTGACCCAGTTGGTCGTGCTGTTGGCGCCCTGCAGGATCAGGCTCGATCCAAAGATCTGCGTGGCGTTGGTCTTGCGGAGAACGACTGCATCCAATCGGATCGGATTGATGAAGGTGAAAGTCAGCACCGCCTTGTTCGAGGAGACCTGGTTCGTGGAGAACTGGACCACGCCATTCGTCCCGCCCGCACCATCGGTCAGGGCCGCCAGGTTGGTGAATGCGCCGGCCAGGGTCAGATCCGAGTTGACCGTCACGACGTCCGACTTGTTCGTGGTGTTCCACTCTGCGGGGGTGAAAAAGCAGGTAGGCGCCTCCGTGACGTTCAGCACGCCGTCGTTGTCCGCGTCGGCATCCGCGATGTCCGGAATGCCATCGCCATCCGTGTCCAGGGAGGACTGGGCCCAAAGGGCAACGGCGGCGGAAAAACCGAGCGCGACCAGCCCCAGAAAAATAAAGGAAAAGCGGGAGATAAATCCCTTTCTACCATGGGGATAAAGGCGGAAATTCATCACAAGTCGTCTAGCTAAATCTAGTTTTTCGAACTGCGCTTTTCTATGCCGTATGATGGGTATATTTTGGTGAATATTTTGTATTAAGTTCTGTATATTAGTATTTTATGCGATTTTTAGATCAATTAGTTGCAAATACATCAATATTAATATTTTATGATCTTTTTTTTACTTTTACGATTTTATTTTCGGAATGCTATTTACTATTGTATGAATCACTTAGAATGGGCGGAATTTCGGGCATGAAAAAGTTTCTCCTTTTCCTGGCGTTTCCGGCGGTCTCCCTGGGGCTGGGAGCGGCGTGGCAGTCGGTCCATCCCTTGGGGTACTGGTCCTTCCGCAAGACGGTTCCGTCGGACGGCTTTGCCCGGGTCACCTGGGGGGAGACGGCCTCCAAGGTGGGCACGGGCGAGTGGCTGCTGATTGACGCTCGGACGGAGGAGGAGTTCCAGCGCGCCCACCTTCCCGGCGCCGTTTCCCTGCCCAGCCACTCGTTTCCGGAAATGATCGTTTTCTTCGTGGAGGAGCAGGACCGGAACAAAACCGCGGTGATTTACTGCGACACCGCGGAGTGTGACCGCAGCGTGGAGCTGGCCCGGCGGCTCCGGGACGAGGTGGGTTGGACGAACCTGCGGATCCTGGACGGGGGCATGCTGGGATGGAAACGGAGCCGGCCGTGAACCACCTCCCCTTCCTCCTCGCACGCATGCTGTTGGGCGGATTTTTTCTGGCGGCGGGAGTGCAGAAACTTTTTCTCCCGCAACAGACGCTCTCCTCGGTCTACTCCTACCAGCTGCCCCTCCCCGACAGTTTGGCCGTGCTGGTGGCCACGGCCCTGCCTTGGACGGAAATTCTCCTCGGAGCAGCGCTGCTCCTGCGGCTCTGGCCGGGCGTCACGCTGGCGTGGACGCTGCTCCTGCTGGTTCTCTTCCTCGGGTTGACGACGATGGCGTGGGCGCGGGGCCTGGCGATCGACTGCGGCTGCCTCGACCTGAGCCGGATCCATCCCTCGTTGAAAGTTCTCAGCACGCCGGGCGGGGCGGCCCTGCGGAATCTGGTGTTGTTGGGGTTCGCGGTGGGGCTCTGGTTTTGCCAGCCACGCCGCTCCGCCGGGAAATTTTAGCGGAGGATCGCGAAGATCTGGTTTTCCGTCGGCACGGTCGTCGGGGGTTCGGTGATCAGGTGGATGCGGGTTTTCCCTCCGGTGGTGCCGGCAAACATCCGGGGCGTGACGGTAAGAAGTTTTTCCCCGGGGGCGGCACCGTCCTTGAGCTCGAACTTGAACAGGTCCTTCTCCGCCTTGGCTCCCACGATGCGGATGGGGTCGCCCGGCTTGGGGGTCAGCTTCACCACCTTGGCCTTGCGGGGCTCGCCCTGTTCCCAGACGAGGAGCCGTTTGTCCATGGCGACGCGGGGCTCGTGGACCACCTGCAATTTCAGGGCGTAGGCGGGCACGCCCGCCTCGTCGGTCTGGACGGTGACGTGGTAGTAACGCACGCCCGGGCCGCCGGTGGGAGTGTACTGGAGGGTGATCTCGCTCGTGTCTCCCGGAGCGGTGACCCGCTGGGAGGATTCCGCCACCGTGCAGCCACAGGAGGTTTGGATCGAAGTGATCGTCACGGGTTTCTTCCCGGTGTTTTTGAACTCGAACGAGGCGGGCAGTGCCCCGAGCCGTCCCAGAGTTTCCAGCTTCACGGTGGTCTCCTTCCACTGCAGGGCCCCGGCGGGCGGCGGGGGCGGCGTCTGCGCCTGGACCCACGCCAAGGAGAGGAGGAGTAGAAATGCCGATTTCATAAAAGGAATATGGGGCACCGGCGTAAGACGATCCAGCTACTGGACTTTGCCGACGTTCATAACCGTTGCAGCGCCGGGCGTACCAACGTCGGTCAGCTTCCCAGCCGTGAAGGCGCTCGAGATGTTGCCGGAGTTGGCAATTGTCATGGAAACGCCGTTGGCCGTGTTGCGGAAGTTGTTGCCGCTGGCGCCAATGAAGCTGGTGGTGCCCGGCACCACGGAGCCGTAGTTCATGTTGACCATGCCGTCCCGGGTGCGGACCTGAATGACGCCCCCACTGGTGATATTGGCGTTATGGAAGACCACGGTGTGGGAGGCCAGCGAAAGTTGTCCAGCCAGGTTGGCGGTCTGCATTTCCAGCACGCGATCCGGACTGCCGGGAATAAATTCATAGCCACCACCGGATTTGGGCTGCACCCCGGCCAGAATCTCGGCCGCCCCTGAGGCCGTCAGGTTTTTGACGGTGGCATCGCTGTCGAAATGGGCCTGCAACGCCTGGCCGGCCTGCACGAGCATTTTGCTAATCTTGGGATCGCTCGCCAGCGTGCCGCTCAGAAGCACGCGGTTGTTAAGATCCTGCCTCACCTCCACCTCATCCATCCCTTGAAACTGAACGTTTACGAGCTCGACCCCATTTGCACCCTGGATGATGGCCTTGGAAGTTCCGTACTTCAGCTTCACCTCGTCCACCTGCCCTTCCCCCCCAATGGAGTTGTCGCTCGCCCGAACTTCCCAAGTACCCAAGGCGGAAGGACCATTCAGTCCGGCGGCGGGAGAGTCAGGCTGATATTCGCCCGCGGCCACATCGATGGAGTTGTAGTCGATCGTATTGACCGAGGTGGTGGCCCCGTCATACAGAATCAGATCCGCCCCATTCGCCACCGAACCGAAATCGAACGGATCCGGACCGATCGCGGTATGATCGAGGAAGTTGACGCCGACCTCGTCGCCAGACATGGGCACCTTGTTGGGGTCCAATTGAACACGGACGATGTAGTCGCCGAGAAACATGGTTCCGTCTGGCGTGAAACGCGAACCCGTGGGAGTGGTCGGACTCATTTTAATGGCCAGAACGGGGGCTGTAACCGCCACGTTTGCGGTTTCCTCGAAAGTGGTGAGTCCATATCCGAAATCCGAAATCACAAAGGGAGTGATGCGCTTCTGCATCCAACCGTCAAAGGTGCAGTTCTCCAGTAAAACTTTCCCGCCGGTGGAGTTGATGGAGAGACCGTCCTGCATTCGGTTAGCCGTGGTGTCCCGAATGTGCAGGAAACTGGCGGAGCTCACATTGAGGGCCGCGCCGTCCTGATTCAGAGTGGCAGTGCCCGTGATCTCTCCGGTGAACTGCGGGATCACCAGATTGTAGTTCCCCGCATCGCCCCCACCGAGAGCCATCGCATGAGTGACCGGAATTCCCGTGCCCGGAAGACTTCTTTCGAAGGTGCCGGAAGTGTTGTTTCCGATTGAAAGAACATCCCCGCTGTAAGGCTTCCCGTCGGTGGAACTGCCGCTACCGGGGGCGATCGCAGCTTGCAAAGAAGTGCCGGAAAGAGAAGCAGCCGTGGTGGCATCGTAGGTCTTGGTAACCACCGAGGCACTGGCCAACGTCAGGTCCTTCGCCGTGATCGCGGCCGTCAACGTCGGCTCGATCAGGTTGTAGTTAAAAGCATCCCCTCCGCTGAGATTCATCGCCGTCGTCACGCTCCAACTCCCCACGTTCTTATCCACGAACTGCCCGCTCGTCGCCCCGCCCAGTGTCACCTCATCCCCGGTGTAAACTTTCAGATCCGTCGAACTCCCCGTCCCCGGCGCCTCCGCCACCAGCACCCCCCCCGCCACCACCGCACTTCGGGTCCCGTCATACACTTTGCTTTGTGCCACCGCGTTAAACACTCCCACATCCTTCGCCGTGATCGCGGCCGTCAACGTCGGCTGGGTTAAGGTGTAGACCCCGGCATTGGGTCCGGTCAGAGTCATGGCCGTGGCTACTGGCTGGGAAATCGAAACATTCTTCGAGGCAAACAGGCCGCTTGTATCATTAGCCAAGGCAACGCCTAATTGGATCGCACCGGACAAAGCTGCCCCAACAATCGAGGCGTTCCGGGTCCCGTCGTACACCTTATCCAAGGCAAGGGTATTGACGACGGTTAGCCCCGCCGGAGGAGGGTTGGGAGAAGGCGGCGTAGGTCCGACAAAGGGACTGGGCGGCGGCGGAACCGGGGGAGTCGGAGGCGCCGGCGGGGCGGGCGGAGGCGGGGTGGGGCCGGTGAACGGGGTCCCGCCACCCACTCCAGCGGCGGTATCGATATCTTCGTCCAACGAATTAGGCAACTTTTGGCCGGAACCATCTGTGTTGGAAGCCATTTCAAAATCGGGCTTGAAAGGGCTCGGCGGATCCGAAGGACCAACCAATATGTCACCATCTTCGCTTAAAGCTTTTCCAGTTAGATCGAGGTCTTTGAATTGCGGGCGTTGCTGCTGAATCGCCATTTGCACAATGTCCCCGATACTGGGCAAGGGATTGGGGAAAGCTTGGATGAGCGGACTAGTACGGATGATGGTGGCCAGATCCACGGTAAAAACCCGCGGAGCCCCCTCCATGGCCGGACCTACCACCGCCATCTGGCCCGGTTGCAGTTCTACCGTCATGCCGTTGGGTCCGGTGACCTTCGTGACATTTTTCCCCTCCAGAACCACAATGGCGAAACCGCCAGTGGAAGGAGTCTGCGGGGCATCCGGATGATCCTCGCAGTAGTACCGCTTCAACGGATCCGTCTCCTGGGTTCGTTCCCGCAACTGTTTCTGACACGGTTTTTTTGTGCAGACCGCCGGGTTGGCCGTGAGCAAAAAGGAAGTGCCGCTGATCGCCCCGGTGACGCCGCCCGAGGTGATGGTAGCCCCGCCGTTTCCGGGAGGAGTGTGCATGAGCACCGTGCCCTTTTCGATTTTCACCAACCTTTCTTGGGACGTGTAAGAAAACTGGGAGTTCGAACCCATTCGCGTGATGGTTTTGTCACTAAAAGTCAGCTCTGCCAGGGATTCGGAACGCGTCCGCACCATGTCGCCTTCGACCACCGAGTCGGACACCACGGCAGGACGGCCTTTTTCGTTTTCGACTTTCTCCACTGCGTTGCGGACGGCCGTGATCTGAGCGGATCCCATGGAGGCCCCCAATGCCACCCTGCTGGGATCAAAACCCCATGCAACCCCAATCATAAGGCAAAGGAAGCGATTCAAGCTAGTGCACTCTAAGCCTTAGCGGCAAATTTTCATTACCGAACGTTGGGTATTGCTTGAATCAACACACTATGTTGTGTATATCGAATAGCTAAAGGACCAATTTGTTGTGTTTAAAGTTTTTTATAAAAAAATTTCTACAAAACGCTTCTTTTTAGTAATTTCCGTCTTTTCCCTTTTTGGGGGGGCGATCGATTCTGCGCATGCCCAAGCGGGGGTATCGGCAGCTGTTTCCTCCCAAACCCAGCAGGACCAACAGCTGCGAACCCAGCTCAAGGAGACCGAGCAACTATCCCAACCCTCCCCAGCACCAGAAGGAAGACAGCTGCTTGCCAAACCCCTTTCCCCCGATATGGGGCAGGTGAATATTTTGGGCGAGGAGCCGTCCCAACCCTGGTTCTCCATCTCCGTCGACTGCCAGGCTTTTTACAACAGCAATGTTCTCTATGCCTCCTCCATCGAGAATACCTTTGGCGCCTGGCAGATCATCACCACCCCGGAAATCAGTTTTGCCCCGACGATTCAGGATGAGACTTACAAGATGCTCTCGCCGCGGGCCGGGTTCCGTTACCAGTTTTTCACCTACGCCCAGGCGGAGCCCCCGAAACAGACCTACGCCACCACCGGCCCGTCCGCCCTGAACTTCGATGTCATGAATCCTTACCTCGGGTTAGGCTGGAAAGTGGACGATGATCTCTCTTTCGACTTTTCCATCCAGGGAAATCTCTATGAGGGGAACGGCCGGGATCGATCGAGTTACGTGAACTTCCTGAATGAATATCCCATCGCCTGGCAGGCCAACTGGTTTCACATCATCGAGGAGATTCACTCCCTCTCCATCACCGCCCGCGCCTCCTATGTCTGGGCCAATCCCAGTAATTTCTCCCGGACGGACAACAATCTCACCGTGAGTTGGGGCATCATGCCCACCGAGGAAGTCAGCTTGCAATTTTATGCTAGCGCCCGTCTCGCCAAATACACCGGCATCAACCTGGATCCCGGCGAAATCAGCTCCAACTACAGCACCTTTAACAATTACGACCGGTTGGACATCCAGCAAACCTACGGGGCTTCCATCACGTGGACTCCCGTGGAATACGTCTCCCTGCGCGGCTTTGTCAGCTGGACCAAAAGTGACAGCACCCAGGTTCAGGAAACCGGCACGTACGAAGCTCTCAACGCCGGCACTGGCCTCAACCTCGTCTACCGCTTTTAACTCATGAAACAACTTCCACTTTCCACCTTCCACCTCTTGCCTTCCTTGGTCTTTCTCCTTTGGCCTTGGTTCGCTCACGCTCAAAGTCCCGAAGCTGCCGTCTCTTCTCAAGCCGTGGCTACCCAGCCGCCGGTTCCAGCCCGGCTCAATGTCCCCGCGAAACCAACGAACCAACCGGCTAACCCTGCCAAGATCTCTTCCGCGCATCAGAAACTGGATCCCCTCCTGGATTTGGACCGGCCGAAAAACTGCCAGCTGGACATCAGCCAGGAGCAGACGATTCGCTGTGCAGGAGTGGAAGTGGTTTTGCCTGCCGGCACCTATCAGCAGGTGAAAGTTGTCGAAGGTCCTCAGGAGCGTACCGCCGCCGCCTCGGCGGATTTAAAGCCGCAGGCCAAAGGTCTGGGGTACATCCGCTATTTGGCGGAGGTGAAAATCAAGGTGGATGGGGTGGAGCGGCAGGGTGGCATCGATGTGGGAGTTCGTCCCTCCGACGGATTGCCAGTCCGGATCTGGTACAAAAAATTCAATCCGCCCGATGATGTCACCAAGGCGATCAGCTTCATTCTACCGCCCGTCATGATCGTAGCCGGTGCTGGGGCCTGGTCTTCCGGCAACGTTCTGATTCCCGACCAGGATCCACTCTTCACCGAGGCCCGCGACTACTACTTAAAAAAGGTCGCCGCCCATGCCGAGCCCAACCAAACCGAGGAAAACCTCATGAACATCAAACCGGCCGAAGCCGCCCGCGGCGGATCCTTCTACGCCCCCGGCTCCGCCCCCAGCGCCCTCCGCTCCCGCTGACTCCATCTTCACGATCCCCCCATCTTGGGGGCGGATACCGCACTCCTTAATAAAGAAGTAAAACGGCACTTAACTCACCCATGAACGCCCCTCAGAAAGGGCCTGGCGGAACGATGATGAAAATTAATCCGATTCAACTCAGGAAATGCATCTTTTCACGCCTTTAACTCACTACTTTGACTCACCCCGCAGATCGCATTTTCAGCCTCACTCCGAGTGGACAAAAGTGGACAAAAAGGGGATGAAAAATTTCATTATACTGCGAAAGCAACTTCTGTAAGTCCCTTAAGATGCTTGTTATCAATATTTTACGACTGGGTTCGACCCCCTCCGCCGGTAGGTTTATTTTCCGACTCCGTACCCACGGATGAGAAAGAATTCTCCAGCTCGTCCCAAAATCTCCCACCACCCCACTCCTTGACACCAGACCAGATCAGACCAGAATATTTCTATGAAGATGATCAATGTGCAAGCCGCCAAAACCCACCTCTCCCGCCTCATGGAAACCGCGGCGACGGGTACCGATATTCTTCTCAGCAAACACGGTAAGCCTATGGTCCGCCTGACCGCCTATCTTCCCACCTCCATCCCCCGCCGCTTGGGTGGGCTGAATAAAAAGATTCGCATCGCCCAAGATTTCGATGCGGAAGATAAGCGCATTCAAGACCTGTTCTTGGGTTCATCTGTTTGAGCTACCTCCTCGACACCCATGTCTTCCTCTGGGCCTTGTCCGACCCAGATCGCATCCGATCCAAAATCCGTGCTCTCATTTTGAATCCCCTTTACCCAGTCTTTATCAGTGCCATCACCGCCGTGGAAATCTCAATTAAGCAGACCTTGGGAAAGCTCCAAGCTCCCAATAACCTCGAGCAGGAGATTGAAAAACGCGGATTTCAGACTCTCGCCCTAGAATATCGCCACGGAGCTAGGCTCCGTCACCTCCCCAACCACCATCAGGATCCATTCGATCGACTCCTACTGGCTCAGGCACTTGAGGAATCTCTAACCCTCATTACGCATGACAAAAAACTCACCTCTTACTCCGCTAAAATTCTCCTCACCTAACCTCCGCCTCAGCACCTCTGCAGATTCAATCCCTTCTCTGGATAGGGGTCGGTATCCTTTAAGAGAGGTCACCCGCATCGATTCTGTTTGTTGAGTCAAAAACAGGCAGCGCCATGGGTCTGCCAATAATTTTATCGACCCGCCCCATAACCACGGATGAGATAGAATTCTCCCGCTCGTCCCAAAATCTCCCATCCCTTGCCCTCAAACTCCTCTCGGTACACGTGCCGCAGCGTGATCCCTTCCACTTTTTGACCGGCCGACAATCCTTGCTGCAAATCACCCGGCTTCGCAAATAGACGACCCTCCGCCTCTGGTGACGGTTTCACCACCACATCCGCATCCGCTCGACTAATCCACACTTTTCGATCCGTTACAAAAAGCAAACCTGCCGCCCGCGCCCGATAAATAAAAAGCCTCTCCGGTTGATGTCGATTCGCCAACTTCGCCAAGGAGCAAACACTGGCCTGCCTTCCCAAAAGATCATTGATCCGCTCCATCTCCCAGCTGGCTCCGTGCCATAGAAAGATCGCTACTCCCGCAACCCATCCCACTTTCGCCAGTACATCACCCCTTCTAATTTTGATTCCCCACACCAGAACCAGAATGACCGCCAAAAGCGTCGCAGCCAAAAGATAGCCCGGAGAGGGTGTCACCTCCGCCGCTTCGCTCCAAACATAACGCACACACCAAAGCATCGGCCCGAACACTCCCAAGGAAATCAGCGCAAATCCCCAGCCCACCTTCTCACATCGGGGACAAACCTTCCCACTCAACCAAATCGCTAACGCCAGCGCCAAAGCCGGATAGATCGGTAGAATATACGTCAGAAGCTTCGATCCACTGCAACTCACCACCACAAAAGGAATCACCACGCTCGACCCCAAGAACCAACCCACTAGCCCCAATTTTTTCTCCCGAATCTTTTCCACTGCCTGCGTGGCCAATCCTGGTAGGAAACCGGTCCATGGAATCGCCCCAATCAGCAGAATCGGAATAAAAAACCACCAAGGCTTCGACCGGCCGTGCGTCGTGCTGGCAAAACGCTCGACCAACTCATAACCCAGAAAATAGTTCCACAATTCGGGGTAACGAAAACAAACCACCACAAACCAGCTCATCGCCACGGCAAAGGTGAGCAGAACTCCACTTTTCCACGGCAAAACCAATCTCTTTTCACTTCCCCTCGTCGCCCAGGTCCAACTCATAGCTGCCGACAACGGCACCACCCACGCCATCGGCCCTTTGGCCAAAAATCCCAAACCCATACATAAAAAGAAAAGGTAACCCACCCATCTCCTTCGGCTTCCCATCCCCACTTCGACCAGACAGGCCAGCGCCGCCGTAACCCAAAAAGTCAGACTCATATCCAAGGTGATCTGTCGCCCCAGCGCATAAGGCTCCACCATCGACGCAAGAATCAACGCCGCCATCCACCCCACTTTTCGCCCCCCCAACCTCCACCCCATCCATCCCACCAGACATACCACCCCTACAAAAGCCAATGCCGAAGGCAATCGAGCCGTCCACTCCGATACCCCAAAGATTCGATATCCCACCGCACTCACCCAATAAACTAAGGGCGGTTTATAAAACTGCTCGATCCCATTGAGCCGAGGTACCAGATAATCCCCACTCGCCGCCATCTCCCTGCCGATCTGCGCAAATCTGCCCTCATCCGGTTCTAACAAGCCAAAGGAGCCTAAAAAAGGAAAGGCTACGGCCAGCGCAAGAGCGAGAAGCAGGATCCGATCTTTGCAATGCAACTGATTTTCCACCACTCAATCCTGCCTCGATTCACCAGATCATCCAAGCTCGAGCCTTGAATCACCCCCCCATTCCGCCGAATATAAACCTCTATGTGCGGTATTGCAGGATTTACCACTCATCGTCACGCCCCGGAAAAACCGGAGCTCGCCCTATCCAAAATGACCGATGCCCTCACCCATCGCGGCCCGGATGCCGAAGGCACCTACTCCGATCCCGCCGTCCGTCTCGGGCATCGCCGCCTTAGCATCCTCGATCTCGCCGGAGGGGCCCAACCCATGTCCTCGGCCGATGGACGGTGGCACATTGTTTTTAATGGAGAAATTTACAACTACCTCGAACTTCGCCGCGACCTCGAAGCCCGCGGGGCCACCTTTCGCACTCAATCCGACACGGAGGTCCTCCTGCAAGCGTGGGCTGAAGATGGAGCCTCCTGCCTTTCTCGTCTCAACGGAATGTTCGCCTTTGCCATCTGGGACTCTGCTGAAAAACGTCTCACCCTTGTCCGTGACCCACTCGGGATCAAACCTCTCTACTACGCCAACTACCGTGGCGAGCTCCTCTTTGCTTCGGAACTTCGCTCTCTTCTCCGATTTCCCGATTTTCGACCTGGCTTGGACCCCGCCTCGGTCAACAAGTACCTCGCCCTCGGTTACATTCCTGCTCCCTCAACAGCCTATGCGGGAGTTCGGAAACTAGAGCCTGGCCAGCTTCTCTCCTGGTCTCCAGCCAGCCGGCGAACCGAATATTTTTATGATCTTCCGATCGAGGATAATCCCGTCGGGGCAGGAACGTTTGATGAGTCCGCCCAAACAACTCGCGAACTTCTTCGCGAAGCTGTCCGCTACCAACTCCGAAGTGATGTGGAAGTCGGAATCCTTCTCAGCGGAGGAATCGACTCCAGCGCCGTAGCCGCCCTTGCCGCTCCTTTGGCTCAAAAGAAACTTCACTCCTTCTCGATCGGTTTTCAGGAGGCCTCCTACAACGAACTTCCCTTTGCCGAAATGGTCGCCCGCAAGGTCGGCACCGAGCACCACCACCAAACCCTCTCGGCCAAAGATGTCTCCCAGGCGATTCCCTCTATTTATCGCGGCCTCGACGAACCCCTCGGCGATGCCTCCCTCGTGCCGACATGGTTCTTGGCCAAACTCGCCGCGGGAAAAGTAAAGACCGTTCTAGGCGGGGATGGCGGAGATGAACTGTTTGCCGGATACCCCAGCTTTCAAGCCCATCTTCTCGTCGAGCGCCTCTCCTTCCTCCCCGTAGGTGTCCGCGTTGCCATCAACCATCTCATCCAGCGCCTTCCCGTCTCCCACAACTACAAAAGCCTCCCCTTCATCATGGCACAATTTCTCAAAGGACTGGGTCTGCCCGCCGAAATTCGTTTTCTTCTCTGGATGGGAGCGTGCGGAAATAGCGAGCGCCACGATCTCCTCTCCCCCGATGCTCGCCACCAACTCCAGCGCCATAACGCTTTCGAGGATGTCACTCGCCTCGCCTACCGCAGCGGTCTCTCGGGCGGCCTCGAACGTATTTTTTACCTTTGCACAAAACTGTACCTTCAAGAGTGCGTCCTGATGAAAGTCGACCGCGCCAGCATGGCTCACTCCCTCGAAG
>Ga0247831_1002612_pt1 | contig 28681 bp, 18 predicted proteins | sample LaCruzMarch2015__9_FD_192406 | JGI IMG/M metagenome (GOLD analysis project Ga0247831, IMG submission 192406) | Freshwater microbial communities from meromictic Lake La Cruz, Castile-La Mancha, Spain - LaCruzMarch2015_1m | ecosystem: Environmental > Aquatic > Freshwater > Lake | place: Spain...
TTACATTCATTTGTTTTTCACCCACCCACCGCTCCCAGGAGGTTTGGCCTACGCCAGAACTTTTGGGAAATCGAATTGTTAATTTCGTTTCCATATAGCTAACTTACCAAAGTAATTAGCCCATTTTGATTGCAAACTGGTCATTTACTTTAAGTTATACTTGTAGTTCTTAATGTAGCCTTTGTCTCTTCTCTCTGATTTAACATAGTCATCATGTGCCGCAATTCAGGCGCAATGTGTTTTTCCATCTACGATGGAAAACGCTAAATATTTGAGGTCTAAACTTTATGGCAGTCACCCAATGAGAAGGAGTAAGAAGACAACTACAACAACGTGCTGATGAAGCTACTCTAACATTAACACCACACACGGAAAGAACCTCACCTTCACGACGATCTTTTGATGCGCGAATAGAGAATTTTAATTCAGAAATAAAATTCCCGGATCACGATAAATGGGGAAGAAATTTAACATTGCAGAACAACAGCAACAACAACTTCGTGAAAACACTTCTTCTTCTTCTTCTTCTTCTTCTCATGAGGGTGGACGACCGTGATTGTGCAAACGGAGCCCACGACATGGATATTGTACAACAAATTGGTGGATATGAGAGAATGGACAAGGCACAAACCTGCTGGACATGGATATTATTTACCAGCAATTGAATTGGCAGAAACATTATTACTTAATAAAAATGCCACTACTGCGAGGTGTGCATTATCGTTATTATTCCTGAGCGATGGCAAACCGTCCGATCAATGCAAGTCGTCGACGATTGCTCGACGTATTGGACAAGTAGCAAGTCGTTTCGGACGACGATTATCTATCACTTGTATAGGTATGGCAAATGAAGATGAAGATTTTAGCTGTCTACAAAGTATGATTGATGAGGCTAGTCAATTTGGTGCAATATCAACCTTTGGTAAATCAACTTTAGATATTAATTCTTTATCGTATATGGTAACGACATTGGCTACATCATTGACTACATCACGAATCGAACTTACGGAACTTACGACTGGTAGGTGTAAGTCAGTACGGATGGATATAGAACGTGAAAAGACAATCACGCCGGACCGGGAGGGATCATGGAAGTATTACACGTCAAATAATTGTGAACAACGTGTAAATCGGTTCTGGACATGGAATAATCAAATGAATAACTTTGTTGCCATTGTCGATCGACGATGTATGTATTGCTACACAGAAAAGTATGTATTACATACTTGTTCGGGATGTAATGCCAAATTTGTTTGTAAATCATGTTACCAGTCTGATTCTTTTGCATCTCATGGTATGCAATATAGAAATCGTCCAAGTCAATGTGAGAAGCTATGGCGAATATACAAAAGGGAAATTTAGTACATAAAGATGAACAAGTCCTACCCACATTTTCACTTGCTATTAAGACACAAACATTTGGTGAAGGTGCCGAACGAATAGTACGTAAAGTACGATTCCTTGATTCGAATGGAGTCTTCGTAGGTCCGATGATGGTGGCAAAAGAAAGTAGATTTGTTGAATATCATGGTAGCAGCTATCAACAACAACTTGATTATCATACGAACTTTATGCGAACGCAGTATATTGCAAGTAGTTTTGCAAAATTATACAATATGGCCATTACAGATGCTCGGAATCATTATTTTGTTCGCAATGATATACAGGATTTACTCCGATCAATACCCACAATTCATTTCATTGAACCTATGGTCATTGACTTAATAGAGAAGAATGGGCTAGGGGAGAAGAATATACTCATCGAACGATACCTCAAAGGGGAGTATAAAAAGTTTAATAATAATGCCGGATATGTCGAGGAGGAGGTGAAACGGTTGGTCAATCGAATGTATACTCTTGGTTTAGGATCCAACAACAGCTTGAATAATCGGTCAAATAATAATGATACAGGTCTTGGAGCAATCGCCGAAGACAGCTATGAAGAGGATGATGACGAGTCAGATGATGATGGTGGTGAAGTAATCAACGAGATCTACAACAAGTCTAATCTTAAGCAGATAGCGCCACACAATAGTGAGCTTAAATGTTCCATCGATACATTATTCTCTCTACTAAATCAGGATGCATGCTTCCCACAAGCATTTAGTCATTTTACTTACGAGAAGAGCAAACGTAAGTTAATGGTAGTTGATCTACAGGGAGTGTTCACTGTTAATAAAGCAGATGGTACCAAGGTCTATGAATTGACTGATCCTGTAATCCATCAACGACCATTGGGTAAGAAGAGTGAAAGGAGAATAATGAACTTTGGTAGGACAGATCGTGGTATATTAGGGATGACGGCATTCTTTGAAAGTCATGAATGTAACGGTTTTTGCAAATTCCTTGGTTTGTCAGAAGTAAATGTGGACAATATGAAATGACAAATAGTATGACAAATAGTATGTATAATATGACACTTTGTATATTAAGAACGAAGTACACTACTTAGCAGACACCACAAAGATGTATTCACCAACAGAAACTCATTCATTCTCCTAGACAGCATACCAGAACTCTTGGTTGCATCGAAGTAAGTTGATTCAAAGTTCCACCCTCCATCGGAGACTTCAGATGTTGTCCCCCAACCCTCCTCTTCCGCGTCTCCTACATCCCCATCGTTATTACTGTCGTACCATGATGCTCCATCCGTTTGTGTTGATAAGTCGACATCACCTGCTCCTCCACTTGTTCCCGTGCCTTGATTTCTATCAAAGGTGTATTGTATGGCAATGTTATTCTCGTAGGCTTGGATAGGCGATGATGATGGGCCTTGTGGTGCTAATGACATAGTTGTTGTTGCATTTGAATTTGCAGTTGCAGTCGCATTAGCGATGACATCAGCAATACTGGAGACTGTCGTTACAATCGTTTCATTCGTGGGCGTAATCATTACCATGGCAGCTGGAGTTTGTGTCGGCGATTTTGTAACAGGCAATGGTGATAGCACCGGCGTTGCCGGAACCGATGATACCGACAACAACTGATTGGGTGCCGTACTTAAACTTGAGATGGATGGTGACGGCGCTGTCGACAATCTAATCAATTCTGCCTGCGAGGGCGTGGCGAAACCGCATACTACACGGGCATAAATGTCGTATGTTCCGCAGTTATTCAGTTTATCATTTGTACCGCATTCACCAGTGGCCTCGCATACCTGTCCTACGTCGACCTCAAGACAGTTGGGCAATACAGGATCTTCTGGGCAGAAATCGCTTGGTAGTGCTTCGAGGCAGAGCTCTTCGCATAACGCCATGTCATCCACGGTTATCGCCGCTGTCACAACATTTGCGGATATGACCCCGCCGCAACTTGTGTCATGAATGCAGATTTCCATTCCATTGCACTCATCATCCCTTCCTTGGGGACAGGGTGTTGAAAGCTCACAATCGTTATTGACTTCGTCGAGTGTGTAACCGCAATAATATGTGAATGAATCAGTTGATTTTAAGGTACCAACTGTCGGCGCAGGAGTTTCCGATGCTGCATCAGATATTGGTAGAGCCATAACAGGCATTACGGTAGGAACCATGTCATCCGACTCGGAGGCTGAAGCTGACGCGACCATGCTCGATGCAGAAGTGGGGCATGACTCAAATTCACAGTTATTATTGGGATCTCTCTTGACGACATGCCCACCCGGACAGAACAGCACTTCGGCGGAGCATCCTCCCCCTACTTGAACTTCGTCATCCTCGGTAGTCGGAGAAAGGTCGCCGGATGCAGTTGGATCATAGCAGTAGTCCATTCCTAAAACAAAACGCATATATAAAAAGTAAGTGAGAACAATGAACATTGACGCACGTTAAATAGATGTAACATTCAGTATATAAATATACTCACCAGCTATACCCAATCCTGAACATCCAGGCACTAAGTCGACGTTGCCATCGCCACGCATAAAACAAGTTAGTCCATCAGCACAGTGCGAATCATCATCGCAATCTCCCATGCATACACCGCACGGCTCGTCTTCAGTGCACTCTCGCTCATAATTCAGTTCGACTGCTTCTATGGCCTTCTCCTCGTCGTCATTCTCTTCTTCATCTTCGTTGTCCTCCCAAGCATTTGCGGAAGAGACTTCAACCTCTTCAGCTTCTACCATTTCTTCTGTTTCAGTATGAGCATCATCGTCATCAACGGCACCGTTGTCTTCGTCTTTTTCTTCACCATCACCATCTTCTGTTTGAGCAGACATTTGAGTGGGGGTCGTTGTCGGTGGCTCCGGTTGGAAGGGCGTGTAACAATAATCCATACCTGGCTTATCATTCTCCCCGCCCGATACACAGCCGGGGACGGATGTCATTTCGCCAGCCCCTCGCGAGAAGCATAATAGACCCTCGAGGCAGTCGGCGTCTGAATTGCAGTCACCTTGGCAGAGACCACAGCTACCCGAACCATCCGAGGTGCATTTGTGAGTGAGCGGGGTAGAACCCCAGCCGGCCGTGATATCTTCATCGGATTCAGTATCAGATCCAGAAGCGGGCTCACTGCTACTACTACTTGCAGAAGATTCGCCACCACTAGACGATTCACCACTCGCAGCCTCTTCGGACATCATCATTACCTCGTCGGTTGTTGTGGATTCGTCATCATCTGCTTTTATCTCCCCACCCTCTTCGTCGTCTTCTGGACATGGATAGAAATCACAATCCAGCTCTGGTGCTCTACCAACAAAGTCTCCATTCTTGCATTCCTTCACCTCGGCATTGCATGATACAGGAGTTTCCTCCTCTTTCGGCTCTTGCATCGCATCATCATCATCCGTGATTAGGTTGGCCTCGTCAGCAGATTCACATTCGACCCAATAACACCACTCACCAGCATCACAATCATCATCCACCTCACATGATATAGCGCAGTCTAAACTGGTGCTTTCCCACGTAACACCACAGTACATGCCTCCACCAGCCTCGGTATCTTTATCTTTCTCACACAATACCTCGGCAAAGCACTCCTGTCCCTCATCCGTGTTGCAGTCATCAGTCTTTTGACATTCTTTCCCACAGGTTAATGCAGCATCATCCCATGTTAACCCACAGCGATACCCTTCACGTACGACTGGCGTGCCTTCCTCAACACAGTCTGACCCCGCGAAGCAACTCATGCCACTATCACATTCATCATCACTCTCACTTGGACATGGCTTATGACAAGATGTCATGGCATCATCAAAGTCTACACCGCACCATAATGATGCAGGGTCGGATACTTCCTTTACTGGGACACCGATATATTGACATGTGTCCGGTGCCTCCCAACATTTTCCACCATTAGCACAATCTTCGTCTTCTTCACATTGTGCAGCACAGGTTTCGAGCATGTCATTCCACGTTAGGCCACACCATCGACTACCCTCTGGCACGGCCTCTTTGACAGGCACGCCGACCTCTGCACAATTCTCTGGCCCACCAGGTGTCATGAAGCATGTACCATCAGGACTCCATTGCTGCGGGTTGACCATTTTACAATCCTCATCCGTCGTACATCGTGTCGCACATGTTTCTAGCATGTTCGACCAAGAAGTACCACACCACCAATTGTTTGGATCTGCCATTGCCTTATTTGCACGTTCTTTTTCGATCTCTTCATCAAGCAATAGCGCTATTTCATCGTTAGTATATGTCTTATTCGCGGCACCCACATCAATGGCCGTGAGTGCTGGTAATGCAGCATTGCCTTCGCACTCCTTTACCCCACCAAAGCACGTCTGTCCATCGGGACACGTGTCATCATCGCCGAGGAAGCATCGCGTTGCACACGTGGTCGAGGCATGTGCCCAAGACGATCCACAGACATTATACAAACTAGGATCGACCGTGGGTGGGGTGCACTGTAGCCACGTGTGACACGTCCGTCCGCCCGGACATTCACTATCTAACCCGCTCGGGCAGGAATGGAAACATTCGGCATTGGCACTTTCATACCCGTATCCACAGTAATTGCCATTCGGGTTGGATAATGTATTGGGCGTGGGTACCGGTATAGTAAAGGGTGCGTTGGTCGTCGGTTGGTCTGGTGCGAGTGGAAGACTGGCAATGTAGGCTGGCATGTAGTTGGAAGCGGATATTTCGTCCATTATTGATGGAGCCGAGCCAGGAGGAGGAGATGACGACGAAGAAGACGACGAGTCGTCGGACTGAGACGATGGCGAAGGAAAAGATTGAGATGACATCATTTCCATGCTCGCAGATGGAGCCGGTGGTTTGGTCGTAGCTTGTTGTTCACTCGCACTCGCTTGGTCGTCCTCGCCGATCAAATGTTGCGTGGCCGGATCTGCGCCATTAACTAGCCCCGCCTCGTCGTCGCCTGCTGCTGCAGTGTCTTCTAGCGAGATGCCCATTTCTGCAAGGACGTCACTGGGGGGCAACGCCGGCATTTCTTCTTCGCCCACACCACCACCACTTCCACCAACCTCTTCGTCGTCGCCGTCACCTCCTTCGACTACAATCGGAGGGGTGCATTCCATGTAATGAAAGCAGAACCGACCAGGACCACAACTCTCATCGCTCTCACACGCATCGATACAGCTAGATGAGGCGTCTGTCCAGTTCGTGCCACAGATGGACAGAGAGCCGAGTGATCGAAATCGCGTAACGATTACCCCATCCTCATCGTCGTCGCGAGTAGCAGTAGTAGTACGGCTGCGGACTCTGCTGCTGCTTCGTAGTAGACGTGGTGCGACGGCATCCGCAGACACGTCAGCAATTGCAATTAATAATGCGGCCGTGATACTACTCACCATCCTTCGTCGTGTTGGGGGCAGGCAGGGGGTAGTGATCGGCATCCTCTCGAATAAATGACACGATCGTCCTCTCTCCAGCGGGCTGTTCTGTGAGCGTGCTTCTGTTTTCTTCAAAATGACCAGCGCGAGAGGGGTGTCTTTTGTCGATGGACACACCCAACAGACACAATCACCGAGACGACGATTCTTTGGTCACTCATATAGATGCTCATATATGGCTCCGACACCATCTATAACTACTACCCAACAAATCGGTATTGGTATCGCACACGCTTACAGCTCCTTACTTTTGAAAGCAACCCAAAACTTTAAGATATCTCACGACATGCCCGGATTATTCGATATCTTCAATTTTTTTCTTACCCCGTGATCAGATAGATGATATTCTCAATTTAGAAGTAGATGTAAAAAATTTCAAAACCGGTACGATATATGGTTCTATCGTATGCATTACCATATGCATTGGAGACAAATGACGGATGAAAGTGACAATCAACAAGTGAGTGTTTTGAGAGAGAGGAGAACGAGATATACCAAAAAGGGAAAAGAGAGTTTGTGATGACGCATGACGCATGACGCAGTGGCTGAAACGATGCAGCCATGAGGGATACCAAAGAAGAGAGTTAGGCATGAAAGCTTCCACCACGATATTTAGGTAGCACATCATTATATCATCAAATAGGGTAATAAATTATCATCCCTATTAATCTTTTTCGTCCATACCATCTATTTATATATTATTATTATCTACCGTAAAGTTGGTGTAAGCATTTATATAGATGGCAGAAAATAAATTAATATCTGACTTTTTTCTACATTATCATCTACCGTAAACTTGGTGTAAGCATTCTACAAATGATCTAATCAACAATTACACAATATACAACCCAGGTAGAGATTCCTCTTATATCCCCTCACAACCATCTGACCACTCAATTTCTCATTTCTAAAATAGGCTTCCCCGTGGGAGCGAAAGTGGGAGCTGCAGTGGGCTTCGAGGTTGGGGCTGCGGTAGGCTTCGCCGTGGGAGGGCTAGGAAGTCCCATAACACATGCATTGCTTGTCTGTCCTCCGAATGCACCCTTGCAGCACTCTAGCTGAGTGGCGTAAAACATAGTGGCATGGATTGGCAATGGGGTGGTATTCTTGCAGCCAGCAGTCAACCAAGGCGTACCGTAATCAGCGTACCATCCACCTCCTTGGCCTGCAGCAGTGGTGGGCGACTTGGTAGTGGGTGCTACAGTGGTGGGTGCAACAGATGGCTTTGCTGTGGGAGGGTTTGGAAGTCCCATAACACATGCATTACTCGTCTGTCCTCCAAAGGCAGCCTTGCAGCACGCCAACTGAGTGGCGTAGAACATAGTGGCGTAGACAGGCAATGGGGTGGTATTCTTGCAGCCAGCATTGGGCCATGCTGTACCATAATCAGCGTACCATCCACCTCCTTGGCCTGCAGCAGTGGTGGGCGACTTGGTAGTGGGTGCTACAGTGGTGGGTGCAACCGATGGCTTCGCTGTTGGAGGGTTTGGAAGTCCCATAATGCATGCATTACTCGTCTGTCCTCCAAAGGCAGCCTTGCAGCACGCCAACTGAGTGGCATAGAACGTAGTGGCGTAGTTTGGCAAGGGGGTGGTATTCTTGCAGCCAGCATTGGGCCATGCCGTAGCATAATCAGCGTACCAACCACCACCTTGGCCTGCAGCAGTGGTGGGCGACTTCGTAGTGGGTGCTACTGTGGTGGGTGCAACCGATGGCTTTGCCGTGGGAGGGTTTGGAAGTCCCATAACACACGCATTACTCGTCTGTCCTCCGAACGAGGCCTTGCAGCACTCCAACTGAGTGGTGAAGAACGTTGTGGCAGAGATTGGATGCGGCAAGGTGTCCTTGCAACCAGCCTCGGGCCATGGGGTAGAATAATCGGCGTAGAACTTGCCAATGTTGGGGTTTGCCGGAGTTGGTGCGGCACTGACGGCAGTGCTGCAGGCGCCACCTGTCTGCCCACCGTACTGAGCGGCACAACACGTCGCCTGATCGGCGTAGCCGGGGGAATCACAGTCCGCCACTTGAACACAGCCAGATGTGGACCAAGACTGAGAGTAGTCTCTGTATAAGAAGCAATGGAAGGAGGTAAGAAAATATGGCGTGAGAAGAACAGTGACACAAGAGATAATAACTCTGGTTCCTCGGAAACACCTCGCTCGAACTTACGGATGCCATAGGACAGGAGTTGCCGGGTCGCACCAAGCCGATAGAAGCTCACGGCCATCGTTGTTATCGGATGATAGGTCGTTGGTGGCGATCGCGGCGTCGGATTCATGGCTGCTCGTGACACGCAAGCCTGAAGCTGAAGCGTAAACAGAAGCATTCATCAATGCAACAGCTAGGACGAAGTAAGTGATGGCAAGCTTCATGGTGATGATGATGAAGGGATCGAGTGATTGAGATGTTGCAATGCGGAGGCTTGAAAAATTATGAGAGCATTGACGAGCCAGCCGAGCGGTCGAGGGATAGGATGCCGGCACGGCAGCTGAGCAATTCTCGCACAAACGGGGCTCTAGAAAGTGTGAAAGTGACTACTTTACTGAATCTCCACTACAGCCAAAGAAGGCCCGAAGAAGTGAAAGTTCCTGAGAAAATGCAGAAAGCTGCCGAGCTTGTTTACTGAGCAGGATCTCGCTCGGGACCGGCTAGAAAGTGACTAAATTTTACTTGCCACTACAGCCAAAGAAGGCCACGAAGAAGTGAAAGTTCCTGAGAAAATGCAGAAAGCTGCCGAGCTTGTTTGAGCAGGATCTCGCTCGGGACGGCTAGAAAGTGACTAAATTTTACTTGCCACTACAGCCAAAGCCCGAAGAAGTGAAAGTTCATGAGAAAATGCAGAAAGCTGGAGCCGTCCCCCGCCGCCAGGCCAGGAATCCCTAAACGGATGAATTATTTCGTGAAAGGACTTGAACTTGAGCTGCAGGAACGAACGGAACTTTACCCCTACGGCTTGAATAATCCAGGGCTCGTGAAAGGACTTGCTGAGAGCATGCAGCTGCTGGGAGGAGAGCGGAATAGGCTCGTGAAAGGCTTTTGACTTTTGAGTAGACCCTCAAATGGCAGGAAAACTTGTCATTGCTCAAGATTGCCAACAGGTAGAAACAATTCTAGATTTGATTTGAGTGTTGTAGTCGTTGTTGATATATTGCTGCTGACTAAGCTGCTATGACGATGATGAGCTGAAAGTTATTATTTAGAACATTGTGTGAGGATTAATCGTCGAATGATCAATTAGATGAGAACCTTTGATGTATGAGGTATGGTTGTAACATGAAGGACCTATGATACCAGCAGCATGCTGTCAAGCTTCGTCCACAATTAAGGTTACAACATCTGTTAGCAGACTGTTTCATATTACTTCATTACATAATGACAAGAGATAAACAAATCATATATACCCAAAATCAATACAGATCTCTCTCTTACACACATCCACAGTTGACAATTCTCCTCTTCCGACAAAATCATACATGAGTTACTGACCATTGCTCTTGAATTTCTGCATCACTGACCCCAGCACCGAACCTTTACTCTTCGTGGAATGTGGCGACGGGTTACGCACCATTACACTTGTTTTCTCAATACCACCGGAATCTACAACCTTCTTGGGAGACACTTCTCCTTTTGGTGTCTTGGGAGACGTCTTCCTGCTTAGACCAAGTACGTTTTGCATACTCACGCGTACATTTTCTAAATCACCCCTCACAGATTCTTCACTATGAGGCTTGCTGGATTCAGTGTCAGCCGCGTCCGAAGATGTAAGTGCCTCCCTTTGAGCCTCCAATGCTTCAGCAAGTGCAATTTCATACTTGGCACGTTCGTCTTCTACCTTTGCAGCGATGATAAGTGTAATTTCCTTCTTCATTTGCACACGTGCTACGTCGTTACTGCTATCATCAATGTAATCCAATGGAGTCATGTCCTTCTTATCGGTAGCAAAGATACCCTTGGGGAAAGCCTCAATAAGTAAGCTAACAATCTTATTACTTGCATTGTGCTCCATTGCCAAATGGATTGGCAAACGTCCACGAACATCCCGCCCACGTGCAGCCAGGGGGTATGAACTATAGATCTTCATTACTAGATCATCTGGTGCACCAAAGACCAAGGCCGCGTGGAGTGGCAAAGCCCGGAAACGAAGCTGGTCTTCCTTCTGTCCACGTGTTACAACCCATGTCTTACAGTCCTTGGTAAAACGTATATTTGCCTCATTGTACATTAACTCTGCATACTCATACTGCCTAGCCTCAATGGCCTGGAAGAGATCGGTTGGGGCAACTTCATAGTCAACTTCGAATGCTTCAAGTTCACCCCACTGAAGGTCTACTCTTGGGGAGCTTGGGGGAGAGCTTGTGTTGACGACATGATTATCATCATTTACAGCGCTGGAGATGGCTGGTGAGGTAGGCGCGAGTGGTGACTCCTCATCCTTCTCCTCCTTCATCGACGATTCAGTCTTGCTTTGAATGCTGGATATGAAGGTGTCGAGATGGAACATACTGAGAATAGACCGAGGAGCAGCTGCTAATGCTTCCTGACTAGGCTCTGCCTCCACGACTTTGACTCCTTCTTCTCCACCGACGTCGTCATCTTCGAGAGCATCCTGATTATATTCACTGTCATTCTCCTCCTTACCATCACTTCCTGCCTCGACACTGTCTCCATCTTCTTCTCCACCGACGTCGTCATCTTCGAGAGCATCCTGATTATATTCACTGTCATTCTCCTCCTTACCATCACTTCCTGCCTCGACACTGTCTCCATGGTCTTTCTGAACCTCGCCAGTCTCCACCTCCTCCTTTATCATCTCCTCAACACCAGCCTCAACTTTTAACCTAATCAACTCATCCTCATCGACATGTATAACACGAATATACTTTCCCCACTGTGTTTCTGGAAAGATCTTATGATTCGATGTATCGACCTCAAACTTCAACACTGACGATTCACCCTCGACCTTTTCAGTAACTACCGCGTACGTCCACTTCCGATCGGAACGTCGAATGAATGCGGCATCTCCCACAGTTAGGGACTTGGCCTCCTCGGCTGCCACTTCACGTGTGTCGGCAGCGTTGAAGTGATTAGCTTTGCCCTCGTCACCGAGGTTGTAAGTTGGTAGATAAATAGGACCGCTCATTATTGTATCTGATATATCTGATTGCGCACTGCCTTCTTCGTCGCGTCAACGTGAAGCGGTGGCAATTAAGATTGATTCCTCTCTCGCCGAACCGAAGCGAAGAAGAGAAATTCTTCTCTTTTTACGAGAGAGCATCAGGTACGTAGAGAATAGGTAGGTAGAACAAACTTACGGAACGGACAAACTCCGGTCATTAATTTCTATTACCCCGATGTTTCACTTCAGCATCAAGAATACTACACTACTACCTACTACTATATTTTGAAGGGACCATGGTAACGCAAATCGCGGCCGCCGCTACCAGAAGATGGCGGCGCAATACTGTCGTGGCTATAGTCCTGTGTGCTACAACTTTTCACATGATCATTTCATCATCATGGGATGATAATTCTTCTTCACAACTCGATGACCTAGATGACAAGCGTCGACAACTCGCTTACTTTGACACGGTGCAGATGAAGCCAATACCATATGGCCGTCGGTTGATTGACCCCAACTTTCAATCTCTCATTTATCCCACAGATATTGATGGAGGCATGTTTAAGAAGCAAACACCCGAAGACTTTGAAGCGGCTGCCGCCGATGCCGACACCGACAAGGGAGGAGAGTCATCCACCACCACCATCACCAAGAACTGGTCGGCATGTGAGGACATATTACTCTTCATGCCATACCCCTTTGCACATAATGGACATGCCTCGCAGCTCAACAGCTTCATATTGGCATCTCTCGTGGCGACATACACCAATCGTGCCATGGTAATACTCGAACCTCCGAATCAATTGAATGCCTTCAAATCCAATTCTCAATTCGGTTGTCCACCGGAGGCATGGATGACGGAGGTACGGCGGACGGGTGCTGAACCAGTCAAGATCGGGTGGAATGAAGACTTCCCGGTGGGGTTGACTCGACTAATACGTCATCCATCATGGCTGTCACGAGGATGTTCCATGCCGTGTATTGACGAATACACATATGAAATGTGGGATTCTCTACGTACCAAGGATACTGAACATGCCCTTGAGCCACACCAGATCCAATGCGGTAGTAGAAGTGATGACGCCTCTACCGCCAAGTCAACAACAACCAACGTTGTTGTCATGGGAGGGGAGGAGGTACGTCAATTCTTCGTTACACATTACAAGGATCAAATGCTCGATCGGTCCACGGTGCTGGCCATGACACAAGCCCACGATTGGTCGTTGCGACTGGGTGCCAAGCCACATGAGGCACGTGTATTCTCCAACGCAACTCTTGATTTTGACTATCGTGATAAATGGGACTATGTCTCGGCATTAGTGGCACGGTCCGGGATACTACGCTTCCAACCTTGGATTGGACGAGATGTTGAGGACTTCATGAAAACATACGTCCCCGATCTGAACTTGAATGAACCATATGATGCAATTCATGTACGAAGGGGGGATAAGATATATGCCGAGGCAAAACGTCACGTGCGGTATTATTGGCAAGAGCAAGGTCAGTATGATGAGGAAACGGGTGCTATGCCAAGAGATTATATTCCATTCCGACAGGTGAGTGTCGTTCATATGTTACGTCGAAATTATTAGACTCAACCGATTCACGTTTGATATACAATACCATGTGTACTCACTCATTTGTTGCTCTTGATGATGTTACTCAAAAAATAATTTTCAACAGTATCTTATTCAATATGAGAATGTTACCAAGTGTTTGGACGGTCCTCGGACAGTATATGTTTCGACAGATGATCCCGTGGAAGTCAAGGCTGAAATTGACGACATGCCAAAAGATGAACAAGGTTACACACTGCTCATGGCGAATACTGGCGAGCTCACTTGTCACAAGTTCCGATTAATCTTCTCAACGTACGACCAAGAATTATTGTCTAAAGAAGCAGAAAACCCAGAAGATGATGATGACAAGAAGGCATCCGCAGGTATGCCTGGTTCGTCGCCATTTCATCTCCAAGATGATCCTGCCAAGAGATCATGCGAGGATCGGTACGAGCGCAATCTCGCAAGTATTGCTGACCTAATGTTACTTGCCAAGAGTAATGTTGCCGTAGTGGAATACAACTCAAATTGGGGACGATTGGTACGCTTGTTCCGATTGCGGTTAAATGATACCCCGAGAATATTGAACGGTGCTCGGCCTGTCTTGCAGAAGGGGGAGTTGAAAATAGCGTGGGGTAAGAAACTTCCAGGACCGCCTGGTTTTTGAAATTTTCATGTCTCCCCAGATATGTAGTTTTGTACAGTATATTTATCTTTACACATGAGTCCTTGAGGATACCAGTGTTTAATAGCATGACTAGACTGTCTGCACACTCTAAAAATGTCAACTAATATTTAAGTAGAAGATTGATTAGTACAGCTTTAAAACAGAACTAAGTATTTTTCTAAGGCTAGCAGTGCAGGTACTATATCTAAAAACAACAAGATGAAGTTGGTATTGATGCTGTCATTTATTTTGGATGTTGGATCTCAGGAGCTTGGACTTATTGGAGATACTGGGAGATGGGGATGGCATGGGTGATAGGGTTGGCAATCCACAATATTCACGTCCAATCCCTTCCATGGCCTCAATTTCACTAGTAATATGATAATGATGCATTACATAATCCAATCGCACATTACAGGGGGTAAAGTTATTCCACATGCATGTCCCACACCACCACTGAAGATTGGGATTGGAAGTTGGTGCTTCTGTAATCCCACTGGGAGATTTCGTTGGCTTCGTACAATAGTCACTCGCGCTTTCCATGGCTTCTCTCATAGAAATATGATATTTGTTCATTTCCCATTTCACACGAGCATCACAACTTGTTATATTCTTCCAACTGCATGTCCCACACCACCAATCAAGGGCCTCATTGCGACTTGGCGACAAGCTTGGTGACCAACTTGGTGTCTCGGAAGGATATTCACTTGGACTTTGACTCGGTTTCGAAGATGGCATGGGTGATAGGGTTGGCAATCCACAATATTCACGTCCTATCCCTTCCATGGCCTCAATCTCACTAATATGATAATGGTGCATCACAAAATTCAACCGTTCGTTACAGGGGGTTAAGTTATTCCATATGCATGTCCCACACCACCAAGCAAGGTCTGGATTGGGAGTCGGTGCCTCTGTAATCCCACTGGGAGCCTTGGTCGGTTTACTACAATAGTCACTAGCGGATTCCATGGCCTCTAATTTGGTAATATGATATTTATGCATCTCCCACTGTACACGATTGTCACAATCTGTTACATTCTTCCAATTGCATGTCCCGCACCACCAATCAGGGGTGACATCGTCGTCGTTCGGTGGTGGAGTAATCTTGTTGGGTTCCTCCTCCTCCTCCTCCTCGCCTTGATCGTCAGTATGATCAGTGTTTGTCATCATCTCTGCGTCGAAGTCCTCGAATCTGTCGCCCACCCCCACCCCCCCGGCCTCGGAAGAAATGCCATCTTCGTTGCTTCCCTCGACGTTGCTGATTCCACCGCCACTACTGTTGCGGTTGCTGCCATTCAAACTGACATGAACAATCCCAACCCCGATGACCACGGCCAGCAGGAGCTTAAGGACAGGCCAGCGGAATCGATGCATCGTCGTCGATCTGCCGCGCATCCCGACTATTCCGACGCTATCGTCGCCAAAGTTGTCATTGACACTCTCTCGTAAGAACAACCAGTTATCATCGTTTTCTCCGACTAACAATCGTAGCGGTCGCTGGATTGGTTCGGCTGGCGGTGTGATGATGGAGGCTGATTCCTCTGTGGCCGCTAACGCTACTGCATCATCATCCTCCTCCAACACGACGTGGCCAGCACTGCTAGAGCGGGGGTCGTCCGAGTAGCCTCCCGACGATCGGAGCGAACGACTGCTCGTCCTGCTAATAATTGAGGCAGGTGGCTCCATGGCAGGCATGGCGGCAACAATCTTGACCGACTCGTATGTACAGGTATGTATGTACGGGAAGCGAAAAAGAAAATAGACCTTTGGGCGGGAGAGGATATCCCGCCGAAATGAATCCATCGGCCAAGTGTATTTTGTATTTCGAACATGTCATCGTCGTCATCGCCATCCTTGTCATCGTCGTCAGCGTCATCACGACGACAGACTCACAATATTGTCGAACAAGTCGAGTTTAATAAAAGTTTTATCATCGGTGGTGTAATTGGTACCATCCTAGCATTGGTTATTGCTATTGCGACGATTATTCAAATTAAAGGTTGGCGTCGTACAGTACAAACTGAAATTAATAATCAAGACAATTCCAAGAGGAGACGTAAACAACAACGACAACAACAACGACAACAACAACAACAACAACAACAACAACGACGACAACGACAACAACGACAACAACAACGACAACAACAACAACAACAACAACAACGACGACAACGACAACAACGACAACAACAACAACAACAACGACAAGCAGCGAATTCTATTCTGACTGTTACTAATGGTGGATCCGATGGTGGAGTAGTTGGTGGTTGTACCACGACGGCAACATCAACAACAGCAGTGATGGCGGAGCTTACAAATAATACCAATATTACTAGTCGTATGGATGAAACCATTCACCTGCCGCCTATACAAAGCCTCTTGCCACGACATCTCATGGCTGAAAATCATCTACAACAGTCATCAGTCGATTGTCCCTCACAAACAACAATTAATGTAAATGACAGTACCAATGATCAATTCTATGCCAACCTTGTATCCATACCCTTTCGGGATGAAGAAGATAGTGATAATGCAATATTGCCTGTCCAGCTGCAACGACTTACAACAGTCGATTCAGTACCATTACACCACTCGGATGATGTGACATCATCAACCGCAAACCAAATAGTCTACTCAGAAGATTTGCAGCAACGTACGGGTACCTTTTCGCATATGCTTATTAATGATGCATTGCTTAGTTCGGCCACGTCCGATGAAAATAGTGATAATGACAATGATGAGAAATATGTCCATGGTCGTTCATTTGTCGAATATGATGACAGCAACGATCACTATAACGAGGAGATCCAACCAGACATGTTAGACGGTTCGACTGATGAGCTTGATAATTACAAGAATCAAGATTTGGAAATATTGCGTACTGCCATTGAACAGTCAGTCAATGATGTTGATATGCTAATTAGTTTGGCTGTTACTTATGCATATACAACTTCAACAACAATGTCAACTTGTTTGGGGTGGTTTGGTGGTGAGGAACATCATTCAAGGATTGAGGCAAGTTGTTTGTGTGACACATATGACTGGTTGAAGACAAAGTTGTCAACCATGGATTCAGTGTGAGTATGAATGGAGTAAAATGTGTTCCATTGTAAATAAACTATTTCTCTAATACCCGTTTCATTCTAAAACAATGATCTTTTATTCGCATCAACACATCATTCCTCGCAGGAATGAATACTTTTCAGAATTACTGAAACGAATAGTTATTACTGTTATGTTACGTATCCTTCCACCTCATCATGGTGCCAACATAGTACACTCTTGTGCCACAATTCTTGGTTTAGATCTACTAAAGAAACCACCAAATACAACACTGGTAATACATGGCATGAGAAAGACAAATACATTAAAACAAGGGTATAACTTCATTGTCAAGGCATTTCAGCGATTTGGAGAAATAGAGGAGGCAGCGATAGCACCAAATAATCATGGATTTGGTAAGTATAGAGAAAGAAGGATTTGTATACCATTCAATTCATATTGCTAAATGAATGTGTTCTCATTCATTATATACTCAATATTTCATAACCATCATCCAGGCCTAATTCGATTCAGTAAACCAGAATCGGTGAAACTTGCATTGGAGGAGTATAATCAATCTGAGATTGATATTCAGGATGTATCAGTGACAATAAAAACACTGAAATCAGAAAGGATAACACATCATTAAATCAAATAACAAACTCAATCATTGGATAACATATAGGAGTTATATACTATAATCTTTTGCACTACCCTAGTCACTTAAGGGAGGTCTGTTCAAACACCTTCAAAGCCAAATAGGGGGGGTCCGGGGGGAGGCATTCCCCCCTGGCATTCACACGTACCAGCGAAGCCATTTTCATTTGAGACTCTTCACTCTTGAGATAGACTTTGAATTCGCTTATATTCTAATGAGAAGTTTCTAGACCCCCATAGCTCTAACGTATATCCGAAAATGAACAAAGTCAACTGAGTATCTAGTTTCTAAACTTTTCTGCTATTGATGCCACAAGAGCTCTAAATATTGCTTAGCTCGTTGCGTGAATTCCAGTAAAGCGTCACTGGTCAGAATTGCACGAGATGGCATCATGATGTTGTCTTCTGATAGGTACACAGAATAATCACGTTATTACTTCAATGATATATTTTGATGAAGAAATCATCCCAAGCAGTGAGTGAATCTGCGGCGTTCACTGTCACAATTGGAGGGGTTGGCTTATGCCTCACACAAAGGCCCGGTCTCTTTATTGATGACAACAACGACGCTTCTGCCATGTTCATGTCGTTGTCAAAATTCTCCAACAGCGAAGTTTTGATTGATCTGAATGCTTTATCGGAATGCTAGCACTAAATACTAGTACCAAAACCCATAACTCAACAAATAATGAATAAAGAATCAAGTTAGGCATCAATGACACCACCAACAGTCATATTGGTTGATACAGTGCCTGACGGTATACGGTATTGAAAGTAATCTAGAAGATCTTATCAAAGGTCTTTTGATTGATTCCGTGTAAATGGTAGATACTTGGGAAGGAAATTAGCAGCATGCAGTAAATTTCACAATGCGAGCAAATCAGCTCTTCAAGATTTGAAAGAGAATTTTGGCTCATTGAAAAGATTTGTTACAGCGCGCAAGGATCTCTTCAATACCAAGATGATAAAGAACGGAAAACCCCCTTCTCAAACGTTGCCACACCTTATTGACACAGGACAGTGCTCTCTCCTGTGGTTCCGACAGTGACTCTTTTGATTGAAAGGTCCTCGGCATAAGAAGACTCGTTTCATCAAGGTGAAAAATGTCTAGGTAGAATTAATGTTTTGTCTAATTTCTTAATTTTTATTGTACTGACACAGAAGGATATATATCTTGTTGCATTTATGCTCTTATAATTATACTGAATTGATCACAAGTCATTAAGAAACAATCATTCTGTAATCAGATTTGCACCGCATGTATATGAAATCCATGTACTCAAATAAATAATGGTACATCACCTTCTCGTTTAAGCAATATCACGATCAGATTGAGTTTAGCAGCAGCGCAAACTGCAAACTCAGGAAGCAAATACAAATGATTGCATACTCACATCCAACCAGCGTTTAGCTTCAGTTTCAACATTGCGGCTAGCTGCTGAAAGTACTACTTATAATAATACATAGATATGCAGCAGCAAAAAAAAAGTGGTGGAGGAAGGTACGCTCTCTTTTTGTATATATAAATATATTGTCACTTAATTTAGTATCTACATAAGTATAATTTGTGTTTTTCCAACTCGTCTTATCATACGTCATTGCTCCTAGCCTCACCTAGTCCCTACTAGTGAGGCATGCTGTAGTACTGTCCATTCCGAAATTGTTCAAAAGTTGTATATCCCTCCGCTGTATGGTCGTTGAACCACGATGATCTTCCCCGTTGGCTTGGTGTCCACCTGTTGTCGCTGTGATGTGATTTACTCACGCTAGCCGCTTCTTCCCTTGTCGCCCTCACATAGTGTAGTCTTCCGAGTGTGAGCTTGGCTTGTCCTCTTACTATCGCACATCCTATGGATCCGTCTGCGTCGGAATTCTGATATTCTGGAAAGTTGTAGTTAATTGGCTCCAGGTTTCTCTTATTGCCGAAGCAACGCCTCGTGGTTGGTTATCCCTCCCTAACATATGCTCCCATAGGTTCGTGACTGGACAGTTGAAGCTTCCCTCGCCTAAGTATTCGATGATGCTTTCCGTATTAAGTCGTCCTGGTACTATATTACCCTCCTTGTCAAGTCTATCAATCAACTGTGGTATGCATTGTGCCACCGCTCCGATGAATTGCGCATATCGTATGTCCTCTGCTTCCCTCAAACCGCATCCCTTATTGCGGAGAGGTAGTCGCATTCGTTCTCTTGCAATGTCCGAGAAAGATGCAATCCTGATACCAAACGCTTTCTCCACTAGTAGGTAGATTTTTGTGCGGGTCTTAGTCACGAGTGAGACCAATTCATGACTGAGTTACCTCTGTACTCAAAACCAACCAAACACAACAACACGTGACACTAAGGTACGCGACATGGTGTGCAACGCGGTGAAGGAAGGCGCTGGCGTTGTGTGCTGTAAAGATGTTGCCGCCGATGAGGAATAAATCGACGAATGGACGGGGGGAGGGGGGAACAAAAATCATCATCAATTATTGATGAGAATGATGTACTTGCCGCTCGCGGAAGCAGAGAGGAATGCCTGGCGCAGGTCCTGAGGGCAGGGGAGGTTGATTGATGGGGACTGAGTTATGCATACATATTAATTGCTTCACACATTATCAAGTTCCTCACAATTTGCGAACTCTTTTCCTTGTTACTCCTTCACAGCCGAATATTTCTATCGTAACAGCGTCCAAAAATGGTCAAGGCATATGAGCTCCGGGGTCTACCCAAGGAAGAATTACTAAAGACACTCGCCGAGAATCGCAAGCAGCTAGCCGAACTGCACGTGGCCAAGGTCACTGGCGGAGCACCGTCCAAAATTGCCAAAATCAAATCAGTACGAAAGAGTATCGCACGTGTCTTGACGGTACACAATCAACAACAGAAGGAAGGGATACGTAAGGCGGCCGCGGGGTCCAAGTATATATCCAAAGATTTACGTGTCAAGCAGACACGCGCCCTCCGTCGTGCTTTGACGAAGGAACAACGATCAATGAAGACATTGAAACAGAAGAAGAAGGATATGCATTTTCCGATGCGTCGTTATGCTGTCCGAGCCTAATAATAATACGATACGAGCGGGAGGACACACTAATGCACTAATTAACCAAGTATTATAGGAAGGCTATGTGTGGAGTCCTTTGGAATTTACGTTAAAGAGTTGATTTGACATATGGCATCATTATACTTACATTTCAAGTCTTCAATTTCCTCGAATAAATCAAGATGATCTATCCGTGATAATCGTTCATTCTCCTTCCTCAGCACATCATTCTCCGCCTTGAGCTTTGTCAACAGCTGAGCCTCGATGGAATGATTGCTCTTACCATCCGCTTTTGATGTATGCATCGTCACCTCCTTGATACAACTATTCATTTCCTCAATCTTTTGCTGGAGAGATTTGTTCTCACTTTTCAGAGAAAGCACCTGCTCAGCTAACAACACTCGTTGAGAGTCGTCATTACTACTATCGCTAGAATTGTTCCGTGTCGTCGACTGCTGCTGCTGTTCCAGCACAGTCTCCAATTCAACAATCCGTTTCTGATACTTCTCGAGAATGGACGAGTTGTCAGTAGTTGCTGAATAACGACGCTTCTCTTCAGCGAGTGACTTCTCGAGCGACTTCACTTTCTCCTCCAGTGCTTGACTTCGTTCCCTCGATATACTGCTGCGTGTGGTAGCTGCAGTAGTGGTAGTTGCCGTCGTCTCCGATTCCACCTTCATCTTCTGTTTGGCCTCTGCCAATTCAATACGGAGAGAGCTATTCTGTGCGGCTAGACCAGACACAGTACGGTTTAGCACATCTATTCTTGTTGTCAATTCGTCCACAGTCTTGGAGTTTTCATTTTCAGTAAAACCCTTCAACTTCAGAGTGGATTCCCGTACTTTTTGTGACATTTTCAACTTCTCATTCGTCGCTGCAATCTTCTCGGCTTTGAGATTGTTCATTTGTGCTGTCATATCCTCCAAGGCTTTCTTCAGCGAGGCTATTTCTTCGTTGCGTGCCTTTACCACATCCTCGCTACGTGCTCTGCCTTGACGTGCAACATTGAGGATACTCTTAGACCGCACATCCATTGCAAGTAGATCCTTGATCCTCGAATCCCTCTCGACAACCTCAATTCCAATCTGCTGCGCTTTCTCATTAAGGTCTTTCACCTCCCTCTTCACCTTGTCCAATGCATCCGTCATTTCGCTACACTTCTGTTGGTATGCCGCCATGCCTTTCATCGCTGTATCCGCCTCACTTGCACGAGAAACAAGAGTCGATATGTCAGTCTTCATCTTCTCATTTTCGTTCGTCAGGTTCTGGTATACCTCGTCGGCATGTAAAAGTTTCTGCGTTAGGTCAACAATTTTCTGGGCTTGCTCGCGAATCATGTTGTCCTTCTCTGATATGATTCGTAACGATTCCTCGAGGCGCTTATGCATACTTTGATTGAGAGTGTGCGATGATCGTCCTGACAAACTCGAGCTGTCAATGGAACTTGTCGATATCGAACGATCAGATTTGTGGTCTCGATTATCATTATCAGCCGATCGCACACGATGTCTTTTATCGCGTTTTCCAGTAAACGCTTTTTGATTCCCCTCTTGCCGAGCTGCAAGTGCGTCATACAGGCGACTCTTCTCACGAATAATTTCATTCAAGCATAAAATCTGCTTTCTCGCCTTGGCATAATTGATGCCGTTTTCTTGAGCTGCGAGGACAGCAATGCGAAGAGTCTTAATATCGTTGGTGTACCTAGAAATCGTCTGTTTCGTTTGCTCTAACATGGTCAACATTTCTGCCTGAGTAACAGACACAGAATTAACAATATCACCGGTTCCGTTGACTGTTCGAGTTTGGGCCCCGATGAGTTGCTCATGCACGCTGCTCGTTTCTGTCTCCTGCGTCTTTTTCTCGTTGAACTTCGCCGCGTTTTGCGTTACAACTGTACTTTGAGCACCAGTTGCCGATGAATCCTCTAACTTCCTGACTTGTGCAATGAGCGTGTCTCGTTCGAGGGTAAGGTTCATCAAGGCACTCTCTAATTTACTCAATTCCGCGATCCGCCCTTTTGCCAACGTGTGCTCTTGAGCTAGATTGTCATAGGCGTTGAGAACACAGATGATCTGAACCTCCGCAGAAGCAGGCATAGCAACTAATTCTTCACCAAGCACTTCCTTCGCTCTTTGTCGCATCGACGGAGTCAGGGCAGATGACTTTGGATCAATCGGTCCACCTGCCTTTAAAATAGCAATGTCATTTCTCAATATCCGATTCTCTGCTGTGACAGTTTCAAGAATTTGCTTCAGCACAGTAGATTCGCTCGAGTCACTCCTACCTGTCGCAATTTCTCGCTCTAGTCTTGCTAGCGTAGCTTTCCCCATTTCAATCTCAGATTTGAGGCTGGAAATTTCGGCTAGGAGTTCTTTGGAACGGTCATTAAGAGGAAGCTCCACAGTGCCACGCCTCAAATTGCTCGCAAACTCCATCACTTGTGCTACATGCTCCGTGTCCATCCCTAAAAAACGCGCTCCTTTCTCTCCCAAATCTATGGCTCGTTCTCTCAGCTGCCTTAAAAGCACAGTGCGTTCGACTTCGAGCGATTCGATCTGACGTGAGAGCTCGGCATTCTCACTTTGAAGTCGACTGTCTTCAAGCTCCAGCGCCATCCGTACCTCATCATCATCGAATGAGAAATCGGGCTCTAGCCCAACTTTTTCTTTGAGCCAATCGCATGCTTTTGTTATTGCTCGTCGCCTTTCTATTTCGACGCCCAGCGTAGTTTTGATTTGCTTCAAATCATAATCTCTCCTTCGTACATCAGCCTCTAGCTGTTTTTGTAGTCGAACAACCTCCGTCAGCCCATTGTTCTTTTCGTATAATGCATTACGTTCGTCGCTACATCGAAGTTGAGTACGTAGATTTTCGAGCTTCTCTTCGGCATCAAGGCATCTTTTCGTCACACTCTCGAGATTGACAAGTGCCTTATCGCTTTTAGCATTTGCCTCCGTCACGTCTGACTTGCTTTTCAGCAGAGCCGATGTAGTTTGCTCCTTTGTATCGCGCTTGGACTGATTGAGAGCTTGAATTGCTTCGTCTAGATCTCGTTCGGCTTGATTCTTGTCAACCAAACAGAGATCGTATATTGAATGCAGTCTCTGATTCTCCTGTCGCACATGTGCTAACTCTTTCCGAAACGCCTCATTTTCTTTTACGAGAGCGGATTCTTTGTGCTTTGCTCTTTCATCCTCCAGTTCCGTGCGTAGCCTCGTGTTTTCCGATATGTTGGCAGCATCCTTTCGTTGCCAGTCGTCAAGTGCTTTGCGATATTCCTCATCACGCTTCGTCCCATCAATCAAGGCATTTTCCATTTCACTTTGCAACTGACTGATCGTCCTCACCTTTTCATCTAATTCAGCGTGAAGCAAATCACACTTTGACGCCAAGTCTTCGCTTGATTGTTGAAAGTCACTCTTCTGTCGCACCAGAGTCTCGATTTCATTAACAAGGATGTCGTCATTCTCTTCGATTTGTATGATCGCGTCACGTAGTCGCTGATTCTCAACTTCGAGTCTGTACAAGTTTTGGTTCCCATCTTTTTGAATCTTCTTCGTGTCCTCGGACGCCTTGACCGACGCTGCGAGTAAGTTCATCTGTGCATCCAACTGTGACTTTTGAGAGCTAACCTGATCGGCCAGCAATGTCTTGTCTTCTAGCAGACTGCTGTTGTCGAGGCGGAGCTGTTTTATCAACGACTGGAGTTCTTGCACCTCCTGTGTTTTATCATCGAGCTCATCTTGCTGCTTGTCATTTTCTCCTTCTAGATTCGTTAGAACGGCCTCCAGCTCATCTATATTACGCTCGCGCTCTTCGAGAGCCTCATACAGCTCGCGAAGTTCGTCCTCCATGTTGCGGCTTCACAGATGAATTTACAACGAACTTCGGTATTCCGATGGATTTCGCGGTCTTGGTTTGGGAGTGTTTAAAAATCAAAATCCTTTGTCGTCATTTTTTCTGAAATTTCTGAGAACAAATGAGGAATATGGCCATCTTCGCTTACTCCTTCACTTGTTCTCTCTAATCTTGCCGATTTGTTGCTGGCAGCAGTGGGACTACTCGTCCTTTACAAACGATGGATCGAGAGAACTATGGACAATGGCCGAATCGTCTTTCACAGTTTGAAGCCTATCATCATTAAGCAATCAAGGTGAAGAATCACACCATGTTGCATCGGTCAATCATCATCCTCGGCGTATCAGCCATAGCACTCCTCACCAAGGAGACACCCGTCGTTAATGCATGGACACAAGAGACGTTATCGCCAACAACGACTGGTCCGGGTGCAAGACGTGGTCATTCGTTGGTTGTGCTAAACGAAACAAAAGTTATATTGTTTGGTGGACGGGGTAATGATGCACATCGTCAACATGTACCAAAACGATTCGACATTGTTGAAATAGATGGCGTCCTCGAGTTCTCTACTCTTGATAGTATGCCGTTGAACAATATCTATTCACCAGACTCTGAGCTGTGCCAACCTGTCATGACGTGCGTATCGCTGAAGAATTCTAGCTCTGAGAACAACGAGGTTTGTTCATACTCTTGGCATCATCTACTCCACGATGGAATTAGTCCGTCCGATCAGGCAACGGTTGAGGCAATGTGTGGCTTTGCACCAGCTGGCGTGTATTACAATGATGTATGGTTGTATGATACCGACTGTTTACGATATGCGGAAAAGTCGTGCGTGAATGATGGGTGGCGAATCGTGCATGAAGGTAGTGCGTTTGGAGGTTGCAACAACGTGGAAGGAAAGCTCGTCTGCGAGGCACCCAGTGAAAGATACGATCACGGTGCGACTATGCTCGATGATTCGACAATGGCAGTGTACGGTGGGTTCTCAAATGAGTGCGAAGATTATTGCGATGATTTTTGGTTATTTAATTTCGCTTCGTTGCAGTGGACAAAAGTCGAAACAATACTGAACCCCGGCAATCGATGGCAGTTCTCAATGATTGCTGCCTCCAACTCCATCTATCTTTTTGGTGGACATCGACTGTGGCATGGCATGGCACCGGATAACAGTGAAGCAAATCGCTGGAACAGCAGTACAATGTTGCCAAAGGGAGGGTATTTGGACGATCTTTGGGTGTACGGCCATTCCCCCATATTGAATGGCAGTAGTATGAAAGAGTGGACAAAAGTCGAAGGGAAAATAACGTGCGTTGATTCACCCGGCCTTACTTGGGAAAGTCGAAATGACAAGCATTGTAGCGTGCATTGGCCATCTGCTAGGTCTGGCCACGCTCTTGTTTACGATCCCAAGAGAGGCGGCTTGTGGCTCCATGGAGGATACTCCACCTATTATCCTTACCCAACTAGCAAAAGTCCAGGAAGTGGTCCTGGTGTCCAAACACTGGGTCTGGAACACGTAGCTCTCCTCCCCACATATGCCTTTTACCTCGACGACCTATGGTTCTATGATATCAAGTCGGGATACTGGGAGAGGAAAAAAATCTTCGGTAGGAGGCCATATCGGAGGACCAATCACATCGTCTCCGTGTCGGACAACATGCTAGTTTTACACGGTGGCTTTGGAGACGGTCATCATTTCAACGACACGTGGCATTACATTATAGATGAGAATCGCTGGCTAAAGAAGGATAATTTCGTTCACGCTTCGTATCCAGACTCGCGGTGCATCAATGACCTCGAGACCATTCAAAATGATTCGACTTGCGTAGAATTAAAGTTCCCAGACGACCTTAAGCGGTCGAATGAAACAACTCTGGCCATCAAATATCAAGACATCTTACCATTCAAAGACCAGAAGGGGTACACACCGGATCCAGACTATCCATTGTATTTCGGAATAGTAGACGACGCAGATGTATTCGTCAATAAGCTGCATCAAAAGTACTCAGAACAGGGTGTGTACGACGAGAAGGGTCAGCGAATATGGTTGGAATCAACTGTTCCAGAAGGGACCCCCATCGCACCCAAAGCAGCCAGTGCACCACGACAGTACGCTCGACGTAGAATGATGAAGTACAATCAAACTCTCGATCTCGAAGTGTGGGAATGGTGTGTATCAGTCAAGGGAGAGCCCACAAGAGGTCGTACTAATGACGGAAGACATGGTCGATCGAATGTGAGTGTATATATTCCACAGCCACGAAGACAATCTCCGGGGTGGGATGGTTGTAGAGATTTACAATGGATATACCCAGCCTCACGTGCCAATCATGCAAGTGTCTACGTCGATAAGTTTGATATGCTGATTGTGCATGGAGGGATGAGCTACTATCAACGACCATCCAACGTCACCCCACCAATCATGGCACTAGTCCTGGATGATATGTGGGTACTTCACGCACATACCTGTGCTGCCAACTGTTCCGGGAATGGAGAATGTACACATGGTTACTGTCAATGCAATCCAGGATACTACGGCATTGACTGCTCCAATATTACATGTCCCGGCTCAGTTTGTGGATATGACACTGACAAGTCACAGCACTGTACACATTGTTGCTTCGACAATAGTGTCGATGGACGGAAGATCCCATGCCAACTCATAGACACCGAGCTTGTGCAATTTTCCGGTACGTCCGAGGGGATATGTGATGGATTCGGATCATGTCAATGTGCACCACCATATATTGGTGAGGACTGCTCTATTATTGACTGCAAATATAATTGTAGCTTCAATGGGTATTGCATGATCGAATTCCCACAATCAAGATGTCAATGCAAGGATGGGTATACTGGAGAGTACTGTCAGCATATGGCATGTACAAATAATTGCTCCTATCCAAATGGACTATGTGATCAAGATACGGGTCATTGTAATTGTAATAGTTTCTATTCCCCCAAGAACAAGGCGTGGATACCATGGCAAGGTCTCGATTGTAGTAATTTGCATGACCAGAACTATATGGATATATTCTCGAGTGCATCAGACTTTGGCATTGTATATGCAACAATGATTGTGTTGATAGTGGGATTCTTCACAGCAATACCAATAATAATATAACCCCCCCATTGTGTCTGTTGTTATTGTGTTGCACTGTTGTTTAATAAATGCCCGCTGCTTTCGTTTCGCTCATTTATTTTATTTATTAGCCAATGGATTGATCGTGGGCAAATATGACGCAGTCAATGCTGATGAATTCGATGAACGGCCATACCCATTATTTCTCTTCCTACTGCCACCATGTGTTAAGATTACATTGCCATACTTTGCACGTAGTGCCTTCCTCCGCCCGATTCGGCCTTCCTTCTGTGACTTGTAATGTACGTATGATACGAATCCAGTCATGGCAATAAGTATCCCAACTACCTGTAGTGAGGTTATTGCTAAACTAAATATTATGGATGTTACCACGATAGCAAAGATACGTCGTATGCAGTTTAACGCGGCATGATGTATAACTGATATACGTGATAGTATGTACGTGCTTGCTAAATTGTACGATGCAAATGCTATTCCATTGGCGAGTGATAGTAGCGCATACTCCATGGAAAAAAATACAGTTGTTGTTGCTGATGTTGCTGTTGTCATTAATGAAGGATGATGATCATGTAAATGACGATGGACAGGAAGTGCATGGTGATGTGGATGATGATGATTATTATAAATTGCAATATCATCATCCATACCAATGATATTACTAGTACTGCTACTACTACCACCTCCACCAAAGTACAAAACCAACGTAGCAGGCAATACAAGTAATGTTGCACCAATTAGTTGCATATTATATTGTAATGTAATATCATCTATTTGAGAAGTATTGCCATATTGTGTTAATCTGAATAATTTTTGATATAATCCACGGAATGAAAAACAGACATTCGATGCCATGACTATAAGA
>Ga0247831_1002614_pt1 | contig 28669 bp, 15 predicted proteins | sample LaCruzMarch2015__9_FD_192406 | JGI IMG/M metagenome (GOLD analysis project Ga0247831, IMG submission 192406) | Freshwater microbial communities from meromictic Lake La Cruz, Castile-La Mancha, Spain - LaCruzMarch2015_1m | ecosystem: Environmental > Aquatic > Freshwater > Lake | place: Spain...
AACTACCACTAGCGCCGCCGCCATCAAATCCGCCTCCACCGCCTCCGAAGCCGCCAAATCCTCCACCGCTACCGCCGCTATCATTTCCACCTCCACCTCCGCCGAAGCCTCCAAGTCCTCCACCTAACCAACCGCTGCCACTGTTTGAATTCCAATCATCATTTTTAGTAGTCCAGCCTCTGCGGCTGACATAAGTAGAGCTTCGATTTCGACTAATATAAAAAATGAAAAATATGACAGCCATAAAAATTAAAAAAATGAATAGGAAAACAAAGAATCCTATTCCGTCATCTGCTGTTTCGTCTGCTATAAATTCATTCGCAATATGTTGCTTCAATTTTTCAATTGCCTCATCAAATCCAAGATAGTAATTACCAGCTTTAAAATTTGGTACAATTTGTTGTCGAATAATAGACCCACAAACGCCGTCAGGCAAGACACCTGAAAGGCCATAACCTGGTGAGATGTTTATTTTACGATCTGATTTAGAGGCTAAAATAAGAACTCCATTTTTTTTGCTTGATTTGCCAATATCCCATTTTCGTCCAAGTTCATTGGCGTATTCACTGATTTCAAATTCGCCAATGTTATCAACAGTTACAATTGCAATTTCATTAGAAGTATTCTTTTCGTATTCGATAAGCTTTGTCTCAAGTTTTAGTTCTTCTTCGTCTGTGAGCATGCTGCCCAAATCGTTAACTAAATGTGGTGGAGAAGGAACTTCGGGTAATGCTTTCAATAAAGATGGACTTTGCCCAAATACACAAATCTGTGAGGCAAGTAGCAGAATTAGAAATGAAAGAAATACGATTAGTTTTTTCATAATTAATTATTTGCCAAACATGATTTCATCAGGTAATTCATTTTTGAGTTCGCCTGTAGTTGGGAAATGAGTGTGTAATTCATGGCCGACTGCATTAACGCAATTTACGATGCCTTGCACGTAATTTTTAGCATGAAAAGATTGCGCCAATTGTTTGCTTTGGATTTCCCAAAAATTAGCTGATGCTTGTTTAAATATTTCATTGTCACCAATTAAAGCGAAATCTTTGTCTTCATAAGCAATGTATATCAGTACAGCATTACGATGCAATGTTTCATACATTTTAAGATTTAGAAATAATTCTTTGGCACGATCAATAGGGTTGACGAAACTACAATGTTGTTCAATAAAAATGCGTATTTCGCCAGAAGTGCTCAATTCATTTTGTTGAATTGATTTGATGACTTCATCATTTTCAGATTTGGAAAGAAAAGATTTGGCAGACTTGAACATAACTGATAAAGGATATCTAGAGTGAAGTTCTTTCTTAAAAGTTTACTGTTGGCGCTTTTTGAGCAGCAGCGTCAGCTTCAAATGTTGGGCGCATATTCAAGTTAAACATACCAGCAATCATATTTACAGGAAATTTGCGAACAGCTGTATTGTATGTTTCTACAGATGAATTGTAATCTTTACGCGCTACAGTAATTCTGTTTTCAGTACCTGAAAGATCGTCTTGCAATTTGAGGAAGTTTTCGTTTGCTTTTAAAGTTGGATAGTTTTCAGTAATCATCATAAGTCTGCCTAACGCTTGACTCAACTGACCTTGTGCTGCTTGGAATTCTTTGATTTTTTCGGGGGTTAAATCACTCGCGTTCACGTTCATTTGCGTTGCCTTTGCACGAGCTTCAATAACGTCAGTTAAAGTTTTTTGTTCAAAATTCGCAGCACCTTTTACGGTATTTACTAAATTTGGAATCAAATCTGCTCTGCGCTGATATTGGTTTTGGACTTCTGCCCAAGATTTTTTTACATTTTCATCCAAAGGGACAAGACCGTTGTACTTACTTACAAGCCAAAAGGCCAAAATAGCGATTACACCTAGTCCAATTAATACGTTTTTCATGATGTAGATTTTAATTTTTTTTAAAAAATATATTTAATTGCAAAGAAAACTAAAAAAATGCTTTTAAATATAAAAAACTTACAATACTTTTGACGCATTAAATAAATAAAAAATTTATATGAAAAAATTAACTATCCTTTCTTTGATGATTATTTCGGCTTTATCAGTAGATGCTCAAAGAAAAAGAACTCGTACAGCTACTTCACAAGGTAATGTTGTAGTAAGATTAGGAATGGGTGTAAATCATGAGAAGAACGATCCGGATTTAGATCCAGTTTACAGAGAAACGAATATCCATTTCACTCCGTCTGTTGGTTACATGGTAGTAGACAACTTGGAGTTGGGTGTTAATTTTGGTGTTTCAAATACAAACACTGAAGACGTTGTAAATCAAAATCCAATTTTGTCTAAAACAACTACTGATGCTACAGACGTAAACTTTGGTGTTTATGTTCAAAAGTATTTCCCTTTGAATAACTGGTTTGCATTTACTGTTGCTGCTGATTTAGGTATGTCTACAGGTACATTCGAAACAAATACAGTATTAGGTGCTGTTACAACTCCTATCTTAGCTTCTAGCGGAAATCGCAATGGAGTTGGTGGTGGTATCAACGCTGGTATGTCTTTCACTCCATACAATGCTTTAGCTATCCAAGCTAATGTAGCTGGACTTGGTGTTCATTCAATGAAAACTGATTTGGATGGTGTAAACAACACAACAAACAACACACAAATTGGTTTCAACGTATGGCGTCAACCTTACAACGTTTCAGTTGCTTGGTTCTTCGGTCGTGGTCTTTGGAAAAAATAATCAACACAACTTTTAATACAAAAGTCCTGCTTTATAGCAGGACTTTTTATTTTTGAGAACTCATGCATCGTATTTATTTCGCATTATTGACCTTAGGTTTCTTAGTGGAAACTAGCACTTTACAGGCACAACGTAAGTATTTGCTTGACAGAGCAATTGAACATTCAATTCAAATAGATGGCATATTGAATGAAGATTGTTGGCGGAAATCTAGTATAACTGCAGATTTTACACAAACTGTTCCTAAGCCAGATCAACCATCATCATATAAAACTGAAGTGCAATTGTGCTATACCGATCATGCATTGTATGTAGCCGCAAAGATGTATCAGAAAAAAGAAGATCGCTTACAACAATTAACAGCAAGAGATGCATTGAATAGATCCAATGCAGATGTTTTTGGCGTTTTTTTGGATACATACAATGACCAACAAAATGGATATGTTTTTAAGGTATCTAGCGCAGGAGTGCAACAAGATGAACGATTAAGTTCAGGGAATGAATATGGGGATATAGGTTGGGATGCTGTATGGACAAGTGCGGTCAAACATTCAGATTCCATGTGGACAGTAGAATTAGAAATTCCTTTGAGTGCTTTGCGCTTTACTGCAGAATCTAAGCAATTATGGCGATTCAATTTGTACAGAATGGTACGTAAATTTAATGAGAGTAGTTATTGGAGCCCAATTGATGTCAATAAACAAGGATTCTTGGCACAAACTGGTTTACTAGATGGTATTCAAGATATTTTGTCGCCGGTTCGTTTGTTTTTATTTCCTTATTTGTCTACAGGATATTTGCAACAACCTATGCAAGGGACACAGACTTCCCAATGGTTGCGCAGTGGTGGAGTAGATTTGAAATACGGTATAAATGAATCTTTTACTTTAGATATGACTTTGGTGCCTGATTTTTCGCAAGTTGTTTCTGATAATATTATTCGAAACTTGTCACCATTTGAACAACAACTAACAGAGAATAGACCTTTTTTTACTGAAGGAACAGAATTATTTAATAAAGCAGATTTGTTTTACTCACGTAGAATAGGAGGAAGGCCGTCCAATTATTATACAATTAATGCAAAGTATAGCGATACATCAAGGTATGAAATAGAAAAAAATCCAAATGTAACAAGATTGTTGAATGCTTTGAAAATTTCGGGAAGAACAAAAAGAAATACTGGCATTGGGATATTTAATTCTATAGGTTCAACTGCTTTCGCTCATATCAAAGATAATTTAAATAATAATCGATTTAGAGAACAAACAGAGCCGTTATCTAATTATAATGTTCTTGTAATTGATCAACCATTAAAGGGGCAATCCTATCTTAATTTAACGAATACCAATGTTATGCGAAATGGCTCTGCTACTGACGGTAACGTTAGTTCGTTGGAGTGGGTTCAGTTTAATAAAAAGGAAAATTATCAATTTACATTTAACACAAAAGCAAGTATAAGAAATCAAGGAGCCTATAAAGTTGGAACTGCATATCGAATTGGATTAGCTAAAGTTTCGGGCAAATTGACATACTCTTTCAATTTAAATACCTTAAGTCCTGAGTTTAATCAACGTGATTTAGGGTTGCAATTTGATGAAAATCATTCTTCTCAAAACTTTAATGTAACATATAATGAAAATAAACCATTGATTTCGTTTTTACAATTGTATAGAATTTCAATGAGTCATGCTTTGACTGAGAATACGGTTCCTTTCAAATTGAAAGCGTATGAATTTAGCGCTTCTTATTTTTGGCTATTTAAAAGTTTTTGGGATGTAACATTAGACTTTGAATCAAGGCCCTTCGATCCAATAGATTACTATCAGCTTGGACAATACAATAAAATTATAAAGACCTTGCCCTATTATTACACAAGTTTAAATGGAAGTTCAGATAGTCGAAAAAAGTTATTTTGGGCATTTAATTTTGGATATGGATTCAGCGACAGGAAAAATGCAGATTATATTAATCTGTCGCAATCAATGCGTTACTTATTTGGACAACGATTAGAATTGAGTTTAAAAGGCGACTTTACATTAGATAAAAGTAACATAGGGTTTTCCTATTACAGCAATGCTATGAATGAACCTATTATTGCTCGACGTGATGTAAAAGAAATCGTAACGGAGCTTAATTTGAAATTGAACTTTGATCCCAACACGAATTTAACTGCACGTTTTAGACACTATAATTCGATTATTTTAAATAGATCATTTAATATAGTAGACAGTAAAGGCAATTGGGAAAATTATCAACTTCCGTTTACCAAAGCATTCGATGAAAATTATAATCTTCAAAATATTGACATATTTTTTAATTGGATGTTTAGGCCAGGGAGTAGATTTGTACTGAGTTACAAGCAATGGCTGAATGATGCCTATTTGTTAAATAGCGATAGGGATGGAGCTTATTCAAGGAATGTAGTCAATATTGTACAATCTCCCAAAGCATTTGAGCTATCTGCCCGATTCATTTATTTTTTGGATTATAATACTTTAAAGAAACACAAAAAATGAATAAAATAAATGACATTTTGGGAATTTTATTTTTAAAATACAATTAATATTTTTTAATTTTTCAAGAAATTCCTTTGAAAAGGAACGGTTTGGTTGGGGTGAAATCTATGATTTTTTTTTAGCATTCTGTTAGCTTGTAACATATTTAGTCCTTAAAACTCTAATATTTGAAGCTATTTTTTTGTTGGAATGGTTATAATTTTGATTTTTTTTTAAGTTATTTCTATACTCAATTCATTTTGGATTTTAATATAAATATAGATTCCTTTTTACAACTTATTGTAAATGAATATATTACGTAATTTTTATATTTGAATAATGTCATCAAAATGTCATTATTTAAAATTTCATGTATTAATAATGGGACTAACAGAAATTTGAAGCAAAATTGGTCGTAACTTGGCATATAAATTGGACTAAACAGTACGTTGATGCAAATCAGTGCGTCACAATAATAATATAAAACTATAAAATGAGTGTATTTATTCATATGAAAAAATGGTTTTTACCGAAATTTTCACTTTTTGCTATGCTTACTCTATTTGTTGTTAGTGTTAAAGGACAGATTAATGTCAATAACACAAACAACGGTTCCATATTGGCTCAAAAACTAGCGGGTGAAGGTGTTGCTATTTCAAACGCAGTGATGCAATGTGAACAAAATCAGTCTGGCATATTTGTTTCAATAGCGTCTACTTTAGGTCAAGATAGCGGTATAGTTTTAACTACAGGATTAGCGGCAAGTAACTTTCCCAACACGGGGGTCAATGGAAATGCATTAAGTTTTGCTAATTTCAACCAAGGAAACACAGGTGATCCAGATTTAACTGCCTTAGCAGGTACTAGTACTTTTGATCGTTGCATACTGGAATTTGATTTTAAAGCCAATGGAGATTCCATTTTCTTTAAATATGTTTTTGGATCTGAAGAATATCCAAATTTTAATTGTACAGACTATAACGATGTATTTGGTTTTTTTATTTCTGGCCCTGGTTATCCTTCATCCACCAATATTGCTTTAGTTCCAGGAACTACAATACCTGTTGCCATCAACAGTATCAATAATGGGGTAATATACCCAGGTGGAAATTTAAGCAATTGTACTTCAATGGGCCCAGGTTCACCATTTACAAATTTATACATTGATAATTCTGCAGGAACCACAGTAACCTATACAGGGTTTACACAGCTTCTTACAGCGAAAGCAATCATACAGCCCTGCAGTACATATCATTTAAAAATAGCCATAGCAGATGGTTTTGATCATATTTTCGATTCCGGTGTTTTTCTAAAAGCAGGTAGTTTTACTTCGAATACATTCAAACTAAATGTTACTTCAGATTCATTGAATGGACAAATCCCATATGTATTTGAAGGTTGTGACACAGCTATAATAAAAATAAAACGCAAGTTATTTCAAACAAATGTAAACATTGATACAGTTACGTTGGCTATCTCAGGAACTGCAACTTCGGGTATTGACTATCCAGTCTTACAAACAACACATATATTTAGTGCAAGCTTATCAGACACGGAAAAAATTATTTACTTGATGCCAATCAATGACTTGATAACAGAAGGAACAGAATCAGTGAAAATTAAAATATTTGATAATTGCATTAACGCTATTGATAGTATTCAAATTGACATTAAAGATCCTCCAAAATTTACATTGTTTAATAATGATACGACTATTTGTTTGGGTAAATCTGTTCAGATTGCAGGTGTCAAAGACAATGGGTTGTCATTTTCATGGTCTCCTACAACAGGTGTGAGTAACGCAACATTATTTAATCCTACTTTAACTCCCACATCTACAACAACTTATATTTTAACTGCAAATTATGGAAGTTGTGCTGCCATAAAAGATACGATAACAGTAACTGTTCAGCCATTACCTACCTTATCTTTGGCTCCTTCAAATGTCTTATGCAATGGAGGCTTAACAGGTAGTATAATTGCGACTGGTTCAGCGGTCTCATTGCCACTTTCATTTACAATCAATCCACCAGGTAGTTCATTGAGTGGATCACCAGCAGCGTTTAATAATTTAGGCGCTGGTTCTTATACTGTTACTGCAACAAGCGGTTTAGGATGTACATTAACTTCAAGTGCAACATTAACTCAGCCTTCTGCAATAGTTTGGAATTCGGTTACAGGTTCAAATATTGCTTGTAATGGAGGTAATATTGGAACAATATCAAGCAATGCATCTGGAGGAAATGGCACATTGTCATATACGTTAATGCCCAATAATATTACAAATTCAACGGGTTCTTTTAATGCTTTAGCTTCTGGTACATATACCGTTTCTGCAAAAGATGCAAACAATTGTTCTATAACTAGCATTATTGCAATTTCGCAAACATTTGGCTTGACATGGAATAATGTGAATGTAAGTCCTATACAATGTAATGGTCAATTAAATGGCGCTATAACCGTTTCAGTTAGCGGTGGTTTTGGTACAATAACATACACCAAAAACCCTAATACTTCGACCAACACGACAGGTGTATTTAGTAATATCGGTGCAAATACGTACACTATCTCAGCAATTGATGCAAATGGTTGTACTGCTCAAACAATCATTAATTTGACTCAACCTAATCCAATCGTTTTTCAACCTAGTGCAAACACTAACGTGTTATGCTTTGGTGCTAGTACAGGTGCAATAAACATAACCGCAACAGGTGGGAGTGGGGCTCTATCATATTTTATATTACCAACAAATTTAACCAATTCAACCGGTTTGTTTAGCGGCTTATCAGCAGGGGTATATACAGTAAGCGTTACCGACGTAAATGGATGTAGCAATTCTACTTCAATTGCGATTTCTCAACCAGTACAATTGAATATTACTAATGTAGTCACTACAATTCCAACTTGTATTCCTGGAAATAATGGTTCTATTTCATTTAGTGGATCAGGAGGTGTAGTGCCTTATACTTACAAACTAAATGCCGGAAGTTTTCAGGCTGGCAATTCATTCAGTACTTTATCATCAGGTGTTTATACCGTCACCATTAAAGATGCAAACAATTGTACCAAAACATCTGTAGTTAACCTAGTTTCACCTAATATTCCAACAATTTCAAATAATACCCTACCACCAACATGTAATAGCTCTTCTGTGAATCTAAGTTTTCTGGCATCCAATGGTGTTCCGCCTTATGTCTATAATTTAATGCCCAATAATTTAAGTAATTCGACTGGTCTTTTTCCTAATATGGTTATTCCAGCTACATATACAATAACAGTAACAGGTCAAAATGGTTGTTCTGCTACATTAATCATACCTTTTACAATACCTCCAGGATTAACATGGGGTGCTTTTTCAATTACTCAAATACCTTGCACTGGTGGAAATACAGGCGCTATAACCGCTACAGTTGCAACTGGCACAAACCCTTTGACTTTTGTTTTAAATCCAGGGAATGTTACAAATTCAAATGGAATATTTACAAATCTTGCACCAAATACATATAGCATAACAGTAACAGATGCCAATGGATGCACAACAGCTTCAAATGTAAATATTGGAATTCTACCTTCTGTTACATTTAATACAGTAAATCATACCAACATCAATTGTAATGGTCAAAATAATGGTTCTATCAATGTAACTGCAAGTGGTTTTGGTCCGGTCAATTATACAATACAACCAGGTGGAATTACCAATAATAATGGTAATTTTTTAAACTTAACTGTGGGTACTTATACTATCAATGCTACTGATGGAGGAAACTGTCCAGCAAGTACAGTTGTCACAATTACACAACCCAATGCTTTAATTATAAATAGCATAAATTCAACAATACCAACGTGTGTGCCAGGTGGTGATGGGATCATAACTGTTAATAATTCTGGAGGCACAACACCATATTTATATTCTTTGAATAACGGACTAAATCAAGCCAATTCAACATTTTTAAATTTATCGATTGCAACATATACCATTAAGGTTACAGACGCAAATGGATGTACTGTAACAAGTATATATAATTTACAAAACCCAAGCGCTCCTTCATTTTCTAGTTTAACTTCTAATCAACTAGCTTGTGCAGGAGTTGCCTCAGGTACAATCACTGCTGTAGTAACTGGAGGCGTAAATCCTTTAAATTATACAATAAATCCTTTAGGGTTATCCAATACAACAGGTGTTTTTTCTAACCTGCCTGTAAACACATATACGGTCACTGTTTCAGATGCACTTGGTTGTGCAATAACATCTACTATTTCTATTAATCAACCTTCACAGGTAGCATGGAATTCTCTTACTGCTACAAACGTAACCTGTATGAACAATGCCAATGGAATGGCAAATGCATTAGCTTCAGGCGGTGTTGGTGTATTTACTTACAATGTAAATCCAGGCAATATTTCAAACACAAATGGACAATTTACTAATTTATCGCCTAATAACTACACTATAGTAGCTACAGATGCCAATGGTTGTAGTGTCACATCTACTTTTCAAATTACCCAACCTCCAATTTTATCTTGGACTAATACAGTTTTGACAAATGCTTGTAATAATGTTTTAGGTTCCTTCTCCACTTCATTAAATGGAGGAATACCTTTTTATTCCTATACATTGAATCCAGGAAGTTTGAATAATACAACTGGCTTATTTCAATCTTTAGCTGCTGGTACTTATACAATTGTTGGAACAGATGCAAACAGTTGTACACTAACTTCCATATTTTCTATTTTAACTTCTCCTTTAATTTCAATTTCGACTATTTCTAATACTGTTCCAAGTTGTAATCCTGGAAATAATGCATCTATTACTTTTACCGCTTCAGGTGGTGCTTCACCATTGTTATATAATTTAAATGGTGGTTCAAATCAATCCACATCTATTTTCAATGGATTGGGTGTCTCTATATATACTGTAAATGTGATTGATGCGATTGGCTGTACTATCTCTACTACTGTAAATATTTCAAATCCTAATTCACCTTCCTTTACAGCAGCCATTTCTACACCAATTTTGTGTTTTGCAGGTACGTCTACAATTACATCTTCAGCTAGCGGTGGAGTTGGTAGCTTGACATACACAATGAACCCAGGCGCAATCAACAGTGCAACAGGTATTTTCAATTCGGTTTCATCAAATAATTATACAATCACAGTAACAGATGCTAATAATTGTACTGCCACAACAAATTATATTCTAAGTCAACCCGCTTTGATGATATGGGACTCAATTAATAAAAGAGATGTGTCGTGTTTTGGTGGAAGTAATGGTATCCTTACGAGTTCAGCTTCTGGTGGTACCGGAATAATTACATATACATTAACTCCTCCAGGTATTTCAAATATTTCGGGTGCATTTTTTGGTTTAGGGATTGGCTCTTACACGTTAATCGCTACAGATAGTAACGGATGTGTTTTGTCATCTAATTTTATAATTAATCAAGCTCCACCGATAGTTTGGGCAACTGCCAATAGTAATTCGCCACTCTGCTTCAATGGGACGAATGGTAGCATACAGGTATTAGCATCTGGTGGTAATGGTGGATTTGGATATACTTTAATGCCAGGGGCTGTTATAAATACAACCGGAAGTTTTACAAATTTAGTTGCAGGTACATATACCGTGACTGCTAAAGATATAAAATCTTGTACATTAACAACTGTATTAATAGTTTCTCCTACACCTGCTGTTCAACTTGGAAATGTAACTACAACATTCGCAACTTGTAACCCAGGCTGTGACGGTACTGCAATATTATCAGGAGTTGGTGGTAATTCCATTTATTCATACGCACTGAATGGAGGGGCTTTTCAAGCCTCTCCCAATTACGCTAATTTATGTGCGGCTGTATACACAGTTGTCGTTCAAGATGGAAACAATTGTACAGGTTCAGGGACTTTTTCAATAACAACTGCAAATGGCCCTTCTTCTTTGACAGCTACAATTTCGCCGGTTACATGTAATGGATTAATCGATGGACAAATATCAACAACAATTGTTGGTGGTACTGGTACAATTACTTACACTATTCTTCCCGTAAATGTATCAAATACAATTGGTAATTTCAGTGGTTTAGCGGCTGGAAATTATACTATTAGTGCATCAGATGCGAATGGGTGTACGATTAGTACTTCACCTGTTATGACGCAACCTTTCCCGCTATTATTGACTAGTACAAATGTCACAAATGTAACTTGCTTTAATGGAACCAATGGGGCTGTTTCAACAACAGCTATTGGGGGTAATGGAAGTTATGTTTATTTACTTACGCCTTCAGCGCAATCAAATAGTACAGGTATATTTAACACTTTGGCTGCAAATGTTTACACCATAAATGTGGTTGATGCAAATGGATGTACGAATTCAGCATCAGTCAATATTACATCTCCATCTATACTGACACCTACTGTTCCTGTTGTTACAAATGTCAGTTGTTTTGGTGGTGCAAATGGAACTTCAAGTGTCACATTCTCAGGTGGAACAGGTGCTATCAATTATACATTGATGCCCGGAAATTTCACAAACACATCTGGAAGTTTTTCTGGATTAGCCTTTGGCTCATATACAATTACTGCAACTGATGTGAATCTTTGTACCGGAACGATTTCGTTTAGTATTACACAACCAACACAATTAGCAATTACAGCAGCTACACCTACAGTCGCATCTTGTGTACCAGGCGGAGACGCTACAATTACTATATATTCAACTGGTGGAACTGCTACTTATACTTATGCAGTAAATAATTCACCTTTTCAATCCGGAAATTATTTTACGAATATAGGTAATGCAGGCAATTATACTGTTACTGTGTTAGATGGATTAGGCTGTTCAGTTACTTCGCTCGTAGTTATTGCTAATCCTCCTTTGCCAATCATATCTAATATTGTTACTACACAAGCAACTTGTGCTCCTGGGTGCGATGGAACTCTAACTATAACTTCAACAGGAGGGACTGGTATTTATAATTATGCACTTAACGCATTGCCTTTTCAAACACAAAATTTATTTACAGCACTTTGTACGAATCCTTATACTATCACAGTACAAGATGCTTTAGGATGTACGGTAACTTCCTTGACCAATATTTCGACTGTACCAAGTCCAGTTATTACTAATGCAACTGTGTCAAACGTTTTATGCAACAACGTGAATAATGGTACAATTACGCTTGGCTGGAATGGTGGTACCAATCCTATAAATTTTGTATTACAACCATCCAATGCTACAAATACAACGGGTCTCTTTACAGGCGTTGCAGCTGGTAGTTATACTGTTACAGGTACTGATGCTAATGGCTGTACACTTTCTACTGCTGTATTAATTTCTCAACCACAAAGCTTGCAATTTAATTCAGCAACAACTACTCCGCCGTTGTGCTTTGGTGGAACAAATGGGTCTATTTTAGTGACAACAATAGGTGGTGCAGGAGCTAATTTATATACAATTTCACCAATAGGAGGAGCATTCACACCGCCTTCAACTTTCAATAGTTTGGCAGGTAATGCAACCTATACAATATCTGCGACTGATGCAAATGGCTGCACGGCTTCTACAACGGTATTTGTGCCTCAGCCTACTCAAGTTGTTTTTAATTCGTTGACATCAACTCCTGTTGTTTGTAATGGTGCTTCCAATGGAAGCGTACAAGGCTTAGCAAGTGGAGGTGTTGGATCTTTGACGTATGCTATACAACCTGGTGCAACTACTAATGCAACTGGCTTGTTCTCAGGCTTGTCAGGAAATACGTATACTGTTTCTGCTACTGATGCAAATGGATGCAGTGTAACAAGTAGTATAGCTGTATTTGAACCATCAGCAGTATCGATTGCTAATGCAACTTCAACTAATATTATTTGCTTTGGTCAAGTGAATGGTTCCTTAACTATAACAGGAGCTGGTGGTACAAATCCATTATCATATTCAATTCAACCTTCTAATCAATCTAATTCAACTGGATCATTTACAAGTTTAGCGGCAGCAATTTATACTGTAACTATTGTGGATGCCAATAATTGTTCTATAACAACAACTTTCACTGTTATAGAACCAACACAAGTTGCTATTTCAAATGTAAGTCCAACAAATATTTCATGCTTTGGATTGAGTAATGGATCATTGGTCGTTTCGGCAATTGGCGGTGTAAGCAACTTTGGATATTCACTTCAACCTGGAAATGTAACCAATTCTACAGGTAACTTTAGCGGCTTACCTATAGGTGTTTATACTATGGTAGCTACTGATGCAAATGGGTGTTCAGTTTCAACAACTTCAATATTAATACAACCAAGTGAACTAGTTGCTTCATTAGACTCAATCGTTAATGTTTCTTGTTTTGGCGGTTCTAATGGAAGCATTACTGGTAATGCTATTGGTGGTACATTTCCTTATCTATGGACTTTAATGCCAAATAACACAAACAGTTCCGCAGGTTTTTACAATGGACTTTCAGCTGGTACATATACGCTCGTTGTTTCAGATATACAAGGTTGTGCTGATTCTTTAGTTAACCTCATTGTAAACCAACCACCCCCTATTACAATTGATACAATTTATCATAAAGATATTGAGTGTTACCTGGATACAAGTGGCAACATAACTGTGATTGCTTCTGGAGGAACTGGAAATTTAAGTTATCAACTATCACCTGCCCTTGGGGTACAAAGTACAACAGGATTCTTTGATAGTTTACCCGGCGGGACTTATACTGTCATCATTACAGATGCTAATGGTTGTTCACTTACTACAAATGTTATTATTGATCAAAATTTACAAATCGTTGCTTCAGATATTGATTTAGTTCAACCCAAATGCCATGGAGAAATGAATGGTTCAATTAATATTGTAGCTATAGGAGGAGTTGCTCCTGTTCAATACTCATTGGATGGGGGGCCATACTCTTTAAACGGTTATTTTGCTAATCAAGGAGCTGGCGCTCATACTATTATTATTATAGATGCCAAAGGTTGTAGTTCCGATACGACAATTGTTCTTACTGAGCCAGATTTAATTGGTGTCGATATTACTATAGAAGGTATTTTTTGTGTTGATCAGAGTGATGCCAAATTACTAGCAATGGCTAAAGGTGGGAGAGGTAAGTATACCTACTATTTGAAACCAGGATTGTACATCAATAAATCAGGAAAATTTGTCGATTTAAGTCCAGGTACATACACATTGAGCATCACTGATTCTTTACAATGCCGCTTTGATACTGTCATTACAATTAGTTTACCCCCTAATCCGTTGACGAATGTTTTTACACAGGCCAATATAGGTTGCTATGGCTTAGGTAATGAAGGTTGGGCAGAGGTCCAAACTTTTGGGGGTAATCCTCCTTTCTCTTACATGTGGACTACAACACCTGTTCAAACCGATCAACGAGCAAATGACTTGCGATTTGGATGGTACTCGGTCTATGTAACAGATTCAAAAGGGTGTTCTAAGAAAGATTCTGTCTATATTGAACCTGGTCCTTGTTGTGACGAAGTGTTTATACCAAATGCCTTTACACCGAATGGTGATGGTAAAAATGATATTTGGCGTATTGTTACTGCAGCTGGTATTGAATTGAAACAATTGGTTGTTTATGACCGTTGGGGAAATAAAGTATGGTCGGCAAGCGATATCACTCAAGGTTGGGACGGTACTTATGGTGGAAAACTACAAGACTTAAATACATTTTATTATTTATTCAGTTACAGATGCTTGAACGATGGACAAGATTATATCAAAAAAGGCGATGTTATCTTAATGCGTTAATACCTTTAAACCCAGATTTCGAGTTCGATATATTGGTTTAATTTTATTTAATCTGAATTTGATATTGAATGAAGCAGTTTTTTTGTAAATTCCTCCTTAGGATTTTGGTGTAAATTCTCTGAATTATCAAATTCTAAAATTTTGCCTTGATGCATAACGGCAATATTGTCGCATATGTGTTTGACAACAGCCATGTCGTGCGAAATGAATAAATAAGTCAACTTAAATTCTTCGCGAAGTCTCACCAACAAGTTTAATACTTGAGCTTGTACGCTGACATCTAAAGCGGATACACTTTCATCGCAAATAATACATTCTGGTTCTAAAGCCAATGCTCTAGCAATACAAATTCTTTGGCGTTGTCCACCCGAAAACTCATGCGGATAACGATCATAATGTTCTGGTTTTAAATCTACTTTAGTCAGTAGTTCAATGACTTTTTCTTTACGATTTTTGTCTGAATATAATCCATGTACTATCATTGGCTCTCTTATAGCATCGCCAATTGATACTCTTGGATTCAACGACGAATACGGATCTTGGAAAATGATTTGTACTTTTTTTCTATAGACTGCAAGTTCTGATTTTGAAAAAGAAGAAATTGACTTTCCTTTAAAATAAATATTGCCAGTTGTTATTGGGTTAAGTTTGACAATCGTTTTTCCAATTGTCGTTTTCCCGCAACCGCTTTCTCCTACGAGCCCTATGGTTTCGCCTTCGTGTAGGTCTAAATCAACGCTATTTACAGCTTTATACCAAGTACTTGTTTTTCCAAAAAAATTTGTATGAGTAGGGTACCAGACATGTAAGTTTTTCAATGAAAGTATTGTTGGTCTTGTTTTTAATTCATCAATATGTTGTATGAATGTTTTTGGGTGTATAATTATACCTGGATTTGCATTTATTGTGGAATTGAAAACATCTGATTGCATGACTTCTGATACTGTTTTCAAATATTTTACTCGCTCTTTGGATGAAGGTCTACAAGCTAATAAGCCTTTTGTGTAAGGATCAGTTGGTTTTTCAAAAATTGTTTTTGTAGTATTGTATTCTACTATGTTGCCTTTGTACATCACTGCGACATAATCCGCAAAATTTCGAACTAAATTTAAGTCATGTGTAATAAACAATATAGCCATATTATATTTCAATTGCAACTCTTTAAGTAAATCTAAAATCACACGTTGAACAGTTACATCTAATGCTGTAGTTGGTTCGTCTGCTATTAGCAATGCAGGCTTGCAACTGATTGCCATCGCAATCATGACACGTTGTTTTTGACCGCCAGATAATTCATGCGGATATCGTGATAAGAGTTGCTCTGGATTAGGTAATTTAACTTCTGTAAATAATTCTATTGTTTTTTGCGTTGCTTCTTGGTAAGTACATTTTTGATGTAATTGAATAACCTCAATGACTTGCTTACCACAAGGCATTAGTGGATTTAATGATGTCATGGGTTCTTGAAATATCATGCCTATTTCATGCCCTCTGATTGTTTGTAATTTTGTTTGAGTTGTTTCTAATAGATTGATTTCTAGTCCTGATTTAGTTTGAAAAATGAGTTTGCCAGATTTGTAAATTGCGGGTGGAGAGGGGAGTAGTTGTAGAATACTCATTGCGGTCACTGTTTTTCCTGATCCACTTTCTCCAACAAGTGCAACTGTTTTTCCTGGTTCTAATGGTATTGATACATCCTGTATAGCAACCGTGGTGGCATCTTCTGTATGAAATGAAATAGATAAATGCTGGATATCCAATATGGGCTTTTTCATTGTTTATTTCATTAATTGAATAACCATTTGCCTTGCTTGATCATTCGAATCTTTTCCGCTCAGCATTTCAGATAAGACATTGATTCGATCTTCATAGTTCAATTCCTTGACATGCGTATTGATTTCACCAGCCTGATTAGGTGCTTTGTAAATGTATAAATGTTGATTTGCTTTGCTGGCTATTTGTGGTAAATGTGTGATACAAAGTAATTGGTGGTGTGTAGATAATTCTTGCATAATTAAACCAACTTGTATGGCAGTTTCTCCTGAAATACCAGTGTCTATTTCGTCAAATATTAATGTAGGCATTTGAGTGCTACTAGCTTGCAGCGATTTTATACATAGTATTAATCGGCTCAATTCGCCACCTGATGCAGTCTTAGCAACGGGTTGAAATTTACCTGTTTTGTTGGTGTCAATCAAGAATTCTATTCTGTCTTTACCAAATGAGTTTAAATTAATATCTGTTTGAGCAATTTTTAGCTTAGCATTTGGCATACCTACTTTTGGTAAAAGTACGTTTACTGCATCTGTGATTTTAACTATTTCATTAGACCTTAGTTTTGTTAGTTTTTTAGCACCTTCAACCAGAGTAGCATTAAGCTTATCTATTTTTTCTTTCAATATAATTTCATCTTCATCAGCATGAATGGCGTTCGATATTTTTTCTTCCAAACTATTCTTGATTGAAATCAATTCGTTCGTTGTTTGTACATGGTGTTTTTTTAATAATCGATTGCCTTCATTGATTCGTTCTGTTATAGTTGCTATTCGTTCTTCATCATAAAATATTTCATCAAATTGAACATTCATTTCAGTACCTATATCTTTTATTTCTACAAGGGATGAATGAAGTCGAGTAATTAATTCATCAATTGATGGTAAAAGTTTGGCATAAGGTTCTATAGTTGAAATGGCCAGTTTTAGTTTTTGGACAATTGGTTCATCATCATCTTGTATCAATAACAATGATTTTTGCAATCCAGATTTAAGCGATTCACTTGAGTTTAAAATCATGAGTTCATTCTCTAAAGTCTCAAGTTCATGCTCACCTAAATTTATAGATTGGAATTCTTCAAATAAAAACTGATTGTAATCGGCTTCTTGCTTGATTAGAATATTGCTTTTTTGAAGGGTATCTAATTCTTGATTTAGTTTTCTCCATTTAGCGTATTGATATTGAAAGTCTTGGACTTGATTTTGAATGCCCGCTATTTGATCTACAGTATTAAGTTGATTTGAAGTTTGTTGAATTTCTAATGTATCAAATTGTCTATGCAAGTCAATGAGCAATTCTGCTAATGAAGATAATACGCCAAGTGTTGTCGGTGTGTCGTTTATAAATACCCTTGATTTTCCGTTGCTTGCCAATTCTCTTCTTATGATTAACTCACTGGATAAATCAAAATCATGTTCTTCTAAGTAAGTTTTGACGTGATGTAATTCTGCTATCGAAAAGCGACCTTCGATTATACATTTTTCGGCTGGGTTTAGAATGGCATTTGAGTCGGCTCGCTCGCCTAATATTAATGACAAAGCTCCAATAATAATCGATTTCCCTGCACCTGTTTCACCAGTAATGATAGTTAATCCAGATTGAAAGTGAATGTCAATCGATTTTATAATAGCAAAATTTCTGATATGTAAATGCGTAATCACAAGGGCAAATATAATTGATATTTAGCATCAAAAAAGAAATAGAATTGAGTCGTAAAGTTGGCTAGTAAATAAGAATTATTTTCCCAATACACGGTTTATACCTGCTTTTGCACGTTGGTCAAGGGAGTTTTTGTAATCATGATCTTCAAGATTAAGAGTGATATTGAAGTAACGTAATGCTTCAGTTTTTTTACCTTTTTTTTCCATCAAATAACCCGCTTGCAAAGCAGCACGAGCAGCATAATATTCTGTTGAATTTTCGCCAATTTTGATTGTGTAATTGTAAAATTCTACAGCTTTATCATCAATGTTTAAATCGTCGTATACGCGCGAAAGTCGATAATAATATTCTATTTTTTCAGTTTCTGTTCGTAATGTTTTTGGATCTTTGGCTAGTAAAATAGATAATGATTGTTGATGATTGCCACCATCATTTAAAAATCGAGCCTTTAATAAATCTTTATCAGGAAAGTTACCTTTTTCTGCAAATTTTTGGGCTTGTTTATCTGCGTCAGCATCTGTTTTGCCTACAGATTTTACTTTATTCTTGTAGGCTGTTGCTTTGCTGGTATTACCCATTAAGTAATAACAGTAAGCAATGCTTAGTGTAGCATCTTTAACGTAAAAAGTACCTTTGTAAGCAGAAAGGTATCGTTCAAAATACTCAATAGCAGTAAAGTCTAAACGCCTCATTTTAGCATATGCTAATTCATAATCTAGCATAGGAAATGGCATATATTCTTTACCTTTTGCTCTATTGAGAATGATGCTTTCTGTAATGCCTGCTTTCTTGTTATTCAATGCGAGATTAGCAGCCATAAACATGAATAACATATTGTTTTTGATATCTAAATTGTAAGTCTTAATCAATGCTGTTGCACCTTCAATGTCATTTTCTAAATAATTTTTTAGGTAGATATAATACAAATAGGATTCTTCTCTAAAAGGGACTTCACCTGAAGTGAAATAACTTTTGAGCATTGACATGCCATTTTTCATATTTCCTTTGAGTCCAAGGATACTTGTTACCCATTTGTAACCATTGGGTATGGTACTTATAATTGCTTCTTGTGGGCCTAAAAACACATTGTTGTATTTGAAATTGGGGAACTTTTTTTTATTTTCCGAAAAAAGCAAATAAGACTTTCTAAAATCCCATGCCGCATCCCAATAATCGCCATACTTTGCTCGAATCAATGACCATTGATAGTAAAGCAAACCTTTGCTAAAAAGATAATAGGGGGAAGTTTTATCGCCATTTTTTAATGCTGTTAAGCGTTGGTCAAGCAGTGGTTTGCGACGTTTATATTCAGCAATATTTTCATTGAAAGTCAATGTAAGTAGGTCTTCATAGTTGATTAAAACTACTGGTAAGATATTGTCTTTGTTGCTAAATAGTTCATTTTTGAGATGCAATTTACCTTCTTCTATTTTCATTGACATGAAACTTTGATAGGCTTTAGTACAATTCTCTGTAAATTCAAACTGTTGAGCTAAGCCTAATTTGGTACACCAGAGTGTAGATATTAGAAAAAAAACTATAGCTTGAGTATATCGCATATCGAATTTCGAAGATAGGAGTTTTCTGCAAAAAAATAGCGTCTGTGATTCACAGACGCTATTTTTTAACAATGTATATGAGTTTATATAGAAATAGAGTCGTTTAATTCACTGTCTATCATGATTCGTCCGCAGTGTTCACAAACAATCATTTTCTTACGCAATCTAATTTCAGACTGACGTTGAGGAGGAATGACATTGAAGCAACCGCCGCATGAATCTCGTTCTACTGGTACAACTGCTAACCCATTACGATAGCTGCCGCGGATACGGTTGTAGGCTACTAATAGTCTGCTTTCTACAGCTTCAGCTGCTGTTTCACGAATTTTCAATAAATCTGCTTCTTCCTTTTCAGTTTCTTCAGCTATTTTGCTTAATTCGTTCGATTTGATTTTCAGTAATTCTTCTTTATCTCCAATCAACTTCAAAATAGAAGCTTTATGCGTGTTGTGCTCTTCTTTTTCGTAGTTTGCATCTTTAATTTTTTTGTCACAAGCTTTGATTTCAAGCTCATTCAACTCGATTTCCTTGTTAATCGCTTCGAATTCGCGACTGTTTTTGACGTTATTTTGTTGTTTTTCGTATTTTTTCAACAATTCACGAGATTCAGCTTGAGTAGCTTGTTTACGTTTGATGTCTTCATCTATAACATTTATTTCGTTATCGATGATAGCTATACGGGTGTTGTAACCAGCTATTTCATCTTCTAAATCTTTCACTTCCATGGGCAATTCGCCACGTAGTTTGTTGATTTCATCAATTTTGGAGTCAATTTTTTGCAATTTGCAAATTGATGCTAATTTTTCTTGTACTGAAAATTCTTTTATTGCAGCCATAGTATATTTAATAATAATAAACCGGATTTGTATTTACCGATGATAAATGGAGTGCAAATTTAGGAAATTTTTTCGATAGTATTTCATAAAATATTTCCGGTGTAAATTGTTCGCTTTCATAGTGTCCAATGTCCGCAATAACTAGTTTATCCTCGGCATCAAAAAATTGATGGTATTTGTAGTCGCTCGTAATAAATATGTCGGCTTGCTGTTGTAATGCATCTTGTAGCAAAAAACTACCGGAACCACCGCATAACGCGACTTTTTTAATTGGTTTATTAAGCCATTTTGTGTGTCGGATACTACTTGAATTAAAAGTTGTTTTCAAACTTTCGAAAAATTCTTGTTCCGAAGTAGTTTCTTTTAAACTGCCTATGAGTCCTGCGCCTATTGAGTTGTCTTTATTTTGAAGTTCTAGTATGCCAAATGCTATTTCCTCGTATGGGTGAGCTGCTTTCATGGCTTTTTGCACATTTTGTAAAGCATGTTGTTTGACCAATACTTCTAGTTTAACTTCAGATTCTGCATGTCGTTCATTGATTGTCCCCAAAAAAGGAGTTGCGTTTTCAAGTGGTTTGTAGCTTCCTTCACCTGTAAAGCTAAAACTACATTCTGCATAATGACCTTGCAAACCTGCACCTGCTTGGAATAAGGCTTCTTTTACTTTGTCAACATAATCAGTTGGAACATAAACGTATAGTTGAAACAAAGTTTGTTCTATAGGTTTTAAAATCTTACACTCGGTCAAGCCCAATTTTTCTGCAATTTTCATGTTTACACCTTGCAACACATTATCAAGGTTAGTGTGACAGGCATATATAGCAATATCGTTTTTAATAGCTTTGATCAATACACGTTCAATGTAGTTTTTACCAGTCAAACTTTTAATCCCAGAAAATAAAATAGGGTGGTGTGCTATAATCAATTGGCATTTTTGTTCTATGGCCTCGTCAACTATAGCTTCAGTACAATCTAGCGTCAAAAGAGCTTTATATATAAATTGGTCTCTGTCACCGACTAGTAACCCACTATTATCATAGCTTTCTTGATAACATGAAGGTGCTATTTGTTCTATAGCCTCTATGATTTCTTGAACTTTTTGCATGTTTTATTTTTGGTAAAAATAATAAAAAAGCAACGATAGAAACCGTTGCTTTTTGTTGGGGGATATGGAGATGAAGAAAAAACTTAATTGCCAGGTGTGAATTTTTTAAATCGATAACCTAGTGAGAATTGAATAGAAGGAACTCTAAAGTAATTTTTAGAAACTTCTCTAGCTGATATTGTTTGAGCGTTATCCCAAGTATTTTGAGTTACACGTAAATCTAGATAAAGATTAGGATTGAAACTATAAGAAGCTCCCACAACATAACCTAAACCAAATTTGCCTGAAAAGTCATCACGACTATATTTTTTTCCTACTTCAGGACGAGTTGCATATGAAACTGAGTTGTCAACAGTATCGCTGATGTTTACAATGTAATTTCGTTTCAATTCTTTAAAGTTTAGTCGAAAGTTGTAAGCAATATTCATACCGCCATAGGCTGTAATAGATTTGTAATGTGCTTGAAACATAATAGGCAATTCAAGTGAAACAAAGTTTTTGAAGTTGTAAAAATTAACAGTTGAATCAATTTGATAACTGTAAATGGTTTTGTTTTGATTCGTCATAGTTATATTGTCTTTACTGAAATTTTTATTTACAGTAAAAGCATCTTCAACTGTGTAACCACTGTTGTTTCTAAAAAAGAGTTTTAGTTCTGTGAAAAAACTGAAATGTTCGCCAATTGGTTTCAGGTTATTTAATCCTGCTTGGAATCCACCAAAGTTATTGCTAGGATTAAATAAAGCAGCATTCACACCAACACTCATACCAGGGCAAGAAGGGCCAGTAATGTTGTAAATATTAGTTCCTAAAACAGCGACTTTATGCCAAGATGAGGAAGCGAATTTTCGTAATTTGTCAAAAAATCCTTCATTTTCTGGAGTTGATTTTTTGTTGGTTAAAGAAGGTTCATTTGAACTTGTTTTTGATAATTCGGCCTTAGATGCAGGAGCGATATTGCTTGCTAACAATGGTTCTTGCTGTGTTTGATTCAGCATTGCCATCTCTTGTTCTGCACTTATTTCTACGAAACGAGGATTTGTTTTCTCGTAGCCCAATTCAATTTTTGGTTCAATTTGAACATCTGTTTCTATTGTATTTTGAGTTATTGAAATAGTATCAAAGTTTACATCAGCGCTTCCATCGCGATTGCGTTTTACACGTTCGTTCATTTTGAATGCTTTGTATGTTTTTTGTTCTTTTTGAGTTGTTGTGATAGTTTCTTTTTGACCTAAATCAACTTTATTCGAAATGCTTTCTAAGTTGTCTTTTGTTTGGTTAGTAGTTTCTGTTTTGGTATTTGATGCTATTTTATTGTTTATATTGGTCTTTTCGGATGAAGTATTAGGTTCTGATTTTTTATTCAATTTAGACGCACGATTCTTTTTAGTAGAAGTGTTTTTAGTTGTAGATACAGATGAGGCATTAAGTGAATTATTACTTTCATCGATGCTAGAATTCACGTTTGCTGCAACTACTGAAGACTGGTTTAAGGAATTTGATTTTATAGCTTCATTTAATGATATTGAAGTATTCGGGTTAAGATTTGTTTGGTTAGTTGTAGTATTAGAAGGTTCTGTTTGAGTTGAAGTATTTGTTTGAGTATGATTCGTTTGATTGGTTATATTATTTGTGGATGTATTTTTTGAGTATATCGTTTCTTTAGTAGTATTAGAGTTGATATTGTTTTTTACAGCCAAATATCCAGCTGTAACAACACCAGATATTAGCGTGAAAAATAATAGAAATGGAAGTATCCTACGTTTCTTCTTTTGCTCTTCTTCAGCATATGGGCTTTTGCCATCGAGCATTCGCTCCATGTTTGCCCATGCGCCTAGGTTGAGTTGCTCTTGCCCCTCGCTCAGTCCGTTTCGAAATATATCATCTATTGGAATTTGCTTTCCCATGGATATTTATTTATTTAGTTGTTCAATTTTTATTTTCAAAAGTCTTCGTGCTTCAAATAAATGCCATTTGCTAGTTCCTTCGCTCATTCCTATCGATTCACTGATTTCTCTGTGCGATAAACCTTCCATGACGTACATATTAAAAACAGCCCTTGTATTATCTGGTAATTCTTGAATTAATTTTAAAAGTTCTTTATAATTTAAGTTAGACGTTAAATCGTGGTCTATTAGTTGGTCTTTTTCTACAAAAACAACTTTTTCGTTGTATTTCATATTTTGTCTGACATAATCAAAAATAGAATGATAAATAACACGTCTTACCCAGCCTTCAAATGAACCTTCAAACTTGTAAGAATCTATTTTTTGAAAAACCTTTAAAAAACCGTTATTCAATATTTCTTCTGCAAGATGGTATTGGTAAATGTTGGTGTAACGTTTCACCATGCTCATCATTTTAGGATAAAATCTCTTATACAACTTTTCTTGTGATACACGATTCCCCTGCTTGCAACCTTCTATGATTGCAAGTATTTCTTCGTCTTGTTGGGTTCCGATGTAGCTCAAAGCTAAGTTCAATTTTTTAGGTATTTCTTTCTATAAGACTACTTTATAGCAAGAATGGTTGGTGTAAATGTATAATTTGTTTGATTAAAAAAAGAAAACCCCTCCAAAGAGGGGTTTTCGTAAAAAAGGAGTTAAAAATTATTTAACCATTAATTTGTTTGATGTTTTTTTGCCATCAGCATTGATAGTGTAGATATACATACCAGAAGCTAAATCTGCAATGTTTACAATTACATTTTTTTCTGTATTTGCATTGATGTAACCTGCATTTACAACTTTGATAGTTTGACCCAATGAATTTGCAATTTCAATAGTTACATTGTTTGCTGATTCAGTTAAGTTCATTGTAAACTTAGCTTCGTTTGTAGCTGGGTTAGGATATACATTAGCTTCAATTCCTTTAACAAACTGATCTACTGTACCTACTGTGCCATTTGTGTTAGCAGATAGTTTCCACAAAGTCCAAAGTTGTTCACGAGGGAATGTTTTGCTGCATCCTGATGCGCCAATGTAAAGGTAGTTAGGAACATATGTAATGCCCCAGCCAGTTGTATCATTCTCTATAGTTTGGTTGCTATTGAAATCTCTTTTTTCGTATAATGCTAGTTCTCCAGCTATTTCTTCTGTGTAATAAGCACGGAAGAAGTTGAAAGCAGGAACTGTATCAACATTTGGAATCCAAGTATCACCAGATTTGAAGGTATATGTCATAGCTGCGATGTTACCAGCAGGTACACTTAAACCAATGTTTGTAGCGATATATTGTCCACCTGTATCAGTGTTAGTCAAAATATATTTTTTAGTGACAACATTTCCGCCAGAAGCACCTTGTTTGATAGCACTTGTCGACCATTCGTAATCAATAAAAGGTTGTAGGAAAGTATCAGTTGCATAGCAAGAAATCAAATCTCCAGTAGTCCAAAAGCCACTAGTGATATTAGCTGTCCCAGAAAGATTACCATAGGTTACTGATATGATTAATGTATCAGTGATATTTTGTTTCGTTTTACGATAGTATCCTGCTACAGCAACAGAGTCAATTGTGTAAGCATCAGAAGGACGTAAAGCCATTTCTCCGATATAATCAGGAAGTTTTGTGTGATCGTTGAAACGTTTTGCAAATGGATCAAATACTTGTCCCATTGATTTGATGAAGATACCTCCCAAGTATGTACCTGTAGAACCAGTGTAACGTACACGCATTGTAGAATCAATCCACAAAAAAGTCGAGTTGGTGTTGTTGTCTAAACCAGTTGTATCGCCATTACGGTAAATCAACGTAGCATCCAACATGTCATACCAACGAGAACCTGCACGAGTTTTTTTGTCAGTTTTTGAGATGTTTGGTTTCACTGGACGTGAATAATCATTAGAAACTTGGCGTTGATTGTCAAGTTTAGTCTTTGCAGACTGGGCATTCGTGTTGCTTGTTGCAAAAGCACCCAACCCAATTAGTGATAAAATAAAAATCTTTTTCATTCTAAATATGTTTTTTTTAAATGTGAGGTAAAATTAATACTTAAATCAATATACTCCAAAAAAATATTATATTTTGCGGTATGTGTTACATTTGCACAAACAAAACACTACATGTCCATGAATTTTGAAAATACAGAGGTTGCTTTTGCCAACAGATCAAATTCCGAATTGAGAAAAGCACATTTTTTATTTTCTGCAATGGGGAACCCATTTTTAACTAATATAGGCATCAAGTTGACTCAATTTGCATTTAATGTTCATTTGCCTATCAAATCAATTGTTAAAAATACGATTTTTAATCATTTTTGTGGTGGTGAAACCCTTCAAGAGGCCGATCAAACTGCCACGCAACTCAATAAATACGGTATTTCTATTATAATGGACTATGGAGTAGAAGGTAAGAGTAACGAAGTGGAATTTGAAAAGACTACGGAGTCTTTTTTAAACACAATTCAATACGCATCGGCCAAAAATTATATCCCTTTTATTAGCTTAAAAGTGACTGGTTTTGCTCGATTTGAATTACTCGAAAAATTGCATGCTAAAGAGACCTTGACAGAAACGGAAAAAGCTGAATTTCAGCGCGTCGTGATTAGAATTGATAAAATATGTGCCCTAGCCAGTAAAAATGGTAAAATGATTTTGATCGATGCAGAAGAAAGTTGGATACAACAACCTGTTGATCTTTTGGCTGATGATATGATGGCTAAATACAACAAAGAACATGTGGTTGTATTTAATACTTTTCAATTGTATCGCCATGACCGGTTAGATTTTTTGAAAAAATCACATCTCAAGGCCCAAGAAAACGGCTACGCTTTAGGCGCAAAATTGGTACGAGGTGCATACATGGAAAAAGAACGTTTGCGTGCCGAACAACAAAATTATCCGTCACCAATACAATTGAACAAAGAAAACACTGACGTCGATTATAACAAAGCTGTTGAATTTTGTTTGCTCCATCTTGATTCAATTGCTTTATTTGTTGGTACTCATAATGAACAAAGTTGTCTCAAAGCCACCCAGATTATGACTCAACTAAATGTAGCCCCTAATTCCTCTCGTGTGCACTTTTCACAGCTATATGGCATGAGCGATAATATTTCGTTTAATTTGGCTAAAGAAGGATTCTTGGTTTCCAAATATTTGCCCTACGGGCCTGTTGCAGATGTCATTCCATACTTGATGCGAAGAGCACAAGAGAATACAAGTGTGGCAGGACAAACGGGACGTGAATTGTTGCTGATAACTAACGAATTAAAACGACGTCAAACAGCGAAATAATATTGTGAAGCATTCCCACTTGAATCATTCCACCATCGTAGCTTTGGCTACTCCAGAAGGCGAATCTGCCATTGCTTTGATTCGGATTTCAGGACAAAAAGCAATTCAAATTGTAATTTCTTTTTTTAAGGGAAAGGATCTTACCCAAGTAAAATCGCAAACCTTGCATTTTGGTCGAATCGTAAACAACGGAAATGTTATTGATGAAGTTTTGGTGAGTGTCTTCAAAGCGCCACATACATACACTGGCGAAGACCTCGTGGAAATCTCATGTCATGGTTCGAGGTTTATTGTCCAGTCTATTCTGCAATTGTGTATTGAAAATGGTGCCGAAACGGCTAAGCCAGGCGAGTTTACGATGCGTGCTTTTTTGAATGGTAAAATGGATTTGAGTCAAGCGGAAGCTGTTGCCGATTTGATTCATTCGCAAAGCGAAATGGCACACAAAACAGCTATGCATCAATTACGTGGAGGCTTTTCGTCAGAAATTAATGATTTTCGAGAAAAACTAATTCATTTTGCAGCTTTGATAGAACTAGAACTCGATTTTTCTGAGGAAGATGTAGAGTTTGCCAACCGCCCCGAATTAGAACGATTAGTAGATCAAATCCGAACTAAAGTGCAAACGCTGATTGCTAGTTTCAAAACAGGTAATGTCATTAAAAATGGGGTGCCCGTGGTAATTGTAGGAAAGCCTAATGCCGGTAAGTCTACATTGTTTAATCAATTATTGAAGGAGGACCGTGCTATCGTAAGTGACATTGCAGGAACTACACGAGATGTGATTGAAGAAATTATTGATATCAATGGTATTCAATTTCGACTAGTAGATACAGCAGGCATTCGCGAAGCAAAAGATAAAATTGAACAAATAGGTATTGATAAAACGTATCAAAAAATAGAACAGTCGGCTTTGTTACTTTATGTGTTCGATGCCAGCACCGAAGTACTAGATGAAGTGCAAGAAAATCTCAATTTATTAAAATCAGATTTGGCATATTGTATCGTTGTTGCCAATCATTGCGATAAATTATTGGATTTCGAATTAAGCAAAATACCATCTTCGTTTCTACCTATTTCTGCTAAGCAAGGACAAGGTATACAAGCTCTCAAAGAACATATAGCAAATTTGTTTCAAACACAAGCGCACCTGCAAGATGCAACCATCATCACCAACGCGCGCCACGCCGATGCCTTGCGACGAGTACACATTGCATTGCAAGATGTGCAAGCAGGACTTCTCGAAAATAAAACCGGTGATTTACTCTCTGTCGATATCAGAATGGCCTTGTTCGCCCTCGGTGAAATTACAGGTGCCATCGAAATCGATAAGGATATACTGGGAACTATTTTTGGAAAGTTTTGTATCGGAAAGTAATTTACTTTCTTTTGTTTGTTAAGTGCCTGTTTTTGTTGAGTTTCAGTACACTTTTCTTTCTCTTTTTTGTTGCCCAACTCTACTTTTTTACTTATATTTGTTGCCCAGTTGTTGCCCAATTGGCTATTTTGTTGCCCACATATCAGTTTGATGGAAGTCAGGCG
>Ga0247831_1002615_pt1 | contig 28644 bp, 27 predicted proteins | sample LaCruzMarch2015__9_FD_192406 | JGI IMG/M metagenome (GOLD analysis project Ga0247831, IMG submission 192406) | Freshwater microbial communities from meromictic Lake La Cruz, Castile-La Mancha, Spain - LaCruzMarch2015_1m | ecosystem: Environmental > Aquatic > Freshwater > Lake | place: Spain...
GCTCGTCGGCAAACGCGCGCCGCTGGGTCGCCCGGAACGAGGCGATCGAATCCGCCTCGGCGGAGAGGAACGCATCGTAGTCGGCGAGCCGGAATTCCGACGTCTCGATCTTCGGCTCGAAGCGTCCGGAGAGGATGTCGTGCCGGAGCTGGTGGAGCTCGGCATGTTCGACCGGGTAAAACCGGATCTGATCAAAAAACCGGAGCAGCCACGGGCATCCCTCGCCGAAACTTTTGGTCGTGCGGTACCGGTTCCAGACCGGGACCGTGCGCCCGACAAACTGGTATCCGCCGGGCCCCTCCATCCCGTAGATGCACATGTACGCGCCCCCGATGCCGACCGCATTTTCGGGCGTCCACGTGCGGGCCGGATTGTATTTTGTCGTGACGAGCCGGTGCCGGGGATCGAGCGGGGTCGCGACCGGCGCGCCGAGGTAGACATCTCCGAGGCCCATCACAAGGTAGCTCGCGGAAAACACGATCCGGCGCACCTCGTCCTGCGAAGCCAGCCCGTTGATGCGCCGGATGAATTCGATATTGCTCGGGCACCACGGGGCGTCCCGGCGGACCGAGTGCATATATTTCTCGATCGCGATCCGCGTCGATTCGTCGTCCCACGAAAGCGGGAGGTGGATCGTCCGGGTCGGGACGGCCAGGCTCGATACGGCTGGAAGCGAGGCCTCCACCCTTCTGAGGAGCGCCAGCACATCGCGGTACGAAATCCGACGGGGCTCGTAGCGAACCTGCAGCGACCGGATGCCGGGCGTGAGGTCCAGAAGACCCGCGACCCCCTCGGCAAGCAGGGCCTCGTAGAGGGCCTGCACACGAAACCGTAGATGCAGGTCGAGCACCATGTCGCCGTATTCCACCAGGATCCCGGTATCCCCCTGTCGCCGGTACACGGGGTCACCGGGAGGTCCGTCCACCACGGCCTCGCGAAGCACCGGGATCGTGCGGATATCTTCCGAGCGCGCAGACAAGGCCTGATCCAGCGCGACCGGACGGAACACAACCTTGTCGCCGGGACGCAGCTGGCCGACCTTCCAAAATTCCGACTGCAGGATCGTGGCCGGGCAAACAAATCCACCTAGGCTCGGGCCGTCCGGGCCGAGGATGATCGGCATGTCGCCGGTGAAGTCGATGGCCCCGACCTGGTAGGCATTGTCGTGAATATTCGACGGATGCAGCCCGGCCTCCCCGCCGTCCGTTCGCGCCCATTCCGGCTTCGGCCCGATCAGGCGAACCCCGGTGCGCGACGAGTTGTAGTGGACTTCCCACGCGGTCGCAAAAAGCTGGTCGATATCGCCCCCGGTAAAAAAGTCCGGAGCTCCGTGCGGCCCGTAAGAAACCCCGATCACCCACTCGTTGCAGAGTGGGGGAAGGTCGGCGCATGCCTTGAGCCCCAACGGGGCGGCATCCTCCAGCCCAGGGCAAGCGCCAGCGCCGCCCTGGGTGTTTGGCCCGACGCGTTTCTGCCCTGTAGGGGCAGCATCCCCGGTGCCCGGGAAGAGCCGCAGGACATCCCCCGCGCGCAGGGCGCGCCCGGAATGGCCGCCGAACTGGCCGAGCCGGAACGTCGTGCGGCTGCCGAGATACGCGGCTTCATCGAGCCCGCCACGGATCGCAAGATACGCACGCAGCCCGAGGCCTTTGGCCTCCCGCAGGCGCAGGGTCTCGCCGGGGTTCGCAAGAAATGGTTTTCCGAGCGGCACGGGCGCGCCAGCGATTTCGGCTCCCATGTCGGCCCCGGTGAGGCAGAGCCAGACGGGCTTCTGGAACTTCAGAGCTGCCCCGCGCACGGTCATCTCCAGGCCCGCGCAGCCGGACGGATTTCCCAAAAGCTGGTTCGCGAGCCGGAAGCTGCGGTCATCGAACGGCCCGGATGGCGGAACTCCGACGTGCCAGTACCCTGTCCGGCCGGGCCAGTCGACCACGAGGGTTTCGATTCCGCCGTCGATTACGTCGATGACGGCCGGTTGGAAAATAAACGTGTTGAGGTACCCGGTCGTCACCCCGCCGGCCTGGAATGCGGTCGAGGCGACGATCTGGCGGAGGTACTCCAAATTGGTTTCGACGCCGTAGACGTCGGATTCGGCGAGTCCGCGGCGCAAGTTCTCCAGTGCCTCGGCACGATCCGAGCCGCGCGCGATAACCTTCGCAATCAGCGGGTCGTAAAACCCGGAGACCTCTGTGCCATTTTCCACCCATGTCTCGACGCGCAAGGAGTCCGGGAACCGGACGTGCGTGATCGTGCCGGTGCTCGGCTGGAAATTTCGGGCCGGCATCTCCGAGTAGATCCGGGCCTCGATCGCCGCGCCGGAATTCGCTCCGCAAAACCCGTCGAGAAAGCTGGCGTCGCCAAGCGCGAGCCGGAGCATCCATTCCACGAGATCCACGCCGAAGACTTCCTCCGTCACCCCGTGCTCGACCTGCAGGCGGGTGTTCACCTCCAAAAAGTAGATCTCCTGGGTGGCGGCGTCGCAGAGAAACTCGACCGTCCCGGCCGAGCGGTAGTTGACCGCCCGCCCGAGCGTGACCGCCGCCTCGGCGAGCGCCTTGCGAACTTCGGGAAGGAGCCCGGGTGCCGGGGTCTCCTCAAGCACTTTCTGGTTCCGCCGCTGCGCCGAGCAATCCCGCTCGCCGAGCGCCACCACCCGGCCGGTCCCGTCCCCGAAAATCTGGACCTCAACATGCCGGGCCGCTTCCACAAATTTTTCGAGAAACATCCCGCCATCGCGGAAGTTCGCCTCGCCGAGCCTTCGCACGCTCTCGTAGGCGCCGCGCACGTCGGCCTCATGCCGGCAGACCTGCATCCCGATCCCTCCGCCTCCGGCCGTGCTCTTGAGCATCACCGGGAATCCGATCACCTCGGCCGCAGCCACCGCCTCCTCGACGCTCTCGAGCAGGTCGGTCCCGGGAAGAAGCGGAACCCCGCACACCTTCGCCACCTCGCGGGCCGTGTTCTTGAGACCGAACTTCCGGATCTGATCGGCGGTCGGTCCTGCAAACGCAACCCCCTCGCGCTCGCACGCCTCGGCAAATGCCGGGTTCTCGCTCAAAAACCCGTACCCAGGGTGGATCACTGATGCCCCGGAATTTTTCGCCGCATTCAGGATCTTCGAGGCATCAAGGTAGCTTGTCGACGGGGCCGAGGCGCCGAGCGCGACCGCCTCGTCGGCCTGCTGGACATGCAGGGAATCCGCGTCCGCCTCGGAAAAAACCGCCACCGACGACCAGCCGAGCTTCTTGATCGTCCGCTCGATCCGGCACGCGATCGCCCCCCGGTTGGCAATGAGAATTTTGGTCATCGAATTCTAATCCCAGACGACGACCTCGATAGGGGTCGGGTTGTAGGCATTGCACGGGTTGTTCAGCTGCGGGCAATTCGAGATCAGGCAGCACACGTTCATGTCCGCCCGCATCTCGACATACTTTCCCGGCTCGGAGACCCCGTCCTCAAATTTGAGCGAGCCCGCGGCCGTGACCGGCACGTTCATGAAGAAGTTGATGTTGTGCGAGAGGTCGCGCTTCGTGAGCGGGAGCCCGCTGAGCGCCATCTGCAGGAGAAACGTGTCCCGGCAGTTGTGCATGAACCGCTTCTCCAGCGCGTAGCGGACCATGTTGCTCTCCGCCGCGCAGGCACCTCCGATCGTATCGTGGCGGCCGCAGGTATCGGCCGTGATCGTGAGCATCGGGCGGCAAAGGTTCGACATCAGGCGGGTGCCGGTCGTGAGGTAGAGCGCCCCCTGCTCGCGGATCGTATCCTGCGCGCTGTAGCGTTCCTTCAGATCGTCCGCATGAAAAAAGAACGTGTCGGCCGCCTGGTTCCCCTCGAGGTCGACAATCCGGAGCGTCTGCCCGCAGCGGATCTGGTGGATCCAGCCGTCGCCGGCCGGGATCACGTGCGACAGGACCGCCGCCGCCTTGTCCCGCTCGCTCTCTTGGTAGTTTAGAGTGCTCATAGGAGATCGCGCTCGGACAGCGCCAGCGCGCGCGCGCACTCAGGCCGGAACAGCCTGCAGGCGTCGTCCGGCCCCGGCGGCTCGCACGGAAAAATCCCGACCCGCACCGGCACCCGCGGATACCCGCCGGCCGGGTGCATCGGGTGCGGGCAGTTCGCGAGCACGAGCAGCGTCGGGACCTCGGTCCGCAGGCTGACCGTCGCCCCGGCAGGACAATGTCCGGGCAAAAAGCTCAGGCGGCCGGCTTCGTCGGCAACGACCTTGCTGAAAAAATTCACGTTCGCCACGATGTCGGCGATCCCGAGCCCGGACTTCGCGAGCTCGACGAGGAAGTTGTCGCGCGCATTCCGGAAAAACTCATTCCGCGCGTCCTGGTACGTCCGGCTCCCGAACGCGGCCGCGACCGATTCCCGGGTCGAGTGTCCGCCGAGCGGATCGTGCCACCCGAGCGAGTCGTCGACGATCGAGGCCAGCGCGCGCCCCATGTCGCTCATCAGGACATGCCCGCGGGTCAGCTTCGCCGTGTGCAGCGCCTTCAGCGTGTCCGGCACGTTCAGGCGGTCGAGTGGGTTCTCCGCATGGTAGAGCAGCGCCGAGACATTTGCCCCGGCCGCCATGGCCGTGAGCCGGACCTCCCGCGCCCTCGGGATCCGCATCGACCACATCGCCCCCCCGGGCAGGATTTCTTCATAGGTCGCGTTCATGGGCGGAGCGGGTGGAGAGGCGGAATGATCGTGCTCGTGAGCGTCAGCTTGCCAACCTTCACCCCCTTGCACGCCACCAGCGCGTCAGTGATCTTTTTCAGCGTGCCGACCGGACCCTGAACCAGGATCACCTCCATCACGTGGTTGTTTTCCAGCTGGACCTGGAGCGAGCCGATCACCTCGTCGATGCAACGCCGCTTCAGCTTCGCCAGCTCGCCCAGGATGTTCTTCCTCGCCTGGTTGTAAAAGAGGGTGATCGTTCCCGCCATGATCACGCCCGGCGTCTCCTTCTCGTGCTCGACCAGGCTCTCGTTGATGATCGACGCCACCGCCTGCGACCGGTTTTCAAAACCCCTCGCCTCGATCAGCCGGTCCAGCCCGCGCGATACCTCCGGCGGCATGGAGATGCTGATCCGGGACACCGGCTCGCGGGATTTGATGGGCTTTCGCATAGGGTAGGAAGAAATATTAAACTCGTAATACTCATCGGAAAAGCGATTTCCATGCCAGATTTCCGGATTTCGAGCTGACGTCCTCCCGACGGAGCGCGGGATGATCTTTTGCCGCACCCGCGCCGGCGCGATCAAGCTGGGCAGCGAGCTCGGGAAGCGCGGTATCCCGGCCAGCGTGCTTCAGGGCGATTTGAGCCAGAAGTACCGCGACAGGGTGATGCGGGCCTTCAAAAAGGAACGCACCCCATTGACGTTCTCTCCTCTTTCGATGCTGATCATCATGGTGGATCCTTGGCATTTCAGGAGCCCATCCAAAACGCTTGGGTCAGGAATGGCCGCAGAACGGGCAGAGCGGCAAGCGTTTGCGTTTCGCTGCCGGATGGTTGAATCCTTAGCAGCGCATGGCGTGCAGGTTGCGGTGGACGAACTCGACGCCGGGGATGGTTGACGTTTCGATTCGGTCGTCCTTGTTGCGGTTTTTCCTAAGATCACCCTCCCGGCGGCGGTCACGATGACATGGAGATGGACCATAAGGGGCAAGGGCATTCCTGCCCTTGATCGTACGGATCTGCCCGCGCTGCGCGGACCAAAAGTCGCGGCTGCGCCGCAGCGCGTTTTTCGCCCAGGGCCAGGAATGACCCTGCTCCTTATGGTACCCGCGTGGGGAAACTGGGGTGCCAGTGCCATTCAGGCCAGTCCCGCGCATAAGGAGTAAATTCCTCCGGCCGATCAATACGCCGGGATGAGCCACTCGGGTCCGTGGAGGAGGAACTGCCAGCGTCCGCGGAATGTTCCGAGCTCACCATAAAACGAGAGGTGGCCGTCGCGGTGGACGCGCTGGCGGATCTCGCTACGCAGGTCCTTGTCGTGGGTGAAGACGTTGTACTCCTGGCCGCGGAGCTGGATGTTCACGTGCCCCTGGTCGTTGATCGTCGCGGGGGCCTCGCGGACCGCCATCACGCGGCCGTTGAAGGATCCGTCGCGAATGTCGGTGGAGGCCGGCAACTTTTCGGGTGCGATCGCCGCCGCGAAGAGATCGACCGGGGTGGTTTTGACCGGGACCGGCTGTCCAGGCCCGGCTTCCGTGCGGCTGGGCTGGTTGAGCGGCATCCAGGCACCCGGGGAATCTCCCTTGGCGACTTGGAAGCGCGCGAGGAGCGGGAAGTGGTCGGAAAATCCGGCGGGGGTTGTCCCGCGCGACCACCGGATCGGGCGTCCGAAGACGTCGGCATTGAGGCCGGGGACCTTGAGCACGACGAAGCTGTTGTCCACACACTGAACCCCGCGGCCGTCGTAGAGACCGCGGGAGACGATCAGATGCATGAGCGTCCCCCATTCGTTCTGGTAAATGTCGCTCCCGCGGTTGTTCGACGGGAGCTCAAACCAGAGGTTGTAGAGGTCCTTGGTCCCTCGCAGCGCCAGTTCGTTCCCCTGCGAGCCCAGGATGTCGTTGATCCCGGTCTCCCCCATCTGGCGATAGCGGCGGCTCTGGTTGTAGTGGGAGTTGAGATCGCCCGCGATGACAACGTCGGCATTCGGGTCGCTCTGAAAAATCTGATCGAGCCGGGTGCGCAGGGTCCGGGCATTTTCCTTTCGAATCTCCTCGGTCGCCGGGTCGCTGGCGCCGGATTTCCAGTGGTTGGCAAAAATCGTGAGCGGATGGCCCTCGACATCGACGACGACCTCCAGGATATCGCGTGCGCTCCGGATCGGATGGCTCCGGACCGCTGTCACGGGCAGGCGGGAGAGGACGACGTTGCGGATTGCCCGGGGATTGCCATCCTCATGCTTGCTTGGCTTCTCGTGACCGGACACGATTTGGTATCCATTCAGCCCTGCTTCCTCGAGGGCTTTGAGAAGCCACGCCTCGGCCGGCAGGTCGGCAAGCACGGGATCCAGCGGGTCCTTGGAGAGCGCTTCCTGGAGCGTCCTCCGACCGAAGGCCGCCCGCCAAACCTTCGGATCTTCCTTGCCGGGAGACTGGTCGATCTCGATTTCGCTCAGCACAACAATGTCCGGCCCGCTGCCGCCATCGACCTGCGCCAGAACCTTCGCGATATTCTGTACCTTCACCAGCAGATGCCCGGCAGTGTACCGCGACGGACCATAGTCGTCGTAAACCGAGACGCCGTCGGCATCGAAAAGGTTTTCCACGTTATACGCCACGACTGATAGAGCGGACAGCCGGAGGGAGGAAATCCCAAAGAGGAACAGTAAAACAAGGCCGGCTCGCATCAACCGAAGATCCCCGGGAATGCACGGGTGGGAAAGCGAATTTCGCAGGCGCTCAAATTTTTATTTAGAATAGTTCTTGATCAATCTTCCCGCAGCCGTACGTTCCCAACACCATGTCGAAGCCATCTTCCACACCGCAGGGATACGAGGAGACGATCAGCCACAGCGGGCATCGGCTGACTCCGCAGCGCCGCGAGGTGTATGATGTCCTGCTTGCCGAGCGGGACCATCCGACGGCGACCGAGGTCTTTATCCGGGCGAAGAAGCGGATGCCGGCGATCTCGCTGGCTACTGTTTACAACTGCCTGGAGACGCTGGTGGACTGCGGGCTGGCGAAGCAGGTGAACGTGGATCGCGAGGCGACCCGCTATTGCCCGAACCTCGACGAGCACGGCCACTTTATCTGCGAGCGCTGCGGCGGGGTGACCGACGTCCCGCTGGCCAAGTCCGGGCGCTCACAAAAACCCTGGACGCTGCCGCCGGAATTTATTGTCACCCACGGAGAAATCACGCTTCGCGGCCTCTGCCCGAGCTGCAACACCTAAAAAAATTATCATGTCATTGAAAATCGAAAACCTGCATGCAAAAATCGGGGATCGCGAGATCCTCCGCGGCCTGAACCTCGAGATTCCGAAGGGCGAAGTCCACGCGATCATGGGCAAAAACGGCTCGGGCAAGAGCACGTTGGCGAAGGTGATGGCCGGGCACCCGGACTACGAGGTGACCGGCGGCTCGGTGACGCTCGACGGCCGTCCGCTCTTCGAGATGGAGGAGCCCGACCAGCGCGCCCGCGCCGGGCTCTTTGTGGCGTTCCAATATCCGATGGAGATCCCGGGTGTCACGATCGCGAACTTCATCAGAGCCGCCCGCCAGGCGCGCCTGGCCGAGGGCGAGGAGCTCGACGCCGTTGAGTACTACGAGGAGCTCTACGCGAAGATGGACTCGCTCCAGATCGCCCGCAACTTTACGTCCCGCGCTGTGAACGAGGGGTTCTCCGGCGGCGAAAAGAAACGCTGCGAGATCCTCCAGATGGCGATGCTCGAGCCGACCTATGCGGTCCTCGACGAGACCGACAGCGGGCTCGACATCGACGCGCTCAAGATCGTGTCCGACGGGGTGAACGCGCTGCGCTCGCCCGACCGCGGGTTCCTCGTCATCACCCACTACCAGCGGCTCCTGAACTACATCGTGCCGGATGTCGTCCACGTGATGGTGGACGGACGGATCGTGACCAGCGGGGACAAGGGCCTCGCGCTGAAGCTCGAAGCCGAAGGCTACGACTGGGTCGAGAAGGAACTGCTCGCAACCGCCTGACCGAAACTATGGAAACCGAACTAAAACCCGACTTGAATATCGACCGATCGGTCGGCGACTTCCGATACGACGTCGACTACGAGTTCGACGCCGGCCTCGGGCTCACCGAGCGCACGATCGACTATATCTCGGATGTGAAAAAGGACCCGGACTGGATCCGCCAGTTTCGCAAGGATGCGCTCCGCAAATTCGAGTCGATGCCGATGCCGACCCACTGGGCGAGCCACGACCTAGACAACATCGTCTTCGAAAATATCCGCTACTACCTGTCCCAGGGCACGACCCCGAAGCGCTCGTGGGACGACGTGCCCGCGGACGTGAAGCGGACGTTCGAGCGGCTTGGCATCCCCGAGCAGGAACGAAAGTTCCTCGCCGGCGTCGAGGCGCAGTTCGACAGCGAGGCCGCGTACTCGAATATCAAGGCCGCCATCGGCGACCAGGGCGTGATCTTTGTCGGCTCCACCGAGGGGCTCCAGAAGCACCCGGAAATTTTCCGGAAGTGGTTCGGGAAGGTGATCCCGACCGGGGACAACAAGTTCAGCGCGCTTAACAGCGCGGTGTTTTCCGGCGGCTCGTTCATCTACATCCCGCCCGGCGTCAAGGTGAAGCACCCGCTCCAGGCGTACTTCCGGATCAACGCGGAAAACTTCGGCCAGTTCGAGCGCACGCTGATCATCGCCGACGAGGGCAGCGAGGTCATGTACATGGAGGGCTGCACGGCCCCGAAGTTCGAGACCGCCACGCTGCACAGCGCGGTCGTCGAGCTCGTCGCCCTGAAGGGCGCGAAGATCCAGTACATCACGGTCCAGAACTGGTCTTCGAACGTCTTCAACCTGGTGACGAAGCGCGGGCTTGCCCATGAGGAGGCGGAGATCAAGTGGATCGATTGCAACATCGGCTCCCGGCTCACGATGAAATATCCGGGGGTCATTATGAAGGGTCGCAAGGCCCGCGGCGAGGTGATCTCGATCGCGCTCGCCGGCGACGGCCAGCACCAGGATACCGGCGCGAAGATGGTTCATGCCGCCGACGACACCACGAGCAACATCGTCTCGAAAAGCATCAGCCTGGGGAAGGGCCGCTCAACGTACCGCGGGCTCGTCCAGATCGGGCGCCACCGGAAAGGCTGCAAAAACAACACCGAGTGTGACGCTCTCCTCATCAACACCGAGAGCCGCACCGATACCTACCCGGCCATCACGGTGCATGGAAAAGAAAACGCGTGCCAGCACGAGGCCTCGGTGAGCAAGATCAACGCCGAGCAGATTTTCTACATGCAGCAGCGGGGGATCAGCGAGGCCGCCGCGATGAGCCTCGCGGTCAACGGGTTTGTCAACGACCTCGTCCAGCAGTTCCCGATGGAATACTCGGTCGAGCTCAAGCGCCTGATCGAACTCGAAATGGAAGGCTCGGTCGGGTGACCGGGAATCTTGCGACAATGAGCACATCAATTATGGAAAATGACATCGAGGCGCCGGCCTGGCCGCAGTGGTTTGACCAGGCGGCCGCCCTGCAGGAATTTGAGTCCACGCCGGTCCCGACCCGGAAGGATGAGGCCTGGCGGTTTGCCAGCATCGCCGCGCTTGACCTGTCGGAATTCCAGCCAGCCCCCGCCGTCACAAATGAGGGCCGGATCATCCTCGCCTCGCAGGGGCTCGCCCGCACAGCTGCCAAAATGGTCTTCGGCAACAACGCGCTTCTCCACGACGAGCGGCATGCGCTGCCGGCCGGGGTCGTTCTTGCGACGCTCGATGTAGCCGCCCGCGACCATGAGGACCTCTTCAAAAAGTATTTTATGGCGCAGCCGGTCGAGCTGGGCTCGCACAAGTACGCGGCGCTCCACCGGGCGAGGGTTACGACCGGGGCATTCCTCTACGTTCCGGCCAACACCGAGGTCGCGCTCCCGATTGAGATCTTCCACTGGGTTGAGGGAAAATGTTCCTCCGTCTTTCCCCACACGCTCATCGTCTGCGGCGAGAACAGCCGGGTGACGGTTGTGGACCGGTTCCAGAGCATCGACGGGCACCGCGCGCTCGCTTGCGGGGTGAACGACCTGCACCTCGAGGCTGGTGCCCAGCTGACCTACATCGCGGTCCAGGACTGGTCGCACGACTCGCTCGCGTTCCACCTGAACTCGACGATCGTCGCCCGCGATGCCCGCTGCACCGCGCTCACGGCAAACTTCGGCGGCGGATTCGTGCGCGGCGAGAGCCTGAGCCGGCTCATCGGCGAGCGCGCGCGCAGCGAGATGTACGCCATCAACCCGGTCGAGGGGACCCGCGAGATCGATCAGCGCACGCTCCAGGACCATGTCGCCCCAGACGCCACCAGCGACCTCCTCTATCTCAACGCCCTCGACGATAAATCCCGCACGATTTTTGCCGGCCTCATCAAGGTTCAGCCCGGTGCCCGCGGGACCGATGCCTACCAGAAGGTGCGCAACCTGATCCTCAGCGACGACGCCGACCCCAACTCGATGCCCGGCCTCGAAATCCTCAACGACGAGGTTCGCTGCTCGCACGGCGCCACCAACGGCCCGGTGAGCGAGGACGAGCTGTTCTACATGCAGGCCCGCGGGATTGGACGAGACGCCGGCCGGCGGCTGATCGTCAACGGGTTCTTCAACGCACTCCTCGAAAAAATCGAGGTGCCTGCCGTGCGCGAGCACCTGGTCGGACTCGTCGCCAGGCGGCTCTCGGTCCCGGCCGGGCAGGCGGACTGATTCCGAAGAACGATCCTGATTGCGTTTCCCGGCGAACTGGATTGATATCGCGGAATCACTGATGGGCCAAAAATCTGAAAAACCGACCTTGGAGTCCGCGATGCAGCGGGTTTCCGGGATTGTTTCTGAAATGGAGGAGGGGAGCCTGCCGCTCGAGGAGCTGATCACCCGCTACGAGGAGGGGATCGGGCTCGTCAAATTCTGTCAGGAAAAGCTTGATGCCGCCGAGCAGCGGATCCAGGTCATCGCGCGCGACGCGCGCGGCAACGTCGAGACCACCCCATTTGAGGATCAGGATGCCTGAGCGCACGCCGAATCCCTCTTCGCTCCTGAGCAGGATCTCGTCTCCGGCAGATGTCAAATCCCTGCCGGCCGATGCCCTGACCCTGCTGGCCTCCGACGTGCGCGCCGAGCTGATCAACGTGCTCTCCAACACCGGGGGCCACCTCGGGCCGAACCTCGGGGTCGTCGAGCTCACGATCGCCCTGCACCGGGTCTTCACCACCCCAAAAGATAAATTCGTTTTTGACGTCAGCCACCAGGGGTACGTGCACAAGCTCCTCACCGGCCGCCGGGACCGATTTCCCACGATCCGCCAATATGGCGGTCTGAACGGTTTCCTGCTCCGCACGGAGAGCCCGCACGACTGCTACGGGGCCGGCCACGCGGGCACCGCGCTCAGCGCCGCCCTCGGGATGGCCGCCGCCCGCGACCGGCTGGGCGGCCGCGAGCACGTCGTCTGCGTCGCCGGCGATGCCGCGTTCACCTGCGGCGTCACGCTGGAGGCGCTGAACAATGTTGCCTCCACCACCAAGCGCCTGATCATCGTCCTCAACGACAACGAGTGGTCGATCGCCAAAAATGTCGGTGCCGTCGCGGAGTACCTCAACCGGATCGTCACCAGCCCGGCATTCGCCCACCTCCACGACCAGGCGGCGAAGTTTGTCGAATGGATCGCCGGAAAAAGCGCGCGCAAGCTCGCCCACAAGGCGGAGGTCGGGCTCAAAAACCTGCTCGCCCCGAGCGTGATTTTTGAGGACCTCGGGATCCGCTACTACGGGCCGATCGACGGTCATGATGTCGGGCTCCTCACCGAGACGTTCGAATTCCTCAAAACCCAAAACGAGCCGGTCATCCTCCACATTCTTACGCAGAAGGGGAAGGGCTACCAGCCGGCCCTCGAAAAGCCGGACAAGTTTCACGGGCTCGGAAAATTCCATCTCGATACCGGCGAGACCGTCGCCTCCCCGACCCCGACGTACTCGGAGCTCCTCGGGACGACGCTCGCGAACTTCGCCGACCACAACAACAAGATCGCCGCGATCACCGCCGCCATGCCGACCGGCACCGGGCTGATCGGGTTTGCCAAGCGCCACCCCGAGCGGTTTTTTGACGTCGGGATCGCGGAGGAACATGCCGCGATCTTCGCCTGCGGGCTCGCCGTGCAGGGGATGAAGCCGTTTCTCGCCATCTACAGCACGTTCATGCAGCGAGCCTACGACATGGTCCTCCACGACATGGCCCTGCAAAACCTGAACGTCGCGCTCTGCCTCGATCGCGCCGGCCTCTCGGGCGACGACGGCCCGACCCACCACGGGCTCTTCGACATCGCCTATCTCCGGCCGGTCCCGGGACTCGTCCACATGCAGCCGAAGGATGAGGACGAGTTTGCGGACATGCTCTGGACGATGGCAAACTACCACGACGGCCCGATCGCCATCCGCTACCCGCGCGGCCCTGGCACCGGCGCCGTTCCGAAAAAGTCCCCGCAGATCCTGGAGATCGGAAAGTCCGAGGTCCTTCGCCATGGCTCGCGCGCGGCGATCCTCGCGCTCGGGAACATGTGCGGGCTCGCGCTCGAAGCCGCCGAAGAGCTCGAAAAGCAGGGCGTCTCGACCGCGGTGATCAACGCCCGCTGGATCAAACCGCTGGACGCCGCCACCATCGAGTTTTTTGCGCAGGGCTGCGAGGTCATCTGCACGATGGAGGACCATGCGCTCACGAACGGGTTCGGCTGCGCGGTGATGGAGCACCTCGCCGAACGAAAAATCAAGACCCCGGTCGTCCGAATCGGCTGGCCCGACCAGTTCATCGAGCACGGAACCGTCCCGATCCTGCGCGAAAAGCACGGCCTCACCTCGGCCGCTGCGGTCCAGGCGGTCCTGGCCGTCCTCCCCGAGCTGAAGCGCTCCCGAGCCAAGCCAGCCGCCTGATCGCGCGAAGTGCGCTCAGGGACCCGGAAGCCGGATTGAGATCGGCTTCCCGACCTCGCCGGTTGCAAACATGACGAGCACGACCGGTTCGGTGCCTTTGTTGATCCCGTTGTGCGGGGTGTTGACGACCTCGACAAGCGCCTCGCCCGGCAGAAGGACGTGATCTGGTTTACCCTTCAGTTCGACATGCAGCGTCCCCGAGAGGATGTAGGCGTAACATGGGAACGGATGTTCGTGCCATCCGGTCGATGCTCCAGGCGGGATCGTCACCTTCACCGCCGTGACCTGGGGAGCTGAGGTCTGCGTATAAACAATCGGATCGCCAGACGAGGTCATCGACGTGCGCAGGAGCGGTTCGATGGCGATTTCGTTGGAATATCCTCCCGCCACGGCGGCCTCCTTAGGGGCCTCCTTCGCCATCAGATGCGTGGCCCCGGGAGCCAGCGCAATAATGGCAACCGCCAACCCAACGGCCCCGGAACATGCTGCGAGAAAGTGATGGCGTCTTTTCATCGGCCAACCCTCCCACGGTCCCCCTAAAATGTCACCCCCCCCCGCTTTGCGAATGTCAGCCGGCGCTCGCGCATGCCTCAAAGTTGCACGTCTGTTAGGCGGAGGGCCTCCGGGTTCGGAGTTCCGCCTTCAGGCGGCCGGCCAGCGAAGGGGCAGCAAAAAAGCACCGCCTGAAGGCGGAACTCCAAACATGATTCCTCGAGGCGCAGCCCATTTTTGCAACATTCGGGACGCTTCCGCCGGAGCGCTTTTGTGTTTCCACGCGCCTCCGGGCGTGGTATCGCCACAGCGTGAACGACGACCTTCAATTACTGGATACCTCCGCCATCTCGGCCCGCCTGGCCGCGCTGCGGAGGTTTCTTTGACTTACCCGAACTGACCCTCAAGCTGGCGGAAATCGAGGCCCGGATGACCGAGCCGGATTTTTGGGACAACCGCGAAAAAGCGCAGCGCGACATGGCGCTCGTCTCGTCGATGAAGCGGAAAATCCTTCCGCTCGAGAGCCTGGAGTCGCGCGCGGCCGACTTCGAGGTTCTCCGCGAGCTGGCGTCGGAGGAATCCACGGAAAACCAGGCGGCCGCTGTCGCCGAGGTCCGCGCCGAGTTTGAGGCGATCCAGACCGACCTCGACAAGTTTGAGCTCACCTCGCTGCTCTCGGGGGAATTTGATTCCAACCCGGCGTTCCTGACCATTCACGCCGGGGCCGGTGGCACCGAGTCCTGCGACTGGGCGGATATGCTGCTGCGCATGTACCAGCGCTGGATGGAGCGCAACCAGATCACCTTTGAAATGGTCGACATCCAGCTCGGCGACGAGGCGGGCGTCAAGTCGGCGACCCTCCGCGTGAGCGGAGAAAATGCCTACGGGTACCTGCAGACCGAGCGCGGCGTCCACCGGCTCGTCCGGATCTCCCCGTTCGACTCGAATAAGCGCCGCCACACGTCGTTCGCCAGCGTCGATGTTGTCCCGGAAATCGAGGACGCCCCGATCGAGATCAACCCGGCCGACATCGAGCGCGACACGTTCCGCTCGGGAGGAAAGGGCGGGCAGAATGTCAATAAGGTCGAGACCGCCGTCCGCCTCCGCCACGTCCCGACCGGGATCGTCGTCGCCTGCCAGGCCGAGCGCAGCCAGGGCCGGAACTCCGAGCTCGCCATGCAGATGCTCAAAGCCAAGCTCTTCCAGCTCGAGGCCGACAAGAAGCGGGCCGAGGTGGACCGCCAATACGGCGAGAAGGGCGACATCGCCTGGGGCAACCAGATCCGGTCCTACGTCTTCCAGCCGTACCAGATGGTCAAAGACCTCCGCACGGGAGTGCAGACGAGCGATGTCCAGGGCGTGATGGACGGCGACATCGTCGCCTTCATCGAGGGCAAGCTCCGCGGCCTCACCTACAAGAAAGGCGCCGAGGACGACGAGATCTAATCCCGGATTTTTCCTCTTGACGAACGGTGCCGCCTGACGAACATTCCCGCAATCTTATCGAGAGTGGTGGAGGGACTGGCCCTTTGAAGCCACGGCAACCGCTGGGAGGAACTGTCTGTCTGACGACCGACGGGTCCGACTGGGTCCAGGTGCCAAATCCAGCTCGGGAAGCCTGCGAAAGCCGGCCTCCGGGGAAAAGATGAGGTGAGCCTTCTCGTCGGGGTGAGTCTGGCTTGTTTCGTCGTCCGCTCTCGACAAGGGCAAATTCCTATGAGCGAACCACAGACATTTTTTTCGAACCTGAAGTGCCGCGAGTGCGGCCGCCTTTACCCGAAGGAGGCCATCCACATCTGCGAGTTTGATTTTGGGCCGCTCGAGGCCGCCTACGACTACGATCTGATCGCGCGACACATCAGCCGCGACATCATCACCTCGAGGCCGCAGAGCATGTGGAGGTACCGCGAGCTCCTTCCGATCGACGGGGCCCCCACCGTTGGTGCCCAGGTCGGGTTCACCCCGCTCGTGCGTGCCGACCGCCTGGCCGCGAAGCTCGGCGTCGAGGAGCTCTACATCAAGAACGATACGGTCAACTACCCGACGCTCTCTTTCAAGGACCGCGTTGTCTCGGTCGCGCTCAGCCGCGCCCGCGAGCTCGGGTTCAAGATCGTGGCATGCGCCTCGACCGGAAACCTGGCTAACTCGGTCGCCGCCAACGCCGCGGCGGCCGGGCTCACGAGCTACGTCCTCATCCCGGCCGACCTGGAAAAAAGCAAGGTGGTAGGGTCTTTGGTTTATGGGACCCAGGTGATCGGGATCCACGGCGCCTACGACCAGGTGAACCGGCTCTGCTCGGAGATCGCCGGGAAATACGGCTGGGGCTTCGTCAACGTGAACCTTCGCCCCTACTACGCGGAGGGATCGAAGAGCATGGGCTTCGAAATTGCCGAGCAGCTCGGCTGGAAGCTCCCCCGCCATACCGTCATCCCGATGGCCAGCGGCTCGCTCCTCACCAAAATCCACAAGGCTTACAAGGAATTCATCCGCGTCGGGATCCTGGAGGAAACCCCGTTCTCCGTGCACGGGGCGCAGGCGACCGGCTGCTCGCCCATCGCGGCCGCGCAGAAAAAGGCCACCGACATCGTGAAGCCGGTCCCGAACCCGCAGACGATCGTCAAATCCCTGGCAATCGGCACGCCCGCCGACGGGTATTATGCGCTGCGCTCGATGAACGAGACCGGCGGCAGCGCCGAGGACAGCACGGATGAGGAGGTCATCGAAGGCATCCGGCTCCTGGCGGAATACGCCGGGATCTTTGCCGAGACCGCCGGAGGGGTCACCGTCGCCTGCGCGAAAAAGCTGATCGACTCCGGGAAAATCCCCCGCAACGAGAGCGTGGTGCTCTGCATCACCGGCCATGGGCTCAAAACCCAGGAAGCCATCCACGGCCACTGCGGGGAGCCCCGCCTCATCAACCCGAGCCTCCGCGAATTTGAAGCCCTCATCGCCAATGACGCGGCGGTCGTCGGGAACGCCTGAACTTTTTCCTCATCATCAACCAACCATCCCATATGACCGTCCGCATCCCAGCCCCGCTTCGAAAACTCACCAACGACCAGGAAGTTGTCCCCGCCGAGGGCGCAACCATCGGCGACGTCCTCGCCAGCCTCGACAAATCGTTTCCCGGCCTGATCGAGCGCATCTGCGACGAGCAGGGCAACGTTCGCCGGTTCGTCAACATCTTCCTCAACGACGAGGACATCCGCTTTCTGGAAGAAAAAGCCACCCCGGTGAAAGAAACCGACGAGATCAGCATCGTCCCCGCGATCGCCGGCGGCTAGGAAAGCGCTCTTCAATTGCCGGGGAGTCTGCTAGGTCTTCCCGTTCTGCACGAATGGATACTCCTGAAACGCCTGATGCTGAGTTGGTCTCCCGGACCCAGTCGGGCGATGCGCGTGCGTTCGACCAACTCGTCGTGCGCTACAGCCCGCGGCTCTATGGACTCGTCTATAACATGACCTCCAACCATGAGGACACGAACGACTTGCTCCAGGAGATTTTTTCCAAAGCCTACCGCTCGATCAAAGGCTTTCAGGGGAAATCCAGCTTCTATACCTGGATGCACTCGATCGCCGTCAACATGGCGATCAACTTCCTCAAAAAGCGGAACCGGAGGATGACGATGAGCCTGGATGATGTGGATAACGGGATCGCCAACGACCCGGATTTCATCGAGGCCACGAGCGACCACGACCCCCGGCACCAGGCCAACCTCGGAGAGCTTCAAAAAAAATTGAACGAGGCGATGATGAAGCTGTCTCATGAGCATAGAACTGTTGTGACGATGTTTGATATCCAAGGCATGCCCCACGCGGAGATTGCGAAGATTCTGAAGATCTCCGATGGTACCGTGCGCTCGAGGCTCTTTTACGCACACCGGCAGTTGCAAAATTACCTGCAAGAGTTTATCACCAACTAGGACGCACCCATGACACCCGAAAAAAACATTTCCAAACTACTCAGGCTCAAGCGCTACGAGCAGCCACCTCCCGGGTATTTTGAAGATTTTTTGAGCGAGTTCCAATCCCGTCAGCGGGCTGAGTTGATCCGCCGTCCGCTTTGGGAGCTTGTCTGGGACCGGCTCTCTGCGATCGCCCCCAGCTTTGAAGTCCCCCGTCTGGCCTACGCGTCCATTGCCGCGCTCGCTGTTGCGGCCTCGGTGATGATCGTCTCCCGCCCGGCCCCGCAGATTTCCGGACCTCTGGCGGAAAACCGTCAGTCCCTCACCCTGACGGCTCCGCAGCCCGTTATCATCGGCGAGTCCCTCCCGATTGCGACCACGTCCACCGGCTCCCCTTCCGTGCACTACGTGCTGCCGACCCGACCGGTGAGTTATGATTCGTCGCACAGTTTTTAACCATCTCCTGACGACCAGCCTACTGGCATTCGGCCTCCTGCTGGTGGCTCCCGCTGCTCGCGTCCTTGCTGAGGACAGCCTGACCGACAACCTCGCCTGCCAGGTGCGGAAAGTTTTTGATGAGCGCCGCGATGCGGTCGTGAAAGTGCGGGCGAAGGACCAGCTCGGGATCCGGTTCGGCAGCGGATTTTTTGCCGATCCAACCGGCACCATCTATACCCACGCAGGGATCGTCATGAAGGCGGATGAGGTGACGGTGATCACGCCGGCGGGCAAGGAGCTGTCGGCCAGGGTCCTGGTGGCCGATGACCGGAGCGGCATCGCCATTCTGAAAGTCGATGCATCGACCCCCTCGATCCCGATCGGTAAATCCGAGGACATCGCGATCGCGACGCCGCTCGTCCTGATCGGCTACCCGGAGGACCTCGCCGCCAGCCCGAGCTTTGGCATCGTCGGCGGGTTCGATAGGAAGTACCTCGGACAATTTTTTTCGACGACCCATATTCGGGCGAACCTTCCCGTCCAGCGCGGGCAGGGTGGGGCGCCGGTGCTGAACCTGGCCGGCGAGGCGGTTGGGATTCTTGTCGGGCGGATCGATGCTGGTGCGGCCTGCCATGTGCTGCCGATGCGGGCGGCCGAGAAGGTTCGCATGGATCTGGCCCGTTTTGGGCAGCTCCGGCCGGGGTGGGTTGGAGTCGAGGTCGAGGATATCGCGCAGCCGGTTGCCGGATCCACCGCCAAGGTTGACAAGCTGGATCCCGAAACGCCGGCCGCAAAATCCGGCCTCCTTCCCGGCGATATCCTCCTGAAGATCGGCTCCACCCCGATCTCCTCCGTCGAGGACGTCATCGATGCGTCTTACTTTTTGACCGCTGGCGACAGCGCCGGCATCGAGGTGATGCGTGGGGATGAGAAGCTGGTGATCCCAGTCCGCCCGAGCCTGCATCCGCGGGCTCCCGGTCACGAAATGCAAGCCACGGCAGATGCGCTTCAGCGGTTTCAACTCGAGTAGGCGAGCCATCGTTCTGGCGGTCCTTGTCTGGCCCCTCGTCGGGCAGGGATGGGAGGTCAAATCCTTCAACGGGCGCGAGCACGTGTCCGTGCCTGAGATCGCCTCCTTTTACGGCCTCGGCAGCGAGGAGCAAGACCAGGCAAATAGCAGAACTATGAAAGGCGCCGGCCGCGAGTTCTCGGTCCAGCGCGACAGCCGGGATGTAACGATCAACGGGATCCGCCACTGGCTTGCCTTCCCCGTTGTCGAGGATGCCGGCAGGCTTTTCATCTCCCGCCTCGATCTGGGAAAAACCATCGAGCCCGCATTCCGGCCGGTGTTCATCCCGGATTTTCCCGCCGTGACAACCGTCGTGCTCGACGCCGGACATGGCGGAAAAGACCGGGGGGCACAAAGCCCGTACGAATGGGAAAAAAACTTTACCCTCGACGTCGCCAGGCGGGTCCGCGACCAGCTCAAAAAGGCGGGGCTGCGGGTCCTGATGACCCGGAATAGCGACACCTTTATTGAGCTCCCGGAGCGGGCGTCCATCGCCAGCAGCCTCAAAAACGTGATCTTTGTGAGCATCCACTTTAATGCGGCCGACTGGAACCGTGACGCCAATGGGTTCGAGGTATTCTGCGTGACCCCGCGCGGGGCTCCCTCGACCGCCTATGAGCAGACCAGGGTCCGCGATATGGTGATGGAAAACGGCAACGAGCACGACCTGCACAGTTTTGCTCTCGCGAATACGATCTACCATGCGATGCACGGAAAGCTTGAGATGACCGACCGCGGGGTGAAGCGGGCCCGGTTTGCCGTGCTCCGCCTGGCGGGCGTCCCCTCCGTCCTGATCGAAGGCGGGTTTCTCACCAACCCGGCCGATGCCCGGCGGGTGGCCTCGAAACAATGGCGGGATTCGTACGCCGCAGCCATCACCCGCGGGATCCTGGAATACAAAAAGCTCGCGGAGCTGAAGGTCCCCCCGCGCGAGGTCGCCGCCTACCGGAATCCCGGAAGCTCCGAATCCGCACCCCGAGAGGTTGCTGTCAGCGCCACGGAACCCGCCCGCGTTCCCGGCGTCACCCTTCGCAAAATTCCGGAGACATCGCCATCTCTCCCTTGAGGAGCTATCGAAAATCACTTCGTGAATTCCCTACTCCACCTTGAAATCTGCTTCGCTTCGGTTCATGGTGACGCGCATGAAGTCTGTCCAAGTCCACTACGAAGGCCGTGTGCAGGGGGTCGGGTTCCGGTGGACGGTGAAAGACCTTGCCTGCGGGTTTGAGGTGGCCGGGTCGGTGAAGAACCTTCCGGACGGGCGGGTCGAGCTCCTGGCGCAAGGCGAGGAGGCTGACGACTTTTTGGAGGCGATCCGCACGAGCGGGCTGGCCGGGCATATTGAGAGCGAGCGGGTCTCCGAGGTGCCGCCGCTTGTTGGCGTGAGGGGATTTTCTATTGTCGCATGAATGCTGTCACTGTTGAAAACCTGACGAAGATTTATCCGGTGCCGATGCGACGCCAGCGGGTCGTGGCCGTGCGCAACCTGAGCCTGAGCGTTGCCGAGGGCGAAGTCTATGGGCTCCTCGGCCCGAACGGCTCCGGCAAAAGCACCACGCTAAAAGTTCTGCTCGGACTGGTGACGCCGAACGAGGGGAAAGCGACGATTTTTGGGGCTGACAGCCGGGATTACCGGAGCCGCCGGGAGGTCGGGTTCCTCCCCGAAAACCCGTACTTCTACAAGTTTCTGACGGCGGAAGAAACGCTGCGGTTCTACGGCAAGATCTGCGGGTTGCGCGCCCGCGAGCTCACCGGGCGGATCGCGGAGCTGATCGAACTGGTCGGGCTCGACGACGCGCGCCACCGCCGGGTGGGAGGATTTTCCAAAGGAATGCTGCAGAGGATCGGGCTCGCGCAGGCGCTCATTCAGAACCCGCGGCTGGTCGTTCTGGATGAGCCGACGGCCGGGGTTGATCCGGCCGGCTCCCGGCAGATCCGTGACCTTATTCTGGATCTCAAGAAGCGGGGGAAGACGGTGCTTCTGACGTCCCATCTCCTCGGGCAGGTGCAGGAGGTTTGCGACCGCGTCGGAATCATGGCCCGCGGGGAAATGGTCCGCGAAGGGAGCCTCGACGAACTCACCACGATCGCGCGCCAGACAGAGTTTTTGGTGGAGGATGCCCCGGAGGGCCTCCAGGCAAAAGTCGAGCAGCTCATTCGGGAGAGCGGCGGGCGGTTTGTTGGGGCGAAGCGTCCGCAGCGCGATTTGGAGGGGGTTTTTCTCGAGGCGACGGCCCCGAAAAAATGAGGGCCTTTGTGACCGGGACCGACACGGGGGTCGGAAAAACCTACGTCGTGGCCCTTCTGACGCGAGCCCTGCGCCGGGCTGGCCTGGACACCTTGGCGCTCAAGCCGCTCTGCTCCGGCGACCGGGCGGACGCGGAAATCTTGCGCGCGGCGTCCGAGGATGAAGCGAGTCTCGACGAGGTGAACCCGCTGTGGTTTTCGGCCCCGATCGCTCCGCTTTTGGCCGCACGTGCGGAGGGGAGGGAGGTTGCGATTCCGGCGCTCGTGGAATGGTTCGCCCGGGTCTCTGCGGGACGGAAGTCCGTGCTCGTCGAGGGGGCTGGCGGATGGCTGGCCCCGGTGGCAAGCGGCGGGACGGTTTCCACCCTTTGCTCCGCGCTGGGCCTGCCCGTGATCCTGGTGGCTGCGAACCGGCTCGGCTGCGTCAACCACGTGCTCCTGACCTTGGAAAGCATTCGGGCTCACGGGCAGACCTGCCAGGGGATCATCCTGAACTCCCTGCCGGGAGCCTCCGACCAGTCAATGTCCACAAACCGATCGCTCCTGGAGGAGTTTACCGATGTCCCGATCCTTTTCGAGATCTCGGCCAGCCAGCAGGAGATCCCGCTTGCGCTGGTCTGAGGGGGGGGCTCAGTAGCTGTGTTTGGTCAGGGTGGTTTTTCCGCGGAAGACCCAGTAGATGCAGGCCGTGTAGGAGAGGACGAGCGGCACCCCGATGAGGGCGATCACGAGCATAATCCCCAACGTTTTCTGGGTGGAGGCCGCGTTCCAGATCGTCAGGCTGTTGGCCGGATCCGGGTTTGAAAGAACCATGTTGGGAAAGTACGTCAGACCGAAGGTCGCCATCATGAGCCCCATGGCCGTGCAGGAGGAAAGGAACGCGTAAAACTCGCGGCCCCGGTGGATTTCGCGCGGGATATTCAGCACGATCAGCACGTTGGCGGCGACCAGAAAAAAGACATACGGCCGCGCGCGGACGGTTTCGAGGACCCACGGGACCTCGATGAGCGTGTACATGTTGAAGAGAAAGTAGGAGGCGAGGAAGAGCCCGATGAGCCGAGGGATCCAACGGGTCACGATCGCGAGCAGCTCGCCGTCCGTCTTCATCGCGAGGTAGATCGCGCCGTGCATGGCAAAGAGTAGGACGGTAGTGATTCCCATGAGCAGGGCGTAGGGGTTGAGAAGCCCGAAAAATGTTCCAGCGAATTCATGGTCGGCATCCAAGGGGATTCCCCGCACGATGTTTCCCATCGCGACGCCGATCAGGAGCGAGGAGACGAGGCTGCCTGTGCTGAACGCGACGTCCCAGAACTGCCTCCACCACGTCCAATGTTCTTTGCTTCGGAACTCGATCGCGACCGCCCGAAAAATCAGCGAGCAGAGCAGGAGCATGAACGGAAGATAAAACCCTGAGAAGACGGTCGCGTAGGCTTCAGGAAACGCGGCAAATAGCGCGCCGCCGCCGGTGACGAGCCAGACCTCATTGCCGTCCCAGACCGGCCCGATCGAGTTGAGCAGGAGCCTCCGGTGCTCGTCTTTTCTGACAAAGAGGTGGAGCGCTCCGACGCCCAGATCGAAACCGTCGAGCATGGCGTAGCCGGTGAAGAGGACGCCGACGAGGATGTACCAGACGATGTTCAGGTCGAGGAAGCTCATGTGCGCGGGGTTGTCCGGATGAGCGCCTTCCAGCTGTCGGGCATCTCCTCGCTCTCCTCAGCGCTTTCCGGACCGTGCTGGATCTTGCGGGTGAGGAGAAAGAGGAACATCACGAATAGGAGGGCGTACACGAGGCCAAAGAGCACGAGGGAGGCGACGATCTGGTTGGCCGTCACCACCTTGGAAACGCCCTCGGATGTCTTGAGTAGCTCGTAGACGATCCACGGCTGGCGGCCCATCTCCGCCGTAAACCATCCGGCCTGGTTTGCGATCTGGGGGCCGAGGACCGACAGGACGAACGCCCCGAGGAGCCAGCGGGTCAGCGGCCGCGAGGTGTCGAAAAGCCACCCGCGCCACCAGAAGAAGCAGCCCGCGACGACGAGCGCCAGCATCGCGACCCCGGCAATGATCATGATGTGGTAAAACTGGAAGACCGCAGCGACATTCGGCCAGTAAGACTTCCGGATCTGCGGGATTTCCTCCGCGCTTATCCCCGGGTGCCGCATGGTCAGGAAGTCGCTCGGGGGCAGGTCGCGCAGTCCGGTGACCGGACGGGTGAGGGAGTTGAACGCCAGCAGGCTGAGCAGGCCGGGGATCTTCGGGCCGACGACACGTTCATCTTTTTGATCCACATAGCCGAAGAGCGTCATCGGCGTGGCCTCTCTCGTCTCATAGACTCCCTCCATCGCGGCGAGCTTGATCGGCTGGTTGTTAACGACCCCTTTTGCCGTCGCGTCGGCGCTGAGCATCTGGAGCACGGTGGCGACGGTCGCAAACGCGAGGCCGACCTTCAACGAGGTCCTGGCAAAGTCGCGATGGCGGTTGCGGAGCAGGTAGAAGGCGCTGATGCTCACCACGAGAAAGGCCCCTGCCATCCAGGCTCCCAGGATGACGTGCGTGAGGCGCTCCATCGACGAAGGGTTGAACACCATCACCCAAAAATCATCCACGACTGCACGCACGCTGGTGAGATCGGCCGGCGTTACGACATGATCCGGAGGGAGGACGACCGGCTTCCCGTCGATGATTGTCTCGAGGTGGAATCCCGCCGGGGTCTGCATCCAGGAGTTCGCCACGACGATCCAGACCGCGCTGAAGTGGGCCCCAAACGCCACCATGCACGTCGCAAAAAAATGCAGCTTCGGGCCGACCTTGTTCCAGCCGAAGAGGAGGAGGGCCAGAAATCCCGACTCGAGGAAAAACGCAAAGATCCCCTCGGCCGCGAGCGCGCTTCCGAAGATGTCCCCCACAAATCGCGAGTAGGTCGACCAATTCGTGCCGAACTCAAACTCCATCACAATTCCGGTGGCGACGCCGATGGCAAATGTCAGCGCGAAGATCCGGGTCCAAAACCGGGCCATATTGTGGAAGAGCGGGTTTCCCGTCTTCAACCAGAGCCCTTCCATCAGGACCAGGACAACCCCGAGCCCGATGCTCAGGGGCGGGTAGAGATAGTGGACCGCCGCCGTGAAGGCAAACTGGGCGCGGGCGAGGATCTCGGCGGTCATCTCGATATTAGAAGCTCTAATTTTAAGCAAATATGTCAAGCCTGCTCGCCGCGGCGCATCTTCGAAAGATGCAACCGGAGCGACAGGACCCAGGCAGCATGGGCGTCCCGCCCAATAATGGCAGTTTTTCGGCAAATTGCCGTCGTACGAGCATCTGAGGAGCATGGACATTCCTGTCCATGGCACGCCAGTCTCCAACGACAAGAATGTCGTTGCCCCTTATCCTGACATTATTGGGCGTTGGTTTGCCAGCGAAAGCCAGTCTCCAAACATGCGAGACGCCTGCTCTTGCCAAGGGTGTGCGTGGACTGCTTACCTGACCCGGCACCCATGAATTCCTTGTCCCGCGCTTTCCGTCTGGCTGCGGCCGCGGCGCGGGCAAATCTCCTGCCCGGGCTCCTGCTCCAGTGCCTCCTGCTGGTCTTCTTTTCAGCCTATGTCGCGCACGAAGGCACGAAGGTCTTTCTGGGCGAGGTCGCACAGATCAAGCAGGAGGCCGGGTACTGGTTTGCGTTTGTCTCCTACATCTTCGCCGGAGCGCTCCTCCCCGAAGCCCTCCGCATCGCGTTCTTTCAAGGTGGCCGGGCCAGCACAACGAATCTTTGGAACTTTCTGACGGCGGCCCCGGCCTGGGGCCTGCTCGGGATGCTCGTGGATTTTTTCTACCGCTGCCAGGCGGTTTGGTTTGGAACCGGAAGCGACCCGATGACGCTTGTTGCCAAAATCTTCGTGGACCAGTTCCTCTACAGCCCGCTGATTGGCAACCCGCTCGCGCTGGCCTGGTTCTCCTGGCGCGATGCCGGATTTCAGGCGTCCGCCTGGCGGCGGATTTTTTGCGTGGATTTTTTCTTTGATCGATTTATTCCGCTGCAGGTTGCCGGCTGGGTGATTTGGATTCCGGGAGTGGCCCTAGTGTATCTGATGCCGCCCCTTTTGCAGGTGCCTGTTGCTGTTTTGATTCAGGTTTTCTGGGTCCTAGTTTTTACGACGCTCGGGCAGGCCGACCGCACGAAGCAGGGAATGTTACGAAATTGTTGAAATTGGCTCGTTGACTCATTTAGCTGGCCGACAATGCTGCCACAAACACCTTCAATATGCCAAAAGCACCATCCACAAGCCATCGTCTGCGCGGTCTTGCCGCTGCAGTTCTCACTTGCGCTGCCCTGTCCGGCCCGGCTCTCGCCGGGACGGCTACCCCGGAAAGCGCCGAGCCCTCCAGCACGCCTCTCGCGGATTGGTGGAACGGAAAATACATGACCGGAAACTGGTTTGGCCTTCGGGATTCCATGGCCGACATCGGGCTGACGTTCAACGGGAAGTACTACGGGGCTTTTTTTGGAGTGGTGGACAGCCAGCGGGGCGCACGCGGGTTCTGGGACCAAGGGATCGAGTTCGGTGCGGAGCAGAATTTCGGCAAGCTGCTGAACGTGGATTCACTCAAAGGCGTGAAGGGGTTCGGAAACTTCCGCTACCGCGATTCGCAGGGCTCGGCTGACCCGAATTCCTTTGTTGACGGGAATACGATGTTCAACCCCTCAAACTGGATTTCCGGAACCCAGTTCCGCGTCCTGTCCTTCGGGTTGGAGATCGGAACCGCCGACCTCCTGCCAGTGAAAGACATGGTTGTCCTGCGCGGCGGATGGCTGCAGCCACAGAAAGAGTTTATCGACCAGCCGCTCTCCAAGCTGTTCCTGAACAACGCGGTGAACAGCGCGAAGGGTGTCGGCGGTAACATCCCCTTCTCCTCAAGCTTCTCCACATGGGGCGGCACGCTGAAACTCAAGCCCATCGAGTGGTATTACCTCAAGGGGGGGCTCTTCATGGCCTTCCCTCAGGCCACAGCCAGCGGCAACCACGGATTGGCCTACGAGGGCTTTGGTCCTGATCCGTCCCAGAACGGTCTGCTGACGATGATCGAGACGGGAGTCACTCCCAAGCTGGGCGCGAGCAAACTCCCCGGTAAATACGCGATCGGTGGCTACTACTATGGCGGGTCCCGCAAGTCCTACAACGGAACCCAAGGCTACGGGCAATACGGCATGTATCTGCAGGCCGACCAAATGCTCTTCCGCGAGCCGTCGCCCGAAGAGCCCGCCCCGCTTGCCAAGGGTCCCTCCGACGGAAAATCCGTCGCCTCCGGGAAAGATTTCAAAACGCCGGTTTCGACCGAGGCTCCCAAGCTTTCCGACCAGGGCCTCAACATGTTCAGCCTGGTGAGCCTCGCTCCCGAGTATAACAACCCGTTCCCGTTCTATTTCCAGGCCGGGTTGGTTTACACCGGGCTGATCCCCCACCGGGATGCAGATCAGACGCTGTTCTCTCTTGCCTACGGCAGCTACAGCGCCGCCAACATTGATCGCCTGCAGGGTGCTGGCAACGCGAACCAGCCTAACTACACGATCTTCCTGGAAGGTGCCTACCGCATCCAGATCAACAATTGGGCGTTCCTGCAGCCGTTCATCCAGTACGAGATCCGGCCCGCCGGATCCGGCCTCGTCCAGAATGCGACTATCCTCGGGTTCTACACCGGCCTGACATTCTAAAAATTCCAGCCCCCATCTAGGGAACATAGCTGCCGCCGCCGGGTTCCCCCGGCGGCGGCTCTTTTTTTGGGCGGCTTCTCGTACGATCTGCTCCGGATTGGCAAACTTTTGCCTTCGTGGCAGCCTGGGCTTCCTTCAAACTCATTGATCTTGCTCATCGGCCGCGGCGTCAGCGACGAAGAGCAGAACCTCGGACTCGACTTTACCGAGTACTCCGGGACCGCCTGCCCGGACTTCATGACCGGAGATCAGAAGCTCTCAATCCCCGCCCTCATGCCGCGCACGCCAGACCGGTCCCCTATCACGGGGGGGGCACCCGGAAATTTTGGAGTCCAAACAGCCGCTAAAAGGAGGAGGTTTTCTTTCCGGAATGCAAAAAATGGAGAGGGCTCTCAACTTTTTTTCACAGGAAAATATTTTATGTTTTTTCCTATTGACGCCATGCATTCGTTTCCTAGAGCTGATTTGATGGCTATGCATGGCTGGAAATGCACCCGCGATCCCAGGGGTCCTGAAACTTTTTTAAAAAAAGCCATTGACCTTTTGGCGCGTGCAAGTAGGTTGATCGTCCCGCTAGCAAAAAGGCTAGCAGGGATTTGATCTCCCGAGGGTGACTTCGAAACGCCGGCCCGGTCAGCAAATGCTTCCGGGAAGGCGCGTCACCAAACGGGTCCGATATTTTGATAGTCTGATTCGAATTTCGCCGGTCATCGGCAAAATTCAGAACGCAAACACAAATAGACAATCAGCATATGCTGAATTGTGCGTTTCCGTCGGTTTTGTAATTTTAATTTGACGGCCCATTAATCAAGCCAAGTCTCACTTGGCAAATTATGGATAGTCAGAAAACTTTCCTCCGCTTAGCGGCGGAGGGCAAACTTTTCACGGAGAGTTTGATTCTGGCTCAGAACGAACGCTGGCGGCGTGGATAAGACATGCAAGTCGAACGGGATTAAGTTTGTAGCAATACAGACTTGGTCCAGTGGCAAACGGGTGCGTAACACGTGAGCAATCTGCCGGGAAGTGGGGGATAGCTCGCCGAAAGGCGAATTAATACCGCATATGGCCAGGGAGGACATCCTTCCGAAGCCAAAGTCGCAAGACGCTTCCTGATGAGCTCGCGGCCTATCAGCTTGTTGGTGAGGTAACGGCTCACCAAGGCTATGACGGGTAGCTGGTCTGAGAG
>Ga0247831_1002616_pt1 | contig 28637 bp, 26 predicted proteins | sample LaCruzMarch2015__9_FD_192406 | JGI IMG/M metagenome (GOLD analysis project Ga0247831, IMG submission 192406) | Freshwater microbial communities from meromictic Lake La Cruz, Castile-La Mancha, Spain - LaCruzMarch2015_1m | ecosystem: Environmental > Aquatic > Freshwater > Lake | place: Spain...
GGTTACTGGGTTTATCCGACCCAGAGCGACAGCGCCCCGGGCAACGAGGTCGGTGGGGCGGCCAATCAGGCCAACTACTCCAGTACGCTGAATTATCTGACCGATGCCGGCGCCTTCAGCGCGAGCGCCAGTGCTTATGACACCTTTGACCAAGGAGGCAATGTGTGGGAGTGGAATGATGCGGTGATCGGTTCCTCCCGGGGTCTCCGCGGGGGCTCTTGGAACTACGACGGCAACGCCCTGCGGTCTTCCGGCCGCGGCTACGGCGGTCCCACGTTCGAGCTCAACTTCGTGGGATTCCGCGTCGCCAGTGCCGACGCCGCGCCCATTCCCGAACCCGGCACTTGGGCTGCGATGGCCATCTTTGCGGGCGGCGCGGCTTACGCTGGCTGGCGCCGTCGGCGGCGCGCTCGTCCGTTGGAGAGAGAGCGGACGAGCGAGCCGCTCGTCCCTACCTCAGCCAGCAAAGTCTGAAATCTTTGGGGACTTGGCCTCAGGCGTGATCATGCCGTCGGGCCTCCGGGCGGCGACGGGTTGTTTGTCACCATTCCGCCACAACGGATTTAGGACTGGCCCCAGCGGTGGGGGGGATACATAACACATTCGTTGTTTTCTTTTCAGGTTCCACGGCCGTGGGCTTGTCTGTGCGGCAACGCAGCGGTTTTGCTGCTTCAACTCACCACGGCCCAAAAAAATAACCATGAAAAGATCCTACCTTGTCGCGGTGTTGTTTGCCGTCTTCACCCTTAACTCCAACCTCCAAGCCCAGCCGCTGATCACCATTGACTGGGTGACGGTGGGTGATCCGGGGAATTCCAATGACACCACGGGCTACGGTGCCGTGGCCGAAGAGTATCGGATCATGAAGTTTGAGTTCCAAAACTCGCAGTATGCGGCCTTCCTGAACTCCGTGGATCCAAACGGCACCAATCCGAACTCCGTCTACAGCGCGGACATGGGCAGCAATCCCCTTGGGGGGATCAGCTTCACATCTGATAATGCCTCCGGCAGCAAATACGCAAACAGGACGGACATGGGAGACAAGCCGGTGAACTATGTGAGTTGGTTTGACGCGGCACGGGTATCCAACTGGCTCCAGAACGGTCAGGGCTCGGACAGCACTGAGACGGGTGCCTACACACTCAATGGTGCGACCAGCGGCAACGCCCCAGCGGTCAACTCCGGTGCGACGTTCTACATCCCGACGGAAGACCAGTGGTACAAGGCGGCGTACTACAAGGGCGGAGGCACCAGCGCGGGCTACTGGGACTACGCCACGCAGAGCGACGCGGCACCCGCGCCGGTGACGGCAAATGAGACCGGTATCGGCTCGGCAGGCAGCACGGGCAACTTCGGAAATTGGGGCGTAGCCGCCGATTGGAATGGTCAAGACGGCAACGTGACGACGGTGGGCTCCAATGGTGAAGCAAGTGCGTATGGTGCGTTCGACATGAGCGGGAACGTGAGCGCGTGGAACGATCAGGACGGCCTCGACAGTGCGCTCCGCGGGGTGCGGGGAGGCTGTTGGGCCCATGGCTCCGACTCCCTGTCGTCCTCCTATGGCTTCACCGACGCCCCCACGACCGAGAACAGCTTCCGCGGTTTTCGTATCGCTAGTGTCCCCGAACCCTCCACCCACGCCCTGCTCCTCATGACCGGCGCGGGTGCGCTGTGGTGGGCGAGGCGCCGGCGGTAGGTTGGCGGAAAGAGTGTCATAATTTTGTGGCAATCTTCAGCCGTTGGATTCATGGGCATAGATGATGCTGGCTCCCATGATGATCTTGGCTGCCCTGAGCATATCTTCTTTCTCGTCCCCGGCGAACAGTGCGTCCCCATCGGGATCGGCATTGTTTACCAGTTGAGCCACGCCCCATGCCGTCGGGCCTCCGGACGGCGACGGGTTGTTTGTGACAATTCCGCCATGATGGATTTAGGACTGGCCCCAGCGGTGGGGGGGATACATAACACATTCGTTGTTTTCTTTTCAGGTTCCACGGCCGTGGGCTTGTCTGTGCGGCAACGTAGCGGTTTTGCTGCTTCAACTCACCACGGCCCAAAAAAATAACCATGAAAAGATCCTACCTTGTCGCGGCACTCTTTGCCGTCTTCACCCTTAACTCCAACCTCCAGGCGGAGCTGATCACCTTCGGCAGCGGTACTAACACGTTCGGTATCGACTTCCTTAACATCGGCAACGCGGGCAATGCGGCTGATACCACCACCTATGGGGCGGTGCCTTACGCATACCGCGTGGGGAAATATGAAATCTCCCAAGACGCCATCGACAAGGCCACGGCTAGCGGGATGACGAATGTCACGGCGGCCCCGTGGACAGGCAACCAGCCAGCGGCGACTATCAGCTGGTACGAGGCAGCGGCCTTCGTCAATTTCCTCAACACGAACTCGGGGAAGACGGCGGCTTATGATCTGGCATGGGACGGTTCCGCATGGAGCATGAATCTGTGGAGCAGCGAGCAGGCTTGGACGGCGGGAGGAACCAATCTTTACCGGAACAAGGACGCCTTTTATTTTCTGCCCAGCGAGAACGAGTGGTACAAGGCGGCGTATTACAACGCGGCTGGGACGAACTATTTCCTCTACCCGACGGGCAGCGACACGGCCCCGGCGCCGGTGGCCAGCGGGACCGATGCGGGCAGTGCGGTTTACGATGGCACTGCCTCGGTTCCGGCCATAGTGGACAGCGCAGGAGGCTTGAGCCCGTATGGCACGATGGGCCAAGGCGGCAATGTCTTTGAGTGGAATGAAAGTGCTTTTGACGGGTCAAATAGCTCGTCGTCCGGGGCTCGCGCGGTCCGCGGTGGATTCTGGTTCGCCGCAGAGCAATTCTTGCGCTCCTCGACCCGGGTCGACAACGTCCCGGAGGTCGAGGTCTTCTACATCGGTTTTCGTGTCGCGAGTGTGGACACCGCGCCCATCCCCGAGCCCGGCACCTGGGCCGCGATGGCCATCTTTGCGGGCGGCGCGGCTTACGCTGGGTGGCGCCGGCGGCGGCGCGCTTGAGTAAGTGGCCTGTCTCGGCGCCGGCCGTGTTCCTTGGACCCTTCGCGGAGAAAACAAAAGCAAATCCGACGCGGCGCGCTCGTCCGTTGGAGAGAGAGCGGACGAGCGAGCCGCTCGTCCCTACCTCAGCCAGCAAAGTCTGAAATCTTTGGGGACTTGGCCTCAGGCGTGATCATGCCGTCGGGCCTCCGGGCGGCGACGGGTTGTTTGTCACCATTCCGCCACAACGGATTTAGGACTGGCCCCAGCGGTGGGGGGGATACATAACACATTCGTTGTTTTCTTTTCAGGTTCCACGGCCGTGGGCTTGTCTGTGCGGCAACGCAGCGGTTTTGCTGCTTCAACTCACCACGGCCCAAAAAAATAACCATGAAAAGATCCTACCTTGTCGCGGTGTTGTTTGCCGTCTTCACCCTTAACTCCAACCTCCAAGCCCAGCCGCTGATCACGATCGACACCGTGAGGGTGGGCAATGCGGCCAGCGGCACGGTCACCGCTTCGGGCGAGACCTTCACCAACTGGAGCGGCGGAGAAAGCCTCACCCCGGCCTTGCAGCTGCAATACGCGATCGGCGGGGCGACCAGCCCGACAGCGACCAATGGCGTGCCCTCGGTCACCACCGTGACCTCCAGCACGCTCTCCATCACCGCGGTGGTCCGGACCAACGATCCGACGCTGACCGTCAACGGCCAGTCCTTGATCGATCTGACTTTCGGACCATGGACCACGAACAACGTAACCATGACACCGCAAGTCACTGCCGCGCCGGAAGGCTGCCAGGTGCAAACCTTCAGCAACCCGCGCGACGAGGCCGAGACGAAGAAGTTCCTCCGCCTCCAAACCGCGCTGCCGGTGGCGTCGGGCAAGGTGCCGGTGGGCATCGTGCTGCCGACCAAGGATGAACCGCGCTGGATCCAGGATCAGACCCGCTTCACGGAGGCGCTCAAGGCAGCTGGCTACGACGTCCAGATCCTCTTCAGCCAGGGCGACTCCGCCAAGGAGAAGGCCAACGTCGAGGCCCTGATCAGCCAGGGCATCGAAGTCCTGATCATCTGCCCGCATGACGGGACAGCCGCTGCTGCCGCGGCCGAGAGCGCTCGTGATGCCGGCGTGAAGGTCATCTCCTACGACCGCCTGATCCGCGACACCGATGCGGTGGACCATTACGTCACCTTTGACAGCGTAGCGGTCGGCGAGGCCTGGGGCCAGTTCCTGGCTGAGAAGGCCGGCGCCGCCAAGGGCAACAACCTGTACCTCTATACTGGCGCCGCCTCCGACAACAACGCCTTCCTCTTCTTCGAAGGCGCCTGGAACAAGCTGCAACCCAAAATCGCCGACGGCACCTTCGTCGTCCAGAACTCCAGCGAAGCTGTCGCCCTCCAGGCCAAGGCTAAGCTGACCCGCGACGAAATGGCCAAGATCATCGGCCAGGTCACCACTAACTGGGACTCCAACGTCGCCAAGAACCTCGCCGAGGATAACCTGAGCACCGCTTCGACGGCCGACAAGGGCACCGTCTTCGTCGTCGCCCCCAACGACGGCACCGCCCGCTCGATCGCCGATGCGTTCGCCGCGGATGAAGACGTCACGGCCTACTACATCACCGGCCAGGACGCCGAGAAGGCCTCCGTCCAGTACATCATCGACAACAAGCAGTCCATGACCGTCCTCAAGGATGTCCGCACTCTGGTGAATGATGCCATCGCCGCAGCGGTCGCTTATCTCACTGGTGACGTGCCTGATAGGACCACCACCTACTACAACGGTAACATCGATATTCCAGCCAAACCATCTTCCATCGTCACCGTCACCAAGGACAATGTCAGGGCCGCCATCGTCGACTCCGGCTACTACCCGGCCAGCGACTTTCCGAACCTGCAGTAGGCGGCAGTAAGCGCCCATAGCGAGTCTAGACAGGAATAGTGGCGATGATTCATCACTATTTCTGTCCCTCTGCATCTGTCGAGGGTCACACCGGAAAAGGTGTCAGGCCTGTAATTTAAATCCCGTTGATGAGATTGCAGACCCTGCTTGGGTGGCCCACGGCAAAGGGGCGCGGGCACGCAGGGAATACCGCAATGCAGGGAAGCCGGAGGTTGGCCGAATTCGCCAGGGCCCTGCGGCAAGAATTGTTAAAAGTCGGGATTTGACCGCGAACGAGCGCGGAGGACGATCACCTCTTGGCCCGCAGCGGATTGACGACCTCGAGAAAGTCGAACTTCCGAAAGTCCGTATCCGCCGTATAAATGCGGCGCACGCCGTGTTCCCGGAGGATGGTGGCCACGTGGGCGTCGGGCACGAGGTTGCCGTTCACGGCCATCCCGGCGGTGGCCAGGCGGTAATCTTCGGGAAACTTCTCGGCCTCGGCGACCACTCTTGTTCGGGGGAGGGCGAGCAGTTTTTGCAGATTGCCCCACGCCAGTGCCGGATCCAGCGGTCTTGCAAAAATGGCGGGGTGCGTGGCGATGCGCTGGTAGGCCATAAGCACCGGCCACGTCAGGCAGAGGATGTCGGGGTCTGTCGTCCGCTGTTCGAGAAAAGCCTTCGCCGGTTGGTGCCATGCAGAGGACTCGTCCGAAGCGTAAATCAGGATATTGGCGTCGATGGAGTAACTCATCGACCCTCCATCGCGCGGTAAACAGCGTCTTTATCTGCCAAATTGACCTTCGCTCCCATGGACTGGGAGGACCAGCGCAGCTTGGTCGCGGGGCGCGGGGCGCATTGCCGGGCCGCCAAGGCATCGGCCAGCAGGCGGGAGGCGACGGCGCCCAAGGATCCGCCCTCTTTCTTGCATAACTTTTTGAGGTCCCGCAGGACGGGATCGGAAAGATCGATGGTCGTTCGCATGATGCGTGATGCTAATATGCACAACATCACATGTCAATTAACCAGACCCAAGCGGTGGCTGGCCACCGCACTCCAAGGCGCTGGCGCGCGGGTTGGCCGGATTTTGGAGTGCGGCGGCTTGACGCCGCTTTGGGGAGAGCAACCTAGGCGAAAAGGGTGACATCTTGACCTTTGATGCAGACCGTTTGCTGGATGGCGCTGCTCTGATGGCGAGGTCTTCGCCGTGTGAATTCCCCGGCGGTTGGTATCACGAGGTCTCGCGAGGCAATGGACCATGGAGAAGGGGTAAGATCTTGCCCGTGGAAATTACGCCTGGTGGCCGCTGGTGCTGGTCTCGTGGCTCTGAGTTGAAAGACATTGGCCGCAGGGCCTAAGTCCAAGATGCGGCCCTCATTTATTCCCTTACCGTGCAGAAGCATCATGGGGCGGTGGGTGCGGGCCGGACGCGATCTCGGAATTTGAGGCTGCCATCGGTTGCGTCACCCGCTACTGTCATCGAATGTCCAAGGACCCTGATGTCCGCTGGCAACAGCGTTTGCAGAGTTTTGGTCAGGCGTTTGAGCGTCTTTCGGACGGCGCCCGGCTGGCCGGGGAGCGGGAGCTTTCTCCGTTGGAAAAGCAGGGATTGATCCAGGCGTTTGAGTTCACTCACGAACTGGCTTGGAACGTGCTCAAAGATTACCTCGAAAATCAAGGCATCCAAGGGGTGGTCGGGTCCAAAGGGGCCACGCGCGAGGCCTTCAAGAACAACCTTATTTCCGAGGGCGAAGTCTGGATGGACATGATCAAGAGCCGCAATCAGACGACCCACACTTACAACGAAAAGACGGCGAATGAGATCACCGAGGCGATCCTCACGCGGTATTGTGCGCAATTTTCGCAGTTGCAGATGCGGTTTGCCCGGCTTCAGGAGGCGGGGTCATGAGCGGGCACGGATTGAGCCCACAGACCGTGCAGCGGATTCAAGACGTGTTGGCCCATTTTCCCGAGGTCGGAAAAGCCACGCTTTTCGGGTCGCGGGCCAAGGGCACGGCCAAAGAAGGCTCCGACATCGATCTGGCGCTCTACGGCGAAGGGCTCGATTGGCGCGTGCTCGGTCGGATTGAGGACGAATTGGATGACCTGCTCCTGCCTTACACCTTCAGCTTGCTTCACCACGACACCCGAACCGATGTCCAGGTGGCCGCGCATATTGCCCGGGTAGGAGTGCCTTTTTACCGGTGCGAGGGGGCGAAGGCGGCGCATTTTTGAAGGGTCGGCAGAGTAGAAGCGGCGTCCCCGCCGCTTGTCGTCCGGGGTTAAGCGGCGGGGACGCCGATTCTACTTTTGGCCCTCAACAGCAGCGTTACCGCGCTGTGAATCTGTCCGGCGGACGGCATCGCGGTGCTTTACCTCGCGTGCCTTTGGACTTAAGATTTTGCCTTTCAGCCGGCGTGGCGGAACTGGCAGACGCGACGGACTCAAAATCCGTTTCCCGCAAGGGAGTGTGGGTTCGACCCCCTCCGCCGGCAGATTTTTTACGGTGAACTTTGGCCAAGCCGCAGCAGAGGTGTTCTTGCCGGACGGGAGTCCGGCGAAGGCGGCGCTGGCTCGCATCACGCATCTGGGGATCGGCGCGCATCAAGACGATCTCGAGTTCATGGCTTTCGAGGGGATCACGGAATGTGCCGGCCCAAGTGACCGCTGGTTTGGCGGGGTGACGTGCACGGATGGGGCGGGGAGCGCGCGGAGCGGCGCGTATGCGGGATTATCCGATGCGGAAATGGCCGAGTTGCGGCGGGCGGAGCAGCGGGCGGCGGCAGTGGAGGGTGGTTATGGCGCGATGATCCAGCTCGGCTACGCGAGCTCGGAGGTGAGGGACCGGTCGGATGCTCGGTTGCGGGAGGACTTGCGCGGGATTCTCGAAGCGATGAAACCCGAGGTGGTCTACACGCACAATCTGGCCGACAAGCATCCGACGCATCTCGCGGTGGTGCGGGCGGTGATCGAGGCGATGCGGGCCTTGCCTCGCGAGCAGCGTCCGCCAAGAGTGATCGGCTGCGAGATGTGGCGGGACCTCGATTGGTTGCCGGATGACGAGAAGGTCGTGATGGATGTGAGCGGGCACGAGGCTTTGGCGGCAAAGTTGGCGGCGTGCTTTGCTTCGCAGATCGAGGGCGGCAAGCGCTACGATTTGGCGGTGGAGGGGCGGCGTGCGGCGAATGCGACCTTTCTTGATCCGCGGACGGCGGATGGTGCGACGAAGGTGATTTTCGGGATGGATCTGACGCCGTTGATCGAGGATGAGGCGTTGGATCCGGGGGCTTATGTCGATGGAATGATTGAGCGGTTTCGGAGAGCGGTGAGACTTGAGTGGGAAACCTGAGTCGTAACGATGCATTTGAGATCTTCCCCTTGTAGTCGCGGCACAGAGTGCCGCGGCTACAGTCTGCGCTTAGGTGCGGCCCACCAAATGGTGAGTGGATTACAATTTGTGCAACCTTCCGTGCGCGGCTCGCGGGGACGCTCGCCCTCCAGGCAAACCAACTCATGGAGGGCGGCCGTTTGCCTGGGGGCTGTCTCGCCAAGCCTCGGCTCCGGCCGCCGCCCGGCTGTTCAACTGCATGAATCCGGCTGACCGCCGCTACAAGTGGGGGAATTACGAGACGCCGGCGGCGGCGTCTTCGACCGTTTCGTAGACGCGGAACATTTGGTCGAGGCCGGTGAGTTTGAAGAATTCGCTGATCTGGGGATTGAGGTTGGCCACGGCGAGTTTGCCGCCGCGCATAGAGAGGGCTTGGGAGGGGCGGATGAGGGAGCGGATGCCGACGCTGGCGATGAAGTCGATGCCGCCCATATCGACGATGAGCGCTTTGCTGTCGTCTTCTCCCGCGATCTCCATGGCCGCGGCGTGCAGGCTGTCGGCGCTGGCTTGATTGAGCCGACCGGACAGGACGAGCACGGGGATGCCGTTCTCGCTGCGGCGCGCGATTTCCATCAGGAGGCCTTGGCTGCGGTGACGGCTGCTTCCCTCGTGTCATGGACCGCATAAGCGGTCATGAATTGCGCGATTTCAAAAAGTTCCTTCACTTGGGGCTGGAAGCTGCAGACCGAGAGCGTGCCGCTTTCGCGGCCCATGCGGCGTCCGGCGAGGAAGAATTCACGGAAGCCGGCGCTGCTCACGTATTCCAGGTCGGTGAGGTCAATCACCAAGTGCTTGGCTTGGGTCCGGTCCAGTTCGGCGTTAAGGGCGGTTTTGAAATCGTTGTAGGTGATGGTGTCGATGCGGCCGGAGGGGCACGCGACAAGGACGTTGTCGTCGGTGAGGAAGGAGCATTGCATGAGGTGAAAGATGCCCCCCCGCACCGAAGCCCGGCAAGAAATTTCCGCTTTGGCCGTTGCGGCGTTGCCGATCGGGCGGCGGACGGGTTATGGATGGGACGGCATCTATGCGGCGTTTCTTCGGACTCAACACTTTGGCAGGCAAGCTCACTTTGTGGACTGCTCTGGCCGCGGGCGCCATTATGTCCGTGCTCATCCTTTTCGCCTATCGCGCGGCGCGGGCCGAGCTGATCGAAAGCACCAAGCAAAGCGCCTTGGCCGAGGTCGGGGTCCATGCGGTCGAAATCGACGCGATGGTCGGGCGGGTGGAGTCACTCGTCACCACCATGGCGGCCGTGCAGGGGTTGCGTGGCCCGGACCCGGACCCGGATGTGATGCTCGAACTGCGCCGGATCATGGACAGCTTTCCGGCCAACGAAGTTTTCGGAGCCTATTACACATTCGAGAATGCGGATTTCCGCGACCCGATGTCCATGCCGTGGATCGACCGGAATTCCTATCCGGCCGCCACGATCAACAAGAACGACTTCCATACCGACCAGCCGTCGACCCTCTGGTATTGGGGCCCGAAAAGATCCGGCAAGCGGACGATCAGCGAACCGTATTTCGACGGCGGCGGTTCGGACGTGACCATGCTCAGCGTCAATGCCCCGGTCTTCGGTCCGGAAGGGCAATTCTACGGCATTTCGGGTGTCGATATCTCGCTGGACGACATGCAGGAGTTGATCAGAAAGGTCGACATTGCCATGGCCGGAGAAACAGCCGGGCACGAGTCGGACTTCGCTTATCTGGTCAGCCCGGCGGGAAAGATCATCGCGCACCCCGATAGTAGCCTCATGATCGGCGAGGGAAATCCGGGAGCGAACATTTCGCAACTTCCCGCCGGGGCCTCGATTGAAGCGACACCTTCCGGCCAAACCAACTACCGCGGACCGGACGGAGCCGCGCGCATCGTCTACTGGGTTACCGCACCGCTGTCCGGATGGAAGGTGGTGCTCGATGTGCCCTATGCCACCCTTCTTACTCCGGTGCGCGCGCTGGCTTGGCGGCTCGGCACGGTGGGCGGGATCGGCCTGCTTGTCCTCCTCGGGGCGGTCGGCGTCATTGCCCACCGCGTGGCGGGTCCGCTGCGGCATCTCACCGTCGCGGCGGCGGAACTGGAGGCAGGGCAAATGACCGGCGGGAAGCTCACGCCCCTGCTGCAGCGCGGCGATGAGGTGGGTGACCTCGGGCGGGCCTTCACCCGCATGGCGGATGAAATCCGCCAGCGCGAAGCCAGCCTCGCCGCGTGGAATGCGAATCTCGAAAAGACGGTGGCCGACCGCACCTCCGACCTGAAAAGCGCGGTCGAAGATGCCGAAGAGGCGCGGGCTCAGGCGCAGGAGGCGAGCAAGACGAAGAGCGCTTTCCTGGCCAACATGAGCCATGAGTTGCGCACCCCGATGAATGCCATCATCGGCTACGGCGAGATGTTGCTCGAGGAGGCGGAAGACACCGGGGAGAAGTGGATGGAGTCCGACCTGAAGAAGATCCTTTCCTCGGCCAAGCACCTGCTGCAATTGATCAATGACATCCTCGATCTTTCCAAGATCGAAGCGGGCCGCATGACGGTCTTTCTCGAACCGGTCGACATCGCGCAGGCCGCGCGCGACGTGGCTTCCACGGTGGAACCGCTGGTGGCCAAGAACGGGAATGTCTTCGAGCTCAAGTGCCCGGAGGACATCGGCACGATGCGCACCGACCTGACCAAGCTGCGCCAGACCCTCTTCAACCTCTTGAGCAACGCATCCAAGTTCACCGAGAAGGGCCGGATCACGCTGGAGATCACGCGCCGGGCCGACCAGATGGTTTCCTTCGCGGTGAGCGATACCGGCATCGGAATGACGCCGGAGCAAAAGGACAAACTTTTCGGAGAGTTCGTGCAGGCCGACGCCTCGACCACGCGCAAATACGGCGGCACCGGCCTTGGGTTGGCCATCAGCCGCAAGTTCTGCCGGTTGCTCGGCGGCGATATCACGGTCCAAAGTGTGCCCGGAGAGGGTAGTGCCTTCACCGCGATCTTGCCGGCCGAAGGCAAGGAACCGGCCCCGGAACCGGCGGCCGAAGAGGTGGCTGCGCCGAAAGCTGCGCCTGAAACCCGGCCCGCGGCAACCCGCGGCACCTTGCTCGTGATCGACGACGACCCGGATTCACGCGATCTGCTCAAGCGTATGCTCGAGAAGGACGGTTATGCCGTGCTGACCGCGTCCGGTGGAGCGGAAGGCCTCGCGCTGGCCAAGGAGCACCAACCCGAACTCATCACCCTTGATGTCATGATGCCGAGCATGGATGGCTGGGCCGTGTTGTCCGCCCTCAAAGCCGACCCGGCGACGGCTGAAATTCCGGTGGTCATGATGACCATGGTCGACGACAAGCCGATGGGTTTCGCGCTGGGTGCCTCCGATTACCTGACCAAGCCGATCGACAAGTCCCGGGTCTTGCAGGCCGTGTCGCGGCGGATCGCTCACCATGGGGACGATGTTCTGGTTGTCGAGGACGACCCCATGGCGGCCGATATCGTGCGCCGCACCCTCGAGGCGGCCGGCCGCCCTTCGCGCCATGCGCGCAACGGACGCGAGGCCCTGCGTCTGGTCCATGAAGCGCGTCCGTCGCTCATTGTGCTTGATCTGATGATGCCGGAAATGGACGGCTTTGCTTTCCTCGATGCTCTGCGCATGGAGGGTCCGGAGTTCGCCGCCATCCCGGTGGTGGTCCTGACCGCCAAGGATCTCACGGCGGACGAGCGCGGCATGCTTTCCGGTCGGGTGCAAGAGACCTTGCGTAAGGGTGCGGGACAGCGCGAGACTCTGCTCGAAATCATCCGCCGCAATCTCAACCCAAACTGATCCCCATGCCGAAAATTCTCATCGTCGAAGACAACGAAATGAACCGCGATATGCTCTCGCGCCGTCTTGAGCGGCGAGGCTTCGCCATTGTCATGGCCATGGACGGCCAGCAAGGCGTCGAGATGACGCGGAGCGAAAGGCCCGACCTCATTCTCATGGACATGAGCCTTCCGGTCATGGACGGCTGGGCGGCGACGCAGGCGATCAAGGCGGACCCCGAGTTGTCGAAGATCCCGGTCATTGCCCTGACCGCGCACGCCATGGCGGGCGACCGGGAAAAGGCGATGGCCGCGGGTTGCGACGACTACGATACCAAGCCGATCGAATTACCGCGCTTGCTCGAGAAAATCGGAAAGTTTCTGCCCAATGTCTGATCCTGCGGCATCCGGGGAGGAAGCGGTGGCGGCTCTGCGTCACGATCTGCGCACGCCGCTCAACCAGATCATCGGCTATTCCGAATTGGTCGCGGAGGATCTGGAGGGCGAGGAGAACGCGCGGACGCGGGAAGATTTGGAAAAGATCGGGCGGGCGGCCCGCGGGCTGGCCGATCTGATCACGCGGGAGATCCAGCCGGGGCGCATTGTTTTGTTGGAGGAAGGCAGGAGGGATGCGCGGCCTCGCGCGTCCGGAACGGAAGAGGGCGGACGAGCGGGCCGCGCGTCCCTACCTCAAGAGGAGGTGATCGCTCCGGCGGCCATCACGGCGAAAATTCTCATTGTCGACGACCAGGAGGAGAATTGTGTGGTGCTGCAGCGGCGATTGGAAAAGGAAGGCCACACCTGCGCGGCGGTTTATGACGGAGCCACGGCCTTGGAGCGGCTGGCCGCGGAGGATTTCGATCTTGTGCTGCTCGACATCATGATGCCGGGGATCGACGGCCGCGAGGTCCTGCGCCGGATCAAGACGGACGAAAAGCTCCGCCACGTGCCGGTGATCATGATTTCCGCGCTCGATCAGATCGAAAGCGTGGTCGCGTGCATCGAGCAGGGGGCGGAGGATTATCTGCCCAAACCGTTCAATCCCGTGCTCCTGCGGGCCCGCATCGGGTCCTCGCTCGACCGCAAACGGCTGCGCGATGCCGAACAGGCCGCCTTCGGCGCGCTGCAAGAGAGCCAGGCGAAGCTGGCCACGGAACTTTCCGAGGCGGCGGCTTACGTGCAGAGCGTGCTGCCTGCGCCGATCAAGGACGGCCCGGTCAGCGCCTCATGGCAGTTCCTGCCGTCCTCCTCCCTCGGAGGCGATGCCTTCGGCTACGGACCCGAAAAGGACGGCAAGTTCGGCATCTGTCTGCTCGACGTCTGCGGACACGGGGTCGGCGCCGCCTTGCTCTCGATCAGTGTGCTCAACGTCATCCGGGCCGAATCCCTGCCCGGAGTGAATTTTTCCGATCCCGGCGAGGTGCTCACCGGGCTGAACAACGCGTTCCCCATGGAGAAACACGGCGAGATGTTCTTCACCGCGTGGTGCGGCATTTACGACCCGTCCACCCGCCGCATGCGCTTCGCGGGCGGGGGTCATCCGCCGTCCATTCTCGTGCGGGCCGACGGCACCACGGAGATCCTTGCGGCCAAGGGACCTGTCATCGGCGCCATGCCGGGAATGAAGTTTGCCTCCGCCGAAGCGGTCATCCCGCCGGCCGCGCGGCTTTTCGTGTTCAGCGACGGGGCTTACGAGATCGTGCGGCACGACGGCTCGATGATGGCGCACGACGATCTGCGTGAACTGCTGGCCCGCGCGCCTCAGGAGAACGCGGCGGCCTGGACCATGGAGCAACTGCGCGCGCTCAACAGCCAACCGGTGTTTGACGACGACGTCTCGCTGGTGGAACTCTGCTTCCCGTGACCGCGACCGCCGATTTTGTCTCCGACCGCTCCGAGTTGACCAAGCTCGAGGGGTTTACCGAGGATTTCGCGCAGGGGGCCGGGCTGTCCGACAAAGATCTTTTCGCTTTGCAGATCATCGTGGAGGAGTTGGTCACGAACGTCATCGATTACGGAGGCGTTCCCGCCGGCGAGCACGCTGTGCGCGTGGATCTGTCCGCGGAGGACGGCGAACTCCTCATCCGGATCACCGACCGGGGCGCGGAATACAATCCGCTCTTGCGCGAGGATCCTGACGTCACCCTGCCTGCCGAGGAACGTCCGATCGGCGGGCTTGGCGTGCACTTCTGCAAGAAGCTGACCGACGCGCAGAGTTACGCGCGGGTGGACGGGCAAAACGTGCTCACCCTGACCAAAAAACTCCTCGCATGAAAATTTCCCTCCGCGAGGAAAACGGTGTCCGCGTGGCATCGTTGGCCGGCCGGTTGGACGGCTTCGGGGCCAAGGAGGCGGAGCAGTCGGTGGCAGGGGAGAATGTCACGACGCCGCTGGTGCTCGATTGCGCCGGGTTGTCGTATCTGAGCAGTGCTGGAGTGCGGTTCCTGCTTGGTTTGCAAAAGGCCGCGGCGGTGGCCGGGCTCCCCTTTGCCTTGGCCGGCCTGCAACCGTTCTGTGCCTCGGTCGTTGAAATGTCCGGCCTCTCCGGACTGATTCCGGTTTATGCCTCGGTCGACGATGCCACGCGGGCCATGCAAGCAGGCGGTGCGGCGATCGGGGTCGGTGAATGCCACGAAACGGCGGCAGGGACGTTCGCCTTTCACACCGTGGGGAGCACCGCGGGAACGATCGATATCCTCGGCGACATCGCCAACGTGATCGAGTGCGCCATCACGCCGGAGTTGGTGGCGGGCAAACCCTTTTTCGAAACGGAATACTCGCTCGGGCTCGGCGCGCTGGGCGGTGCACCGGAAGATTATTTGCCGGTCATGGGCGAAGCCATGATGGCCGCCGGGACCATGGTCTGGCTGCCGACCGACGGCAACGATACGCCGGACTACATGATCCCGCGCAAGGCTTCGACTTCCGTGGTTTTGCACACCGGTTTCAATGCGAGCATCCGCGGGGGGTTCAACGAGTTCGCCGAGTTCACCGCCGCACCCGGACGCCCGGCCAGCGTGTGTGAAATCTATCGAGCCCTGTTCGATCTGGCCAAGAAGCGTCGTCCGGACTACCGCGGTGTCCTCGGCTTGGCCATGCGCGCCGAAATCCACGAGGCCTTCGGGGCGGGCCTCACCAAATCCCCGCTGCTGGCGAACCGCCCGGCCAACGGGAAAATGATCAACGATCCGTCGAACTACGACGCGTGGTTCGAGTCGGACAAGACCCCGCGCAATCAGGGCACCACCGCGTTGATTTGCGGCGCGGGGGAGGATCTCACTGCCGATTTGTCCCGAATCGACCAGGAACTCCTGCGGCGGATGTTCTACATCAATCTCGCGAATAAAGCCTCGCAAGACGAGGTGCTGCACAACCACGCCGTCTTTTTCCGCCATGCGCCTTCGCCCGGCGGGACGCGCGACATGGATGTGGAAATGCGGCGGGTGGTGGAAGAAGGCGAGTTCGTCGACATGCGCCACCTCCTCGACCAGACGACAATCACCCGCGCGTTGATCGGCGTGAACTATGTGCAGGAAGTGCGGGAAGACGTCCGAAAGGGCTGAGGGTTGAACCGGAGGCCTGCGCAAGCAGGGCGGAGATAGCCTCTGAGCCGTGAAAATTCAAAGCGGGCGCGGATGCGAGCAGGGCACCGACGGCGAGGACGCCGCCGCTACAATGTCGTCTGGAGGTGTAGCGGCGGTGTCCCCACCGCCGCATCCTTTTCTCCGCTGGTGCGCAGAGACGCTCACCAAACAGTTATACCAAGAGCCCATCGCATTGGGACTTTGTCCTTCGGGCCCGGTTCTACCGCGGAGAAAACCGCCGGTGGCGGAGCGGCGTCTGCGCGGCCCGCACGTCAACCCGCCGCTACCGTGACGACTTCTGCAGCCAGAGAGTGTATTGCTCGAGGGTGATTTCACCGGCGGCGAGGCCGCGGGTGAAAATGACGGCTTCCGCTTCGGGGGCGGTGAAATCGAAACCGTTGATGCCAAGAAAAGTGTAGGCAGCGACAAAGCCGGCCCTTTTATTCCCGTCGACGAAGGGATGATTTTTGACGATGCCGAAGGCGTAAGCAGCGGCCATTTCGTAAACGTTCGGCTGTCCGTAAGCATGGAGTTGGCGCGGCTTAGCCAGGGCGGACTCCAGCATATTGTCTTCGCGGAGGCCGGCACTGCCGCCGAAACGCGCCAAGAGTTGCGCGTGGATGGCGAGGACGGCTTCCCGCGTGAGCCAGCAGGGTTCGTCGCTCACTTGGCCAACTCGCGAAGCGCGTTGCGGTAGCGATCCATGCAGCGCTCGGCGACCTCCATGGTGCGGGCAAAGTCCGACTGAGACGCGGTGACCTGCATGCTTTGGTTCGGGGACTCGGTCAGGTATAAGCTGGCGCCCTCTTGGACTTTGAGGGCCTCCAAGGCTTCCTTGGGCAGGATGATGCCCAAGGAGTTTCCGATGCGGCGGACTTTGGTTTCGATGGCCATGTTATAACGTATGTTATACCCGGCTGGTTTTGTCAAGCGGGGTCCGGTAAAGGGTGACGGTGTGGCCGACTTGAAGCACGAGGCGGGCGCCGGTGTGGGTGGCGAGGGCGGCGGCGAGTTCTTTGCGTTCCGACTTGTGGTCGGTGAAGCGGACTTTGACCAAGCCGTGGTCGGCGAGGGCTTGGTCGAGGGCGGCGGTCAGCGCGTCGGTGATGCCGTCGTGGCCGAGATGGATCACGGCTTTGAGTTTCTGGGCACGCGCTTTGAGTTGGCGCAGGGTGGGTTCAGGTGTGGTCATGCAAAAAAGGGGTTGTGGGCTTTTTCCCCGGCCACCGTGGTGAGGGGACCGTGGCCGGGGCAAAGGATGGTGTTGTCCGACAGGCCGAGAATTTCGCGCCGGATGTTGGTCAGGGCGCTTTGGTAGTCCTCGCGCACCCCGCCGATCGAGCCGGCGAAGATGGCATCACCGACGATGGCTGCCTGCAGAATGGCGCCTTCTATAACATAGGTGGTGCCGCCGGGGCTGTGGCCGGGGGTCAAACGGGTGCGGATGAAATGGCGGCCGGTGTTGAAGAGGTCACCCGGGCGGAAGGTCTTCGTGCCGCGCACCGGCTCAAAGTCCGAGGACCAGGCCTCGACCTCGAGTTCATGCTTGAGAACGGCGAGGGCATGAACGTGATCGGCATGGCTGTGGGTGAGAAAAATGGCGACCACGTTGAGGTCGAGGGAGGCTACGGCTTGGAGGAGCGGGGCGGCGTCCGCGCCGGTGTCAAAGATGGCCGCATCGCGATTCTCCTCGTCCCAGAGAATGTAGGCATTGACCGTCATGTCGCGGTAGGGCGTGGTGGCCGCGACCATGGCAAGCGGGCAGGCGATCTGCGGCCGGTAATCACCGCGGGCCAGCCGGACGAGGGCCTCGGCATTGAGTTGGAGCACGGTGGCGAGGGCGCGGGCCGCAGGTTCGTCGAACTCGCCGGCGAGGAGGGTGTCCACAGCGGCCTCGCTCAGGCCTGCCGATTTTGCGGCGGCGGGGGCGGAGAGATCTTTTCCGCGCAGGGCTTTGCCGAGAATGTCGGCGAAGTTGTCTTCCAGCGGGATCATAGCTGTTGCGATTTCAATTGCTGGCGCAGGACGAAGTAGAGGGCCTGGAACATGGCGAGGGAGGAAAGGATGAGGACCCACGCGTTGAAGACCAGCACGCTGGCGCCGAGACCGAAGTAGCGTTTTTCCGGACCGAAGAAGACGTTGAGAAAGCGCGTTTCGCGGTAGTCGCTTTGTTCCATCTCGGCTTTGTTCACGAGGTCGGTGGTCTTTTGGTTGACGTAAAGACGCTCGGCACTGACCCCTTTCGTCGCGGAGCCGGCGGAGGCCTCGGGCAGCGGATCGCCCTTGAGGACGCGGTCAATCCCGCGCAACTCGCGCTCCACCGCGGCGGTATCGGTGCCTTGGAGGCCGGAGACCATGGCGAGCAATTCTTTGAGGTCTTCGAGGCGCTCTTCCTCGGGGGCGGTCAGGTCCGGACTGCGGGCGAGTTGGTTGATCTGCTCCTGGATTTTTTCCTGCCGGCTGGTCAGCGGATTGAGTTTCGCTTGGGCAAAGACAATCGCCTCGTAGGACCAGCGCATGGGCATGAACTCGCAGATCAGCGGGACCTGCAGGTCACTCCGGGGTTGGCCGGCTTCGGGATTCTCGGAAAACCAGCGGCTGACGGAGTAAACAAAGTCGAGGTTCTGGTTCATCTCCTCATACTTGATCAGCGCGCCGCCGAGGATGATCTGGGGGATGAGGACCACCGGGATGATGTTGACTGCTGTTTTGCTTTCGCTGACCAGACTCGAGATGAGCAGTCCGATGGCAATGCCGCTCACGGCGGTGAGCACCATGGCCGCGAGGAAGATCCAGAACATGCCCCGCACCTCGAGGATCCAGTTGGCGATCAGGATGAAGAATACGCACTGGACGAGGGCAAAGAGCGAGAGGGTCAGCACCTTGGCCAGGATGTACCAGCCGAGGCGGACGTTGAGGTTGCGCTCGCGCTGCAACACGGGCCGGTCGCGGATGATGTCGTCCACGCTATTGGTCAGCCCGAGAAACATGGCCACGACCAGGGAGAGGAACAAGTAGGTGGGAATGTGGAAGGACGAGGCAAAGTCGTAGGTCCCTTCCTCCGAGTAGCGGAGCACCGCGCCGATGAGGGCGGCGAGGGCCGGTGCGGCAATCATCGTCGTGGCCAGGTTGCCCTTGTTGCGCAGCTTGCTGATAAAGGCGCGGGCCAGGAGGGTGCGGAACTGGAGAAATTCCTCGCGCAGGGCGGCCCGCCAAGAGCGCCGGGTCTCGGCGCCGACCCCTTGGTTGTCCCCCGGCGCAGGCTCCGGCGCCGGTTGCCGCACGTCACGCATGAGGCGCCAGGCCTCGTATTTGTCGCGCCAGTAGTCGGGCGAGTAACGCCGCACGGGAACCAGCTGCCCGCGGTCATTTTCCTCGTAGATGACATCGCCGCTCAAGTCGCGGAGCGGGGTCTCCAGCACGTCGAAGACGAATTCCGGCCGCGTCGTGCCGCAGGCCGGGCATCCGCCTAGCGGGGTGCCGAAATGCTGCTGGTGCTCGGCCTCGGCGAAGTAGGCGAGCATTTCGTGCGGGGTGCCGAAAAAAACCATGCGACCACCGCGGTCGAGGAGCATGGCCTTGTTGAACATCTGGAAAATTTTCGAACTTGGCTGGTGGATCGTCACGATGACGATTTTGTTGTGCGCCATGGCCCGGATGATTTCCATGACGTGCTCGGAGTCCTTCGAGGACAATCCCGAGGTCGGCTCATCGAAGAGGTAGATGTCGGCCGAGCCGATCATATCCAGGCCGATGTTCAACCGCTTGCGCTCGCCGCCGCTGAGCGTTTTCTTGTGGGTGGCCCCGACCACGCTGTCGCGGCGCTCGTTCAGTCCGAGTTCGGCCAATTTGCCGTCGATGCGGCGGTGGCGTTCCCGCCAGGAAAGGTAGGGGGAACGGATGGCGGCGGCGAAGTCGAGGTTCTCGCCGATGGTGAGGTGCTCGTCGAAGGCGTCGAACTGCGGGATGTAGGTGACGTATTGTTTGAGGGCGTCGAAATTTTCGTAGAGCGAGAGGCCGTTGAAGAGCACCTGCCCGCGCACCGGGGGAAACTGGCCGGCCAGCGAACGCAAAAGGCTGCTCTTGCCGCAACCGCTGGCGCCCATGACACAAATCATTTCGCCGCGGGTGGCGGCAAAGCTCACACCGTCGACCCCGAGGCCACCGCCTTTGAAGCGGCAGACGAGATCGCGCACGTCGAGGTGGTGAATGACGTTGCGTTCCTCCTCGAGGAGGCGCTCGGAAAAATTGCAGCGAAGCGACTGGTTCGAGTCGATCTGGATCATGTCGCCATCACGCAAATCGGCCTCGTTGCGCACCGGGGTATCGCCGACCATGATGGGCTGGTCGGTCTTGAGCACTTCGAGGCGGCCGAGGAGACGTTCGAAATCGCAGAAGATGCGGAGGAGAACATCACCTCCGGCCCCGGGGGCGAGCAGGATGTCGTCCTCGTCAAGCAGTGCCGGGTTGTTCGAGACGAGGTAAGTGGTCTTTGACTGTTTGAGGTGGAAGCGCCCGCCGTAGGAGTGGGCGTGGCGGCGCAGGTCGTCGAGCGGGAGTTCGGTGTCGTTGTCGAAAAGGATTTTGCCTTCGAGCGTGGCCTCGATGCGGGCGTCGGCCCGCAGGCGGACGCCCTCAAGGGTTGCCGGCACGTCTTTCAGCGCGATGACCAGCACGCCGAGTCCGAACCGCACCTCGAGGGAGCTGTCGCGGGTGCGGCTTTTTTCCAGCTGGATTTCGTTGTCCTTCGTCACGGTCACGAAAATGTGGGCGAGGGAAACGTTTTTCTTGGCATTGAAGTAGAAGACGAGGTCCTGATGGGTGAGCACCTTTTCGTCGATCACGATGCGCTGGCCGGGATAGACGCGGCAGAATTCCTTGGAACGCAGCGCGCGACCCTGCACGGAGACCGGATGGTCGCAGAGGTTTTTGACCAGGATGAGATCGTCGTGGCGGTAGACCGCGAGGCGGTTTGTCCCGGTCAATTCCTGCATCCGCACGTCGGCCGCGGCATCCGAACCGAAAATGATGACCTCAAGCGGCGAGGAGTCGGCTGCGAAAAATTCCCCGCGCGGGTCCGGCGTGTCGCTGTTGAGCTGGTAAACGATATCGATGGCCTGCGAGGCGGTGCCGAGTTGCTCCATGAAGGAGTAATAGGCGGCCATGTTGTCGGTGTTCATCCCCGACCGGTGCACCAAGTCGTACAGCTGGATGCCGAGCAGGATTTTGCGGTCTTCGCCCAGTTGGTTGCGCAATTGCCGGGCCATCGCCCCGAGGTCCTGTTTCTCGTGCAGGGCCTGACGGAAATGCTGCCGTAATTCGGAGTAGACGGCTTCCGGGTAATCGTAGCGGAGGAAGCCGAGGCTCGAGTCGATTTCCTCCTCGAGCAGGTCGCCATCAACGCGGGCGAATCCGGCCAGCACCTTGATGAGGAGTGGCAGGAGGTTCGGGCTTTCGGTCACGGTGCGCGGACGGCGCAGGGCCCGCCGGAGGAGGGACTCCCCGGCGCGGCGCGCGCGGTAAAAATTGCGCAAGGTGCCCTCCAAGCGCCGGCCGAGGCTGGCGCCGGTCGGAGTTTCCGTCACGGACATCCCCCGAAATTAACCAGCGGCCGACCCCGAGCAAAGCCTTTGCGCAAGTCGTGAATTGCACCGCGGCTCCGACTGGGGCTTAATGTGCGGTTCACCCTGACCCGCCTCATGCCCGCCCGAAAGCCCAGCCGTCCGCTTGAAAACACGCGGGTTCGTCAACTCAAACGCCTCGTCTCCCCGAAGTTGATCAAGAAAGAATTGCCGGCCCGCGGCCTTTCCCTCGAGACCGTGGTGCGCGGCCGCGCCGAAGCGCAGGCCATCCTGCAGGGTCGCGACCCGCGCCTCCTCGCCATCGTCGGTCCTTGCTCGATCCATGATCCGGAGGGCGCCCTCGACTACGCGCGGCGTTTGGCGGCGCTCCGGCATGAATTGGAGGATTCGGTCTGCATTTTCATGCGCGTCTACTTCGAGAAGCCGCGCACCACGGTCGGATGGAAAGGCTTGGTCAACGATCCGCGCATGGACGATTCCTGCGACCTCGCGGCGGGGCTCCGTTTGGCTCGCCGGATTTTGTTGGAAATCACCGCCCTCGACCTCCCGACCGCCACAGAATTCCTCGATCCGATTGTCCCGCAATATTTGGCCGATGTGGTCAGTTGGGCCGCGATTGGCGCCCGCACCACGGAATCCCAGACCCATCGCGAAATGGCCAGCGGCCTCTCCATGCCGGTCGGTTTCAAAAACAGCACCGATGGCAGCGTGCAGACCGCGCTTGATGCGCTGCTCGCCGCGCGTTCGCCCCACAGTTTCCTCGGCATCGATCAGGACGGTTGCACGTCGGTTGTCACGACGGCGGGCAATGCGGACAGCCACATTGTGCTGCGCGGTGGACGCGAGGGCGGCAACTACGGTTCGCGTCACACGGCGGACACCGAGCGCCGGTTGCGCGCGGCGGGTCTCCAAGCGGGCTTCATGGTCGACTGCAGTCATGCCAATTCGGCGAAAAATCCGCGCCGTCAGGCGGTGGTCTGGCGGAATGTCCTGGCGCAGCGCCGTCGCGGCCGCGCCTCCATCATCGGTGCGATGCTCGAGAGCTACCTTGAAGAGGGCAATCAGGCGGTGTGTGCCGACCGCCGCAAGCTGCATTACGGTGTCTCGGTGACGGACGGCTGCATCGGTTGGCCCGCGACGGAAAAGCTCCTGCGCGCTGCGGCGCAAAGCGAGCGCAAGTCGGGCGAGACCCGGCGGGCGGCGGGGCGATGACCTTGCTCGAGACGCCGGTGGGTGAGGCGTCGTGGGCGGCTTTGGATTTCGAGAGTGCCGGTGCGGCACCCGGCCGCAGTGACGAACCGGTGCAGGTGGGAATGGCCGTATGGCGTGGTTCCGAAATGTCGGACTTTTTTCGCAGTTATGTCCATTCGCCGGCGCGCATCACGGCCCAGGCCCGGGCCGTGCACGGCATTGGTGACGCCGATGTGCGTGACGCTCCGCCCATGGCCGCGCTGTGGCCGGACTTCAAGGCGCGGCTCGGCGGGGCCGTGGTCGTGGCGCACGGGGCGGGGACGGAGAAACGTTTTCTTCGCGCCTTCCCGCTGCACGGATTCGGTCCTTGGCTGGACACTCTGGCCGTGTCCCGCGCCGTGTTGCCCGACTTGCCCGGACATTCTCTCGGCGAAGTCACGGCCGCGCTCGGTGGTGAGGATGAAGTGCGGGCGCTCTGTCCGGCGCTCGATTGGCATGATGCGCTCTTTGATGCGGTGGCCTGTCTGGTCATCCTGCGCCGCATCGTCGGGCAATGCGGGTTGGCCGCCGTCACCGTGGGCGAGTTGCTGGTGCCCGATGCGTCGGCTTACCACCGCCGACGCACACGATTGCGCACCGCGCGGTCGGCGGGGTGGGGTGGCTAAATTTTTGTGCTTTGCCTCCCGAGGCGAGTTCCCCTTAGGTTTGGCCGACCCCCATGGATAGTCATCTCTACCTCTCGCTCATTCCCGAGGCCCTCATTCTTTCGCAATTGCCGCCCGACAAATTCGGCGCCTATTTGGCCACCGGCTCCAAACGTCAGATCGAAGGACCGGCTGTTTTTTTCGAGGTCGACCAGTCGGCCGATCTCTCCGGTTTCCGCATGGACGAGGCGCGCGTGCGTTGCGTGCCCCACCGCGACGGTTCGCCGCGCAAGTCGGTTTACCTGGCGGTCTTTAATGTCTTGCCGCGCGTCCCTCTCGATGCTTTGCGCAAAGTTTATCTGACCACCCCATCGGGCCTCACTCTCGGTCTCGACCCGGCACCGTGGACGGGTGACGGCCATGACCGCTTCTTCCTTTACCAGGAACTCGGCCCGGTTTACCCACGCGTGGCGAGCAGTCTCGGGCCGAAGGGCTTCTGCGATCTGGTCACCTCACCGGACAAACTCGTCTCGTTGCCGCGCATGGCCTTCATCGATCTTAAACTTGGCAGCCTCGCGTCCGACACCGACATCCAACTCGACGGCAGTGTGCCCTACCAAAATGTCGAGCATCTGCGGGAATGCCTCCGCTCCCTGCGCGATCACTCCTCGCGCAAGACCAAAATCGTTTACCGCGGGATGCGGCCTGACATTCTTTTCTCCATGGTGCGCAGCGGCTTGTTTGTCGGCGACACGCATGGCCTGCGCTTCTTCCCTGTGCCGTCCGAGGATTCGCTCGAGGCGGATCACAGCCTCTGGTGGCATTCTGCCCGGGCGGTAAAGGGATACTAAGCACCCCGACTTTTTTCATCTTATGGAAAACCTGCCTTTCTTTGTTCCCCTGTTTGGCCTGGCCGGATTGGCCATTGCCTTCATCACCTACCGCCGCATCGTCCTTGAACCGGGAGGCGAGGGGCGCGTGGCCGAGATTGCCGGTCAGATCCACGACGGCGCCATGGTCTTCATGCGCCGCGAAATCCTGCTCATCGGCGGGTTCGCCGTGGTGGTCGGAGGTTTGCTCACGCTGAAAGATCCCTGGGAGGCACTGGCTTTCTTTCTCGGCGCGGCGGCTTCCTCGGTGGCCGGCTTTATTGGCATGTATTCGGCGACGAATGTGAATGTCCGCACGGCCCTCGCCGCGCACCACAAAGGCGCCGGGGCGGCCCTGACCACCGCCTTCTTCGGCGGATCGATCATGGGGCTCACCGTGGCTTCGATGGGCCTGCTCGGGGTGGGGACCCTTTTCATCTTCTTCGGCACCTCGGAGAAGGATGTGCACGTCATCCACGGCTTCGCCATGGGCGCTTCGCTCGTCGCCATCTTTTACCGCATCGGCGGCGGCATTTTCACCAAGGCGGCGGACGTCGGCGCCGACCTCGTGGGCAAAGTCGAAGCGGGTATTCCCGAGGACGATCCCCGCAATCCCGGGGTCATCGCGGACAACGTGGGCGACAACGTGGGCGACGTGGCCGGCATGGGGGCCGACCTTTTCGAATCTTACTGCAATGCCATGATCGCCTCGATGGCCATTGCCGCCACGCTGACCATCGCGCAGTGGGAGATGCTCGCCGCGGACCGCGGCAATCTCATGTTCCTGCCGCTCGCGCTGGCCTCCACGGGGCTGCTCTGCTCGTTGGCCGGGATCGGCCTGGTCAAAATCTCGGCCCACCGCGAACCGGCCCGGGCCTTGCGCACCGGCACGGTCGGGGCAGCCATCCTTTTTGTCCTGCTCGCCGCCGCGGTCATCAGTTGGCTCGCGGTCGATCTCAAGGTCTGGTTGTGCGTCGTCATGGGCTCAGTTGGCGGTATCGCGATCGGACTTTCGACCGAGTACTACACCGGCGGCGCGCCGATGAAGTCCATTTCCAAGGCGGCGTTGACCGGCGTGGCCACGGTCATGATCCGCGGCCTCGCCGTCGGGATGTTCTCCGTGGTCATCCCTCTCGCCGTGGTTGCTTTCGTTATTCTCGGAGCCAGCCATTTTGCCGGCCTCTACGGGGTCGGTATCGCCGCGGTCGGTATGCTGGCCACGGTTGGCATCACCATGAGTATCGATGCGTATGGTCCGATCGCGGACAACGCGGGCGGCATTGCCGAGATGGCGGGAATGGGTAAAGAAACCCGCGCCATCACCGACACCCTCGACGAAGTGGGCAATACGACGGCTGCTATCGGCAAGGGCTTCGCCATCGGCGCCGCGGCCTTCGCCGCCCTGGCTATCATTGCCGCGTTCATCAACGTGGTGAAGATGAACAACCCGGGCTTCCAACTCCTTGTTTCCGATCCGCGGGTGCTGACCGGACTTTTCATCGGCGGATTCATCCCGTTCCTGGTCAGTGCTCTCTCCATGACGGCCGTCGGCGAGGCCGCCCAGGAAATGATCGAGGAAATCCGGCGTCAGTTCCGCGAAATCCCCGGGTTGCTCGAGGGTACGGGCAAGCCCGACCCGGCCTCCTGCATACGGATCGCGACCGATGCCGCGATCAAACGGATGATCCTGCCGGCCAGCGTGGCGGTGGGGAGTCCCGCCGTGATCGGCTTCGGTCTCGGCGCCACCACGCTGGGCGGTGCTCTCATCGGCGCGCTGCTCAGCGCCGTGCTTCTCGCCCTTTTCATGGCCAACTCGGGCGGTGCCTGGGACAACGCCAAAAAATTCATCGAGCACGGGCACTACGGCGGCAAGAATTCAGATGCCCATAAAGCCTGTGTGGTCGGCGACACGGTCGGTGATCCGCTCAAAGACACTTCCGGCCCGTCGATGAACATCCTGATCAACGTGATGTCCATCGTGAGCCTCGTCATCGCGCCGTTGCTGAAATAAGGCTTATCGCGTCAGGGCATTCTTAATCCATCTCTTAGCCCGTGATCGGGGATTTGATCGGCGCCATGGATGGTGGCATCGGCATCTCTCCGGGCCCGTAAGCTCTACGGGCAGGAGGCTTGCCGATAACGTCTGGTCATCACGGGCAAGATGCCCGTGCCACTTTCAAAGTTGGCAAGGCTTGAGCGTGTTCAGCGTGGTCTGCACCTCGCGCACCACCTTGCCCTCGAGATCGCGGATTTCGAGTTTGACCGCAGGGTCCTCGGCGTCCCAGTCGATCTCGATCCAGCCGAAATTCGGCTCGTTGTAGACCTCGTCCCCGGCCACGCGGAAGCGGTTCGGCTCGTCGGGGAGACCGGTCTGGTTCAACCCGCTCGAGGTGATGTCATAGAGGGGGTAAAAAGGGCCGCCCTCCGTCTCCGGTGGAAGCAGTGAGATATCCGAACTATGACGGTCGCCGCTGAGGATGACGACATTGGTCGCATGGTCGCGGATGACATCAAGGAGTCGCTTCCGCTCGCGCGGCAGGTTGTCCCATTTTTCCCAGCCATGGTCGAGGGCGAGCACTTGGATGCCGCTGACCAGAAGACGAAGTTCGGCCGGTTTCTTCAATTCGTCGACCAGCCACTTCCACTGTTCCTCGCCGAGCATGGTGCTTTCGCTTTCTGCGTCCGGGAGGTAGCGACCAACCGGCTTGCCCGCCTCGGCCCGGGCGGCTTTCAATTCGTCCTTGGACAGCGTGCGGAGCGGTCCGCGGAACCATCGCGTGTCGAGCAGAATGACCTGCACCCGCTTACCTTCGGGCCCGAAAATCTTCGCGTCGTAGACCCCGCCGCGCTCCCGCAGTGGCGAGTCTTCCGGTGTGGCGAAAAATTCCATGAAGGCTTCCTTCGCCGCTCCCTTGCCTTCAAATTCCACCCCGGCATCGTTTTTGCCGTAATCGTGGTCGTCCCAAGTGCCGATGACCGGAACCGCGGCGCGCAACGCGGCGAAGCCGGGTATTTCGGATAACTTTGCGTAACTCGCCCGCAGCATTACCGGGTCTGCCGTATCGGCGTAGACATTGTCTCCGGTAAAGATGAATAACTGGGGCTTCAGCTCGTTGATCGCGTCCCAAACGGGCTGCGGACGGTTTTCGTTGGCGCAGGACCCGAAGGCGATGCGGGAGAGGGGTTCCTCCGCCGCCACAGGAAGGGAGATCAAAAAAACGAGGACGGCGGGGAGGAAGGAGCGCATGGTGATGAGAGATGACAACTTACACAGCGCGCCCGCTGGTCAAAGCGCAATTGCGTGATCTGGCATTGCCAAAGCGCAAGGTGGACACTAACAACACGCCATGCAGGATCCTGTCGTCAAATCCGCCATTCGCGGCCTGGTCATCGGGCACATCGCCCTCGGCACGGCCGGAGCCATAGGGGTCACACTCTTCATCCTTTTGGCCTACACCCAGGCTTACCCGCTGGTGGTGATTTTTCCGGTGGTGGCTTTGGCCGTGGTCACAGCCGGTGCACTTTACCTTTTGCGGGTGGATGCCGTCCGCCGCAAAGGCAACCGCTGAAGCGCCCCCGCGGCACGTCATGAGCGGCGAGCGCGCGGTTATCCGTATCGGCCTCGCCGGGTGGAGCGAGGCGGTCAGCCGGTACCGGGCAAATTTTTCGCGCCACGGGCAAGTCGCGCCGGATGCCTCCGCCCTCGGCAAATATGCCACCGCGTTCGACTTCGTGGAAGTCAACGCCAGCTTCTACCGTCAGTTCCGTCCCGCCACCTACGAAAAGTGGGCCTCGGAGGTGCCTCCCGGGTTCTGTTTTTCGGTCAAGATGCACCGGCTCATCACGCACTACACCCGGCTGAAGAATGCCGCACTGCTCGGGCCGTTTTTCGACTCCATCGGCGGGTTGGGGGACAAACTCGGGGTGGTCCTTATCCAGCTGCCTCCTTCGCTGGCCTTCGATGAGTCAATCGCGGCCTCTTTTCTCCGTGCGCTCCGGGAGCATTATGATGGCGCTGCGGTTTGTGAGCCGCGCCACGCCTCTTGGGCCGACCGCGCGGCATCCGGACTGCTCGCGGACTACCGCATTGGCTTGGTGCGCGCAGACATCCCCGACCCGCGCTGCGAAGAGGAAGCGGGAGGTGCGCCGCTTTACCTCCGTCTCCACGGTGCTCCCCGCCGCTATTACAGTGCCTACAGCGACGAACAGCTCGGGCGTCTAGCCGCTTATTTACGCCTCAACCCGCAACGCGCCCGCTTTGTTGTTTTCGACAATACCGCGAGCCATGCCGCAATTGCCAATGCGTCCACGCTCCTCGAGCTGGTCGGAAGTTCTGCCTCATGACCGGCGCCTGCGGCTTTGCTCTGGCCGACGGGCGCGTATATTGGCCCGAAGCCCCATGATTTCCCGCCGCAAGGAAAAATACCCCATCAGCCCCTCGCTCCTACAGTATCTGCATCATTTCGGGCGGCGGGCGGAGATTCCCATCGTCTATGACGACCTCCTTCGCTTCGACACCGCCATGCCCTACGAGAACCCGTCGGGCCGGGAAACGCTCTGGCTCACGGTGGCCTATGCGCCGGAGGTCATGCGCGAGTTGCAGCCCAAACTGACCCGCATTTACGCCATGCTGAAAATTGGCGGTGATCTCTCCCGCACCGACCATCTTTCGGTCGAGCGCATCGATTTCGGCGACTTCGGCAACTCCCGTCCTT
>Ga0247831_1002618_pt1 | contig 28607 bp, 24 predicted proteins | sample LaCruzMarch2015__9_FD_192406 | JGI IMG/M metagenome (GOLD analysis project Ga0247831, IMG submission 192406) | Freshwater microbial communities from meromictic Lake La Cruz, Castile-La Mancha, Spain - LaCruzMarch2015_1m | ecosystem: Environmental > Aquatic > Freshwater > Lake | place: Spain...
GACTTTCCACAGGAACCAACACTTTCCGTTGGACAATTCCTGGTGGTGCTTGTGCTGATGTTTTTGATGAAGTTTCGGTAAATGTGCAAGCCACTCCAACCGCTGCAAATGCTGGCATTGACCAAACAATTTGTAGTAATGTTAGCATTTTAAGTGGGAATTCACCAACAATTGGAACTGGGTTATGGACAGTAATTTCTGGTACTGGTATTTTCGATAATGCAACTTCCCCTACCTCAGGCGTATCAGGACTTTCGGTTGGGAACAATGTTATACGTTGGACGATTTCAAATGGTGTATGCGCAGCATCGATTGATAATGTTACCATCAACGTTCAGGATAATCCGCTTTCTCCCAATGCTGGAACAGACCAAACAATATGTTCTTCTAATTCAGCACTTGCTGCAACAGCCGTAACTGGCGGAATATGGAGCGTAATTGCTGGAACGGGAACTTTTGCCAATGCATCCTTAGCCAACACTTCAGTATCAGCACTTTCCACAGGCACCAACACTTTCCGCTGGACCATTCCTGGAGGTGCTTGTGCTGATGTGTTTGATGAAGTTTCAATTTTAGTGAATGAAAATCCAACCGCCGCAAACGCTGGAATTGACCAAACTATTTGCTCGACTGTCGCAACGCTTTCAGCAAATTCACCAACCATTGGAACTGGACTTTGGACGGTAATTTCTAGTACAGGTATTTTCGATAATGCAACTTCCCCTACCTCAGGCGTATCGGGACTTTCGGTTGGAAACAATGTTTTACGTTGGACGATTTCTAATGGTGTGTGCGCAGCGTCGATTGATAATGTTACCATCAACGTTCAGGATAATCCACTTTCGCCTAACGCTGGAATCGATCAAACCATTTGCTCACCTACCACTACACTTGCCGCAACTGCGGTAACAGGAGGAATTTGGAGCGTGATTTCCGGTACAGGAACAATTACTAATGCATCTTTGGCCAACACTTCAGTATCTGGACTTTCTATTGGAATAAACACTTTCCGCTGGACCATTCCTGGTGGTGCTTGTGCTGATGTTTTTGATGAAGTTTCTATTACTGTTCAAGATTTACCAACAACTGCGGATGCAGGAACTGACCAAACAATCTGTTCAACGACCGCTTCACTTTCTGCCAATTCACCAGTTATAGGAGATGGACTTTGGACTGTAATTTCCGGAACCGCCATCTTTGATAATGTAACTTCTCCCACTTCCGGCGTATCAGGACTTTCGGTTGGAAACAATGTGCTTCGCTGGACGATTTCAAATGGTGTTTGTGCGGCTTCGTTTGATAATGTTACCATTAACGTTCAGGATAATCCGCTTTCTCCCAATGCAGGAACTGACCAAACAATTTGTTCTTTCAACACAACACTTGCTGCTACAGCGGTAACAGGAGGAGTTTGGAGTGTAATTGCCGGAACAGGAACTTTTACCAATGTAAATCTTGCCAATACCAGCATTTCTGGACTTTCCACAGGAACCAACACTTTCCGATGGATCATTCCAGGAGGTGCTTGTCCTGATGTGTTTGATGAAGTTTCGATAATTGTACAAGCTGCGCCAACCTTAGCAAACGCTGGTTTTGATCAGACAATTTGCTCAACAGTCGCAACACTTTCAGCAAATTCACCAACCATTGGAACTGGACTTTGGACCATAATTTCAGGAACTGCCATTTTTGACAATGCAACTTCGCCTACATCAGGAGTATCTGGTCTTTCAGTTGGGAACAACGTTTTAAGATGGACGATTTCCAATGGAGTTTGTGCAGCTTCGTTCGATAATGTTGTTATTAACGTTCAAGATAATCCGCTTTCACCAAATGCTGGAACTGACCAAACCATTTGTTCTTCAACCACAACACTTGCTGCTACAGCGGTAACAGGAGGAGTTTGGAGCGTAGTTGCCGGAACAGGAACTTTTGCCAATTCAAGCCTTGCCAACACAGCAGTATCTGCACTTTCCATCGGAACAAACACTTTCCTCTGGACCATTCCTGGTGGTGCTTGCGCCGATGTGTTTGATGAGGTTTCAATAATCGTCCAAGCTTCACCAACCACAGCAAATGCTGGAACTGACCAAAATGTTTGCTCAACTGTCGCAACATTATCTGCAAATTCTCCGATAATCGGAACTGGGCTTTGGACTGCAATTTCCGGAACCGCCATCTTTGATAATGCAACTTCTCCAACATCAGGCGTATCAGGACTTTCTGTTGGGAATAATGTTTTACGTTGGACCATTTCAAATGGCGTGTGCGCGGCGTCTTTTGATGATGTAACTATAACCCTTGAAAATATTTTACCGCCTGCAAATGCCGGTATTGATCAAATTATCTGCAACTCCGTCACAGGAACTAACGCAACTTTAAATGCGAGTCCTTCTATAAATGGGACATGGTCTTTGGTTTCGGGAAATGGAGTTTTTGGAAATGTTAATCTACCGAATACCACTATTAGTGGACTTACCGTTGGGTTAAACATTCTAAGATGGACTGTAACGAATGGTTTTTGCCCATCTTCAACTGACGACATTTCAATATCCGTTCAGCAAATTCCAACATCTGCTAATGCTGGCGCTAACCAATCTTCTTGCAACACATCTATTAACTTAATTGGGAATACTCCTGTAATCGGAATAGGCACATGGTCAATTATAAGTGGTAACGCGGTTATTCAAAATCCGAATCTTCCAAATTCACTTGTAACTTTCTCTGGTAATGGATTATTAACTTTAAGATGGACAATTAGCAATGGCGTTTGTCCAGTAAGTTTTGATGATATCATTTATAATGTCTCAACACCTCCAATTTCTGATGCTGGTAATAGTCAACTTTTATGCGTTCCTTCAACTACCTTAAATGCAAACACTCCGCTAAACGCCACAGGTATTTGGACTTTAATTCAAGGTCAGGGCATTATTCAATCACCAACTTCACCCAATACTCAAATTTCAAATCTTGGAATTGGAATTAATATTTTTCAATGGGAAGTCAATAATGGTATTTGTCAGCCTGTATCAAGTCAAGTAACTATTACTAGATTTCAAGAGCCAAGTTCGGCCAATTCAGGTCCAGATTTAAACACATGTGCAACAAGTTCACCAATTAATGCAGATATTCCATTAATTGGTGAAGGTTTTTGGTTTATTACTTCTGGTTCAGGTACAATTCTAGACCCAACATCTCCAAATACTTCAGTTAGTGGTTTAAATCCCGGGGTAAATACGCTGATCTGGTCAGTTTCAAATGGAACATGTAATTCATCGAGTGATACTTTAAATATTGTTGTAGACCAAAACCCTATAACTGCAAATGCAGGAATAGACCAACAGATTTGTGGAACAACATCAGCTTTGTCTGCATCAGCAATAACATCTGGAACTGGAACTTGGACTCTTATTTCAGGTGCTGGTAATATTCTTCTACCCAACGAACCAATAGTTGCGGTTACCAATATTGGAGTTGGAGCAAATGTTTTTAGATGGTCTGTTGTGAATGGAACTTGCTCTTCCTTTGACGAAGTGGTTGTTACCAGATTTTTACCTCCAAGTGCAGCAGTTGCTGGTAATGACCAAACCCTTTGTGCAAATTTAGTAAACCTAAATGCAACTAACCCCTTAATTGGAGTAGGGACATGGTCAATAATAACAGGTGCAGGAATAATTGCTTCTCCTAATAGTTCAACCACTCAGGTCACTAACTTGGCGGCGGGTGTAAATACTTTTGCTTGGACAATCTCAAATGGAGCTTGTCCCTCAACTTCTGATCAGGTTACAATTGTTCAACAACTAAACCCAAGTCCTGCAAATGCTGGAATTGATGTACAAATTTGTAATGATGGTTTCCAACTATCCGCAACAAATCCATCAATAGGAACTGGTGTTTGGTCATTGATTAGCGGCTCTGCTACTATTCAAACAGCCACAAATTACAATACAAGTGTTACAGATATTGGAGAAGGTCCCAATATTTTTCAATGGACGACCATTAATGGCATTTGCCCTACAAGTGAAGATCAAGTTACCATTATAAGATTCCTTCCTCCAAGTTTAGCTAATGCAGGTTTTAATATTTCAAGTTGTGACACATTTTTAACGTTAAATGCGAATAACCCTTCAATTGGATCAGGAACATGGGAAATCTTAAATGGCAATGCGCAATTAGAAAACGATACTGATGCAAATACTCAAATTTATAGTCTGTCTGAAGGTTCCGTAAGTTTGCAATGGACAATTAGCAATGGCCCTTGTCCAATAACTTTTGATGAAGTCACAATTGAAGTTTTTTCTCAACCAAATATTGCTTTTTTAGAAGATGATATAGCGATATGTGGAGACAGTATTTTACTTGAAGGAAGTGACCCTGGAAACAATACAATTCAATGGAACATTGTTTTAGGAAATGGGAGTTTTGAAAATGAATCGGCTCAACAAACCAATGTACTTCAACTAGCCGAAGGAGACAACATCATCACTTATTCTCTAAGCTCTGGGCCTTGTGTAAGCAGAGACACAATTGTTATCGAAACCCGCTATCAGCCTCAATTTGTGTTTGCGGGCAATGATACTAGTATTTGTGCAGATGTTTTTCAATTAAACGGTTCTGCTCCAGCATTCGGACAAGGAGTTTGGTCGATTGTTTTCGGAGAACCAGCAATAGAAAATGATTCCCTTTATAATTCTTTAGTCGAACTTGCTCCAGATTCAACTATCCTTGAATGGACTGTTTATAATGGAATTTGTGATGCCGTTTCTGATACAGTCATTATATTTAAAGATCAATTAAATGAGGCCGCTTTGGCTATTGGAGATGGAATATATTGTGCTGATAGCATTTTAATTGAAGGTGGGAACGAAATTGGGTTTTGGCAGATTATTTCTGGAGATGTTGAAATTGAAGACCCTGCCAGTAATTTTACATCTCTCATTTTTAACAGTCCTGGTGAAGCTGTTCTAGAATGGGTTGTTTCCAGTTTAGTATGTACTTCTTCAGATACTGTTTTTGCGGAAAGTAGTGCATCAGTTGGAACAGTAGATGCTGGACCAGATATTAGTATTTGTGGAAATGAATATCAATTAGAAGCACTTGCACCTCAAGTAGGTCAAGGAATATGGACGGTTGAAATTGGAAATTTAGTTTTGCAAGATTCCTCAAATGCTGGTTCAACAATAACTGACGCAGAAGAGGGTTTTTATCGACTTCGCTGGACAGTTACAAATGGAGCATGCGTTGAAAGCGATTTATTATTCCTAACTTTTAATGATTTGCCTACTGCTAGCGCTGGATTAGATTTTACAGCATGTTTAAACGATACATCTTTTACAGAAGCTAATATTCCTGATATTGGGATTACACAATGGACAGTATTTTCTGGAAGTGCTATTGTGCAAGAAAGTAACAATCCCAATACACCAATAATACCTCTTGAGGAAGGAGTCATCTATTTGCAATGGAATGTAACAAATGGATTTTGTAAAGATTCAGATTTAGTAGTAATTACAGTGCTCGGGCCTGATGATCCTTTTTGCACAGGACCTGATGTTGAAGTATTTGTTCCAGAAGGTTTCTCTCCAAATGGTGATGGGAAATTTGATTTCCTTGAAATTGTAAAGCCGTTGAATAAAAGACTTGATTTAGAGGTGTTTAATAGAAATGGCACGCTGGTATTTAAAAGCAATGATTATCAAAATGAATGGAATGGAATTGCATCTACCGGAACTATTTTACAAGGCACGCAATTACCTGAAGGAACTTATTACTACAAAGCTACATTAGAAGATCAAAAAGAACCTATTTTGGGTTATCTCACTTTGTGGAGGTAAATTTTATTTTGTTGTATTCACCACCCTAATGTATTTTCTGCCTTTTAATGAGGTTAATTGAATGGTATCAGTAAAACTTGATTGATTGTTATTTTTAAAGGCCTTAAAAATGATTTTGTTATCACCTACATTTAAGGGAATTCTTGTATAAGAAACTGTATTGGGAAGTGTTTGCCAGTTTCTCGTATCAGCTTGTTCGGATATGGCATTGGCGATGCTGAGAATTGCACCCGCATCTTTATTCTCTTTCCTCAATGCCATTTCGCTTGCTTTCTTTATGGCAAACCTCAACAATGCATTTGCCATTTCTCTTCCAAATCTATCGTTAAGGCTTTTAAATGCAATTGCATCAATATTCTGTACCATTTCAAATCTATAATTTTTATCTGAAAGAGATACTTCTGCTCTGTTGTATATCAAAGGCCTATGAACATACCTAGGAAACGCAATTCTTACAATTCTCAATGCTGAAAGATTGGAAGCATCTTGCTGTGAAACAGAACTAGCTGGAAATGAAAAATTATACCCCAAAGTTGGATTTACAAAAGTGATGAAATTACCACTTCTCAATATTGTAAAATCAATAGAAAACTGCTCTTTGTACGGGCTGAAACCATTATTCCAAAAAATTATCAGTTCACTCTCTGATTTCTGGATATCCTTTGGATTCATGCCAAATTCTTTTTCGTAAAATTCAATATCGCTTTTGAATCCATTGGCCAATGCCATACTGTACAAATTTTTTTTCAGTTGAGCAGGAATCTGCATTTCAAAAAATGGAACATAATCTCTTTTGTACACCTCATAAGCATTCCTATAAGCAATAAATGCATTGTTTAAATCGCCCGTAGTTTCATAAATACTGCCCATGAGTAAATGCGCAAACGCATCTTCTTTGTAGTTGGGTTTTTCTTTGTAACGTTCAGCAGTGGCTATTAACTTCAGATTAATACGCCTGCATTCTACCAAGGCAGATTCATAATCTTTCAGTTGTAAAAAATTTAATGCATTGATGTAATTGAGCATCACCTGCTCAAAATCCTCAGTTTTATAGGGCTTTACAGAAGGATTAATAAATAAGGACAAGGCTTCATAACCAATTTGTTTTTTATAATCTTCAATTAAATAATCGGCTTCTATAAATAGTTTGGAGCTTTCGAGATACTTTCCTTCTCTGTATAAAGCATAGCCTCTTTCTAATAAATAGAGAACTCTGTTCCGTTTCTTCTTGGCCTTCTTACTTTTTGCCAATAAATCTGATGCTTCCGCAAATTTATCTTGATATACTAAATTTTGAAACTGTCTATTTCGCTCGTAATACGAGGAGCAACTCCAAAAAAAAGCAGCAATAACAAGTAAAATCAAATAACTGCTTTTCCTCATTATTGCTGCTGGAATTATTAAAAATGAAATTGGATGATTAATTTACAATGTACTTTTTGCCTTTGTAATCGCCAATCCAAACGATTTCATTGGTTTCTAAATTTGTTAATTCTAAGTCAACTTGCCAAAAGGTGGTTTTTTCTTTTCCATAACCATCTACAATAGATTTTACTGCTCCTTGCATGATGAAATCGGCTCCAAGTTCTTTTCCAAATTTCTTCATGCTTTCTTGCGATGAAAAGTCTTGTTGGTCGGCTCTTTCGCCACGAAGTTCGTTTCTTTTTTCACCAGCTTGCACCAATCTGATTAAGGTGCTTTTCAAAAATGCCTTTTCAACATCTTTAATAAATATTTCGGTATCAATATGTTCGTGACTATTATTTCTGACTAGTCCAACAACTACAACTGGTTTACGCTTTTCTTGATTAGAATAATTACCTAACCAATCTCCGCCAATTGCTTGGCTAATTAAACTTTCGGCACAAAGCCTGGCGTCTGTTTCGTTCCATCGGCCACTTAAATCAATTACTTTTTCGGGTTCTACGCGAGTAACTTTTCTTGGAGAGCATGCATTTAATGCTATTAAAACAAACCCAAGTGTTAAAAATGTGGCAATTTGAATGATCTTTTTCATAGTTATTTAGTGTAAGTGGCTTTAACATTAATTGCACCTGAACCGTCGTCAGCTGTATAGTTTAAAATTATAGAATTCCCAACAAAGGTTCCTGTACCTGCTATATTAATTCCTGTAATTGATTGGGTTGAAATGTCTAAAGAATTTCCTGCTACCAAAGCGCTTATTTTTGCTCCTGTTCCCAAATTATAAATATTTCCAATGTTAATTTTTGAAGTATTTGAAGAGTCTTTTACAATTATTGAAGTATAATTTTGGGTTGCTTGGCCAACAATCTCTTCTTTTACTGCCCATGTTCCAAGGAATTTATCTTTCGGGTCGATATCTGGTTCTATCACTGCCTCATCAGCACATCCAACTAAAAATAAAGAAGATAGTAAAAAAAGATAAATGTTTCTTTTCATAAAGTTTTTTCAAAGGCACTCGCCCATTTCAAGTTTAATGCCAAAATATTTTTACCAAACCTCTTCCACATAATCTTCCAAAGCATCAGCAATAAATCTATCGTTGCTTAACCTTGGCACTTTATTTTGGCCTCCAAGTTTTCCTTGCGATTTCATATAACTCACAAATGCGTCTTTCTTCAAGCTTTTAATAGAAAGTTGTTGCAACACATTGCCAACAATTAGGTCCTTATAATAAATATTTTTCTTTTGAAGCGCTTTGTCTATCTTGCCTTTAAATCGTTCTTTATCAGATGGTTTTAAGTTAAATTCAATGTACCATTCATGCCTTGGTAAGCCTTCTGCAGGATTCACTTGAGGTGCAACTGTAAATTCAATTACTTCAATATTTTCGCCTAAAGCGGCTTCTTTTATTGCGGCTTCCACTTCCTCAGCAATTACATGTTCCCCAAAAGCAGAAGTAAAATGTTTAATTCTTCCAGTAACAATAACTCTGTTAGGAGATAATGAAACGAACTTAACAGTATCGCCAATATTATAGCCCCAAAGTCCTGCATTGGTGGATAAAATTAAAACATAATTTACATCCAATTTCACATCCTTTAAGCTTATTCTTGTTGGATTTTCATTAAAAAATTCGTCACTTGGAATAAATTCATAAAAAATTCCATCATTCAGAATCAACAGCAGCCCTTGTGAAGGTTGCTTATCTTGGTAAGCAAAAAATCCTTCCGATGCAGGAAACAATTCAATAGTATCAACTTTTTTACCAATTAATTTCTCAAATCTGCTTCTATATGGCTCATAGTTTACACCTCCAAACACAAACAAAGAAAAGTTTTTGAAAATGTCTTTTATCTGTTTGCCATTTGTTTTTGTCTGCAAAACTTCAAAATACATTTGCACCCACGATGGAATTCCGCTAATCAAGGTCATATTCTCATCAATTGTTTCTTTAGCAATCTTCTTTACTTTTTGTTCCCAATCTTCAATACAATTCGTTTTGAATGTTGGCATTTGATTTCGCCTTAAGTATTGCGGAACATGGTGATTTACTATCCCACTTAATCTTCCAAGGGGAATGCCTCCAATTTGAGATAACACAGGGCTACCTGACAAGAATATTAATTTCCCATCAAGAAATTTTGAATTCCCTGTTTCTGCAACATATAATAATAATGCATTTCTAGCTCCATTAATATGATTAGAGATAGACTCTTTGGTTATTGGAATAAATTTGGTTCCAGAGGTTGTTCCTGAAGTTTTACAAAAATAAATAGGGCGTCCTTTCCACAAAACGTCTTGCTCGCCAGCAATCACTCTATCAATGTATTCGCGATGTCCTTCATAATCTCTGATTGGAATTAACCTTTTAAAATCATCATAATTCTTGATTTCTTTAAAACGGTGATCTTTTCCGAATGCAGTAGTAGCTCCTACTTTTACAAGTTGCTCAAAAACTATTTGCTGAGCCTCAATCGGTTTACTGCTCCAATCTGCAATCTTCTTTGAAGTATAACGGGCAACTATTTTTGATAAAAAAGAAAGAAGAGACATGTTAAAATTGGTAATACGTTTATATAAAAATTAAAAAACCATTAACTCCTGAGGGTCGATTGGTTCTCCGTTTAGCCAGAGCTCAAAATGCAAATGAGGCGAAGTGGTAAGTTCCCCAGAATTTCCAGTAATAGCGATGGCTTCACCGGCTTTTACTTCTTGACCTTCCTTTTTAAGTAAAACTGCATTGTGCTTATAGATTGAAACTAAATTATTATCGTGTTGAATTTGAATTACGTTTCCCGTTTCGCTAGTCCAGCCTGCAAAAATAACTGTGCCATCTAAGGTCGATTTTACCGCTTCGTTTTTTGGGGCGACCACATCAACACCAAAATGTTGCAAGCCAGGATTGAATGTAGTTGTAACAGTACCCTTAATAGGAGTGAAAAAATAATAATTACTAATCTGACTCAATGCGGTATTAGACAATGCTGTATTAATATCATACTGATCACTTTTTTCTACTTCTTTCCTGAACTTGGCTTCTTCTTCACTTGGACTGAGTTTAATACCACTTAAATCGGCTTTACTTCCACTTCTGCTTAAAGGAACACTGTTTTTTGTATTACCATTTACTACATTTCTAATATTATCGAAAAGTAAATCCTTTGCCTTTGCATTTTTTTCTAAAGAGTCGACCTTTTCTGCAAGTTGCATTAAATTTTTCCTCATTCCCACGTCATTAGAATAACCTGGGATATACTCTTTTAATGGAGAAAAGGAAATTATAAAAATGGTAAGGACAATTAAAAAAATAGCCAACAAACCTAAAGCTGTAAAAATATTCAATTGGGATAACTTAAATGAATATTTCTCTTCAAAAGTTTCATCATTCAGCACCACAAAACGGTATTTGTGCCTGATATTCTTTAACAATTTCTTACTTATATTTTCTCCCTTTGCGCTCATTTCTTCATTATCTCGAAACCCAAGTTAACTCTCCTTCTGTAATTTGTTCATCAACGATTCCATTAATGGTCCAAACCATTTCTTTGTGTGCCAATTTCTTCAATCTAATTGTAATAAGCGGCCTCTCTTCTCCTTCAAACTGATTGAGAATATTACCAACACTGTTAAATTGGGAAGTTATTTTAAAAAGGACGGCTTCCTTGTTTTTTAAATCTTCAATATCATTACCTTTAAGGAAAGTCCACAACCCTTGGTCATTTGTAAATTGATTGTCTTTATAGGTTTCATCTATAAAAGTTCCTTCCTTATTGATTGATAGTGTTCTAGAATAACTACCACTTATAACTACATCTGGATTTAAACTAGTTGTTGTAGAAAAAACGGAATCATTGTATGAAGTGTTTACCACCGAATTTTTACTTGATGATGAAACAAATCCTCTTATTAAATACCAATCACCTGCAAACCTTTCTTTCCTTGTTCTAAGTGAGAGCGTTGGATCTTCTTCGCCTTTTTTGCATCCCAAAAGCATCAGCATCGAAACAAAACATATATAAAAAATGCGATAAGACTCCTTCATTTAATTAATTTATACAAAAGTAAAAATTGCTATTAAGTGCGCAATTTAAGCAACAATTAGATTCTTTTAAGTTTCTAACATTCAACTTGTGGGCAAATGTTTGAATTTGTATGTAAATCAGAACAAAATACAATATTTTTGCCCTTCGTGAGTTAATCCACTTTGAAAAAAACAAATTGAATTTCTACAATTACTTTAAACCAACATTAAATTTAGCATTAGCAGCGTTTCTGTTATGTTTTGTGCTTGCTTGTTCAACTAAAAAAAACAAGTGGGCAAATAGGGCATATCATAATACAACTGCGAAATTTAATGGCTATTTCAATGGCGAAGAGGCGTACAAAGAAGGCGTAGTATCACTCGAGTCGGCTCATATTGATAACTATTACAAGATTTTACCTGTTTATAGAATGGGTACAATTGATGATTCTAAGGCATTCTATCCAATAGCAGACAAAGCAATTAAAAAGGCCTCTGTAGTTATTAAAAAACATTCTATTTCAATTAAAGGCAAAGAATATTGCAGGTATATCGACGACAGTTATTTGTTAATTGGAAAATCATTATTTTACAAAAGAGATTACTATGCTGCGCTGGAAATGTTTAATTATGTAGCAAAGGAACCAGTAAAAAATTACAAAAAAGACCCAGCAGAACACTTGGGAAATATCTGGCTTACGAGAGCTTATAGCGAGTTAGGAATGTTTAGTGATGCACAAACAGCTTTAGATAGGTCGCTAAACAATAAAACTATTCAAAATAAGATTAAAGGCCAGTTATATACAACTATAACCGATTTCTTCCTCAAACAAAATAATTATACCAAAGCACAAGAATCAATTGCAGAAGCTATCAAATTCACTAAAAATAAAAAAGTTAAAACAAGGCTATATTTTATTTATGCACAGCTTTTACAAAAAAACAATGAGCTTAATTTAGCTTCCCAAATGTATAAGAAGGTCAATAAAATGAACCCTTCTTATGAAATGTCTTTTTATTCAAGTATCAATACAGCAAGATGTTTTAGCGCTGAAGGAGGAAATAGCATTGAAATCAGAACTTTGTTAGCAAAAATGCTAAAAGACCCTAAAAATCTTGATTTTAATGATCAGATATATTATGTGCTAGGGGAAATTGAGCAAAAAGAAGAGAAAGAAGAAAAAGCAATTGAACAATATACTACTTCTACCCGTGTAAGTACAACCAATACTAATCAGAAAGGACTTTCTCATTTAGCAATTGCGGAAATTTATTTCAAAAACAGAGAATACAGAACTTCTGCAGCTTATTATGATAGCGCTGTTACATTCATTTCAAAAGAGTTTGAAAATTATAAACAGATTGAAAATAAAAGAAATAGCCTCGCTGAATTGGTTAAAAAGTATGAAATTATTAATTTATACGACAGCTTGCTATCATTAAGTAAGTTATCAAAAGAGGAATTAGATTTAAAGGTTGAAGAGCAAATTAAAAAAGAAGAGGAACAACGTAAAAAACAGAAGGAAAAAGAATTTGCAGAAGCTGTTACACAAGCGGCAAGAGATGCAATAGCTGCAAACAGCAGCAGTTCGGGGGGGCCTGCCGCTGGAGGAAACGGTCTTTGGTATTTTTATAACCCAAGTGCTATTAGCTTTGGTTTAACGGAGTTTAAAAAACTATGGGGCGATAGGAAACTAGAAGACAATTGGAGGCGCAGTAATAAGCAAACAATTTTACCTATAAATGATGATGGAGGAACCGATGAGGACTCTTCTGGAACAATAAAAGAAGCTGCTAAAACGATGTCGAAGGAAGATAGTATAGCTGCTGACAAAAAAAGACTCACTTCTTTGATTCCTGTTGATGATAAGCAAAGGGAAGCATACGCTGACTCAATTATGGAGGCTTATCAAGACCTAGGAAGTATTTATAAGGAGAAACTTGGCGATTTATTGGAGGCTGCAAAAACTTTTGAAGATTTTCTAAAGAAGTATCCAAATAATCAGTACGAAGCAAGAACATTGTATCAACTTTTCAGAATTTATTTGTTAATTCCTGATCAGACAAAAACAGATAAATATAAACAATTGCTTTTGTCTAAATTTCCCGATAGTGAATATGCTAAAATCATATCTGACCCCGATTTCTACAAGCAACAGAATCTAGGGAAAAAAGAAGCAGAAATTTTTTATGCCGAAAGCTATAGATTGTATCAAGCAAGACAATTTACAGAAGTTCTGAGTAGGTGCAGAACCGCTGAAACTAAATATGCAGGAAATGACTTAATGCCAAAGTTTGCATTGTTACGCGCAATGTGCATAGGACAAGCAAAAGATGTTGCCGGATTCAGAATAGCGCTGCTAGATATTGTGAAATCTTATCCTGAAGATGGAGCAAAAACAAAGGCTCAGGAACTTCTAGATGGTTTAGATAAAGCCCAAGGAATTGCCCCAAAAGACACCGCTTCTCCAAAAGCTGAACTCTATAAATACAGACCAGACACCATTCATTACTACGTAGTAGCTTTTGAAGACCTTAAAATGAACCTCAACGACTTTAAAATTGCATTAAGTGATTTCAACACAGAATTCTTTTCCACAAAAAACTTACAGATTTCAAGTAAAATTGCTGGAACTAATTACCAAATAGTTGTTGTTCAGCAATTTGAAAACAAAAAAGCGGCACAAGATTACACTAAAATACTTGATGATGATGATGTAGTATTTGCCAATATGGACCTTGATATAATAGATTCTTTTGTTGTTAGTGTTGATAATTATGGCAATATGCTTCGGGAAGGAAAAGTGGAAGAATATGTTCAATTTTATAAGAAAGTATATCAATAGCTATTTCAGTTCTTTTCAATAACCCGTGTCCAAACATCGGTTCTTCCAAAGAGAGAAATCCCAATATAGCCTCTAATATTTATAGCATTCTTATTGCTCATAGTGTTATTGCAACTATAAGATTTTCCATTATCGGGGTCATAAATTGTTCCTTCTTCCCAAACACCTTTTTCGATAAACTCAAAGTCTTTCAAAATCCTTAAGCCTTTTACAGGATAGTACCTTAGTGATTTTTCAGGATTATTTTTATCCAATTGCATTTTTCCTGTTGTTGAGTCAATAGGCTCTTTTAGCCAAACAATTTTGCCATAATATTTCCCACCTATATTCTCAATCTTAACATGACCATCTTTTTTTCCTGTTAGCCAAACACCAATCAAATCATTCGCTAATTGAGCGTTTAGTTTTTGAAAACTAACAATTAATAAAAAAAGAAAAAGCACTCTAAAGGTTGAAATAGTCATAGTTCTATCATTAATAAAAGTATGCTTTAAGAAAAGCAAAATGAATGCTCAATGATAATTAAATAATGATGAACGAAAAAATTACAAACAAAAGGAAATCAGTCTCATTATTTTTTAACTTTGCGTCCCTAAAATAAAAATTATGTTCGGCGCGAAAGATCAAAAAACTACAACTGGTATGGAAGTTTCTGGTACTAATCAAATATTAACAGGTACAACTATTACAGGGGATATTGTTTGTGATGGAAATATCCGAATTGATGGAACCTTAAAAGGAAATCTTACTGCAAATGGAAAAGTAGTAATTGGTCCAAGCGGCGTGATTGAAGGTGAATTAAATTGTCAAAATGCAGACATTTCAGGTTCTGTTAAAGCTAAAGTTACTGTTGCTGAGCTGCTTACTTTAAAAGCGACTTCGAAATTAACGGGAGATATCAATACAAACAAGCTGGCTATTGAACCAGGAGCTAATTTCACAGGCGCCTGCAGCATGGGCGGAATAGTAAAAGATTTCGCAAAACATGGAGCTCAAACCGAAAAAAGAAACAACCAAGAAAAAATCGCTTAACGATTACGGCCGTTTTGCAGGCATTGGTTTTCAAATGCTTGCCTGCATATTTTTAGGATGTTGGCTAGGTTTTAAAGGAGATAACTACTTTCAAAACATTCAGCCTTGGTTTACTATTGTTGGAGCTTTGCTAGGAATTTCAATTTCTATGTATTGGTTGTTCAACATTTCCTCTAACAAATAAATTATTTAATGAAGTTCTCGATATCTTATCTAATAAAATCCTTGTTATTAGCAGGTATTATAGTAGGTGTTGTAGTTGGACTAACATTTTCTTCCATTTTACACCTTTCTTTTGTTGTTAGCTGCTTGCCTTTGATGTTTTTTCTGTTTTTGAGTAACTCTATTCATGCTTATTTACTTAAAAAAGACGAAGGGAGGCCTCAAGCTTTTGTAAATGGCTTCTTGGCAACATTGTCCTTAAAAATGTTTGTTCATCTAATAATTATCTTTATAGGAGCATTCACAATCAATTCGTTCCCAATAGAATTTGTTATTACCTATTCAATTTATTATCTCCTTTTTACAATTCTTGAAGTAGGTGAAATGATGCGCATCATTCAAAAAAACAAATAATAACAAAACAAGAGCGTTTGTTTTTTACTTTTACCCTTTCAATTCTTTATGGTAAAGAAACAAGTCGCTAAAAAGAAATCACTCTTTACAAATAAATATGTAAAATGGGTTTGGATGGCCATTGCTGGACCTGTAGTACTTTTATTTGTAATAGTTCTCCTTACTTCTATTGGCCTTTTTGGAAGACTTCCAACTATTGAAGATTTAGCAAATCCTAGATCAAATCTCGCTTCTGAGATTATTTCGGCGGACCAGCAGCCTATAGGAAAATTCTATATCGAAAATCGCAGTAATGTTCGTTTCGAGGAATTACCTAAAAGCATCGTTGATGCTCTTATTTCAACTGAAGACTATCGGTTTTATGACCATTCTGGAATAGATTTCCGTGCACTTGGAAGAGTACTTGTGAAAACAATATTTGGTGGAAACTCCAATTCGGGAGGCGGAAGCACTATTACCCAGCAATTGGCTAAAAACATGTTTCCTCGCGAAGACCTGAATAAATTTCAAGTGCTGTTTCGCAAAATAAAAGAATGGATTATCGCATCTAAACTCGAAAGAAATTACACCAAAAATGAAATCATTGCCATGTACCTCAACACGGTAGACTTTGGCAATCAATCTTTCGGAATTAAAAGTGCCGCAAAGGTATTTTATAATACCACACCAGATTCTTTAAAAATAGATGAAGCCGCTCTGTTAGTTGGAGTTTTAAGAGGTCCTAGTTATTACAGTCCTGTTAGAAATTATGAAAGAGCCCTTAAAAGAAGAAATCTTGTATTGAGCAGAATGGTAAAACACAACAAACTTACTGCTGACGAATTCGAGAAACTAAAAGTGTTGCCTATTAATATGTCTAAATTTAAGGCAGAAAGCCATAATTCTGGACAAGCAACTTATTTTAGAGAGTTTCTAAGAGAACAAATGTCTGTTTGGTGCCAAAAAAACAAAAAGCCAGACGGAACAAATTACAACCTTTATAAGGATGGATTAAAAATCTACACAACCATCAATTCTTTAATGCAAAAACATGCGGAAGCAGCAGTAGAAGAGCATATGCGTCAGCTTCAAAAAGAGTTTTTTGCACATTGGAAAGGTTATAAAACCGCCCCCTTTTCGAACATTCCACAAAGTAAAATTAAACTCATCATCAAACAAGCCATGGCTAGAAGCGATAGATACCGAAGAATGAAAGAAGCAGGCGTTGGTGAGGAAGAAATTGAACGTGTTTTTAAAATCCCGGTTAAAATGAAAATCTTTACCTGGAAAGGAGATAGCACAGTAACTATGAGTCCATGGGATTCTATTCGTTATCACAAGTTTTTTCTTCAAACTGGATTAATGTCTGTTGAACCTCAGTCAGGTTATATCAGAGCTTGGGTTGGAGGTATTGATCAAAAATATTTCCAATACGACCATGTTTATTCTGGAAAAAGGCAAGTGGGCTCTACTTTTAAACCTTTTGTTTATGCGGTTGCTATGCAAGAAGGGCTTTCTCCTTGTACACAAGTTCCTAATACACCCATTTGCATTCAAACACCTTCTGGTCCTTGGTGTCCCGATAATTCAAGTAAAGAATTTGAAGGAGCTTTAGTTCCTCTTAAATCAGCACTCGCCTACTCCATTAATCGTGTTTCGGCATACCTAATAAAACAATACGGTGTGCAACCTGTGATTAAAATGGTAAGAAGAATGGGAATTACAAGTCCAATTGACCCTGTGCCTTCTATTTGCTTGGGAACAACTGATTTATCTGTTTATGAAATGGTCGGCGCTATTAGCACTTTTGCCAATAAAGGCGTTTTTATTGAGCCCACTTGGATTACACGTATTGAAGATAAAAATGGAAACATTCTAGAAGAGTTTATTCCTAAACGAGACGAAGCATTGAGTGAACAAACTGCTTATTTAGTAATCGAGTTAATGAAAGGTGTTGTAGAAGGCGGAACAGCCACTCGTCTAAGAGGCCGCTATGGACTCAATAACCCAATTGCTGGTAAAACAGGTACCACACAGAATAATTCGGATGGGTGGTTTATGGGTTTAACTCCAGAATTAGTTACAGGTGTTTGGGTTGGTTGTGAAGACAGGGCTGCACATTTTCGTTCTACTTCTTTGGGCCAAGGAGCAAATACTGCTTTGCCTATATGGGGACTTTATATGAAAAAAGTATATAAAGATAGAAAAATCAGAATCTCCAAAGGCGATTTTGAGAGGCCAGCAAACCTTGGCGTTATAATTAACTGCGAAGAATATAAACAACAATCTATACAAGAAGTACAAGGCGAAAATTTTGATAATTAAACCATATGAATAAAACAGTAACAAATGCAACAGAAGCCATTAAAGGAATTGAAGATAATATGGTTTTTGCTTTTGGGGGATTTGGACTTTGCGGAATACCAGAAAACAGTATTTCAGCTCTTGTAAAATCTGGAGTTAAAGGATTGACCTGTATTTCAAACAATGCTGGAGTTGATGATTTTGGAATAGGCTTAATGCTTCACCAAAAACAAGTAAAAAAAATGATTTCTTCTTATGTGGGAGAAAATGCGGAATTTGAAAGACAATTGTTGAGTGGTGAGTTACTGGTTGATTTGATTCCACAAGGAACTTTAGCAACACGTTTGATGGCGGCTGGTTATGGAATGCCTGCGATTTTCACTCCGGCAGGAGTTGGAACTGAAGTAGCCGAAGGAAAAGAAGTGCGCAATTTCAATGGTAAGGAATACTTAATGGAATATGCTTTTGATGTTGACTTTGCATTCGTAAAAGCTTGGAAAGGAGATACACAAGGAAATTTAATTTTTAGAAAAACCGCCAGAAATTTTAACCCGTTGGTTGCGATGTCGGGAAAGATAACTGTTGCCGAGGTTGAAGAATTAGTTCCAGCAGGAGAACTTGATCCAGACCATATCCATATTCCAGGTATCTATGTCCACCGAATTTTTCAAGGTGTTGATTACGAAAAACGAATTGAACAACGCACACTCACACCTAGGGTTTAATTAAAATAATTTACAAAATAAACACATGCTAGATAAAACAGGCATTGCAAAACGCATAGCACAAGAAGTTAAAGATGGTTCTTATGTAAATTTAGGAATTGGGATTCCAACTTTAGTAGCCAACTATATTCCAAAAGGAATGAATGTGGTGTTACAATCTGAAAACGGTTTATTAGGAATTGGGCCCTTCCCTTTTGAAGGGGAAGAAGATCCTGATTTAATTAATGCTGGAAAACAAACCATAACCACCATTGCAGGTTCAGCATTTTTTGATTCCGCCCTTAGCTTTGGAATGATTCGCGCCGGAAAGGTAGATTTAACAATACTTGGCGCCATGGAAGTTTCCGAAAACGGAGACATCGCTAATTGGAAAATACCCGGTAAAATGGTAAAAGGAATGGGTGGCGCAATGGATTTAGTTGCTTCTGCAAAACACATCATTGTAGCCATGCAACATGTAAACAAAGCGGGAGAATCTAAATTATTACCTAAATGCGATTTACCTATAACAGGTCTGCGTTGTGTAAAGAAGATTGTTACTGAACTTGCCGTATTAGATGTTTTGCCTGAAGGTGGTTTTAAATTGATAGAGCGGGCACCGGGAGTTTCTATAGAACAAATAAAGAATGCAACTGCAGGAAAATTGATAATTGAAGGAGATATTCCTGAAATGGTTCTTTAATCGGCAATGGCTAAAGCAAGTAAGGAAGTTAATACCGTTACTGAAGCAATAGCTAAAATGCAAAAATTTTGTGCCTACCAAGAGCGTTGCATGCTAGACGTGAGAAGTAAATTATTCGAATTGGGAATAAGAAATAATGATGCAGAGTTTGTTATTGCAGAACTTATTTCTGAAAAATACATCAATGAAGAACGATTTGCAAAAAGTTTTGCTCGGGGAAAATTTCGAATTAACAAATGGGGAAGGATAAAGATTGAAATGGCTTTAAAGCAAAAAAATATTTCTTCCATCTGCATTAAGAAAGGACTACAGGAGATTTCGTCTAGTGATTATAGAAAAACCATTCAGCAACTCATAAAAAAACTAACTGGCAATAAGCCCGATTTAACAAAAACCGAAAAAGCAAAAATCATTCGTTCCTTATTGAGCAAAGGTTTCGAAATGAGCGAAGTGCAGAAGGTTTTTCAAATAGAAGATTTCGATTAAAGTAAAATTTTATCTCTCTTTTTTCAATTTACAGAAGATTTTGTTTTTAAATCAAAGATGACATTGAAACATTTTACTTATCTTTGGCGTTAGTAAAACGTTTTAAATGATAATATCATTTGGCAATAAAGAAACTTTCAAGATTTGGTCTGGAGAAAGGGTTAGAAGTTTGCCGATTGAAATTCAAGAAATTGGACGAAGAAAACTGAGGATGATAAATAATTCACAAGATTTAAATGACCTTAAAATTCCACCATCAAATAGATTAGAAAAATTAAAAGGAAACCTAAAAGATTTCTATTCAATTAGAGTGAATGACCAATATCGAATCACCTTCAAATGGAATAATTCAAATGCTGAAGATGTACAAATTGTTGACTATCACTAATACGATATTAAAATGGAAAATTTAAAAAACATACATCCAGGAGAAATACTAATAGAAGAGTTTCTTAAGCCATTAGAAATAAGTGCGTACAGACTTTCGAAGGAAATATCAATTCCGCAAACTAGAATATCGCAAATCATAAAAGGAAATAGAAGAATAACTGCTGATACAGCATTAAGGCTCTCAAAATTTTTTGGAACAAGCGCAAAATTTTGGTTAGGGCTTCAAGATGATTATGATATCGAACAAGAATCTATTCAAAGAAAGCTTGAATTAGAATCTATCAAACAACACCAGACAGCAGCATAAATTGGCTTTACACCTTCTCCAACGCTTGCTTCAAATCGGCCAATAACAAATGAGCATGCTCTAATCCAATGTAGACCCTTACTAAGTTCCAAGGTAAATGCGGATTGTTGTAACTGGGTGTAGTTGCCAATCCACAAACAGGAAAAACTAAAGACTCGTAACTTCCCCAAGAACAAGCAATAAGAAAATGCTTTAGTGCATCACAAAAACGTTCTACTCCTTTAATATCCTCTGTTTTTATGGCAATGCTAAACATACCTGCACATTTTTGCATCTGGCTTTTTGCCAAGTCTAACTGCAGATTCGTTTTGGAAAATGGCCAGTACATTTTCTCAATTTTGGGATGATTTTCCAGCGCCGATACAATCATCTCAGCGCTATTTGCTGATTGATTTGCTCTTAGTTCAAGCGTTCGTAAACCTCGTATTAATAACCATGCGTCATGTGGAGAAATTGATGGGCCTAAAGTCATCCAATCGTTTGCAAACAACTGTTGAATATGATTTTTGCTTCCACAGATAACGCCTGCAACTACATCAGAATGACCATTCAAATATTTCGTAGCCGAATGCACAATTAAGTCGATTCCCATTGTTGCTGGCTGCTGAAACAAGGGCGAAGAATAACTATTGTCAATAACAGAAATTAAGTTGTTTCGCTTTGCAAATGCTGCAACTGCACGAATATCCTGCACTTCAAATGTCATAGAATTTGGACTTTCTATGAAAACCATTTTGGTGTTAGGTAGCAATGCATTTTCGAAGTTTGAAATGTTTGTGCCATCAATAAAAGTTGAAGTTACATTAAATCTTGCCAGCAAATTGTTGAGCAATTTAGTCGTCCAACTATACGGTTTCTGCACACAAATAATATGGTCTCCAGCCTTTACATTTCCAATTACTGCAATTGCCACAGCAGCGCTCCCCGAACTACAAACTAAAGCATCTTCTGTACACTCCAATGCAGCAATTTTCTCTCTCAAAATTCCAACAGTAGGATTGTAGCCCCGGGTGTAAAATGGTTGTTCGAATTCAGTTTGCAAGGATTGTCGCATTTCTGCAACCGTCGCAAAAGAAAAATTGGTAGTTTGTGCAATTACGGGTGATACCGAATTATAGTATTGTTCCCTGTTTTCTCCAAGGCTATTGAGTATTTCAGATAGATGCTCCATTGCTGCGAAGATAAAATTAATTGCTTTGATTATTAATTTACCAAAAGAAGGTGCCGTATAAATATTTGGCTAGCAGCTTTACAACAATTTGTACAGATGTGTAATTAATGTGCGCCCAATTGTATACACGTTGCAAATGAGATTTGCAGCATGGTTCATCGGGGAGAAATATTGTTAAAAGCAATCAGGCAGAGTGGCATTCCCATTACACGTATTGTAAAGATTATGAACAAAAGTAGACGATGGTTGTACAACATGTTCGAAAAATCTGATGTTCCGTTGGATACTCTTTTTGAAGTTGAAAAAATTATCTCCTACGACTTCTCATCAGAAATTCCTGAAATAAGAAATAGAATAAAGGAAAAGAGGATGACATTAAGAGAGGATGAAGAAGATGTTTTTGGAGGCGGTTCTGCAGAATACTGGAAAAATAAATACCTCAAATTATTAGAAGAATATTCTGAGTTATTAAAAAATCAGAAATAAGCTATTCTCGAAAAACATCAACTAATCTCTGTACAACTTATTACACAATAAAAAATCAATATTAGATTTTAGTAATTATTATTCAGCAACTTACATAATTTTGTCTAGACTAAATTGTGTTAAAATTGCACAAATTTCTAAACGTTTATGCACAGAACTTCGGGAAATGCAAAACGACCAGGGAATTATCTTACAAAAGGCAGTTTTAAAAAGTGGAATTAGTATTTCTGAAATAGGGCGTCGATTAGGAAAAGGAAGAAGTTGGTTGTATTTTCAATTCTCAAGAAATAAAATTCCTGTTGAAGTCTTCTTTCAGATTGGAAATATCATTAACCACGATTTTACAGAAGATGTTGCAGAATTAAGGAAGTTTGCACCCGTTTCTGCACGAAAAAACGAAGAAGAATCCATTGAATACTGGAAAATGCGGTATTATTCGTTATTAGAAGAACATGTTGAACTATTAAAACGACAACGGTAAAACAACGTTTTCATATTGAAGCTATGTTGCTATCTTTGCCCGAAATGGCAATGGATCAAATGGAAGAGGAAAAAACAGGAGGCGAAATGTCCTTCCTGGATCACCTCGAAGCTTTACGGTGGCACTTAATAAGAGGCGTTTTGGCCATTTGTGTAGGAGCTTTTGTAGCTTTTATTTATAGTGACATTATTTTTGATGGGATTCTGCTTGCACCTAAAAACGCTAGTTTTCCTACTTATAGATTCTTTTGTTGGCTATCCCAAGTTCTATTACATGATGATAGTTTATGCATGAAAGATTTGGTGTTCTCTCTCATCAATACCAACATGTCCGGGCAGTTTACAACCCATATAATGGTTGCATTTTTCACAGGACTAGTTATCGCTTTTCCTTATTTGCTTTGGGAAATTTGGAGGTTTATAAAACCAGCACTTTACGATAAAGAAAAAAAATACGCCAATGGATTGGTTTTTTGGGGCTCATTTCTTTTTGGTTTGGGTATTTTATTTGGCTATTACGTAATTACGCCTATGAGCGTGTACTTTTTTGGAAATTACCAAGTGAGTTCAGCTGTTAACAACCAAATTAATCTTAGCAGTTTTATTGACACAGTAGTTTCTACCACTTTTTGGACGGGCATTGTTTTCGAGCTGCCTATAATTGTATACTTTCTTGCAAAAATTGGAATTGTAGGACCTGCCACACTTAGAAGCGCAAGAAAAGTCTCGTATGTAGTAATTCTTATAGTTGCAGCTATTATTACTCCACCTGATGTAACAAGCCAGATAATAGTTTCTATTCCGCTTTTTATTTTATACGAAATAAGCATTATGATTGCTGCGAGAATTGAAAAAAACAAATTAAAGGAAGCTTAATAAAATAACCTTTGGTAAAGTATAAAAGCGTACTTTTGCACCTTAAGTTTTAAATATAATTGCCATGGGCAAATTTGGTGTTACAGAAATTTTACTCATTCTTGGAGGAATCGTTTTGTTATTTGGAGGAAAAAAAATTCCTGAATTAATGAAAGGTTTAGGAAAAGGAATGCGTGAATTCAAAGAAGCGAAAGACGGAAAAAACGAAGAACTTCCTGAAAACAAAGGTTAATCAGTTTAAAGGAGTTTCCCCGTTATGTTTCATTCTCTTAAAGAAACTCGAAATGCAATTTTTTCGGGAAGTATTAGTATTGAATCATTAGTAAAACATTACTTAAAATCAATCAACGATAAAAAATCGCTGAATGCTTTTGTAGAGGTTTTTGAGCAAGAAGCAATAGCGTTGGCTCAAGAAGCTGATGTTAAAATTAAAAATGGAACAGCAGGAATATTAGCTGGTTTAGTTATCGGTATAAAAGATAATATCTGTTACAAAGGGCATAAAGTATCTGCCGCAAGCAACATTTTAAATAATTATACTTCCATTTATTCTGCAACCTGCGTTGAAAGACTTATTTCAGAAGATGCCATTATTATCGGCAGGCTAAACTGCGACGAGTTTGGAATGGGCAGCTCAAATGAAAATTCTGCTTTCGGCCCTGTAAGAAATCCATTTAATGAAAACCTTGTGGCCGGCGGCTCATCTGGAGGTTCTGCAGCAGCCGTTGCAGCTGGATTATGCATGGCTGCTTTAGGAAGCGACACCGGAGGTTCTATTCGTCAGCCAGCATCATTTTGCGGAGTTATTGGTTTAAAGCCAACTTACGGAAGGGTTTCAAGACATGGACTTTTGGCTTATGCTTCTTCTTTTGATCAAATTGGTGTTTTTTCAAATTCAATTGAAGATTGTGCTGAAATTTTATCTATAATTTCTGGTGAAGATACTTTCGATAGCACTGTTTCTTCTTTGCCTGTTCCTGATTATTCCTCTCAAATTGTAAATACAGGCAAAAAAAGAATTGCATATTTCAAGGAATACATTGAAAATGAGGGATTGGATGTTGAAATTAAATTTCATTTTTATCAAAAAATTAAAGCCCTTAAAGAAGAAGGGCATTCTGTTGAAGCAATTGATTTCCCCTTTGTAAAATATTTAATTCCTTGCTATTATTTGCTTACCACTGCAGAAGCATCATCTAATCTTTCCCGCTATGATGGTGTTCATTATGGACACAGAAGTAAAAATGCTACAGACCTAGAAAGTACTTATATTTTATCTCGAAATGAAGGTTTTGGAGCAGAGGTAAAGCGTAGAATTCTATTGGGCACGTTTGTATTAAGTGCCGGTTATTATGATGCATATTATTCAAAAGCACAAAAAGTTCGGGGGTTGATAAGGGATTTTACCCTTTCAATTTTTGAAAAATTCGACTTCATTTTACTTCCTACCACACCCGGAACAGCATTCCCAATTGGAGAAAAATCAAATGATCCTTTAGTAATGTACTTAGAAGATATTTTTACTGTACAAGCTAATTTATGTGGTATTCCAGCAATTTCTTTACCCTTGGGCAAACATAGCAACGGATTGCCTTTTGGCATGCAATTGATGGCAAGTTTGATGAAAGAATCTGATTTGCTAGCGTTTTCAGAAGAACTCCTAAAAAGAGAAGAAATTTTGAACATATAGGTTGTCAACAATTTTGTGTTGATTTTCCTTGCAAACACTCATTTTTATATTAAAAAAACAAGTAGGTTTGAACAATTGTTGATTTTACTCGTAGAGTAAACTCCAGCAATATTGGCAATTTATTTTCGTTTTTTTGATTTCAATGACACTTCGGACACCGCTCCTCCTTATACTACTTTCTTTTTTCAGCACGCTTTATGCGCAAAAGAAAACCTATGTGCCATCTGCACGTGACACTTCTGTTAAGCTTTTGGTTGATGACCCTATTGCTGCTGCTTTAGACAGCTTAGCTTACCTCAAATTGTTTGAAACAGCTCGTTTCGGTTCAGAACTGGGCAGAAATGGGTCTCTGGGATTTTCTCAAGATTCTGTGCCAATTTGGGACCCAGCAATTTTAGCTGAAAGAATAGCAAAACTAGATGCTCAATCGCCATTTAAACTGGTTTACAATGATGAAGTAAAAGCCTACATCAATATGTATGCGATTAGAAAAAGAAATCTAGTTTCAAGAATGATCGGTCTTTCTGAACTTTATTTCCCCTTATTTGAAGAATCGCTGGCAAAATATAAAATGCCTTTAGAGTTAAAATACTTAGCCATAGTTGAATCAGCGCTAAATCCTGCAGCTCGCTCACGCGCAGGTGCACAAGGATTGTGGCAGTTTATGTATGGTACTGGTAAATTATTCAAATTGGAAATAAACAGTTACATTGATGAACGTTGCGACCCAATAAAATCAACTGAAGCGGCTTGTTTATACATGAAATATTTGTATTCCATTTACAAAGACTGGTCGTTGGTGCTGGCTGCCTATAACAGCGGCCCAGGTAATGTGAATAAGGCAATTAGGCGCTCAGGAGGGAAAATGAATTATTGGGAATTACGCCCTTTTTTACCAAAGGAAACGGGAGGTTACGTGCCTGCATTTATCGCAGCCGTTTACGTAATGACATATGCCAAAGAGCACAACTTATACCCTATAATGCCCAGGGCAATATTCAATGAAATTGACACTTTACATGTTCGTAAAAGAGTAACATTCAATCAACTGGCTGGAGTTTTAGATATGCCGGTGGAGGATATTTCCTTTTTAAATCCAACTTACTTGTTAGGAGTGATTCCTGAAACAGATAAATATCATGTTTTAACTTTGCCTAAATCTAAGATTGCAACATTCATAAATAACGAAAATACAATATTCAGTTACCGACCTGCCAACGAAACCCGCACCGAATCAGTAAGAGACATGATGACTAAATTGCCTGTTGCAAAAACGCATGTGGTAAGGTCTGGAGAAAGCGTAAGTATGGTGGCTCGTAAATACGGAATTTCTGTAAACGAACTCAAAAAGTGGAATAATTTACGCAGCAGTAAGTTAAAAAGAGGACAAAGACTAAAAGTAAGTTCGCCTTACAAAGAACAAGTAAAAGACGTGATAACAGCTTCTGGAGGAACTACAAGCACTGAGGTTAAAACAGATGCTGTACCAGCCGAAAATGCTAATAAAGAAACCACTTCAGAAACACCAAAAGAAGAAACTAAAGTTGTAAAAGAAGTTCCTAAAAAGAATAGTTCCAAAGAAACAGGCGTAAAGTATTACAAGGTTCGTTCAGGAGATACTCTTTGGAAAATTGCAACCAGCCATGGAATGACACTTGCGGAAATCCGTAAATTGAATGGATTTAGCACCAAATCAAAGATTACACCTGGACAAAAGGTGAAAGTAAAATAATATTAAACTTATAGACAGTATGTTAAACATCGATACCGCCGATTTCACAGGTAAAAAAGTATTGATAAGGGTAGATTTTAATGTACCCTTAAACGAACAATTTGAAGTAACAGACGATACACGCATCCGCGCAGCCATTCCAACTATTAAAAAAGTAATTGAAGGCGGAGGAATAGCAATTTTAATGTCGCACTTGGGAAGACCTAAAGGTGGACCTGAAGATAAATTTTCCTTGAAACACATTGTTCCAACCATAGCAGATTTGTTGGGCAAACCAGTTTTATTTGCAGCAGATTGTATGGGCGATGTGGCCCAAAAAGCTGTAAACACTTTACAAAATGGGCAGGTTCTTTTATTAGAAAACCTGCGTTTCTATAAAGAAGAAGAAGCCGGAGATGCCGATTTCGCTAAAAAATTAGCCACCTTAGGCGATATTTATATGAACGATGCGTTTGGAACAGCGCACCGCGCACATGCTTCTACGGCTGTAATTGCCGATTACTTTCCAGTAAATAAAATGTTTGGGTATGTAATGGGTGGAGAAATTGAAGCGATAGACAAGGTGTTGCATAAAGCCGAAAGACCCTTTACAGCTATAATGGGCGGAGCAAAGGTAAGCAGCAAGATTTCTATCATTGACAATGTTTTAAACAAGGTAGATAACTTGATTATTGGTGGAGGAATGACATTTACCTTCATCAAAGCCATGGGCGGTAAAATAGGTTCCAGCTTGGTAGAAGAAGATAAACTCGAAATGGCAAAAGCATTATTAGCATCTGCCAAAACCAAAGGAGTAACAGTACATTTACCAATAGATGCCATCATAGCCGACAAATTTGCCAACGACGCCACTACACGTATAGCCCCAGTGGGCGAAATTCCCGATGGATGGATGGGTTTAGACGTCGGTCCCGAAACAGAAGCCTTGTTCGATAAAGTAATTCAGGCATCAAAAACCATTCTTTGGAACGGACCGGTTGGTGTTTTTGAAATGCCTAGTTTCGAAAAAGGTACACGCGCTTTGGGCGATTCTATTGTAAAAGCTACAGCCAATGGTGCTTTTTCTTTAGTGGGCGGTGGAGATTCTGTTGCGGCGGTAAACCAATTTCACATTGCAGATAAAGTATCTTATGTAAGCACCGGTGGTGGCGCCTTGCTCGAATACATGGAAGGAATTGAATTGCCTGGGGTGAAGGCAATTAGGTCGTAAAAGAACTTTTAAATTAGTCCTGAATTAATTGAGATAAAAGTAGCGTCATTTCATGTTTTCCAAATTGTTGGGCAATAGGCTGAATTTAATATTGAGTTAAGCTGCCCTTACAAATTCGGGCTTGAAAAATGCCATCCTCAGAACAAATAATAGACTAAACCTTTTGCATTTTTCAATTTGGGTCAAACTAAAAAAGTAAACTAAACTTGATTTTGTTTTATATCATCGTAGAATTTTGCCATTGTTACATTTGCGAACGGAATAAACCAAAGAAAACCAATACCTAATGTTAGAATGCATAACAAAGCCAACAGAAAAAACCATAGTATGAGATAAAACAATTTCAATTTGTAGC
>Ga0247831_1002621_pt1 | contig 28592 bp, 28 predicted proteins | sample LaCruzMarch2015__9_FD_192406 | JGI IMG/M metagenome (GOLD analysis project Ga0247831, IMG submission 192406) | Freshwater microbial communities from meromictic Lake La Cruz, Castile-La Mancha, Spain - LaCruzMarch2015_1m | ecosystem: Environmental > Aquatic > Freshwater > Lake | place: Spain...
TCCAGGACCGATATCATTGGAATGAATAACTGAATTTTCATAATAACTTCCATTTGCAATCCCTCCGATATTAATAATAACTCCGTTGTTTATTAAATTTAAATTTTTTAAAATTTGTCCGTGATAAAGTGTTACTAAGGGCGCTCCTTGTCCCTTATTTTTAATATCGTTGTCTCTAAAATTAAAGACAACTTTAGTTTTTAATAACTGCGCCATCAATTCAGGATTTCCTAGTTGAAACGTAAAACTCTGCTCAGGTTTATGAATTAATGTGTGACCATGATAACCAATTAAATCTAATTTGATTGAAGAGTTTTTCTTTAAAAATTCATGAATGGCTTCTACATGTAGCAATGTAATCTTCCTTGATAGATCTTTAATAAGTGCTTTTTTTGATGATAAATCATCTTTTTTTAAAACCTCTTTTCTAATATTTATTAATTCTTTTTTAAAATCAGAACTGTATTCGAAAAAAAAATTATCAATAATAGAGGTATAACTTTCACCATCGGAATTTATAATGGAAAGATCAATTCCATCCATGGAGGTGCCGCTCATGGTTCCTAAAGAAATGTATTTACTCATTTTATATAGATTTAATATTATTTAATTTTGTATAATACTATCTTATTGAATGAATCAGAATCTTATCAAAACCTTTCAACAACGAGGATATTTTAATCAATGTACTGATTTAGATAATCTAAACAAACTCTTAGATAATAAAAAAATTAAATTATATATCGGTTTTGATTGTACCGCACCAAGTCTACATGTTGGCAGCTTAGTACAAATCATGTGTCTTAGACTGTTTCAACAATTTGGTCATACTCCAATCGTTTTATTAGGAGGTGGCACTACTATGGTAGGTGATCCTTCTGGAAAAGAAGAGAGTAGAAAAATTCTAACAAGTGCAGAAATTAAAAAAAATACGTCAGGTATTAAAAAAGTTTTTAATAAATTTTTAAGTGGTAAAGGTAGTAATAAATTTGTTTTTTTAAATAATGAAAAATGGCTAACTAAAATTAATTATATAAAGTTTTTAAGGGATTACGGAAAACATTTTACTATTAATAAGATGTTAACTTTTGATAGCGTTAAACTCAGACTGGATAGAGAACAATCTTTAAGTTTTTTAGAGTTTAATTACATGATCTTGCAAGCTTATGACTTTCTTGAACTTAATAATAAAAATGATTGCATTCTTCAGATTGGTGGATCTGATCAATGGGGAAATATTATTAACGGAATTGAATTAATAAGAAGAGTGAATAGTAAAGAATCTTATGGTTTAACTACTCCGCTTATTACAACAAGCTCTGGTGCTAAAATGGGGAAAACTGAAAAAGGAGCTGTATGGTTAGATGAAAAACAAACTTCTCCTTATGAATACTGGCAGTTTTGGAGAAATGTGAATGATGCTGATGTATTTAAATATTTAAGATTATTCACTGAGCTTCCCTTAGATGAAATTTCTAATTTTGAAAATAATAAGTCCAGAAATATTAATGATTTTAAAGTTATCCTTGCAAATGAAGCAACGAAAATTCTTCATGGTGAGAAAGCATCATCCAATGCTGAGGCTACTTCTAAAAAGACTTTTGAAGACAAATCCTTTGGCGATGATCTTCCTAAAATTGAAATTAAGAAATCCGATTTAAATAATGGAATAACGTTTAATGATTTAATTATTAAAATTAACTTTGCAAAATCTAATAGTGAATACAGAAGAAATATTGCAAATAAGGGGTATCGAATTAATAATGAAATTGTAATGGATGAAAAAAAAATAGTTACTAAAGAAGACTTTAATGGTGAAAAAGTTATTAAAATTTCATTTGGAAAGAAACAGCACGTCTTAATTGAGGCTATTTAGCAGATCTAAATATATCTACAAATCTTTGAACAAATCTTGGTGTTATTGTTCGAACTGGATTTATTGTTGTTTCAAAGTTGTTATCTTTGCCTTTAATTTTAAAACTCACACCAAATACTCCATCACCGCTCTTTCCAGTTAAAATCTGCCCCAGTATTGGTATATTTGATAGAAGACGATTAACTTCATATGCTGGTATTACATTTCCATCCAAACTTACAAAGTCATCTGCGTTATTGATTCTGCCCTCAACAATGAAACCAAGGGACGGTCCTGTTCCATAAAAATCTTTAAAGGTGAAAAACTTTTCATCATTTTCATAAACAATAACTGTATTGTCAAAACGAATTCCCTCTCCTTTTAAGGTGTCTAAAATTCCTGTAACTGAGGCAAGGGATAATATTTGTGCAAGCACTGGTATTTCTTTAATTTTAAAATCAGTAATAATGATTTTTCCCTTAGATGAAGTTGCACTTAAATCTTCAGAGTTAAATTCTAATTTTCCTTTTTCAAATTCTTTTATAAAACTAAATCCTGCAATAAATGGCCTTGCCCTATCTGAGAGCATATAAGTTGCGATGTTACCGTTTTTATTTTTGCTAATTTTAATGGTAATTTTTTCCTTATTAGAAAAGACACCATTTGCATCTAATTTTGAAAATTGTCCTTTTAAGATAATACCAGTTAAGTTGAAATCTCGAATATCATCATTAGTTCCGGTATCAACAGTATCTAAATTAGCACTAATAGTTCCGTTAAATTTTTTTGAAACTACTGTTGATGGCTTTGAGCTTGTTAAGCTATCAATGATATATTTAGCGTCTAATCTTTTTCCTATAATTTCAATATGACTAATATTGCCTTTTTTTGATGAGATAATTTTAAAATTACTTTTATCGGTATTAACTGTAATGCTATTAAGAGAAGTTATAGAGAAATTCTCATCAAAATTTATATCAAATAATTCAATATTATTTTTACCAGCATTAATTGTAACTTTTTCTAATATAGAAGTATTTTTCTTCACTTCACCTTTTAAAAGAATCTGACCATCATCATTTAATAATTTATTAAAATTAATTGGGGTAAAATTAATTAAGCTTTTTTTAATATCTATTCGTGTATCGAAATAATATTGATCTTTGTTAGTATTTAGCTGGATATATAATTTTGAAGATCCCTTAATATATTCTGGTTTAAATACTTTTTGCCAGTTCGCGAAATTAATATCTGAAATAATATTAATCTTTGATGTTTTTTTATTTAGATCGGAGTTTATTTTAAAATCTAATGTATCGTTTTGATTAAAAATTATTCCATTTGTAGAAATATTAGTTTTATCAAATTCAACTTTAAATTTCCCATTTTTGAACTTTCTATTTTTGTCATCTAAAACATTAGGATAGGCGCTCTGAAGTAAATCTAATTCCAAATTTGAAATGTCAGCTTTGCCTTTGACTGAAGTGTTAAGAAGATTTCCTTTTTTATCAAACTCAACATCAATTTTATTGTTAACCGTTGTTGAGAAAGATAATTTTTCTATATTTTTAGTAATATCTTCTAAGGCCTCTATCTTTAAATTTTTAAATTCTTTTAATGAATTAAATTTTCCTGCTACATTCAAATCAAGTGATGCCTTATAAGAATCTGATGATTCATTTATGGAAATTTTAGATTTATCAAAATTTAAACCTGCTGCGGATCCTGATGAAATGCTAATATTTAATTCTTTATTTTTATATTCAATATCCGCATTAATATTTTGAAACTCAGGTAGTTCATTTGAGATAATAAAAGAGGTGTCTTTAATACTGCCTAGAAATTCAATTTTTACAGTATCTTCGTTATATATTTTTAAATCGCCTTTAATAAAACCCTTCTTAACTTTGTTATCAAAGTAACTTTTCTGGTTATCTTCTAAAAAAACATCACGAATTAAATTAATACTTTTTTCAAATGAATTTTCTGAAAATTTTATTTCTATAAATTTAGGATTGTAATTGCCTTTTATTGCAGAAAAAATACCAACGCCAAAATTAGTTTGATAAATATTAGTAAGATCGCCTTTATGATAAAGCTTTGGCTGATTAAGACTAAATTTAACAGCAAAATCTTTAATATCTAAACTTACTCTTATATCTTTAAATTCTAATTTAACTTTCTTGTATTGATCATTAAATCTTTTTTGAATTAAATCGTTAAAATTAGAGGTTTGAAATCCAAATGATAAAAAAGCTATAAGCGATATTAAAATTGCTAATACAATTAGTAAAATTTTATTTCTTTTTAACATTAATGAATTCCTTGGTAAACGGAGGCTTCTAAAAATACCGCAATATCTCCATCTAATACTTTTTCTGGATTTGTCACTTCGATATTAGTTCTATTATCTTTGACAAGCTGATAAGGTTGTAAAACATAATTTCTAATTTGACTTCCCCATCCTATTTCTTTTTTAGAACTTTCTAAATTGTCTGAGTCCTTTTGTTTTTTTTGCATCTCAAGTTCATAAAGTCTAGCCTTTAACATATTCATGGCTGTTTCTTTATTTTTGTGCTGCGATCTTTCATTTTGACACTGAGCGACTATCCCTGTTGCAATATGGGTTATTCTAATGGCGCTATCAGTTGTGTTAACATGCTGTCCACCTGCGCCACTGGATCTAAAAGTATCTATTCGAATATCTTTTTCTAAAATTTCAATATTTACATCTTCATTCACAACCGGGTAAATCCATGCGCTTGCAAAACTAGTGTGTCTTCTCGCGCCTGAATCAAATGGAGAAATTCTAACTAAACGATGCACACCAGATTCCCTTTTTAACCAACCATAAATAAATTGTCCTGAAATTTTAATAGTTGATGATTTTATTCCAGCTTCTTCACCTCTGCTCTCGTGAATTAACTCAACTTTAAAATTATTTTTCTCAGCCCATCTTGAATACATTCTTCTTAACATCTCTGCCCAATCTTGACTTTCTGTACCTCCGGCTCCTGCGTGAATTTCAACATAAGCATCGAGAGTATCATTTTCATTAGATAGAAAACAAAGAAGTTCAATTTTTTTTAATTTTTCTAAATTACTTTCAAATGATTTATTTAAATCTTTAGCTAAAACCTCATCATTTTCTTTGACGGCAATATCTAAAAGATCTTTATTATCTACGTGCTCTTTAAAAATAAAATCGTAGTTATTTTTAATATCTAATAAAAAATTTCTATCTTTAATTACCTTTTCTGCAATCTTTTGATTGTTCCAGAAATCTTGAAGTTCTGTTTGCGCTGTTAGTTCTGAGATTTTTTTATCAACCTGGTTTTTATCAAAGATACCCCCTTATGTTATCTAAGGATTTTCCTATTTTTTCTGCAATATTTCTAATTTCAATCATTTAAAAAAATTAATTTAACGGTTTATTTATTAAATAACTAAACAACTTCTACATCGATTTGCTTAAATTATTAAGATTTAAATAGATATTTTAACAAAGATGTTTATATAATAGTTAAGAAAACAAATGAATTTTATGTCATTAAAAATCAATCAAAAATTTAGGAATTTATTATTATGCCCAAGGAATTACTTATCGATGCTTCGCATCCAGAAGAAACTAGAATTGCTATCAAGTCCAATAATGGAATTGAAGAATATGAATATGAAAATATTCATCGCAAAAATCTAAAAGGAAACATCTACTTAGGCAAAGTAAGTAGAATAGAACCTTCTTTACAAGCTGCGTTTGTAGATTTCGGAAACGAAAGACATGGATTTTTAGCATTTAACGATATTCAATCAGATTATTACCAAATCCCTCAAGCTGACAAAGATCGTATTAAAAGAGAAGAGGAAGAAGCTAGAGCAAAACTTTTAGAAGAAAACGATAAAGAAATTATCGAGAACGCTGAACAAAGCGAAGATATTAATTTACAAGACAAAAATTCATCTAATGGAGACCAAGATGTGGAAAGCATTGGAAATAAAGCATCTAATGAAGACACTGATTCAAATGAAGAAAATCATTTTGAAGATAAACCTAAAAACAACAAAAGTTTTTACAGATTCAAAAGATATCGTATTCAAGAAGTAATCAAGCCAGGACAAATAGTTTTAATTCAAATTGTAAAAGAAGAGCGTGGAAAAAAAGGGGCGGCTCTAACAACTTTTATATCATTAGCGGGGAAATACATTGTATTGATGCCTAATACAGCAAAAGGCGGCGGTATCTCTAGAAAAATTTACAGTTCTAATGATAGAAAAAAAATGAAGGAAATTATTAATGATTTAGAACTTCCAAAAACAATGGGGTTAATCGTTAGAACTGCTGGTGCAAATAAAACTAAAAATGAAATTAAAGACGATTTAACAAACTTATTAGGCACCTGGGAAGAAATAAGAATGAACACTTTAAAGTCTATTGCTCCAAGTGCAATTTATGAAGAGGAAGATTTAATTGCCAGAGCAATTAGAGATTTTTATAGCAAAGACATTGATAGTATTATTGTTGATGGTGATAAAGCTTTCGAGGCTGCAAAAAAATATGCAAAGAAAATCTCAAGTACACACGCAAAAAACGTTATAAAATATAAAGGAAAGATTCCTATATTCCATCATTATAATATTGAAAAATATTTAAACTCAATTTTTGAACCAAGAATAGAATTAAAATCTGGTGGTTATATAATTTTAAGTCCAACAGAAGCTTTAGTTTCAATTGATATTAACTCTGGCAGATCAACTAGAGAAAGAAATGTTGAAAAAACAGCTTTAACAAACAATCTAGAAGCGGCAGAAGAGATCGCTAGACAAGTTAAATTAAGAGATTTAGCTGGTCTTATAGTTATCGATTTTATCGATATGGAAAACTATTCAAATAAAAGATTAGTTGAGAGAAAATTAAGAGAGTCATTAAAAAATGATAAAGCAAGAATTCAATTTGGAAGAATAAGTAACTTTGGTCTTCTTGAAATGACAAGACAAAGACTAAGAGAAAGCTCAATTAAATGGGAAATTCAGCTATCCGTTGATTCATTCGCACTTAAAATTCTTAAATTATTAGAAGAACGAGCATTCAGTGATGAAAAAATTAAAATTATAGATGTGAGTTTATCTAAAAAAATAATTGATATTTTAAATAATACTTATTCAACTGAACTTAAATTTTTTAAAGATAAGTATAAATTTAAAATTAATTTAGTTCAAAATGCTGAATTTTTAAGCCAAGAATTTTTATTTAGTTTTTATGACGTTAAGAAGAAACTAATTAGTGAATTTAATGGCACTGAAGTTAAGGAAGACACTTCAGTAATAGAAAAACCTGAATTAAAAGAAAAAGCTAAAAACTTTACTAAAGAGGATGTTAAGGAGAATTCAGAAAAAAAAGAAGAAAGTATTGATCCAAAAAAACTTGAGAGTTATAAAACTAAAAGAAAAAAATTCTTTAATAAAAATAGATTTAAAGACAATAAAAAACCTAAAAAGAAGGAAGCTTCACCTAGTAAAGAAATAAGTTAATTACTCAATAAGTCCTTCAAATGGACTTGATGGATTTGCAGTTACTTTCTTTTTAATCCTTCCTGCAATAAAGGATTTTCTTCCTGCGATCACCGCATCTTTCATGGCCTCAGCCATTAATATTGGATTTTTTGCCTCGGCTACTGCGGTATTAACTAAAACTGCATCGCAGCCCAATTCCATTGCTATAGCCGCATCTGATGCGCACCCAATTCCCGCATCAACAATAACTGGTACTTTGGATTGGGTCTTAATAATTGAGATATTAAATCTGTTTTGAATACCTCTTCCTGATCCTATGAGTGATCCTAATGGCATAATAGCTGCTGCGCCCATATCTTCTAATTGTTTGCAAAGTATAGGGTCATCTGATGTGTAAACCATTACTTCAAAATTTTCTTTTTTTAAAACTTTTAAAGCCTCTAGAGTTTCAATCATATTTGGATATAAAGTTTCTTTATCTCCAAGCACTTCTAATTTTACAAGATTCCAACCTCCTGCATCTCTTGCTAATCTTAAAGTTCTTAATGCTTCTTCCGCTGTATAACAGCCAGCTGTATTTGGAAGGTAAACAATTTTTTTAGGATCTAAAAAATCAACCAACATTGGTTCTTTTGGATTTGTAACGTTCACTCTTCTTACTGCAACAGTTACAATTTCGACTTCTGCAGCTTGAATAGCTTGTGCAGTTTCTTCAAAACTTTTATATTTTCCAGTACCAAGAATAAGACGAGACTTATATTTTTTTCCAGAAATAATTAAATCTTCCAATTAACCCCCTCCGATAAAGTGAACAATTTCAACTCGATCTTTAGCTGATAAAATTTTTTTAACATAATTATCTCTTGGCACTACTTCTTCATTAATTTCTATAGCTACTTTTTTTTCTGAAAGGGACAATGTCTCTAATAAAGAAATTATATTAGTTTTTTCTTTTATATTATGAGGTTTTCCGTTCAAAATGATTTGTATCATGTTGGATTTAAGCTGATTTTAAAATATAACATATTATTTTCTTATATGAATATAGTAATTATTAACGGTCCAAATCTTAATCTTTTAGGCGAAAGAGAGCCGAAGATTTACGGCAAAGAAACTCTTAAGTCGATTGAGAAAAAATGTAAAGAACATGCTAAAAAAAATAAAATTAAAATTGATTTTTTTCAGTCTAATATTGAGGGCGAGATCGTAACAAAAATTCAAAAATCTAGAGCCAAATTTGATGGTTTAATAATTAATGCTGCAGCTTTTACTCATACATCGGTTGCAATATTAGACGCTTTAAATCTTGTAAAAATACCTAAAATAGAAATTCATATTTCCAATATCTTTAATAGGGAAGAGTTTCGTCACAAATCATTGATTAGTGGAGCTGTTAATGGTCTGATTTGCGGTTTAGGATCTTATGGGTATATTTTATCAATAGACGCTATTAAAAAAATAATTAAAGATAATAAATAATGAAAATAGATAAAAAAATTATTAAAGAACTTTCTGATTATTTAGATGAGTTTAATCTAACTGAGATTGAATATTCTGAAAATAACGTAAAGTATAAAGTTAGCAAGTCTAGCAAAGGCGTTGTTCATGAACAGGTAGTATCTACTGGTAATCAACCAAGATCATCTTCTCCTGGTTCTTCGACAGTTGCTACTGATAATATAAATAAAGCTAATATTATAAAGTCACCTATGGTGGGAACTGCTTATTTAGCTCCAGAACCTGGTGCAAAACCCTTTATCACAGTTGGGTCTAATATTAAAAAAGGCCAAACAATTATTATTATCGAGGCAATGAAAACTATGAACCATGTCCCATCCACTAAAGATGGCGTGGTTAAGAAAATACTAGTAACCGATGGTGAAGCGGTAGAATTTGATCAGGACTTAATCCTAGTCGAGTAAATGATTAAAAAAATACTTATAGCAAACAGAGGCGAGATAGCCGTACGAGTAATACGAGCTTGTAAAGAACTTGAGATAGCAACGGTTGCAGTACACTCAACTGCTGACAATGAAGCTATGCACGTTAGATTAGCCGATGAAAGTATATGTATTGGATCTCAAAAAGCTCAAGATAGTTATTTAAATATTCCCTCTTTAATATCAGCAATAGAGATCACAGGCGCAGATGCTGTCCATCCTGGTTATGGCTTTCTGTCTGAAAACTATAAATTTGCAGAAATTTTAGAACAACACAAAATTAAGTTTATAGGTCCAAGCTCAGAGCTTATTAGAAAAATGGGCGATAAAATTGAAGCTAAAAAAATAGCAAAAAGTTTAGGACTTCCAATTGTGTCTGGTTCTGAAACAGGAATAAAAGATATTGGTGAAGCTATAAAAATATCTAAAGAAATAGGTTTTCCAGTGCTTATTAAAGCTGCTGGCGGTGGTGGCGGTAAAGGGATGAGAATTGTTCATTCTGAAGATAAATTAGAGGAAAATATTAAAATCGCACAAACAGAAGCTAAGAAATTCTTCAATAATGATGAAGTTTTTATTGAAAAGTTTTTTGAAAATCCAAGACATATAGAAGTTCAAATTTTATCTGACGGTAAAGATAATACGGTTCATTTAGGAGAAAGAGACTGTTCTGTTCAACGAAGATATCAAAAAATAATAGAAGAAAGTCCATGTCCAGTTATTAATGATGAACAAAGAAAATACTTACTAGATCTTTCTGTAAACGCTATTTCAAAACTTGGCTATGAAGGAGCTGGAACACTTGAATTTATTTATGATAAAGGAAAATTTTATTTTTTAGAAATGAATACCAGATTGCAAGTAGAACATCCCGTTACAGAAGAAGTTACTGGAATAGATCTTGTTAAACGACAAATTGAAATAGCATCAACGGGTAAATTAAATCTACAACAAAAAGATATTACATTTTTTGGCCATGCAATTGAATGTAGAATAAATGCTGAAGATCCAAGTAAAGATTTTTCACCAAGCGCTGGTACAATAAAAACTTATAATCAACCTTCAGGTCCAGGAACAAGAGTTGATAGCTGTGTGTTTCAAGGATGTAAAATTCCCCCTTATTATGACAGTTTAGTTGCAAAACTTATTTGCCATGGCAGAGATAGATCCTCTGCAATTTCTAGATTAAAAAGATCTTTAGATGAATTTGTTATTGAGGGAGTGAGCACAACAATCGATCTTCATAAAAAAATATTAAGAAATGAAGATTTTGTTAATTCGAAATACGATGTGAATTGGCTATCAAAAACTAAATTTTATTAGTTTTAAGGACGCCAACTTTCGTAATCAGCTTTAGATTGTGACTTATATTTGTTTGGATTGTAAGCATCTTCAGTTCCTGTCTTGTTTTCTTGATGATCTTTCTGCCATCCATACTTTGAAAATTCATGCTTGCTTGGAATCTCTTTAATTAAATGATGTATCCACGCGTGCCATTCTGGTGGAATTTTAGTAGCTTCTACTTCTGAATTAAAGATAACCCATCTTCTATCGTTGTTATCAACGTAATATTTATTTTGAGAATCATCGATACCTACAAGTTTTCCAAAAAATAGTGTATTTAAAAAAGTTCCAATAGTCTGACCATTCCACCAAGTAAAAATAATTTTAAGAAATTTAATCATTATAAAAATTTGTATTTTTTAAGATATCCACAAAAATTTTCTATTTCAAGTTGTCTGTTTTTAACTAGACACTTATTACAGATTAAAATAGTGATTTAAAATCATTAAATTTTAAGAATAAAAAAATGTCCAAATATATTGCTGAAAGTTTCTATACTTGTTTATTTAAAATTACCCATAATTTACAAGAATTAACTAACGAAGCTCTTCAAGAAATTGATACTAGAAAAGATGGAAAAGTTGAGGTTTTAGACGTTAAATTTAATAAAAGAAAAACTAAATCATTAGCTGAAATACAGGCTAATAAAGCTCTAAGTAAAGAACAGGAACTTAAAGAAATCTCCAGTCAAAAAATTAGTGAAGATATAACTTCTAGTATTTTTAATAATATTAAAGATAACAAAACATCATCTTTGTCTATTGAGAACAAAGCTTTCAGTGAAAGAAGAAAAATGCCTGATCGCAGAAAAGGCTACATTCAAAAAGCTATGATTGGTGATCATAAAGTTTATTTGCATATCGGTGAATATGACGATGGTAGAGTTGGTGAAATATTTATTGATACGAATAAAGAAGGAGAGCTCGTAAAATCTTTAATGAATAATTTTGCAATCGCAATATCATTGGGTTTGCAATATGGCGTTCCACTAGAAGAATATGTTGACGCTTTCATTAATACAAAATTTGAACCTTCTGGAAAAATTAAAGGTAATGATAGAATTTTATCAGCTTCTTCAATTTTAGATTATCTATTTAGAGAGCTTGCAATTTCTTATCTTGGAAGAGAAGATCTAGCACACACACCTTCTATTAAAAAAACTGATCAAGCAGAAGACACTGAAGAAAATGCTCAGCTTATTGATGTTCTTAAAAATATCACAAGCAAAGGTTTCTTAAGAAATCAATACAAAGAAAAATTAGTAGATCTAAGTAATATTAGATTAAATATTAAGAGCAAAAAAATAAATTAGTCTTTTTTAACTAATTTAATATTTAATTCTTTTAATTGTTTTTCAGAAACAGCCGATGGAGCATTCATCATTAAATCTTGAGCATTTTGATTTAATGGAAACATAGTAACTTCTCTTATATTTTTCTCACCAGCCAGCAACATGATAATCCTATCGATACCAGGGGCTATTCCTCCATGTGGTGGCGCACCATAAGACAAGGCATTAATCATACCGCTAAACTTATTATCAACCTCCTCTTTTGAATAACCTGCAATTTTAAATAATTTATACATCAATTCTGGAACGTGATTTCTAATTGCTCCAGACGAAAGCTCGATACCATTGCAAACTATATCGTACTGATAAGCTAATAATTCCAATGGATCAGTTTTATCAATTAAGTCCATCGGTGTTTGTGGCATAGAAAATGGATTGTGACTAAAATCAATTTTCTTATCAATTTCATTATATTCAAACATAGGATAATCAGTGACCCAACAAAATTCAAATACGTTATCTTTTATTAATTCTAAATTTTTTGCAATCTCAGTTCTTGCCCATGCTGAAAATTTCTCAGCATTTTTCTTAACATCACATACAAAGAATATGACATCGCCCCCTGCAGCATTAATTTTTTTACATAATGTGTTTATTGCATCTTCAGAAAAGAATTTAGCTATAGGTCCTTTTCCTTCTAATTTTCCATTATTGCTTTCAAGAATAACATAACCTAATCCTGAAGCCCCTTCTGTTTTTGCGCCTTTGTCTAAATTATCAAAAAAACTTCTTGGTTTTGAAGATACATTTTTTGCAACCACACATCTTACAACTGATTTTTTTTGTATTAACTTTTTAAATATTTCTAATTTGACATCCTCTCTTTCGAAAATTTCAGTAACATCATTAATTTCGATTGGATTCCTTAAGTCAGGCTTATCTGTTCCAAACTTCAACATTGCATCTTTATATTTTAATCTTTTGAACGGAGTTTTGCTAATTGAATAACCTTTGCTAAATTTTGTAAAAACTTCATGTAGCAATGGCTCAACTACTTGAAATACATCTTCCTGTTCAACAAAAGACATCTCAATATCTAGTTGGTAAAATTCACCAGGACTCCTGTCTGCTCTTGCGTCTTCATCTCGAAAACACGGTGCAATTTGAAAATATTTATCAAAGCCAGATACCATAATTAATTGTTTAAATTGTTGAGGCGCTTGCGGGAGAGCGTAAAACTTTCCAGGATTTAATCTACTAGGAACTAAAAAATCTCTCGCTCCTTCTGGACTAGAGGAAGTTAAAATTGGGGTTTGATATTCTAAAAATCCAAGACTCTCCATTTTTTTTCTAATAAATGAAATAACATTAGATCTTAAAATAATATTATGATGTAATTTTTTTCTTCTTAAATCCAAATAACGATATTTTAATCTTATTTCTTCTGAATATTCTTGATCGCTAAACACTGGTAAAGGAAGTTCTTTTGTTGAGCCTAATACATTAAAATTTTTAATTGTGACTTCAATAGAACCTGTTGCGTGCTCTTTGTTAACTGTCTCTGAAGTTCTTGCGACTACGTCACCCTCTATTCGAATAACTGTTTCTAATTTTATTTTTTCTAATGCTGAAAAATGTTCGTTTTTATTATCAATTATACACTGAGTAATTCCATAGTGATCTCGCAAATCAATAAATAATAAATTACCGTGATCTCTTTTTTTATGAACCCATCCAGACAGAATAGTTTGCTTACCAATATTTTTAATTGTAAGTTCTGAGCAATTGTGAGTTCTATATTTATTCAAATCAAACCAACCTTTTTAATAATAAATTGAGATACAGTTAATGTTCAAAAAAAACAATCATAATTTCTCATTAATTAAAAACAATAAAGAACTAGATCAATTTCTTGCAAAAATTAAAAATAAAAAAAAATTTTTCTTTGATACAGAATTTGAAAGAAGATCAACTTATCAAGCTATTATATCTATTGTAGTTATTTTTGATGGAAAAAATATTGGCATTATTGATTGTTTGGAGAAAAATATTAACTTTAAGAAAATTTTTAAATTTTTAAATAAAAAAAATATTACGTTGGTAATTCACTCTTGTAGGCAAGATTTAGAAATATTCTTATCCGTAGTTAAAAAAATCTTATTAACTGTCTTTGATACTCAAATTGCAGCATTGTTTAATAGTTATGATGATAGACCTTCTTATAAGAAATTAGTTCAAGATTTTTGCAAAATTAATTTAGATAAGTCATTGCAGAGTGACGGTTGGCTAAAAAGACCGATTAGTAATGAAAGAATTAATTACTTAATAAATGATGTTTATTATCTAAAAATAATTTTCAACAAATTAAATAATAAGTTAGTTAAAAAAGATAAATTAAAATTATTTAATAAATTAATTAAAGAAGAAATATTTAAAATTTCTCATGAAGATTATCCTACTATTTTTAAAAAAAAATTAGGTAATGATATTTTAAATAATAATAGTTTTATTAAAATAATAAATTTTAGAAATAAAATAGCCAAAAAAATTAATCTTCCTAAAAATTGGGTTTTTTCTGATAAAGAAATCATAAAAAATATAAAAAATACGGAATTTTCTATTATTTCAAAAAATTTAAAAAATATTGAGGTTAAAAAAATAACAAAATTAATTAAAAATTTTAAAAGAACTTTTAATAAAGTTAGCTGATATTAGCTAACGCCTGGTTAATAATTTTTGTATTTATTTTTTTTTTATACAGTAAAGATAATTCATCTAAATTTTTAACAAACTTGGATGCAGCATCGTAGCTTCTTTCGATATTTTTTAAAATAAAATTTACATCTTTTTTTGTAATATTAATTTGTTTATCAGAAAGCATTTTTGTTAAAATCTGAGAGAATAAATCATCAGAAGGATTGGTGATAGCTACAGCAACTAATGAATTTAAACGTGAAATTAAATCTTTTAATTTAAAAGGAATGCTTCCTGCTAACGTAATAGAAGATAAATAAATAAATTTATTTTTGCTTATAAAATCATTTAAAATTGTTTGAAATAAAATTTCGTCATTAAATAATTCTACATCTTCTATAATTAAAACTTTTTGATTTAATATTAAATCTAAACTATTTTTATTAACACTACCTCCTTCAAAAATTTTAGAATTAGTCTTGTCAGAAAAAATTTTTGCAAGATAAGATTTTCCAGATTTTTTTGGACCGTAAATATTGATTCCTTTAAAACTCCAATTCGGCCATTCTTTTATTAATTTATAAGCTTCATAATTATTTTCTCCTATACAGAAATCTTCTTCATAATAAAAACTCTTATCTGGAAATTTAAAAACTATTTGATCTTTCATAAAAAACTCAAAACTACATTATTTTTATAAAAAATCTTATTTAAAAACTGATTGTAAAATAAGAAAACAAGTGTATTGCTGAAGTGTTAATATTTTTTTTAATGAATAATTCAAATTTTACCTATCTTAAAAGTGGTGTTGATATCCAAAAAACCACAAAACTAGTTAAATTTATTTCTAAATTATCAAAATCCACAAAAATTAAGGGAAGTGAAATTAAAAATTTTAAAAACATAGGGGGCTTTGGATCAGTATTTGATTTGGGACAATATAAAATTAAAAACCCTCTTATAGTAACTTCAACTGATGGGGTTGGAACTAAGCTAGAAATAGCAAATCATCTAAATGATTTCAGGACGATCGGTATTGATTTAGTTGCAATGTGTGTAAATGATTTAATTGTGCAGGGCGCAAAACCTGTTGTCTTTTTAGACTATATTGCAATTCCAAAAGTTATTGAAAAAAAATATAAACAAATATTATCTGGTATAGCAAAAGGATGTAGAATTGCTGGCTGCTCTTTATCTGGGGGTGAGACGGCAGAAATGCCTGGGGTGTATACGGGAGATTCTTTTGATTTAGCTGGCTTTGCTGTTGGTATCGTTGGAAAAAAAAATGTTATTACAGGAAATTCAATTAAACATGGTGATATAATATTAGGAGTGCCTTCAACAGGAGCTCATTCTAATGGGTATTCCTTGATAAGAAAAATTTTGAAAGATAAAAAAATTAAAGTTAAAAATAATAAAAAATTATATAAAGAACTTTTAATACCTACTAAAATTTACGTTAAAGAAATATTAAAACTTCATAGTATGAAGTTGATTAAAGGCTGCGCTCACATCACGGGTGGAGGAATTGTAGAGAACTTACCTAGAGTAATTCCTGATAATTACAGTGCAAGAATAAATCTTTCAAAAGTTAAACCCGATAAAGTTACCAAATGGATTAAATCCCATGGCGTTGACGATCATGAAATGCTTAAAACATTTAACTGTGGAGTTGGCTTTTGTATAATTGCCGATAAGAAAAATTATAAAAAAATTTCAAAAGTTTTTAATAATTCTACAAAGCCTTATGAAATTGGAACCATAATAAAGAGTAATAATATTAATAAAATTATATTAAATGAAAAAGTTAACTGGAAATATTAATGTTGGCGTTTTTATTTCTGGGAGAGGCTCTAACTTAAAAGAATTAATTAAATATTCTAAAAAAAACAATACTAAATGGAAAATCAAATTAGTTATTTCTAATAAAAAAGAAGCTAAAGGTTTGGCTTATGCTAAAAAAAATAAAATTATAAATTACGCAATAGAAAATAAGAAACCTCAATTTGAAAAAAAAGCTTTAAGATATCTAAAGAAAAATAAAATTAATTTATTATGTTTAGCAGGTTTTATGAGAATTTTATCAAAAGAATTTATTAAAAAAAGCAAATTTAAAATTATTAACATTCATCCTTCGCTACTTCCAAAATACAAAGGTTTAAAAACTCACGAAAGAGCTATGAAAGCAGGTGATAAATATGCAGGATCTACGGTCCATTACGTAACGGCCAAACTTGATTCAGGTAAAATAATATTACGAACAAAAGTTAAAATTCTTAAAAAAGACAAACCTAATTCTCTAGCAAATAGAGTTTTAAAGGCGGAACATATAATTTATCCTAAAGCGGTAGATATTGTTTGTAATAAAATAATTTAAAAATTATTCTCTAAAGAAAAAATTGATCTCAATTTTAGCGTTTTCTTTACTATCAGAACCATGAACTGAATTTTTATCTAAAGAAATGCCATATAAATTTCTTATAGTGCCTTTAGCTGCATCTTTTGGATTTGTTGCTCCCATAATTTCTCTATTTTTAACAACTGAATTGTTACCTTCTAACACCATAACTACAACAGGGCCTGAGCTCATATAAGTACAAAGATCATTAAAAAAAGGTCTTTCTTTATGAACAAAATAAAAATCTTCAGCCATTTTTTTGGATAATTTAATTTTTTTAATTGAATGAATTATTAGAGAATTTTTTTCAAAAATACTTACTATTTGTCCGATTAAATTTCTTTCAACGGCATCAGGTTTAATTATTGATAAAGTCTTCTCCATATTATTCGTAATACATTTCAACAAATTTATTTAATAACTTAACTCCATATCCAGTGGCTCCCGTAGGTATAGTTTCTAAATCTTTCTTAGTCCAAGCCATGCCAGCAATATCTAAATGAGCCCAAGGAGTGCCGTTCTTTAAAAATCTCTGTAAAAATTGCGCTGCTGTAATAGACCCTGCCCCACCTGAGTAATTAATATTCTGCATGTCTGCAATTTTTGAGTCCATTAACTTGTCATAATTTTTATGTAGTGGAAATCTCCAAAGTTTTTCATTTTCGATTTCCCCTGCTTTAATTAATTTTTCTGACAATTTGTCATTATTTGAAAATAAACCGGCATACTCACTTCCTAAAGAAACGACTATCGCACCTGTAAGGGTTGCTAAATCAACTATTAATTCTGGCTTATACTGTTCATCAATATAATAAATTGCATCAGCAAGAATTAATCTTCCTTCAGCATCTGTATTTAAAACTTCAATTGTTTTGCCAGAGTAAGATTTTACAATATCACCGGGTCTTTGGGCTGAACCACCAGGCATATTCTCAACTAATGCAACAGCACCCACAACATAAGATTTTGACTTTCTAAGAGCTAAAGTTTTCATCAAACCAACAACGGTTCCTGCTCCAGCCATATCATACTTCATATCTTCCATAAATTTTGCTGGCTTTAAAGAAATGCCACCAGTATCAAAACAAACTCCTTTTCCAATAAAAGAAAGTGGTTTTTTATTTTTTGAATTATTTGGCTTCCATGTAATAGTTACAAAATAAGGTAAATTTTTACTACCTTGAGCAACACCTAATAAAGCGTTCATTCCAATTTTTTTCATTTTTGAATAATCAAAAACATCTACTTTAAGACCTAGTTTAGAAAGTTTTTTAATTTCAGATACAAATTTTTCTGGATTTAAATAGTTAGGTGGTTCTGAAACTAAGTCTCTTGTTAAAAAAACTCCATTAACAATATTTTCAATATTATTTTTAATCTTAATAAAAAAATTCTTATTTGATGAAGTAATTAAGAGGTTGATTATTTCTTTTGCATTTTCATTTTTTTTAAAAATTGTTTTATATTTTGTAAAAGAGTATTTTTTTAAAAAACACCCTAAAAAAAAATTAAAATAATAATTTTCTAAGGATTTATTTTCATTGGAAAAAATAACATTAATATCTTTTGCTAATTTAATTTCGTTAATAACTTTACCGCCAATATTTTGATTCTCAAATTCATCTTTATTATTTTTTTGATTAATAAAAATAATTTTTTTTGGTCTTGTGCTATGATAATTAAATACAAAATAATCCTCATCTTTATTTTTTAATAAAAGAGAATTAATTTCTTCATAATCAATATCAATGAATGTTAGTTTTTTTGAATTAAAAGAAAAATTTTTTTCGCAAAAAAAAATATATAAATCTGAGTTATTATTTATATTTGGAATTATCTTTAAATCTAACATAGTGCTATAAGATCATATACATAGCAAAATGAAAAAAAACAAGTTGGGATACTATTTTATACAAGAGTTTTTAAAGAACTATCTTTCTATTCTACTAGCATTTGGACTTATTATTTGGATCACTCAAGCTGTTAGACTGCTCGATTTGATTGGTGAAGAAGGAAATTCAATTAAAACTTATTTTTTATACATCTTATCGATAATGCCAAAATATTTTTCAAAAATATCATTAATAATATTTTTTATATCTTTTGTTGTGACAATTTCAAAATTTGAAGATCATAACGAACTTCGGGCGCTATGGTTTTCAGGTTTAGAAAAAAAAAAATTTATAAAATATTTAATAAGATCATCAATTATACTTATAGTAATACTAGTAATTGTCAGATGCTTTATAGTTCCATATTTTTCTAATTATTCTAGATATCTACTTTTAAATACCAGCGTTGGTGCTATTGGTCCTTTATTAAAACAAAATAATTTCAACAATCCTCTTAAAAAAATAACTATTTATGTCGGAAAAAAAAATCAGATTAACGAGCTTGAAGATATTATTTTATTTGAAGATAGCGGGGATATAAAAAAAACTATAATAGCTAAATCAGGTGCTGCTATTAATGAAAATAATAAAAATTTACTTGTACTTATTGAGGGTAGTATTCAAGAAGAACGAAAAGATAAAAAAATTTCTATATTAGATTTTGACAAAACAACACTTGATCTAAGTCAATATAATAAAAAAACAGCAGATTATTATAAATTTAATGAATTATTTTTTTTTGAATTAATAAAAAGATTCAATAACAAAGATGAATTGCAACGTACAAATATAATTAGCGAACTAAATGATAGGATTGTAATGCCTTTACTTATTCCTTCGTTAGTTTTGTTGGCGTGTTTTTTAATTATAACAAATAAAGAGTTTATAAATAATAGTTTTATAAAAATAATTATCTTTACTTACGGAATAGTAATTATAATAATTAGTGAAATATTATTGGATCTTAGTTCAAGAGAATTGTACGGAAGTTTATTTTTATACGTCACTCTTTTTTTATTTTTAATAATAAATTGGGTTTTGTTAAATTACTTTCTTAATAGAGAAAATATCAAATCATAGATGTTAAATTCAATAAACAGATACATAATCAATGAATATATTAAGAGTTTATTTGTTGTTATAGCAGTGATGCTTTCAATTACTCTACTAATTAATTTACTAGATGAATTTAATTTTTTTAAATCAAAAAAAGATCTTAAATTTATATTTTTTATAATATTTACAATACTAAAAATACCTAATTTATTAATAAACTTATTTCCTTTTATAGTTTTATTTGGTGGAATCGTTTTTTATTTAAAAATTTACAATCATAATGAAGTTATCTCATTAAGAGTAATGGGTTATTCAAATATACAAATTATATTAATCCCTGCTTTAACTTCATTTATTATTGGATATATAATTGTGTTTTTAATTGTGCCTTTCTCCTCTTCAATGTTGAGATACTATGAGAGTTTAAGGTCCGAATATAATGAGACAAAAAATTTAGTATTCGTTAATGAAACTGGAATATGGATTCTAGATAAAAATGAAAAAGAAAAGAATATAATTAGAATAGAAAAGATTAGTAAAGATTTTTTAGTGGTAAATCAAATTACTATTTATAATTATGACTTTTCTAATAATTTTATTAAAAGAATTGATGCCGATGAAGGATTTATAAAAGATAAAAATTGGCAACTAAATAAAGTTTATATTATCTCTTCAAATAAAAAAAATAATAACGTAAATTATTTAAATAATTATAACTACACGAGTAATGTAAATATAAGCGTGCTAAAAAATGTATATAAAAATACTGACACCACTTCCTTATTAGACATCAGCAAAGAAATGGCGATATTAGAAGATAAAGGATACTCAACTATTGACCTTAGAATTAGGTATCAAAAGTTAATATCCTTTCCAATTTACTTATTAGCTATGTCTATACTTTCTGGATTAATGATTATTAATTTGGGAAAGACTTCTAATTACCTGAAATATGGAAGCTATGGAGTAATAATAAGCGTAATGATTTATTTTCTAAATGATTTATCAATAACAATAGCTAAATCTGGCATAATATCTGTAGATTTTTCGGTATGGATACCTATATTTCTCATAATTTTAATAAATTTAGTTGGAATTACTCAAGTTAATGCAAAATAGAATTACTTTTATACTGTTTTTTGGATTTTTTTTTTTAAAAGCCAATATTAGTTATTCGCAACAAAAAGATATTTACAATTTTTCTGCAGATAAATTAACATATTCACAAGACAACAATATTATTGAAGCCACTGGTAATGTGGTGGCTAAAAATCAAGAAGGAAAACAAATCTCTTCTGATAAAATTATATACAATAAGACAAGTCAATTATTAAAAACTTTTGGAAATTCTAAATTTACTGACAATAAAAACAGAACCCTAACAGCAGATAATTTTGAATATGATTTAGAAAAAAAAATTATTTCTGCACAAACTAAGGTTAAGTTTTTAGATAACTATAAAAATATATATTATTTTAGCAAACTAAATGCTGATGATAAATTTGATGAAATTATTGGATACGATTTAAACTCTGATCTTAATAAAGAAAAATTTCAATCTAATGATAAATTTAATGAATTTGTAGAACCAAAGCTTTCTGGAAAAGAAGTAAGCATAAAAGATAATATAACAATAATCAAAGATGGAAAATTTACATCTTGCAAATCTACAAATGAAAAAGAAGGATGTCCATTTTGGAACTTAAACGCTAATTTAGTTACACATGATAAAGAAAATAAAAAAATTACTTATAAAAATGCAACTTTAGATTTGAACAACATCCCAATTTTATATACTCCTTATTTTTCACATCCGGACCCAAGTGTGAAAAGAGAAGCTGGTTTTTTAGCTCCTTCATTTGCTTCATTAAGTAGTGACATCGGTTCAATAATTAAAATTCCTTATTTTTATCCAATATCACAATCTGCTGATTTTACGGTTAGTCCTGTTTATTACTTTAAACAAAATCCTTTGCTATTAGGAGAGTATAGAGAAAAATACAAAAATGGAGACTTGTCAATTGAAGGTAGTTTTACTCAAGGTTACAAAACAATAACTTCTGCACAAACTGACGGTTCTAGAAATCATTTATATGGAAATTTAAATTTAAATTTTGCAGATAAAATTTTAGATCAAAGTGAATTTAATGCAAAAATTCAAAGAATAAATAATTCAACATATTTAAGGGTTAATAAAATTAATTCTACTAATGATGGATTTAAAAGAAATCTTGTAAAAGAAAATGAAACTAAACTAACTAATGAAATATATCTTAATTCGTTTGGAAGAAATGAAAGTTTAAATTTTAAAACAGCAACATATCAAAATATTGCAACTGCAAAAACTTCAGATCAATATGAATATTTACTTCCAGAGATTTTATATTCTAAATATAATTTAATGAACAAAAATAACTTAAATTTTACTTCAAATTTTAAAAGTTTAAATGCTAATACCAATCAAAACAAAACAACTTTTATTAACAACTTAGATTACTCAACTACAGAATCTTACAACACAAATCTTGGAATTGGGTACAAATTTCTTTCAAGAATTAATAATATTAATTACTATTCCGACTACAAAACTCCAAACGAAAATTTAAATAGTCAAATTAATCCGGTGGTTGGATTTGATACTTCATTACCATTTGCTAAATTATCAAAAGAAACTGAGCAATATTTAATTCCTAGAATACTTACTCGTTATTCTCCCGGCAAAATGACTAATGCAACATCAAATGATACTACTTTAAATACTGATAATTTATTTTCAATAAATAGAATGAACTCCGATGAATTAATAGAAAAAGATCTTTCATTTAATATTGGTTTAGATTGGATGTGGAAAGAAAAAATTATAAACAAAAATAATCCTGCTCAAGCTGGAATTTCAATGGGTCAAGTTATAAAATTCAATAAAGATCTTGATATGCCTACAAAATCTTCTCTTCAAAATAAAAATTCTGATTTAGTAACCAAAGTAAATTATTTAAGTCCTGGAAATTTTGATATGACTCTTAAAAATACATTGGATAACGGCTTTAACCACATTTACTATAACGATTTAAATTTAAAAACTTTTTTAAAACAAGGAGAAGTTAACTTAAATTTCTACGAAAAAAATAGTCATATTGGAAATGAAAGATATACAAAAGCTAATTTGACTTCTTATTTAACTGAAAATACGAAATTATCAATTTCAACGGATAGAAATTTAAAAACTGACTTAACTAATTCTCATAAATTTGGAATTGAGAATGAAAATGAATGTATAAGATATGGTTTTTATTTTCAAAAAAATTACTCATCAGATAAAGACTTAAGGCCAGCAACTAGTGTCTTTTTTGGCATAACATTGCTTCCATTTGGAGATAATTTCACAACATCAAATATATTACCTTCAATTGGCGGAATACAATAATTCTAAAAAATAAATGAGTAAAAAAATTTTTTTACTAACATTCTTTGTTTTTTTTTTAACTAGTTCTGAAGCAAAACAACTAACTAATAACGTAATAGTTTCTATTGATAATTCAATAATTACAGACCTTGATATCAATAAAGAAATGAATTTTTTAAAATTTATTAATAGAGAGCAAGCTGCTAATAATCCAGAGCTACCAAAAAAAGAAATTATTAATAGTTTAATAGATAGAAAAATCAAAGATATAGAAACAAATTACTTTAAGATTGAAGTCTCGGAAAAAGAAATAGAAATTAATTTATATAATTACCTAGAAAGAATGAAAGTTAACAATGAAATTCTCAATTCTTTCTATAATCAAAATGAAATAGAGAAAGATTATTTAAAAAATTTAATAAAAATTGATATGAAATGGTCAAAATTAGTTAGACAGTTGTATGAGAGTAGACTTAATGTGAATTTGACTGAAGTTAACAAAGAACTGGAAAAAGAACAAAACAATTCCGTAGATGATGAAAAATTAAAAAGACAACTAATTATTACTGAACAAAACAAACTTTTAAATAAATTCTCAGCCACTCATCTAGAAAAAAGTAAAAAAAAATATTTAATTAAATTCCTATGAAAAAAAATATTATAATTGTTCTAGGAGAGCCAAATAGTATTTCTTCTGAAATTTTTTTTAAATCAATTAATTATATAAAAAAGACAAAGTTAAATTTCATAATTATTGGAAACTACTCACTATTAAAAAAGCAGGCTAATTATTTAAATTTTAAAGAAAATATAAATTTTAGATTATCTAAAATAGACAATTTAAAAAAAATAAAATTTAATTTTATTAATATAGATTATAATCAATCAAAACCTTTTGATCTAAAAACCAATAAAACGGATGCATTTGTAAAAAAATGTTTTGAGAGTGCAGTTCTCTTACTTAAAAAAAAATTAGCTTCTGGACTAATTAACCTCCCAATTAATAAGTCGAAGTTTACAAAAAATAAATACAATGGAATTACTGAATATATTGCAGATAAAACTAATAACAAAAATAAAGAAAATATGCTTTTGTTTAATGATACTTTTTCTGTTCTACCTTTAACAACGCATATCCCTTTAAAAGAAGTTTATAGAGAAATTTCATATAAAAAAATTGAGAAAGCGTGCAAAAATATCAATAATTTTTATTTGAAAACTATTAAAAGAAAAAAATTTAAAATCGGCATACTTGGTCTAAATCCTCATAATGGAGAGAATGGATATATAGGAAATGAAGAAAAAAGAATAATCATACCTGCAATTAAAAAGCTTAAAAAAAAATTTCCAATAGTGGGTCCGCTTTCACCCGATACTAGTTTTTTACAAAGAGCTAAATTAAAAATTGATGTCTTAATCGGTCACTATCATGATCAAATTCTAACAACTTTCAAAACTAAATTTAATTATGATGCTATAAATATTACAATTGGTTTGCCCTTCATTAGAATTTCTCCAGATCATGGGGTTGGTACAGAAATAGTTGGAAAAGGTATTGCCGATCCAAAAAGCTTTAAGAAAGCAATAAAGTTTTTTTCTCAATATAATGTTTAAGCATAAAAAAAAACTTGGCCAAAATTTTTTAATTAATAAAGAAATAATAAAAAAAATTGCGGATATAGGTACCGTAGACAAGAATACAAATATAATTGAGATAGGACCGGGTTCTGGGAATTTAACTGAAGAATTGTTAAAAAAAAATCCTAAAGCAGTTTTTGCAATCGAGTTTGATAATGATTTGAGTAATTATTTAGATAAAATTAAAAATATTTACAAAAATTTTAATTATAAAATTTCTGACGCTTTAACTTTTGATGAAAAGAGTGTCTTTAAAAAAAATTCAATAATTTATGGCAATCTTCCTTATAATATTTCCCTAAAATTATTAATAAAATGGATTTACTCTGATCCGTGGCCCCCATTTTATGATCAAATGATTTTAATGTTTCAAAAAGAAGTTGCAGAGCGAATTATAGCAACCTCTAATAATAAAAAATATGGAAGAATATCTATACTAACTGATGCCAGATTAGATGTTAAATTTCATTTTAATATTTCAAAAAAAGAATTTAATCCTGAGCCAAAAGTTGATTCTTCAGTGCTATCTTTTACTCCAAAAAAATATACTAATTTTACATTAAAGGATTTAGACATTTTGTCAGATCAAACAAAAATTATATTTAATACCAAAAGAAAAATGATTTCAAAAACTCTTAAAAAATTACTTAATAAAAAAGAGCTTAAAATTATAAATTTTGATAATATTAAAAACTTAAGACCAGAAAATCTGGATTTTAATTTTTACTATAAATTGGTTGATTTAATTAAACATAGATCTTAGTTCTCTTTCAATCTTAATTATCTTAGTAATTTGTTCAAAGCAATTTTCTATCTCTTTATTTACAACAATATATTTATAATCTTTCCAGTGGTTGATTTCATCTTTTGCCATTTTCATCCTTTGATCAACTAATTCTTTATTTTTTTCTTCTCTTTTTTTAAGTCTTTTTTCTAAATCATTAATGCTAGGTGGCAAAATAAATACTGGAACAATATCTAGCGGCATTATTTGTTTAACCTGTTCTGTTCCTTGCCAATCAATATCAAATAAATAATCTTTTCCCTGAACTAAAGTATCTTCTATTGGTCCTTTTAAAGTGCCGTAATAGTTGCCAAATACTTTTGCCTTTTCTAAAAATTTATTTTGAATAGATAATTCTTGGAATTTATTAACGTCAACAAAGTTGTAATCTACACCATCTATTTCGTTAGGTCTTGAAGTTCTGGTTGTGTAAGAAACTGATATTTTAAAATTACTATCACTATCTTTAATTTTTTTAGCAAGAGTAGTTTTTCCTGCCCCTGAAGGGGAAGATAATATTAAAATTAAACCTCTCTTTGATTTTGAAATCAACAGAACTACTTAGCGGGGTTATTCTCAATAAATCTGATTGCATCACCTACTGTTAGTATTTTTTCTGCCTCTGAATCTGATATTTCAGATCCAAACTCTTCTTCAAAAGCCATTACTAACTCTACAGTGTCTAAACTGTCTGCACCTAAATCATCAATAAAACTAGCTTCATCTGTAACTTTAGCTTCGTCAACACCTAGATGTTCTACGATAATTTTTTTAACTTTTACTCCAACATCACTCATTTTTAAACTCCCTTAATTATTAATGATTCTTTCAATAAATGAATAAATTAAATAAATCAAGCCATATACATTCCACCATTAACATGGATGGTTTCGCCTGTAATATAACCAGAAAGATCAGAGGCTAAGAAAAGAGCACAATTAGCAATGTCATTACCTGTGCCTAATTTTCCCATTGGTATATTTTCCATAAGTTTCTTTTTGAATTCTTCATTAATATTTTTAGTCATCTTTGTATCGATAAATCCTGGCGATATACAATTTACTCTAATATTTTTTTTTGCGTATTCTTTTGCAAGACTTTTTGACATTGCTACTATTCCTGCTTTAGCACTTGAATAATTTGCCTGTCCAAAATTTCCTGTATGACCAACTATTGAACTAATATTAATTATAGATCCTGAATCTTGTTTCATCATTACTTTAATAGAATATTTACAAATCAAAAAAACAGCAGTTAAATTTATATTAATCACTTTATTCCACTCTTCATCTGACATTCTAATTGCAAGATTGTCTTTTGTGACTCCGGCATTATTAATAACTATGTCCAATCCTCCTAATTTCTCTTTGGCTTCTTTAACTAACTCTTCAATCTTTTGATGATTTTCTAAGTTAAAATTAGAAGTTTTAATTTTTGGAAAATTACTTTGTATAGTTTTAAGATTCTCTACATTTGTTCCGATAGTAAATATATCAGCTTCTAATTTATAAAAGCTCTCTAAAATAGACAGTCCAATTCCGGCGGTACCCCCAGTTATAAAAACTTTTTTACTTTTTAAATTAATTAAATTCATTGAATTGAATTATATTATCAATTGTAGTTGTTGTAAGTTCTTTTCCTATTCTTTTTATCATGCCTGTTAATGCTTTTCCCGGCCCTATTTCAATAAAATGTTTTACACCATTTTTTACCATAAAATTCACAGATTCTCTCCATCTAACGTGGCGCGTAATTTGTTTTGTAAGTAAAGAAGGTATTTCTTTAAAGTTATCAATTGTCTTAGCTGTAACATTAGAAACAATATTGATTACTGGTTCTGAGAAATTTGTTTTTAATAAAATTTGATTCATCTTATCTGCCGAAGGTTGCATTAAAGAACAATGAAATGGTGCACTGACTGGTAATAATATTGCTTTTTTACTATAGTTGCTTTTTAGGTCATCTACTATTTTATTAATCTTATCTTTATTTCCGCTTATAACTATCTGGCCTGGACAATTATCATTTGAAATTTCAGCAACTCCTTCGCTAGATTTATTTTTATTTATTACTTCATTTATCAAATCTACTTCTGCACCCAATACAGCTGCCATAGCCCCAACATTTACTGGAACCGCTTCTTGCATTGATTTACCTCTTTCTTTTAAAATTTTAGCACCATCTTTTAAAGTTAAAGAGTTTGAGCAAATCAAAGAAGTATATTCTCCCAAGGAATGACCTGCAAAAAAACTATAATCTTTTAAATCTTTAAATTTCTGTTTTTTTAAAGTTTTATAAATCGCAACTCCTACGGTCATAATGGCTGGCTGTGTGTTTTCCGTAAGATCTAGAGTTTCTTTGGGTCCATTTAAAATAATATTTGATAATTTAAAACCTAAAGCATCATCAACCTCATGAAAGACCTCTTTAGCTTCGGTAAAAGTGTCATAAAAATCTTTTCCCATGCCAACATACTGAGAACCCTGCCCTGGAAATACGATTGCTTTCATAATTAAGTAAGTAATTATAACAAAATTAACCCTGTTGTATTAAAAAAAAAAAATTATATATTGCCCTGACTTTCTCAACTTTAATATTAAAGTTGGGATGCTAATTAAAAGCAACCAAAAGTTAAAATGAGTTATTACGAACATATATATATAGCTTCTCAAAGCTTAAATAATAAAGATCTTTCTGATCTACATCAAAAAATTGAAGATCTTATAAAAAAAAATAAAGGTAAAATTGAAAAAAAAGAAAATTGGGGTCTTAGGCAGTTAGCATAT
>Ga0247831_1002624_pt1 | contig 28572 bp, 19 predicted proteins | sample LaCruzMarch2015__9_FD_192406 | JGI IMG/M metagenome (GOLD analysis project Ga0247831, IMG submission 192406) | Freshwater microbial communities from meromictic Lake La Cruz, Castile-La Mancha, Spain - LaCruzMarch2015_1m | ecosystem: Environmental > Aquatic > Freshwater > Lake | place: Spain...
AGGAATAACCCTGTTTCTAAAGGGGATTGAAGGTTCGCTGGTGCTTTGAATATTAAATCGATCGGAAGCGACAACGAAAAGCGAAGCAACCGTATAAAACCAAGCAGCACAGCAAAGCAGCGGGCTTTTAATCCCTCCCGAGCCGCGATCCGTCGATTACGCCCGATCCGCCGATTACGAACGTAGGATGTCGGTAAGCACATGACCATGCACATCGGTAAGCCTTCGATTCGCTCCGCCTTGCTTGACGGTCAGCTGAGTATGGTCGATTCCTAGCAAATGCAGCATGGTAGCGTGGATATCATACACCGTCGTTTGCTGACTTCGGTCCAACGGTTTGTAACCCCAGGAATCACTTTCGCCTGCGGTTACCCCACCGCGCACTCCGCCACCGCAGAACCAGTTCGTAAAGACATAAGGATTGTGATCTCGTCCTTTTCCACCTTGGGTGCTTGGCATTCTCCCGAACTCCGTAGTCCAAAGCACCAATGTGTCGTCAAGCATTCCGCGTTGCTTCAGATCTGTTAGTAACGCGGCTGCCCCGTTGGCCATCCCTAAGGCCAATGGCCCGTGATCGCGTTCGATATCTTCGTGTGAATCCCAATTGCGACGCGGAAAACCGTTATCGTTTCCGCTCCAAATTTGAACAAAGCGAACACCGCGTTCTAGCAATCGTCGAGCGGTTAAGCACTTCTGGGAAAAAAAGTAAGACTCCTCCGCAGCGTTGATCTCGGCAGGCCAAACCGGCGGAGCTTGGTCCAAGCCATACAGTTTCAGAACATGGGCCTCTTCAGATCGCCAATCTAAAGCCTCTGGTGCAGCCAATTGCATCCCAGCCGCCAGTTCGTAGCTGCGTATTCTACCTTCCAGACGGGGGTCCTCGATTCGATCGGCTTGGTGGTCGCGATTCAAACTTGCCAACAAGCGGTGGGTCGCTGCTTCACTTTCTGCATTAATGAAGGCGCCATGGCTCTCTGGCCGCAAATCTGCAATCGGGTTGTCGATGCTGGGATTGATCACGCTGCCGCTGTACTGCGATGGTAAAAAAGCGGCGTCCCAGTTCTTCACGCCGTTGCTAGCGAAACCACGATGGTCGGCAAGCACCACATAGCTTGGAAGATTCTCGTTGATGGATCCCAATGCATAACTGACCCAGCAGCCCGCACCGGGAAAGCCCGGTAGCAAGAATCCCGTGTTTTGCAAAAGCGTTGCTTGCGAATGAATTCCCGACTTGCTGACCATGTTGTGAATGAATGCTAGATCATCCGCATGCGCTCCCAACGGCGCAACGATGTCGCTTAACATTTTGCCGCATTGGCCGTAGGGTTTGAAATCCCAGGCGGGTTTTAGCCAAGGTCCAAGCCCGTCCTGAAAGGCTTCAACAGGCTCCCCAAAGTCACTGGGTTTGCCGTGATACTTGATCAAATCTGGCTTAAAATCGTAAAGGTCAAGATGGCTTGCCCCACCAGCCATAAACAGCTGAATCACTCGTTTTGCTTTAGCAGGCTGCTTCAAAACGACATGTGCTCCATTGCTTTCAGCCCGCAACGAATCGTTGGATAGCATGGCGGCTAAGGCAATGCCACCCAAACCGCCGCCGCTTCGAAAAAGTAAATCGCGTCGCGACATCGACGAAAACGGAACTTCGGAATGGAACGGTGATGGTTGGTGCATGAGTCTCAAATCCACTAAATCTAAACGTTCGTTCTATTTGAAATGCTGGAAGATCCAGGCACCTTTTACGCACGGTATCGAAACACTGGACGTCGGCGAAGCTCTCGGCTCGTGGCGTCAATCTACAAAAATGAACTCGTTGGTGTTGAACAAAACGCGACATAGATTGGTAAGTCCATGCCGTTCCACAAAGTCGACCATCGATCTTCGTTGTTCTTCCTTCAGATGATTTCCCGTTGCAAGCAAGTAGGCATACTTTACTTGTTCTTCCAATGTACTTCCTGCATCCTTTTGAACGCGAGCCGCTAGCTGTTGTGATTGAACCAACATGAAGTTGTTATTGAGTAATGCCAAGGCTTGTTGCGGTGACTCGTTTTCATTGCGACGTTCAACTCGCATCGACGGGTCGGCACAATTCAGTACCGTCAAGAACGGCTGTGTCTGAGAACGAACGATAAAGCGATAAACTGACCGACGCCAAGTCCGCTTGTCATGGGGATCCGCCAATCGATACTCGTAGTGTGGCGAATGTTCGGGATTCTTGACAACGAAGTCTTGCCACCCAGGACCGCCAGCCAATAAATCCAGTCCACCACTTACGGCAAGCACCGAATCCCGGATCGCCTCCGCGTCCAGTCTTCGCCGATTTTGCTTCCAAAGCATCCTATTCGTCGGATCTAACCGCTGAGCTTGTTGGTTCTGAGTGGACGATGACTGCCGGTACGTAGCACTGGTCACGATCAAGCGATGAAGCTTTTTCAGCGAACCACCCTGGTCGCGAAAATCGGCCGCTAACCAATCTAAAAGTTCGGGGTGCGAAGGCAATTCTCCCATACGGCCAAAGTCATTGGAAGTTGCGACAATACCGATACCAAAATGATACTGCCAAACACGGTTGACGATACTACGCCAAGTCAAGGGATTATCATCAGCGACAATCCAATCGGCCATGGCAACACGACGATTACTTTCAGATCCTGTGGGGTCGATTGGAAAACGATTGACTTGGTTGGCCCCGGTGGCGATTGTCCCCGCGCTAACCTCCCTGATCGGACGAGTGACTTGACCGCGGACAAGCAGGTGAATAGGCCGCGGCTTACCACCTTGTCCGCCAGTCCCGACAAAGTTTCCCGAACCCCGGTGGACCGTACCAGCGTACACCACACTCTGCGCTGGCAAGCTTGCTAGTTGAGCTTCGACATCGGCTAGTTGCTGAAGCACCCGCTGGTGATCCAACCGAGTCGCTTGGTCAACTCGGCTTGCAATCAATTGTGCTCTTTGTTCCTTGAGTTCTAGGATCTTGGCAGGGTTAGGGTCGGTCGGAAAGAGTCCGTCGGTAAGGTTCTTTGCCGCCCATCGCGATGGAGCTTCGATACTATCCAAGGCTTGGACTGGTCGGTTTTTGGTCAGATCCTTGCTATCAACGCCGATGGCTACCAGTTCGGCCAACGCGAAAATATAGTCATCCATACGTGGGGCTAGCTTGGTAGCAGTGACGCGGATGTAACGTCCTGCCTTGCCCTGGAAGGAAAACACTTGCGGCTGAATGCCTGGTGCCGCAAAGTCGTTCTGTTCATGGGATACAACATGGGAGCTAGGGGTTGCAAAGTCGGGATCGTGGCTCAGCTCAATGCGGAAACGCTTGGGAAAACCAAAGCCCTTCCCGATGGAGTTGAAGTCATCCCATGTTGGTTGCAAGACGACACGTTCCACTGAGACCGAATGTCCCAAATCTACTTGGACCCACTTTGCGGTCGATTGGTCGTTTGCAATTTCGCTGTGCCAACCGTATTCGGTAGGCCGAGTTGCTGAAACGGATTTTTCCGCAACCGAAATAGCGGCATCGAGATCCTGAATATCAGGCGAGCACTGCTCTTTGATTGAGCGTTCAAGAGTCTCCAATTGATTGGTGATTTGCTTCTTCTGGTCTGCTAGATGCCCACGAGCTTCAGCAACATTTGCATCGCGATCGTAAGCCCGATCCGCTCGATCGATCGCGGAAAAAACGGCCTGCAACGCGTAGTAGTCTTCTTGCGAGAAAGGATCGAATTTGTGGTTATGGCATTGCGCGCACTGAACGGTCGCACTGCACAACGTGCCGACCACATTTCCCAAGATATCGTCTCGATCTAAATGACGCGCGATCTTGCCATCGATTTTGCTTTCGCTCACCTCCACATGCCCGATAAAGTCCCAAGGGCCTGCGGATAAAAAGCCCAAGGCTTCGACGCCATCGGGAGACTGGGGATAGAGAGCATCACCCGCTATTTGCTCGCGGATGAATTGATGATAGGGTTTATCTTGATTGAACGATCGGATCACGTAATCGCGATAAGGCCAAGCGTTGGGACGCGGTTGATCCTTGTCATAGCCATGCGTATCGCCATAGTGCACGACATCCAGCCAATGCCTGGCCCATTTCTCACCGTAGTGCTGGCTGGCCAACAAAGTATCTACGAGTTCGCAGTAAGCCTTGTTCAAGTTTTCTTGGGATGCTTTCTCGAACGAGTCGAGTTGTTCTGGCGAGGGAGGTAAGCCAATCAGATCGAAAAAGAGCCGTCGGCAAAGTGTCCTAGCATCCGCTTCCTCGGAAAGTGTAAGCCCCTGTTGTTCTAGCTTGGCAACGATAAACGCATCGATAGGATTATCCCTTTCCAAAGGCAGCTGGGGTGGCTCCAGACGCTTTAAGCTCCACCAATCGAAGGGATCCGGAAGTTCCGAGTTGGCAGATTCAGGCCAGTCGGCTCCTTCGTCGATCCAACGGGCAATCGTCTCTGTTTCGGTTTCCGATAACGCAGGTATACCACTGTCTTTGGGAGGCATAACCAGATCAGGTATCTCGCCGCGAACTAGCGCCAAGAGCCGACTCGCCTTCGACGACATCGGCACGATGGCTTCTTCGCTGCTATCACCACCACGCAAGGCAATCTCGCGAACATCCAGTCGATACCCACTTTCTTGGTTGCCAGGCCCATGGCATGAAATGCAATGCGATTTGAATAGAGGCTCGACAGAAGCCGTAAAATCGACGGGAGAGGATTGAGCGAGCAAAGAGCTAGATAAACCAACCGCGGCCCAAATCGCAAAACAAATCGAGACAGCAAATCGTACAGAGCGTTGGGAAAGCTCGCGAAAGTCTTGGATTTCTCGTGCAATCATAGATGGGAATCGTATTGAAGCGGTGGGGAGAGTAGTCTGGGCGGATGGCCACACGGGGAACCCCATTTTATCCTAACTGAGACTGATAAAAACCCATCTGTCCCTCTTTTGCTTCGTAAACAGCAATCGCAATACCTACACGGCTCGTGAGTGGGATAGCGATATCCAGCAGTATCACTACCGCGCTCTCTTCCACCAAAACCTGCTCCGACGCCGGAAACTGGAACCAATGCGGATCGACCGTTAGGAATGGGCTACTTATGGTGTGACTGCAAGAAAAAGCAGGATTTATGGATACAAATCCCTGGCATTGCGAGCCCTGAGACGAACCCAATATCAAGTGTTGGACCTTCTCGCGAAACGAATGCTACCTATCCGTTTCCAGCCATACCTAATGTAGCTGTTGGCAATTCCGGTTGGGACGTGACTTCAACAGGTGAGAATTGAGACGAGACGACTATCCGCAGATGCCGCAGATGCCGCAGCTTTTCAATTAAGAAACGCCTTGATTACTTACCATGAAAGTAATGGGCGATTCCCACCCAGAGTATTCCAAGAGTCGGCGCGTGGACCAGAGCATAGTTGGCGAGTATTGTTGTTGCCGTATCTTGGCAACGATGCGATGGGTGTCCTCGAAAAATACTATCTAACGAAACCTTGGATCCCATGTAGTGCAACAGCAAAGCAACACAAGGTCCGCTTCGCCATCGGTGTCGGTTATTCGGTAGGGGCCAGCCCACGCTTGACGCCGTCAAGAGTCGTTGCCGGATGTGCTGTCGGATGTTCCTTCTCCAAAAGGAAGCTGGAGCAAACTGATGACTGCTTGCTTAATATCCGTTTGGCGCATCAGCGACTCACCTACCAACATGGCTTGAATGTTGGCCGCATGAATCTTATGAACATCCGCTGCAGTAAAAATACCGCTTTCAGCGACAACGACTACGTCGTCAGGGATATGGCTTCGCAATCGAATGACGTGTTCCAAATCGACGGAAAATGTATGAAGATCTCGATTGTTGATTCCGACCAGCTTGGTTCCGGTCGCGAGCACTCGATCCAAGTGCTTTGGATCGTAAAGCTCGATCAAAGCTGTCATACCAAGCCCTTCGATCAGATTGTATAGATCGACTAAGCTATCTCCCTCAAGGCATTCCGCGATCAGAAGCACCGCATCTGCACCCGCTACCCGAGCTTCGTACACTTGATAGGGATCGAGAATAAAATCTTTTCGCAAAAGAGGTAAATCGACCCGCTGGCGTATGTCGGTCAAGTAGTCGAGTCTGCCTTGAAAGAACGGCTCGTCGGTTAGCACACTAATCGCAGCAGCCCCGCCGGCCTGGTAAGCCTTTGCGATATCCACCGGATAAAATTGAGGGCGGATCATCCCTTTGGATGGGCTCGCCCGTTTCACTTCGGCAATCAATCGGACGTAATCATGCCCTTGCAATGCGTCTAAAAAGCTTCTTATCTCGGGACCTTGTTGTGCCGATTCCACAAGCGATTCAAGATCGCGACGCTTTTTCGCGAATGCAATCTCTTCTCGTTTGCTAGCAACGATTCTATCTAATACGGTCTGCATGCTTAGATCAAGTCCGAATCGAAAATGCGAACTTGCTTCCAGTTGGATTTTTGCTCTGCAATAAACTGCAGGTGCCTTGGAGCGACTTGGTACAAATCGTGGGACTCGCGACTATCGAAAACGACATTGATCGTCACTTGGTACCCATGATCGTTGACCGGCCTAGCCAAGTCCTTGTTCAGTCTGCCCACCGAAAAGTAAACCACGCCTGGGTGGTCGCTCAGGTAATTTTGGCACGAATGCAGCAATTCTTGAATCTTCGGCTCGGAATCGTCGCTGAGCGTAAAATAAACCATGTGGGACAGTTGCGGCATGGGTTTCTGAGCTTTTGTGGAAAAAGTGAAGTTGAGAAGTGAGGCAGCTTGCAATCGCCGGTTACTTGCAGGAAAACGCTAGCTAGTGCGTCGCGTCGGAGGGTAAAAGTTATTGGAAGCCGTGTCTTTTGACAAGCGGAACCCATTTTGGCAAGAATGCTATCAAGGGATATTGCAGGAATTTTCGTTGCAGACGGAAAAATCCGCAAGTTTTAACACCGTGCTGGCCGAAACACCTCTTGTCCGACGAATAGTCGTCTCCGATACGAGAAGGGTTTAACCGATGTCCTGCAAGAACTTCCAGAAACTATTTAGTCTACTCCTCCTGTCTGTGGTTGGCATGCAGTCGGGCTGCATTGGCTTATCCAACATGGGTTTGGGGCCATTCGGGGTTCCTATTCCGGTTTCGCCGTATCTTCAAGATAATGAAGAAGTCCAGTTTCATATCCATGAGCGTTACGCTCGAGTACCCATCATGGGTCCTTTGACAGCAGGTGGTCCAGTTGCGGCCATCGATCCGCCAAGCGATGACGAAGTGGTTCACGCTCTTGAAAAGGCAAGGCCAATCCGTGGTGGCTACCCATTGCTTTTCGAAAAGCAACGTAACCGAGTTCGAATCGTCAAGGAAAAGATCGCAGATTACATCGATGATCCACGATTCATCCCGCTGATCGGTTTTGCTCAATTGCACCATGCTCATTACAAGTGCACCGTGTATTTTGAAGAGCGTACGATCAACGGGTGGCCTGTACCATACACCCTGGAAGACAAAGAAGCCGTTGAGGTCATCTACATCGACCACAACCACTTCCACATGGTTGGCGATCCAGACACAGGTGCGTCAAGCCCTTACTAAAGGTCTGAAGGTTGTTTTGAGCTCCACCCAGCTTGTTGGAGCGATTGTGAGATGGCGTCTACGGGATGAGACGTTCAAGTCAAGAAAAAAGAATCTACTCAGGTCCCTTCAGGGACTTGGTCTGCGACATCGCTGCATTGAACTGCTCTTGCAGTTGTTTGCTAGAAACTGGGATGACAGGAACAGCGCATTCCAGCCTTTGCAATTGAGGCGCGTTTCGGTTATTGTGTAGGACTCTTTCTACTTCTTCTTCCAGCATCAAAAGCCATGCTGGAATATCTAATCCAACGCCGGTCGGTTCTCGCATCATCAAATGCGCTTCTTGTACGAGCAGATCGAAGGCTCGACTTTCTTCGTTATCGCTTGCTCTTAGTTGTCGCATGGCTGGTCGTATCAGAGCCCGCATACGATCGATAGTCATCGGCTTGACGAATCGTTCGTTCAAACGGTCGGCAACTGTGGGCATCTTCATCGCATACTGTTCTTGTAGTTTCGTTAGCTTTTCAAGATACTGATCCGATTCTTTCGAAACCCGTTCTGACAATGCACGTCTCCATTGTTGTGCAGACGATTGGCAGCCTGTGTGGACGAGTACTTCGTGAGCCCAAAAAACGGGCTTCAAGTTCCAACAAACTCGGTCGTAACGAACTCGCAATCTTAAGAAATCCAGCAGCATGTACAGCATCTCACCACGGTCGGATTGAGTGGTAGTACTGTTATAGTCTTTGTATTCAGCAAAGTGATCGATAATAGCTTCGAAGACTACCGCGAGCCAGCGTTGGGCTTCTTCGATTGAAATCTCGCCGTTTTCAATGGCGTCCAGGAGCGGCCGAACCTCCTCGGTGTCTTGGTTCTTCATGGCCTGTTCAAGGTAATTCGGTACCCCTTGATGCAAGATCGCTCGAACATTCGATAACTTGAGAAAGCCTTGGGTAAAGATGCCTTTCCCATACTTCTGAATGAATAGCGATAATTGCTTCCATGTCCCCGACCCATCGATCGTTTCGAGAATACTCAAGCGAAGTGTTCGCGAATGGGACAACCAACTGCTTAACAAGACTTCGGTAAGTTGTTCCAGTAGCGGAACAAGTGCTTCGCTTTCTGGTTCTGGCGGATTCAAGTCGACCAAGGTATCCAGTTCCAGTAATTTCCATTCCGGCTTCAGTGCGGATTCAGATTTTTTAGCTTTGCGCCGCTCGTTGGGTGGTTTATCGGCTTGCCATTGATAGGCGTTTCGGACCAAGCACCGGACCATCGATTTGAAGGCGATTTGAAATAGGTCATCAAACTCCGTTACAGCGCCGTGTCCAACTGGATTGTGATGCTCCATATGGCGTGCGGTATCGACCAGTCGGCACGATTGATAGAAGAAGCCTTGCCGAGGCAGCCAAGTTAACAAATGAGTCAATGCCCGACGACGCACACGGGCGCTCAGAATATCGCGTGGCTGTCCTCCCCGAGCCAATGAAACATAGAGAAGCTTTTGGTCGCGAAGCACAGACAAAAAGTCTGCGAACGATTCTTCGACTCGAGATCGCCGCGCTGCCATCAAATCACCGAACAACTCAACCGTCAACAGCTCATCTTTGGGTAAGCCGTCCAGCAAGGATTGGCAACTTGAGCGATCTTCGGAATGTGCAAGCACCGCTCCGATAAGCATTCGTCCTGCGTCGGCGGTTTCGACAGCAGTAGCCAGAATACGTTCCATCAAGGACTCTTTGATCACGCGTTGTCGATCATAGCGAGCCATGGAATCGGTATCGGTGCCCCCTTTGGGAATCTTGTAGGCTTGAATTTGGTCCAGAAGCCCCACCAACGCATTGCGATTCGATAGGCATTGTTCGCTCCATCGCCTTAGAGCCGCGACGACCCGTGCTTTGCGAGCCGCATCGACATCGACCTCCCCACTGGTTGAGCTTGGTTGATCGTCGAGCGTCCGAGTCGACTGGGCAACCAGCTTCCACATTTGTGCTAAAGCAGCAAGAAAGGTAAGGTGTTCGCTTAAACGCTTTGATTCGGCCGCGATCTCTTCGGCGGTGCCTTCGTCTTGTTCATATACCGGACCGTCCACTCCATCGTCCGTACTGTCCAAAAAGGTGAAGCCCTCATAAGCGGCACCGAAAAGCGACCCTTCTTCGTCGCTATCGTTATTGTTGCCATCGGCATCATTGGATTCGCCAGCTGCCATAAGATCTTGCGAGGGGTCGGAACGTTTCTTTCCAGGTTTGCCTTTCGCAAGAGCGAACTCGGGCACCATCCAAAAGCTTTCTCCGTTGGCTTCAAGATAGTCAAAGAATTTTTCGACCATCGACCAGATAAAGTCATTGGGCTTTTCGGTGTTCTCGAACAGCTGCTCCAGCCACATTCTGGCAAGATCGGAGTAGGACGTGTTTCCACTTTGCAAGCCAACTCGAGTGCCTTGACTTAGCCAGTGAACCAGCAAAGCCATACCGCCGACGAAGTCCCGTCGGTCAAGTAGGGCTTCAATCACCAATGCATATGCTTTTGGCGAATCAAACATGTCAGCGTGTGGGGCCCAAAACTTCAAATCGCCTGCTGCGGCTCCACCTTGATGCCAAAGTCGCAACGCCCGAGATACCAGTTGCGATGACTCTAGGGAATCCTGCGGGTCGGTGGCCGCGACATCGCTGACTTGATGGGCTGCGTACTTCCGCCACCAGTCTGAAATCCATCGAAATCGTTCTTCGGTCCGTGCGCAGAGTGCTTCTTGATTTGTCGCAGCGGCTTCACGCCACAGCCGCGACAAAAACCCGAGCGTTTGTTCCATAATTTGGACAAGCTCCGTCACTCGCTCGTCCGTTACGGTTGAATCTGAGCCAACAAAACGCGGAAAGTTTCCGGCGAACCCCAAGATGTTCCAAGGGTCCACCAACGCTCCGCACTCGATCCCGCGCTGAATCAAGTCAAAGATTTGACCGGGAATGTCCCCCGCCTTTTCCAACTCGTTTCGGCGCAACAACTGATTGCCCACGGTTAGCAGACAATCGATCCGACACAGAATGCGCGCCGATGGAACTTGCACGTCATCGGATTCCTCTTTGGCGGCATTAGCGCTTCCCATTCGAGCGAAGATACGCGCTAGTTGAACATGCTCCACTTGCGAGGCACGAAGTCTCGCTAAATTGGTGTTCAGTTGCTGTCTTGCGCCACCCAAAGGTTGTCTACGAATGGCAGCCTCCGTTCGCAGCCGGTCTGCATGAGGACCTTGAACCCCCGATAAAAACTCTTCGTAAAACGAGTCTCGGTAGGATGCAATCTGCGACAGCAATTGAACTAAGGTTGTCGTCGACGGAATGGAATTCGCTCGCCCTCCCGAAATACCTGAAGCCATCAACATGGTGCCTGCAAGTACTACTGCAGCTTCGGTCAATGTCTCTTGTTGCGACAGTTCTTTTTCTTGCGCGACACGTGCAAGTAATGCATCTACCGTTACCTGCTGCAGGACGAAGCGGCGGTAGTTGGTGTTGTTGTCCATAAGATTTGGATCCCATTGGCCGAAGTAGTAATTCGGGCGCTTGTTCACCGGATGGTCAAAGTCATACGCTCGCGGATCCAACGCGAGCTCGTCTAAATTCTTTGGCTCGAATTGTGCGTCTCGCAAGATATGCGGCGATGTCGCACGCAGAATGTCCAAAGTCTTCGTAATCAATTGGAAGTAAGGACCAAAGGCTACCCCGACATCTCGAATGTAAAGTGGAATTGGTCGCAACCATTCGTGTGCATACGGTTCCAATCGGCGTCCTTCGAGAACGGCAACCGGACGAAAGCCAACGTAATCATTCAACGCGTCGATGGCCTTGGGGACAATTCGATCGATCTCATTCCATGGCGGCCCTTGTTGCAACACACACTCAATTGCTCGCCCCAAAAACAAACCATTGAACAGCCCTTCGGGTTCTTGATGGAATAGAAGATCGCTGTGGTAATCCAAGTAATCGGGAAGTAGATAAAGCCAAACAATCTGGAGCACTTGGTTGGCTTGGTCGCTCTCGCGGAAAATCTCCTTTTCATCACGTAGTTTCCCGAGCCGGTCTTGCAACCATTGCTGAATGGTAAGCCACGGTGGTAACCCTGCATAAGGACTGTACTTTTGCGGCGAACCCGCAACGGCCCAGCCGTACAAACGGTTTAAAGCTGCAAGGGATCGGGGGTCAGACTTACCAGACGAAAAATTAAGATAGCCCAACACATGGACTAAGTCGTCGTCTTTCAGTTCGTTTCGATTCTCGTTCGCCACCGGCTACCCCAGGCATTCACTTTTCACTTGTGAGCTCAACCAAGCAAGCTCACTTTATGCAAACGGTAATAGTAAATCGGTATGGCGAAACGCGAAAGTGCCAGAATAACCAACACAGAACGCATATACCGAGATTGTTTCCCGCGTTCGACGAGATTTTACCCGGATCCGACTGCCTGTCTCATTTTTGCGACCTAACCTTTCGGGCTGACCTTTCTGGATAGAGTGATAAAAAAGCTGGAATTTCGCAATGCTAACAACCCATCTTGCACCAATTCATTCCCCTGCGAAAGCACTCCCACCCCGTCGATTCGAAGCGGAGCTTTTCGATGCAGAACGTTCGCTGACCAGCGCCGAGGGGCTCCTTTCTCAGGCAGAAGCCACTTTTTCCCAGATCGAACTGACGGTCGTTATGCCATGTCTGAACGAAGCGGACACCGTCGCGACGTGCGTTTGTAAAGCCGTTTCGACACTGGCAAGCATGGGAATCCCTTCGGAAGTGATCGTCGCTGATAACGGTAGCACCGATGGATCCCAAGAATTGGCTCGCGCTGCGGGTGCTCGAGTTGTGCAAGTCGCGGAACGTGGTTACGGTGCCGCCTTAATGGGTGGAATTCGCGAAGCAAGTGGCAAATACATAGTGATGGGGGATGCGGACGAAAGCTACGATTTTGCAGCATTACCATTCTTTTATGAAAAGCTCCGAGCTGGAATCGACCTGGTCCAAGGGTGCCGTATGCCGCGCGGGGGCGGAACCGTCTTGCCTGGTGCCATGCCATTCCTCCACCGATGGTTTGGAAATCCAGCCTTGTCTAGCCTCGTTCGATTGATGTTTCAAACCCCCGTGCACGACGTCTATTGCGGCATGCGAGGATTCAGTCGCCAATGGCAAGCCTCTCTGGATCAGCGCTGCACCGGCATGGAATTTGCCACTGAAATGATCATCAAGTCCACTCTGTTTGGTGGTGCGATGGACCAAGTTCCAATCACGCTTCATCCCGACGGACGAGTCAATCAAAGATCGCATTTACGCACCTTTCGCGATGGATGGCGAACGCTTCGATTTTTCATGCTGCTAAGCCCGCGTTGGACCTTTTTAGTTCCAGGAGCTGCCCTTGCCATGATCGGCTTGGTTCTCTGTGCGTTAGCCATCGCAGGCTTTCAACTCGCCGGGGCCACTCTCGATGTGCATACACTGCTGATTGGGGTCCTGACGGTTTTGGTTGCATCCCAATTGGTTTGGTGCGCAGTCCTTGCCAAAACCTTTGCGATCACCGAAGGTCTCATGCCAAAGAATGCAAAGCTGGAGGCAATCACCCAAAAGATGACTTTGGAACGTCTCTTGGTCGGATCGGGGATCTTGGCCGCTACCGGTGCAACAATGATTCTGGGGCAATCGATCCAATGGGCTTGGGGAGGCTTCGGTTCTCTGGATTACGCAAGCTCCATGCGATGGACGATCCCGGCTGTTGGGATGATCGCTCTTGCAGTTCAATGCGCCGCCTCTAGCTTCCTTTTGGGCGTGCTGCGTATGGCTCGTCTGTAGGAACTTCAAGATCTTGAAAAGCTCTGCGATCTCGACAAAGCTGTTTGCCATACCGATCCCAACGCTGACCGCGTTCACTGTCGCCATGTTCATCAGCTTGACACGTTGGCCCGTGCCTCAAATGCACGACGACTTCAGTAACCTTCTGGCTGCCGATACGTTACTTCATGGAAGACTGGCCAACCCAACGCCACCTGCCTTCGAGTCGATGGAGACGTTTCATGTGGTGATGACCCCCACCTATGCCTCCAAGTTTCCAATGGGGCCAGCCTTTTTTCTCGCGGTTGGAAAGCTGGTGATGGGTGACTACGCATGCGGGCTGTGGCTTTGCTGCGCTTTAGCGACAGCATCCATCACTTGGATGCTGCTTGCTTGTTTTCCAGCGCGATGGGCTTCCGGCATGGGAATTTGCGTCGCGGTTCACCCTTCCTGGCAAAACGGCTGGGCTCAAGAATTCACTCACGGTTGGCTCCCCCTGGCTGGAGTCGCCTTAGTTCTTGGTGGCACTCTGCGACTACATCGAATTCTCCGCAGGACTACCACCCGTATGGAAACGGCTGATCTCGAAACGGCTAACCTCAAGACTTCGAATCTTCAGACATGTCAGCGATCTCTGCTCCTTATGGCCATCGGATGTGGCCTCGTCTTGTTTTCAAGGCCTTTCGACGGCGGCATCGTGTGCCTTATGCTTATTGCTTCATTAATTCCTATCGTTGTGCGTTCCTTCCACCATGTCTCGCGCGCTCCATGGAACTTGTTTAGGCTTCTGGTTCCATCAGTCTTTCCGGCTTTCGGCGTCATCTTGGTCGCAATGGGATTGCAACTTGCTGCCAACAAACTGGTAACAGGGCAGTGGCACCAATTGCCTTACCAGCTTCATGAAAAACAATATGGCGTCGCTCCCCTCTTCATTTGGGGAACGCCGAACGAGCCAACTATTGGTCACCGGTTTGAAGAGCTTTCTATCTATCACCAACAATACTCCTTGCAAAGCTGGAGCGATTCACGATCCATTGCAGGCTACCTCGCTCAGCTCGGGAATCGAAGCTTTCATATCCTGATACATTGGGGGGTCGGATTCGCGATATTGCCCATGGCAATTCTGACTTGGCGGACCGGACGCCGCCAATCGGGCTGGTTGTTGGCTGTAGCTCTCGTCGCAATCCTGGCAATCAACTGCGTTCCCTGGGTGATGCCCGCTTACGTCGCCTCGCTTATCCCGATTGCAATCCTGTTGTATGCTCTCGTCCTGAAAAGGCTATCGACATGGATTGCAACAAGATTTCAATTCCAATCTACAACGTCTTGCTCGCGACGTCGCGCGGAATTCTTGATCCTTGGTTTTTTGTTCTGTTGTCAATCGGTTGCGATTTCCTACACGTGCTATGCTCGAGCGACGAACCAACCTGGGTGGCAGCTTGATTGGGCTGATGAGCGACAACGCTTGGTCAACCGTCTTAGAGAATCCGATGAATCGCATTTGATTCTGGTGGACTACCAAAGCGGCCATAACGTGAACGAAGAATGGGTGTACAACGAAGCCGACATACCCAATGCAAAGATCGTATGGGGGCGATTTGCAAGCACGGAACTGAACCAGCACTTTGTAAAGAGCTACCCGAACCGAAAGGTATGGCGCCTTACCGTTCCTTCAGGTTCCTTAGAACCCTATATTCCTTAATCGCATGAGCATTTAGCTACCAATGCTACCGACGACGCCATCAGCACCGCTCAAGGCTGCGATTTCTTAGAATCGTCGTTAGTGCTCCAGCTCGCGGCCTCTACTCTTGGCACGCCAAGAGCAAATTGCTCCACCGAAAGGAACTGGATTGAGACGCCAATTGTTCTGCTTCCTTGACAAACAAGCTCGCTCGCTCGCCTTGGCCTTCTAGCTTGAGTAGAACTGTCAATAAAAGAAGCTCACGCTCCGAGCTTTCGGGATTGTCCAAAACCGACTTGGACAAACGTTCTAAGGTCGCGTCCAAATCGATAACGCATGCGGCGAAGTAGGTGCGGAGCGATTCGCTATTCAGTTCTTCCGCCGAAAGCCGACTGCCCGACGCACATGCTTGGTCCAGAAGATTCAAAACACTCTCGGTAGAGGCTGCAGAGTGGTCTTGGGATGCAAAGTACTTAAGCAATCCCTGTCGCAGGTAAACACCGGCCCCTTTCGGCTGCTCGATTTTTTCCATGCTTCTGCAAGAAGCTTGAGCATCGTCAAAGCGGCCAGCTTCAATCATATCATCCACGATTCCAACGGCTGCTTTGGTCCAAATCGGTGAATAAGGCTGAACAACACGTGGCTTCGAGGCTACGTACATAGCGGCATTGGTGTCTTCGATAATCTCGTCTTGAAACTGAGTACCTGAGGACTTTAAATTCTGCTTCCCATCTGCTTGATTGGACGACGCAACTCGGAAAGTACTCTTTTTGGAAAGCCCATTACCCCAATTGGGAACCATGCCCACGTTCGACGTGGCAGAGGTCGATGTTGACGCAAACGACCGGTTAGCAAGAAAATCCGAAGGTCCGCGAGTCGAGGCGAAAGGTGTACCTACCTCATAATTGACACTGCCCCAGGTTGGAGCACATGGGTCAGCATAATATGTCGGAGCTACATAATAAGTGGGGGCGACATAATAGGTCGGCGCCACGTAGTAAGTTCTAACAGGCCAAGCCACAACCGGCGGGCAATAGCTGTAAGTGACAACTCGAGGTGCGAAACACCAAGGTGCAACTCGGTAACGCGAAACATATCCGTATCCGCCCCAGCCGTGGAAGCCCGAATAGAAACCACCATAGCAGTGTCGTAAACCATGACGGGGGAAATGAGCCGAGGCGGGTTCGGCCGCTATCGCTCCGAAGGAAACCGAAGCGATCGCAGCAAGTGCCCACTTTGTAAAACTACGGTTCAACATTTCGCTAATTCCTCTTCGTGGAAGATGATCGACATACTTAGTGTTGAGTGCATGTGCCAAGCAACACTCTAAGTATTGAACCTAGCTGCCCAAAATGCCAGTCGTCGCAACCGATTTGTCAGGAAAAATCGTCCCGATTGCAAGGATCAACCAGCCTACCATCAAAAGCGAACCACCAGCCGGAACGATGCTCCAATGCCCGATTTGGTTTAGAAACACCATGCTATAGAGACCACCGGAAAACAAAAGCATCCCCGCCAAAAACATACCGCAGGCAATTTTCCAGGCTTTTCGTTGCCGAATCGCGGACGATATGCCCAACGCCAAAATGGCTAGCGAATGGTATGCCTGGTACTTAACCCCAATTTCGCACTGGCCAAGTTTCTTCGTAACTTCGCTCTCGGTAAAACCCTGTTTGGCCAGACGGTCTGGCAACGAATGCGACCCCATTGCGCCGATCGCGACACATAGAAAGCCAGACAAGGCAGCAAGTACAACCCAAAATCGCGAACCAACCATCGGTCGATCTAAGCTCCCTAACAATCAAGAATCTACAAGCAGCGGGACATCAGTTCCACTCCAAAGTTTGGCATCAGTATCCCCCTCGTGGACGCCTGTAGCAAGCCCCGAAAAGAACTACATGCGTGGTATGATTTCCGGAGCGATTAGGGTTTTGTGGCTAGGATGCAATCTAATGGGACCGAGGTTCTGACGGCTTCTACTTGGGTAAAACCCGCTTGAAAAAGCATCGTTCCGTACTCGGCAAGCGTGCGTTCGCGGCCTTCGGTACAAACCAGCATGTTCATGCTTTGCAACAGAGCCCATCGTGGTCCGGTCGAATCGTCTGCTAAGATCTTCTCGGCGATCAAAAGCCCACCTCCCGATGGCAAAGCGTCATAGGCTCTTTGAATCAATTGCTGCGCATGCTCATCGTTCCAATCATGAAGGATACGCCCCAAAGCATAAAGATCCGCCTTGGGAAGTGGATCGTGAAAGAAATCCCCACCGATCACCTGCATCCGGTCCGCAACAGGCGATTCCTGAATCATTTTTCGTGCAAGCCCCAAGGCATGAGGTAAATCGAATACGACTCCCTGCAAGTGAGGGTAACGCTGGCAAGCTGCAAGTACCAAATGCCCTGTTGCTCCACCCAGATCGGCCATCGTACGAAAACGACTTAAATCAAACGCGTTGACGATGGTGGGCGAGGTGATCAAACCAAAGCCATGCATCCCCATGAGAAACTCGTTCATGGCTTCCTCGGTCTTGAAGAAGTGGGAAAAGATCGGCCCATCGAAATCAAAGGTCTGTTTCCATCGATGAGTTCCCTCGCGGACGGTATCTTCCAGATTGCCCCACATCTTCCACATGACGCGATTCGAATAATGAATGTACCCTGTCATCCGGCGTTCGCTTGCTTGCGTCAAGTAAGTGGTGGAGACCGGTGTGTTGACATAAGTGTTTCCCCGTTTCGCGAGCAGCCCCATGCAGGTGCAAGTGTCTAGCAACGTCATCAAGGCAACGCGATCACACCCTAACTTTTGGACCAGGCTGTCCAAAGTTGCTTCCGAGCTCAAAACGTCGAACACCCCCAATTCGACAGCTGCAAACATGACCTTTGATTTGCGGAACGCCTCTAGCAAGTCCAAAACAAGACTCGGATCAGGGACGGAGAGGTCGGTAGGATTCATAGGGAAGCTCTTGAGTGCTATTGGTAAAGGGGATGAAGCTGGCTCATTGTAGCGTAGCCGCAGGAAACTCTAACACGCCCCGAACCTCAGACTCCCATCCGTTGGATTCGGGCTCGACCACTTCCCTTGGCCATGTTAAAAGTGACTTGGCTGAATCCAACGTCTCACGACCAGAAAAAACCGGTCGTAGAATAGCCCGTTTTGGCTTTTTCCCATTTGCTCACAAACGAGAAACCTTCATGGCTCATCCATCCTTAAACGCAGACCAATTGGTCGACTCCTTGAAATGGCGTTACGCCGTAAAGCGTTTCGATCCAGCTCGCTCCATCGACTCTGAGACATGGACTAAATTAGAAGAGAGTCTGGTTTTAACCCCCAGTAGCTTCGGTCTTCAACCCTGGAAGTTTCTGGTCGTCCAATCGACCGATTTGAAGGCCAAGCTTCCTTCGATTTCTTGGAATCAGCCACAGCCTAATGATTGTTCGCACATGGTTGTTTTCGCAAGTATGAAATCGGTCAGTGTCGAGTACGTCGATCGCTTTTTGGAAACCACAGCCTCCATTCGTAATGTTCCCGTCGAAGGCCTAGCCCCTTACCGGCAAATTGTCCTTGGATTCCTAAAAAACATCGCAGGTCATGAACTTGCTTGGAGCAGCAATCAAGCCTACATCGCATTGGGGCAGCTGATGGCTGCTGCTGCTGTTTTGGGCATCGACGCTTGCCCGATGGAGGGAATCATCGCCTCTGAATATGACCAACTTCTCGGTTTGGCTGGCACCAACTATACTTGCGTGGTGGGCTGTGCAATGGGCTACCGACATGCGGAAGACAGATACGCAACGTTGGCCAAAATTCGATTTCCATTGGATGAAGTAATCTCCCGTTTGTAATTGGGAAACGACATGCTTGAAAATCAAGAGAACGATCTCAGCGACGATGAAGAATCGTCTGCAATGGAAATCAGTGAGACAGGCACCGGCTCAGCCGCCCAAATTGCGATGATGATGGAGATCGACAATTGGATCAGCCACGTCTGGATGGTCAGAACATTTCTAAAACATTCCGATGAAGCAACCGACGATGAAGAATTAGCCGAAATTCATCGCGGACTATATGATTTTATGCTCGCCCTAGGCCCATCCTTGGACTCCGGCGATGCCCAACGCTATCTCAAGATAGCGCGAAAAAAAATCGGCAAGCTTCGTGCAGCAACTGCTGACTTCGTCGAATTGCAACCCGAAGTTTCCGGCCACATGAATTTCAAAATGGCTGCCAAGTCCTTGTCCTTGGCAGTGAAGCAAATCGATCGCTTGTTGCAGGAATCAGACTAAGCAAGACTACTCTTGAATGTCTTCGTCTTCATCCTCATCATCTTCGTCTTCATCCTCTTCAGGGCTGACGAAGACGTAAGCCGCGCGAACCGGAGCCGGCATCGGTGAATCCGCACCGCGAACACTTCGCCAAACGATATCACCCAGCAACAGGTCGTCGGCAGCATCTTCGCGAGACAAGTCCATTTTCTCGGACTCGACAGCCCCCCAGGATAGTTTTGTGTTCAATGTATTCAGGTCAACCAACGATGGCAGCGCTTCGTAGGGCTTGAAATCGGGTGTCTTGCCAAACGCGGCATACATTGGGTTGGCAGCGGCATCAAACTGAGTCATCGGATCTAGCCCCAAAATGAGCTCCATCGTTCGCAGCATGCTGGATGTTGAATACAAAGTGGAATCCACGGTATTGCGGCGAATGTAGGGACTGATGGCGAGAGCCACCGTACGGTGGGCATCCACGTGGTCCGAACCGTTTTGGGCATCATCCTCCACAACGAAAATAGCAGATTCTTTCCAGTACTTGCTGTTGGAAATGGTTTCCACGATTTTGCCTAGGGCAACGTCGTTATCCGCCACCATCGCCGTCGGTGTCTTCTTGCCAGGCCGAGTGCCGCTGGTATGGTCATTGCCAATTCGCAGGACCACGAACTGAGGCATATTGTTTTCTCGCTCGAACTGCGCTAAACGTTCAGCGAACCGGTCTGCGCGATCGACATCTAAGTAATCGAGATCATAGGAACGATAGAGCGGATCGAAGTGGCCTTCCAGCGATGCGACTCGCGCCTTGCCTGGTTCGCCAGGGATTTTTGCGTTTTGAATGAACTCGCCAAAGCTAAAGAAAGAAACATTGTTCTTGGCGCACTTGTCCCAGATGTATCCACTGGAAGGTACCGCAATATCGTAAGCACCCTCGGAGGTGTACCCGACCTTGCCTCGTCCGCCACGATAGTTGAGCGGCCAGACTCGCTCGACAAAGTCCGTTGCGTAAGCGGCCATCGACCATTCATGCCCGTCGGCACTCACTTCACCATCCACATAGAAGTTATCAAGGAGCACGAACTCGTTGACCAATGCATGGTGATTCGGAGTCACTTTTTCAGGGAAGATACAGAGATTAGGATCCCCGTTCCCTTTAGGAATATCGCCAAAGACTTGATCGTAGGTTCGGTTTTCTTTGATGATGTAGAAGCAATACCTGATAGGACATGGTTCGCCGACTTTGCTTGGAATCACAGATTCGGAAGCAAGGGACTGAAGCACTGGTTCTTCATCGGATCGCAACGGCGAAACAGCGTAAGCATCCTTCGTCCATTTTGCCATTTGCGATGGTGATGGTGATGGAATAACACTGAGCGTTCCTTTGAACAACCCACCAATGTATTCACGTATTTGTTTGGGAGGATCATTCAGGGGATTTGGGCCCTTGTTGTTGTCTCGCGAAGTAAGACCTTTGCCATTAGCTACCAAAATCTGACTTCCATCCTTGGAAAATCGAACGCTGGTCGGATACCAACCTACAGGAATAAAGCCAAGCGATTTCGATTCTCCTCGTTCAGTAATATCGAACATGACAACGTTGTTGTTGTCCGCATTGGCAACGATCAACACTTTTTGGTCGTTGGAAACAGAAAGACTGTTCGGGGTGCTACCGTTTCGCGTGGTGGAGTACAACGAAGTTCGAATGACTTCTTTCGTGGTTCCAGTATCCGTGGTCAACATTAAGACAGAGTTGTCATCGGCGCATCCGACCAGTAGTAGTTTTCCCTCGTCCAGGAACTGCATCTCCGTGGGATGGCTTCGGACGGCCCATTCTGCGGTCAATTTTTTGGTTGCGAGCTCGATGACCGCAACCGAAGCGCGACCCCATAGACTGACCATGGCACGGCTACCGTCGGGAGAAATCATTACGTCCAGAGGAAAACTATCACTAGGCAAATCGATCAATTCGACACCTGGCGTCACATTCACCTGGAGAACTTCCTTGCCGTTCTCGTCGAGCACCTTTTTGGGTTCCGGTTCGACTGGAGCGTTCTGAGCCGTGTTCAATGGCACCAGTGCGATTTGATTTGCGACCATACCGCATGCAATCAGCATCGATCCGTTTGCAAAGTCGCGGACCCCCGAAACAACAAACGTTTCTTTGGGTAGGACCAACTGGATTTTTTGATTCAGAGTTAGAAAACCAGCGCGATGATCATAAACGTAAATACACTCATCTTCCGCTCCGCTGACAAAAAGTCGCTTTCCGTCGGCTGAGAAATCCAGACCGCGGAACGTTTGATCCATTGTGACCGATGAGACAACTTTTTTATCGGAGGTACGCACGATTCGAACTTCGTGCGTGCCCCATCCGCTGTGCAAGACTGCCGCGAATTGTCCATCAGGGGACAGTTCGATATGACTTGGGAAGTCTCCCATTTCGATCTGGTCCCCGACTGGCTTCAAAGACCAACCGTTGGGAAGTAGCGTTTCGCCCGTAGCCTTTAAACCTGGCAGCTGAATAGGTTTGGAGACAATCGCTTTGTCCTGGCTCAAAGCCTCGCTGCATCCAATCGAGATGAGAAAGGCAGAGGCTAAAGCCCGTAGCGCTAGAACACTTTGACGTTGATGTCGGCTTGGATTCTTCATGTTGGAATAGCTAAGAAGGTGCAGTGTTGGGAAGGAGCAGGTCGAATATGCTCTCATTCGGCCCCAGACCTGTTTGTAACCAACATTGGGTATTCTGGGTATCGAGATCCCCGAATATCACTGATTCTTAACCGAAACCTAGCATCCAAGCCTCTCTCATGTATTTGGATTCAGTAAGCATCTCGGTCACGTTTAGGAGCTTGAGCCGAATGCCCCAGCTCTTTATGGACCAACAGGTTGAGCGTCAACGGTGGGAATCGGAACCCCCGGTACAGCGATCGCTGGAACGGGCGCTGTTGCTGCTTCTGGTGTTGCCGCTTCTGCGGCTTTTAGTGCTGACTGCGATGGTACGGTGATGACTTCACCATCGAGAGGTTTACGTGGAAGTTTCTCATCGCGCATCGCAGCTTGGTATACAAATGTCGCCATAATGATCGATGCCTGTTTTGCATCCTCCTCTTGGACTCGTTCGTAAACATCCATACTGGAATGGTGCGTACGAGTGTCATACTCGATAGGATCTTGGATGAATTGGAAGCCTGGAAGCCCGATCCCATCGAACGATTGATGGTCGGTTCCACCGGTGTTCGATGATGTTATGGTACTAGCACCAAGATCAGCAAACGGGGCCAGCCAAGCGCGGAAGATAGGACGAACCGCTTCGTTCCCTTGAAGATAGATGCCGCGAATTTTTCCTGCGCCATTGTCTAGGTTAAAGTAAGCAGAGAACTTTTCATGCTCTGGCTTCAGTTCGTAAGTTGGCTTTGGACGTTCCAGAGTTGAATCACTAGTAGGATTTTGTTCGCTGCGTTGTGGCACCTTGACGCTACCAAAGTGATCCGCAACATAAGCGCGTGATCCAAGCAGCCCTTGTTCTTCGCCAGTCCAAAGGGCGATACGAATCGTTCTTCTCGGTTGGGCGCCGATGGTTTTCAAAATACGAACAGCTTCCAACGCAACCCCAACACCGATCGCGTTGTCTGTGGCGCCTGTGCCGGCGTGCCATGAATCAAAATGTCCGCCCAGCATGACAACTTCGTCCTTCAAGTCCGTACCTGGAATTTCTGCGATGATGTTGAAGCTGTTTGGCTCCCCATCGTAGTACTGAGCTTCGACGTCGATTTCCAGTTTGGGATGTGCTCCCTTTTGAACCATGCGAACAATGCGGTTGTAGTGCTCCGCTGCCAAGACCAACTGAGGGATAACGGTTGGTGGATCGGTTGCCCATGGCCGCGGGCCACGGCTGAATGGATTACCACCTTCGCTGGGGCTGCGATCGTCGCGTGCAGGATCCGCGCGACGCGGTAGTGTCGCTGAGGCAACGAATACGGTGCCGCCATCTCCTCGGCCTGGTTCCAGAACCACAGCAGCTCCCTCGTCATACGCCAGTTGCCATTTGTCATTTTGAATGGATTGAGCGCCGCGCGGCGCAGCTTGCCTAGCTGCCTGGGCAGGATCGGTCGGAGCAGTCGAGGCAGAAGCCGGGGTAGCGGAAGTGTTCGGCTGCTCTGGGGCGGCTGGACTTCCCGAGTTGCTTGGGCTGGCAGTTGCTGGAGATGCTTCGGGACGACGTCTGCGCTGAGAGCTAACCTCGGCATTTGCCAAACCCAATAGGTTTGCATCTGTCTGCCGTGTGGCTGGCGGTTCAAACCATGCCTTCACTTCCTTCGGAGGGCTGATCAGCACGATGGCTCGCCCCAGCTTGCCTCGAAACTTTTCAAGTTCTTCCGGGGTGTTCGCATCCAAATAAATCGGCTCACCGCGAATCGTCTTGGGGGTGCTTGGTGTCCAGGCTTTAGGATAAGCGATCAACGAACTGAAGTGAGGTTCAACTAGATTGACAGAGCTTCCTTCAAGAGTCCATCCACGTCCGAAAGGTCCCCAACTCTCCAAGTGACTGTTTTCAAGCCCCCACTCGGTAAGCTTCTCCTTGGTCCACTCGCCGGCAATCCGAGTGAGTGGCGAACCGGTCAATCGTGGTCCATATACGTCGGTAAGGTAGCTGATGGATTCCATGACCTTGGATCGCTCGAGCCCCTCTTCTCGAATTTTTTTGACCATTTCCGCGTCAACAGTTTCAGTGGGCGTCTGAGCCATCAAACTCGGACTCATAACAAGGCTCATCAAGGCGACAACGTGGTCCAAGCGAAATCTCTTACGCATCGTGATCTCAATTCGAGGGATGAAGGAACGGTATCTCATGTAGTGGACGAGGCAACGAGGCCCACCCAACAACGCAATGGACGAGGCAACGAGGCCCAGCCAAACAACTTCGTCGTTTACCAGCGACCGCAGACAAGCGTCCTTGGAGCACCGGGGCAGCCCGAGCAAACCATCCTACATGGAGAGCCAGGAATGTTCGATTTCCTTTTGACGGAAAGGTGGCAATATTCCAATGTGACCGGAAAAATTTGGTTCGACCTGAAGGCTCGAATCCAACCTACAGTGTACCAGGTTGAATTGGTGGATGTCGGGACTTCGTTGGTGACTTCGTTACCAGCGTCAGGAAGGGTTCTGGCCGGCACTCAGATGGACCGAATTTTTTGCAAAGACGTTAAACTTGTTCCTTCGAGCGACCTTACTACCCAACTCTCCCACCCCAGAAAAAACTGCGAAAATGTTCTTCGAAAACGTACACCACAAGTTCCTTAGTCTTTGCAAAACGTTTTTCGTTTCCGGATTGTTGGTTGGCACAACGCTCGAGTCGGCTGAACCACCTTTTCACGGAACGATTTTTGTGAACAAGTCGATTATCTTGGACGACGATCCCTCCGTATTCGACAAGTCGACTCCAATGGGTATAGGTCAGAGGCGAATGTTCGATCGCCGATCAAATCGTTTCGCCGAAGTAGAAGCGAGACTTTACCAAGCGGACTTCAAGGATGGCATGAAGATGGAAGTTCAAGTGAACATGGAGTTTGATGAAGCGGAGGCTCAGCAGGCACTCGATCGTTACTTGCCTGTGATTGGGCAGCTGCCCGCAGTTCTTCGGAAAGATGTGAAGACGATATGGATTCATAAAGGGAAAGAACCCTTTGGCGGCGGCAATGACAACTTGCTATTCCACACGGGTATGGGTGAAGTCTATCTGCGCGATGGGATCTTGGCAGAGACATTATGTCACGAAGCGGCTCATACATCGCTCGATGCGACACACGCAAACAACGACCGATGGCAGACTGCGCAGCGTTTGGATGGCGAATTCATCTCCCAATACGCTCGCGACAATCCAGGCCGCGAGGACGTTGCTGAAAGTTTTCTACTGTACGTTGCACTTCGTTATCGTCGCGATCGAATACCAAACGATTTGGCGGAAACGATTGAGACAACAATGCCCAATCGTATCCAGTATTTCGACTCGCTCGAGCTAGATATGAGACCCATTACCAACACGTCGGCTTCAAGATGATCGGTCTGGATGCAAGGGAGAAGGCTAAAGGGCATCAGAGAGAGGAGGGGGATACCCTCGCTTATGTGCTAGCGAGTTTTTATTGCGAGGTGGATAGGTAGGAGGTTTAGGTTTAGGTTTAGGTTTAGGTTTAGGTTGAAGTTGAAGTTGAAGTTGAAGTTGAAGTTGAAGTTGAAGTTGAAGAGGAAGAGGAAGAGGAAGAGGTCGGGTTGGAGATGCTATTTTCTCTTGCTAGTGCAACGCGAAGGTGGGCCTTGAGCCCACTTTCGCAATAGGTTTGGTGCGCTAGACTCGCTACATCCCAAAGCGTCTTTGCGTTCGTGGGCCTGTGGCCCACGAACGCAAAGGGTATCGGTGGCAAGGGACGCCCCGGTTAGCACACCAAACCTGTTGCGACGCATTGGGACAAGCCCAATGGTCGCCGGCCCGTCTACGCTCTTTATGTGCAAGGGCGGAGAACAAGAAAGGTGTGGCTGGTCCCTGTAGTACCCAAGAGCCCCCTTCCTCGCGTCTAAACCCAATACCGTTCAAAAAGTAGCAGGCACACTCCGTGTGCCGTCCGCCGAGCCTCAAAAAGCTTTGCTTTTGGGGGGTTACGGCACATGGAATGTGCCTACTACTTTGCTTCATTGAACGGTATTGCGTCTAAACTTCAACTTCAACTTCAACTTCAAGCATTTGCCATCCTCTTTCCTCCCCTGAAGAACAAATGAGGTTATGTCTCTTTGGCCGCCAGTCGAGCGTCTTCCGGTGCCACAACAACGTCGCTATCTATTGCGAACCTAGGGTGGCCATGAATAGCGGTGCCTAGACAAGTACCCGATACTTTGTTTCGTGATTCTCGAAAGCGGTTTATTTGATTATCATGCGAGAATGATGCCTCCGAAATCGAACCCACTTCCCATTCCTGGCCAATTTCCGATTGATGAACAAGCTGAAGAGCCTGGCGATACAACGGACGGAACCGTGGGGATCTCCTTGAACCCTGTGCAATTCTCCATCGCGGAGTTGTTTTGGGTTTCGATTTTTGTAGCAGTTCTCTTGGCAATTGCTGCGCCGTTCCTTCGCCAATTGCCTCAGGCAATGTTAAGTACAGCCGCTTATGCGCTGGCGATTCAGTCGATAGTGATCTTATTGTTGGCCGGAATCGTTTCCCATCGCCGAATGCGAATGTTAGAGAGCAGTGGAAAACGGATTGCCCTAGGGAGTTCATCCGAAAGCCCATCCGTAAAATGGGCGTTGTTTTGGTCTGTCGCTAGTGTCGTTTTTACTATCGCTTTGCAACTCTACATGTCGGTTGGGTTGGTTTGGGCTCTTACGGGAGAAAAGGATGGAGCCCTGCCATTGTTGATAAAGATAGGAATCGTATTAGGGCAATCGTTTTGCCCCGTAATCTTCCTGAAGCAAAGTATTCGTTTTCTGCGATGGCGTATTCGCTCGGATGCCGTCGAGTTCTTTGAGAAGGGTGTGGCAATTTTCGATTCGCTATGCCCTTGGAGCAAAGTCGACTTGCGTAGGAGTCAGTTCCACCAGAATCGGGTTATGGTTTACTACAAAGAGAACCAGACCAGTGCATGGTTTGATTGGACAAGCCGACTGCCGACCACTTGTTGGCATTTGCTGGGAATATCAAAGAGCTCAACGCCGGCTGAACTGCTCTCCTTCATCGTCGATGATGGCAGTTCAACGAGAAGAGAACGAGTCTACTTTTTTCTCTTTACCCTTGGTTGTGTCAGCCCAAGAAAAAAATTTGCTCAAAGCAATTCGACCGCAAAACGCTCTTTTTTTTAGATAGCTCGCTGATTGCCGTTGCATGCGAACCGAAATACGAGTCCGTGCTCCATGAAATTGGCGCGTGCTCGTTTTGACTGATTCGAGTACAAACACTGCCCAATCAGACTTTTCTCCCGCAAGCACACACTCGTTCCATCACAATACCGTTCCATGAAGCAAAGTAGTAGGCACATTCCATGTGCCGTAACCCTCAAAAAGCAAAGCTTTTTGAGGCTCGGCGGACGGCACACGGAGTGTGCCTGCTACTTTTTGAACGGTATTGCTGTTAAACGATTGATGGAACGGTATTGCGTTCCATCAACCGCGCACTTGGTTCCAGGGCATTTTGGCGATCATCATCCCCATCGCGCAGGTATCGGTCACGCCTGCAAAAACCAAGCCTGCCCCGACGAACCCCGATAGGCCAATAAAGTAGGGATGCACCAACACGCTGAGCACAACGCCTGTGAACACAAGCGACCCTGCTGCGATGCGAACTTGCCTTTCGAGCGACATCGCCTTCTTTCCACGGACCACGGGTAGCCCTGCCTGTTCCCAGGCCGCTGTACCACCTTCCACATTGACGATGTTGGCATGCCCTGCTGAAATGAGCTTTTCGCAGGCTTGCTTTCCTCGTGCTCCTGACTTGCAAATGACGTACAGCGGATCGCTGGAGCCATTTCGCGTTTTCGCAATCTCGGCTGGATCGAGTTTGTCGAGTGGGAAGTTCTTGGCGCAGGTTGCATGGACCTCGCGGAACTCAACCGGAGTTCGCACATCGATAACATGAACCGACCGTCCACTTTCGACTAAGTTCACCAATTCATTGGGCGAAATCGTTGGAACACTCATTCTTTACTCCTTAACTAACAAGTCTGACGCACTCAATCACAGCCCGATCCCCGTGACCACGGAAACCACTATTGTATCATCGGCGTTTCGAACTGGTTGACAATTGATTTCGACAAACGGAACATCACCAAAAGAGATTATTCGCATTCGGCAGATGCGATTCGTTTTATGATGTTAGGAATATTCTGACTTAGGGAGATTTCGAAATAGTTTGTCGAATGAAAGCAATAACGTCGGCTAGATCCTGTTGAGTCAGAATGGACTCCAGTCCCTCGGGCATCAAAGATACATTCGAATTTCGAAGTTGTTCGATTTCGACTCGAGAGACCGTCTGAGTGATTCCCTTGGCCGATTTGATTGCAATGCTGTTGGCGGTCTCGCTTGCAAGCAAACCATTCAAAACTTCTCCGCTCTCGAGCAGAACATTGTATGCTTGAAAGCCTGGCTGGATGTCTGCATTGGGATCGAGAATATTGACTAACAGCTTTTCATTGGGATGTTCGACGACGGTCGCCATGTTGGGACCGACCTCGCTGCCAAGATCGTCTTTTCGATGGCAACTTGCACAGGCTCGCACAAACACC
>Ga0247831_1002626_pt1 | contig 28554 bp, 25 predicted proteins | sample LaCruzMarch2015__9_FD_192406 | JGI IMG/M metagenome (GOLD analysis project Ga0247831, IMG submission 192406) | Freshwater microbial communities from meromictic Lake La Cruz, Castile-La Mancha, Spain - LaCruzMarch2015_1m | ecosystem: Environmental > Aquatic > Freshwater > Lake | place: Spain...
ACGTGCTGCGCCGTCCCCGTAGCGACGACGTGACCCTGATGGAGCAGCGTCAGCCGGTCGGCGTAGAGGCCGGCGAGGGTGAGGTCGTGCATCGCGCTGACGACCGTGAGGCCGTGCTCGCGCCGCAGCCGATCGACGAGCTCGAGTGCCTGCTGCTGGTGCCCGATGTCGAGCGCGCTGGTGGGCTCGTCGAGCAGCAGGATCGGCGCCTCCTGCGCGAGTGCCCGTGCAATCACGAGCCGCTGACGCTCGCCACCGCTCATCGTGCCGAGGTGACGGCCGGCGAGCTCCATCAGGTCGAGCCGCTCGAGCACGCTGGCCACCATCGCCCGGTCGTGTGCCGTCTCGACCCCGAAGTACGAGATGTACGGGTTGCGGCCGAGCAGCACGTACTCGGCGCCGGTCATGTCGGCGGGCAGTTGCGGCAGCTGCGGCACGTAGGCGACCAGCTCGGCACGGCGGCGTGCGGAACGGATCTGGAGCGGTGAGCCGTCGACCTCGATGCTGCCCTCGTGCGGCACCAAGCCGGCCACCGAGCGCAGAATCGACGACTTGCCAGCGCCGTTCGGGCCGATGAGGCAGAGCCACTCGCCCGGGCGCACGCTGTCGGTGAAGTTCGTGATCGCCGCCCGGTTGCCGTAGCGCACACCGAGGCCCTGGAACGCAAGCGAGCTCATGCGGTCCGCCGTGTGCGCAGTACGAGGATGAAGAACGGTGCGCCGAGGAACGCCGTGACCACACCGATCGGCGTCTCGGCCGGGTTCTGCAGGACACGACCGGGGATGTCGGCGAGGATCAGGAACGACGCGCCGAGCAACAGGCTGAGCGGCAGCAACAGCCGGTACGACGCACCGGCGAGCAGGCGCACCATGTGCGGCACGACGATACCGACGAAGCCGATGAGCCCGCTGACGCTGACCACCGCGGCGGTGCCCAGCGTGGCAGCGATGACCACGGCCAGACGCACGCGCCGCACCTGCGTGCCGAGCGCGATCGCCTCGTCATCACCCACGCGGAGCACGTCGAGGTGACGGCGGTGCAGCATCAGCACGACGCTGCTGATGACGACGTACGGCAGCACGAGCGTGACGTCGCCCCACGTGGCCGTACTGAGTCGACCGAGGATCCAGCTGTAGACCTCGCGGATGACGTCGTTGTTGCGCTGCAGCACGAACGTCTGCACGGCGGTGGCGAGCGAGGTGACCGCCACGCCGGCCAGCACCAGCGTCACGCCGCTGCGGTTGGCGCCGAAGCCTGCACCGACGAGGTACGTCACCAGCACGGCCAGGAGGCCGCCGACGAACGCCGCCAACGGCAGCGGGTCGACCACCCAGTTCGAGGTGGCACTGCGGCCGATCGCGAACACGATCGTGGCGCCGAGCCCCGCACCCGCCGCGACCCCCAACAGGTAGGGATCGACGAGCGGGTTGCGGAACACCCCCTGGTAGCTGGCGCCGGCGAGCGAGAGCATCGCCCCCACCACACCGGCCAGCACCACGCGGGGCATGCGGACGTTCCAGATGATGTTCCAGTCCGCCGCACCCCAGTTGCCTGCAGGCCCGATCATGACCCCGAGCGCGAGCGCGCCGATCAGCAGCACCCCCGCCGCCGGCAGCCACAAGCGGGACCGATGGATCACGGTGCAGCGACCTGCACCGCGTTGACGGCCACTGCCACCTGTTGCACAAGACCAACCACACGCGGCCCCCAGCGGGATGCGACGTCGTCGTCGAGCTCGATGACGCCGCCGTTGCCGACGGCCTTCACCGCACCCCACCCGGCGCGCGCACCGACCGTGTCGATGCTCTGCCCGCAGCACTTGGTGTCGGCGAGGAAGATCAGGTCAGGGCTCTGGCTGATCACGAACTCAGCGCTGAGCTGCGGATAGTCGGTGGTGCCCTCGGCGGTGTCGGCGATGTTCTGCAGGCCGAACAGGCCGTAGACGTGCCCGATGAAGGTGTTCGACGTGACGCTGTAGAGCGTGTCGTCGAGCTCGTGGAAGAAGCGCAGCGGCGCCGCCGGCTCGGTCACCGATGCGACGGCGGCGTCGATGTCGGCCTGCATCTGCGCCACCAGTTCGGCCGCCTCGCCCACGCGGCCCGTGGCCGCACCGAGCTGCTCGATCTGGACGTAGATGTCGTCGAAGGTGACGGGGGCTGCACCGACCCAGTCGGCGATCCCGATGGCCTGCAGTTGGGCGCCGAGGTCGGTGGTGCCGTCGTGGACGACGAGGTCCGGCTCGTACTTGGCGATCGCTTCGATGTTGGGGGTGTAGCCCGACAGGTCGGTCTGGACGGCGAGTGCCTCGTCCGGGAAGTTGCTCTGGTCGTCGACGGCGACCACGTCGGCGCCAGCGCCGATAGCGAACAGCATCTCGGTGGCCGACGGCGACAGGCTCACGATCTTCAGCGGGGCCGGTGCATCGCTGGTCATCGGGGCGTCGGTCGCCGCGGGTGCCTCGCTGACGGCGGGCGCCTCGGTGGCCGCCGAGGCGGGCTCGGCGTCGTCCGAGCCGCAGGCCGCGAGGCCGAGCAGCGCGACGGCACCGAGCGTGGTGAGTCGTCGAAGGGACGTGGGGATGGAGCGGTACATGGAGATCCTCCGTGCTTTCAGAAGGACGTCTCCGTCCTCCGGAACGGGAGGACAAGTGAGGGTCGAACGGCGCGCCGAGCGCTCCGCTGCGATCCGGCCCTTGCCTCGAGGGTTGTGGTCATCGCGCTCCAGCCAGGCGACCGGACTTGTCGTGTCGGCTCGTGAGAGCCGCACGCTTCACCGTTGCGGGACAGTGCCGGAGTTCAACCGGACTTCGCTGGGTTGGAGCGGTCTGACCATAGCGCACCGTGCCTACACTCCCAAGCCCATGACCGACCCCGCCGCCGACCATCCGTCCGCCGACCATCTGCCCGCCGACGAACCGCCCGTCGAGGACCCGCGGCCCGACGGGCTCCGGCGGGTCCCGTCGCTTCTGCTCGTGAACACCGGCAACGGCAAGGGCAAGAGCTCGGCCGCCTTCGGCGTCATGCTTCGCGCCCTGGCCCGCGGCTGGAAGGTCGCCGTCGTGCAGTTCATCAAGAGCGGCGACTGGAAGGTCGGCGAAGAGACCATGGGCCGCCAGCTCGGCGTCACGTGGCTGTCGGTCGGCGACGGGTTCACCTGGGACTCCACCGACATCGACCACGACCGGAACCTGGCACGCACCGGGTGGGACCAGGCTGCTGCGATCATCGCCGCCGGCGAACACCAGCTCGTCATCCTCGACGAGCTCACCTACCTGATGAACTGGTCGTGGATCGACGGTGACGCCGTCATTCGTGCGCTCGCCGATCGGCCGATCGATGTCAGCGTCATCGTCACCGGTCGCGACGCATCGGCGTCACTCATCGAGATCGCCGACACGGTCACCGAGATGCAGCCGGTGAAGCACGCCTACGACCGAGGCATTGCCGCGAAGCGCGGCATCGACTACTGATGATCACGCTCCTGCTCGGCGGTGCACGCAGCGGCAAGAGCTCGCTCGCGGTCGAGATCGGCGTACGCCACGACGGGCCGGTCATCTTCCTCGCCACCGCCGAACCGTTCGACGACGACCTCCGCGACCGCATCGGCCGTCATCGGGACGAGCGGCCCTCGTGGCCCACGCTCGAGGTGCCGGTCGAGCTGGCCGACGCGATCCGGACCACGACTGACGGGCTGCTCATCGTCGACTGCCTGACCGTGTGGCTCGGCAACCTGTTCGTCCACCTGCCCGACGCCGCCTCGCGCGCCGCGCACTGCGCCGACGCGGTCGCGGCGCTGGCCGAGCGCGCCGCACCCACCGTGGTCGTGTCGAACGAGGTCGGCCTCGGGCTCGTCGCCGCCGATGCGATGAGCCGCGAGTACCGCGACGAGCTCGGCCGCCTGAACCAACGCGTCGCCTCGGTGTCGCACCGTACACTGCTCCTCGTCGCCGGACGCGCCCTGCGGCTCGACGACCCCTGGGAGGTCCTGTCATGACCCATGCCGACGCGAGTTGGTTGACCGAGGCACTGGCCACCATGCCGGCCGCCGACGCCGAGGCTGCTGCCGCGGTGGCCGAGCGCGCTGCGCAGATCCTCCGGCCCGCCGGCGCACTCGCCCGACTCGACGTCGTGGCCGAGTGGGCGGCGGCATGGCAGGGCACGTCCACACCGGCCGTCACGAAACCGGCAGCGATCATCTTCGCCGCCGACCACGGTGTCGCCGCGTCGGGTGAAGTGAGCGCGTACCCCATCGCGGTCACGGCCGCGATGCTCAGCGCATTCCGCGCCGGCCGCTCGACCGTCAACGCCTTCGCGCGGCTCGCCGGCGCATCGGTCGACGCGATCGATGTGGGCGTGGGTGCGCCCACCGGCGACATCCGCACCGAGCCGGCGCTGTCGCCCGAACGGTTCGACGAGATCTGCGCCATCGCCCGCGATGCCGTGATGGCGCTCGACGCCGACCTGTTGGTGCTGGGTGAAATGGGCATCGGGAACACGACCGCCGCGGCGGCCGTGTCGGCGGCACTCGGCGGCGGCACGGTCACCGACTGGGTCGGTCGCGGCACCGGGCTCGACGACGAGGGGCTCGGTCGCAAGCGCGCCGCGGTGCAGGCCGCGGTCGATCGCATCGCCGGTGTCACCGATCCGCTCGAGGTGCTGCGTCAGGTGGGCGGGGCCGAGCTCGTGGCGATCGCCGCAGCGGTGGCCGCCGCTCGTCACCGGCAACTGCCGGTGCTGCTCGACGGCTACGTCGTCACGGCGTCGGCGCTGCCGTTGTTCACCGCGCGGCCCGACGCTCTCGACCACTGTCGGGTTGGCCACTGCTCGGCCGAGCCGGGCCACCGGCGACTGCTGCAGCTCATCGGCCTCGAGCCGTTGCTCGACCTCGACATGCGGCTCGGAGAAGGCTCCGGCGCGATGGCCGCCGTGCCGCTGGTGGCCATGGCCTGCGCCGGGGTGGTCGAGGTGCCGACGTTCGGGGAGTGGTTCGGCTGAACACCGCCAAGGGTGAGGGCCTGCCGCCCATCGGGCCACTGGCTGCGCTGCAGTTCCTGACGCGCGTGCCGATCCGCCTGCGGAGCGCGCCCGACATGGCCGGCATGGTGATCTGGTTCCCGCTCGCCGGCGCAGTCATCGGGCTCTCGGTCGGTGGGGTCGGGGCGGGCCTGTGGCACCTCGTGCCGCCACTGGTCGCCGCCGCGGTGGCCGTCACCATCGGGTTGCTCGTCACCGGTGCGTTCCACGAGGACGGCCTCGGCGACATCGCCGACGCATTCGGTGGCGGTCACACCGTCGAGCGGCGGCTCGAGATCATGAAGGACTCGCGGCACGGCACGTACGGCGTGGCCGCGATGTGCGCGTCGATCGTGGTGCGCATCGTGTCGCTCGGCTCACTGCCAGGGCCGGCGGCGCTGTTCGCCTCGGCCGTGGCGGCGCACGTCATGGCCCGCACGGTCGCCGTGTGCCTGATGGCTGCGGCGCCGCTGGCCACCCACCGGGGGCTCGGCGCCGACTACGGGCAGTCCACCACCGTGCGCCGCGCCACGGTCACGGCCGCCATGGGCGTGGGCCTCACCGCCCTCGTCGTCGGCTGGTGGGTGTTGCCGCTCGCACTGGCCGCCGTCGCCGCCGCGGCAGCCGTGGGCGTGCTGGCGATGCGGAAGATCGGCGGTATCAGCGGCGACGTGCTCGGCGCCACCGAGCAGGTGGCCGAGTGCCTGTGCCTCGTGGTGTGCACCGGTCTTGCGGCGCGATACGGCGTGTGGTGGGCCGCATCACCGTGACGCGCTGTGGCTCAGCGAACCGCGAAGCGGTCAGTGACCCGCCATCGCGGTGACGATGCGTTCGAGCATCGACGCCGACGTCGCCATGTTCAGCCGCACGTGGCCGGCCCCACCGTCGCCGAAGTCGAGCCCGGGGCTCAGCTGCACGCCGCGCGACCGGAACAGTTCGAACGGTTCGTCGGCCTCGAGGCCCATCGCCGAGCAGTCGAGCCACGCAAGGTAGGTCGCATCCGGCATCGAGTACCGCACCAACGGCAGGTGCTCGGCCAGCAGATCACCGAGCAGGTGGCGGTTGCGATCGAGGTGCGCCATGACAGCATCGAGCCAGTCGTCACCGCGGGTCCAGGCCGTCTCGGTGCCGGTTGCCGCCAGGAGGTTCACCTGTCCGAGCAGGTGGTCGGGCAGCGTGTCGATTCGGTCGCGCACCACGGGTGCACCCAGGTGCGTCACGGCATGGCGCATGCCGGCGAGGTTGAACGCCTTCGATGCCGAGTGCACCGTGACGGTGCGGGCCGCGGCCTCCGGAGAGATCGACGCGATGGGGATGTGCGGCTGACCGAAGGTGAGGTCGGCGTGGATCTCGTCGCTGATGATGACCAGGTCGTGCCGCGCGGCGATGGCGACGAGCTGCTCGAGCTCGGGCCGCGTGAAGCGGTGGCCCGTGGGGTTGTGCGGGTGGCAGAGCAGCAACACGCGGGCCCGGTCACGGGCGAGACGGGCCTCGAGCGCATCGTGGTCGAAGCCGCCGTCGGTCCACGGGATGTCGATCTGCCGGCGGCGCATGTCGCGCAGCGAGTGCCACAGCGGCGGATACGACGGCGTGTGCAGCACGACCGCATCGCCCGGCTCGGTGGCAAGCATGAGCGCGAGTTGCACGGCCTGGACCACGTCGCAGAAGTCGCGGACCTCGTCGACCGGCACGTCCCACCCGTACCGACGCGCGGCGCGCTCGACGAACAGCGGCACCGCCTGCGACCGCGGGCTCGGCCACCCCCAGTCGGGGTAGCCGAGGTCGTCAGCGTCGAGCTTCGCCCGCACCGCATCGGTGATGACCGCCGCCGGCGGAAAGTCCATGTCGGCGACCCAGGCGTTGAGCATGCCCGGGTGGCCGTGCCACTTCGCCCCAGCCCGGGCCTGCAGCCAACCGAGGTCGAGCTCGTCGAACCCGAACGGGTCGGTCACCGGCCTCATTGGGAAACTGTACCGATCAGGACCCGACGAACTCGGCGATGCGGCGGATGCCCTCTTCCATGTCGGCATCGGCCATCGCGAACGAGAAGCGGGCGTAGCCGGGCGTACCGAACGCCTCGCCGGGCACGAACGCGACCTTGGCCTCGTCGAGGATGACGTCGGCCAGCTCGAGCGTGCTGTTCGAGACGGTGCCCTTCGGACCGAGCGGACGGCCGAGCAGGCCCGACACGTTCGGGTAGCAGTAGAAGGCGCCCTGCGGCTCGATGGCCACGACACCCGGGATCGCGTTCAGCATGCGGTGCATGGTGATGGCGCGGCGGGCGAAGGCCTCGCGCATCATCGACACGGCGCTGAGATCGCCCTGCACCGCCTCGAGCGCAGCCATCTGGGCGACGTTGGTGACGTTCGACGTGGAGTGCGACTGGAAGTTGATCGCGGCCTTCATGACGTCGCTCGGCCCGATCATCCAGCCGACCCGCCAGCCGGTCATGGCGTAGGTCTTGGCGACGCCGTTCACGACGATGCACTGGTTCGCGAGCTCGGGCACGACGGTGGGCATGCTGACGAAGCGGTTGTCGCCGTAGACGAGGTGCTCGTAGATCTCGTCGGTGAGCACCCACACGCCCTTGTCGACCGCCCAACGGCCGATCGCCTCGACCTCGTCGGGCGAGTAGATGGCGCCGCTCGGGTTGTCGGGGCTGACGAACAGGAGCACCTTGGTGCGTGGCGTGAGCGCCGCGTCGAGCTGCTCGACCGTGACCTTGAAGCCGTTGGTCTCGTCGGTCTGCACCACCACGGGCACACCACCGGCGAGGACGATCGCCTCGGGGTAGGTGGTCCAGTACGGGGCCGGGCAGATGACCTCGTCGCCCGGGTCGCACAGGGCGGCGAAGGCGGTGTACACCGCGTGCTTGCCGCCGTTGGTGACGAGCACCTGCGAGGCCTGGCACTCGAAGCCACTGTCGCGCTTGGTCTTGACCGCGATGGCCTCGCGCAGCTCGGGCAGGCCGGCGGCGGGCGTGTACTTGTGGTTCTTGGGGTCGCGGCAGGCACGAACGGCCGCCTCGACGATGTTCTCGGGAGTCGGGAAGTCCGGCTCGCCGGCGCCGAAGCCGATGACGTTCTCGCCCTTCGCCTTCAGTGCCTTCGCCTTGGCGTCGACGGCAAGGGTGGCTGATTCGGCGATGGCGGCGAGGCGTGCGGACGTTCGGTTCACGGGATGCGATCCTACGGCCCCGCAGGGGCCCGAAAGGGTGCCATTCAGGGTGACCCGCGCCAGACTTGCGGGGTGATCGACCCCGCAGCCATCGAGATCCCGGCCCACCTCCTGCCCGCCGACGGACGGTTCGGATGCGGGCCCTCGAAAGTGCGCCCCGAGCAGGCGCTCGCGCTGGCCAAGGCCAACCAGAATCTGCTCGGCACCTCGCACCGCCAGGCGCCGGTGAAGAACCTGGTCGGCTCGGTCCGATCGGGGCTCACCGAGCTCTTCGGCCTGCCGGACGGCTGGGAGATCCTGCTCGGCAACGGCGGCTCGACGCTGTTCTGGGATGCCGCCACGTTCGGCCTCATCGACGAGCGCAGCGCGCACGCCGTGTTCGGCGAGTTCTCGTCGAAGTTCGCCGAGGCGGCCGCCGCGGCGCCGCACCTCGGCGAACCGATCGTGGTGCGAACCGACCCGGGTGACCACCCCGATCTCGACGACGCCCCCGGCGCCGACGTCTACGCGCTCACCCACAACGAAACCTCCACCGGCGTGGCGATGCCGATCCGGCGCCCGGCTGCCGCCGGCAGCGAGGCACTCGTCGTGGTCGACGCCACCTCGGCGGCCGGCGGCCTGCTGTGGGACCCGGTCGAGGCCGACGTGTACTACTTCGCCCCGCAGAAGTGCTTCGCGAGCGATGGCGGCCTGTGGCTCGCAGCCTGCTCCCCCGCTGCGCTCCACCGCATCCGCACCATCAGCGCGGCCAACCGCTGGATGCCCGCCTCGCTCGACCTGAAGATCGCACTCGACAACAGCGTGGCCAACCAGACTTACAACACGCCGGCCATCGGCACCCTCGTGCTGCTCGACGAGCAGGTGCGCTGGATGCTCGACAACGGCGGGCTCGCCTGGGCGAACAGCCGGTGCGTCGAGTCGTCCAACACGCTGTACTCATGGGCCGAGGCCCGCGATTGGGCGTCGCCGTTCGTCACCGAGCCGGCCAAGCGCTCGGCCGTGGTGGGCACGATCGACATCGAGGGCGTGTCGGCCACCGACGTGTGCGCCGCACTGCGCGCCAACGGCATCGTCGACACCGACAGCTACCGCAAGCTCGGCCGCAACCAGTTGCGCGTCGGCATGTTCCCGGCCGTCGATCCGTCCGATGTCGCCCAGCTCACCCGGTCCATCGACTTCGTGGTGGACACCCTGGGCGCATGAACGTCGACGACGTGCTCACCACGGCGTTCGAGCAGCTCTCGCCGCTCCACGACCCGATCATGGTGATCGCGCTGCAAGGCTGGTTCGACGTCGCCGAGGCCGCCACCGACGCGCTCGACCGGCTGTTCGCCGACCGGGTGGCGCCCGTGATCGCGTCGATCGACCCCGACCCCTTCTTCGACTTCACCCAGGAAAGGCCCGAGGTCTACCTCGACGAGGACGACGACCGGCAGGTGCGGTGGCCCGCCAACGAGTTCCGCATCGCCAGGTACCCCGGCCGCGCCCACGACCTCGTCGTGCTCTCGGGCGTCGAGCCGCACCTGCGGTACGCGACGTTCGCCGACTGCATCATCGAGGTCGCCGAGCAACTCGGTTGCCAGGTCGTCGTCACGGTCGGCGCGGCGGCCGAGGCCGTGCCGCACACCCGCATACCGCTGGTGGTTGGCAGCAGCACCAACGAGGGTCTGGTGCGGGCGCTGGGGCTCGGCCGCCCGCAGTACCAGGGCGTCACGGGGCTCGTCGGTGTGCTGCAGGAGCGGCTCGACCGACGTGGCCTGCCCGCCATCTCGTTGCGGGTCGGCGTGCCGCACTACCTCGGCAACGCCAAGCACCCCAAGTCGTCGGCCGCCCTGCTGCGCCACCTCGAGCATGTGCTCGACGTGCCCACCGGACACGGCCGCCTCACCGACGACGTCGGCCGGTGGCAGGCGTTGCACGACGAGGCGGTCGCCGACGACATGCAGGCCTCGGCCTACCTCCAGCTGCTCGAGGCCGAGTACGACCGACGTACCGAGGCCTCGCTCCCCTCCGCCGACGACCTCGCCGCCGACTTCGAGCGCTTCCTCCGCGACCAGCGCGGCGACCCCGACCCCACCTGACCCGCCCTGCCCCACCCGCCCGGATGCGGAGTCCTAGCGCGTCAACGTGACGCGCTGGGGCTCCGGCTCAGGGAGTGAGCGTCAGGCGGTGGCGGCGCTGAAGCCGGTCTCGAGGTCGGCGAGGATGTCGTCGATCGACTCGAGCCCGACGCTGAGCCGCACGAGGCCGGGGTACACGCCCGCCGCCGCCTGCTCGTCCTCGGTGAGCTGGCTGTGGGTGGTGCTGGCCGGGTGGATGACGAGGCTGCGCACATCGCCGATGTTGGCAACGTGGCTGTGCAGCTCGAGTGCCTCGACGAACTTCTGCCCGGCCTCCTTGCCGCCCTTGATGTTGAACGCGAGCACGCTGCCGTAGCCCTTGCCGCCGAAGTACTCGTTGGCACGCTCGTGCCACGGGCTGCTGGGCAGGCCGGCGTAGGCGATGCTCTCGACCTCGGGGCGGCCGGCCAGGAACTCGGCCACCTTGTGGGCGTTCGACCAGTGGCGCTCCATGCGCAGGCTCAGCGTCTCGAGGCCCTGAAGGATGAGGAACGCGTTGAACGGCGACACGGCGGCGCCGAGGTCGCGCAGCATCTGAACGCGGGCCTTGATGATGTACGAGCCGTGGCCCAGGGCCGGCCAGAACGGCAGGCCGTGGTAGCTCGGGTCGGGCTCGGTCATGTTCGGGAACCGGCCGCTGGCGCCGAAGTCGAAGGTGCCGCCGTCGACGATCGCGCCGGCGATCGACGTGCCGTGACCACCGGCGAACTTGGTGAGGCTGTGCACCACGATGTCGGCGCCCCACTCGATCGGACGGATGAGGTACGGCGTGGGGACGGTGTTGTCGACGATGAGCGGGATGCCGTTGTCGTGCGCCACCGTGCTGACGCCCTTGATGTCGAACACGTCGTTGCGCGGGTTGGCGAGCACCTCGCCGTAGAACGCCTTCGTGTTCGGGCGGATGGCGGCACGCCACTGCTCGAGGTCGTGCGGGTCGTCGACGAAGGTGACCTCGATGCCCATCTTCGGCAGCGTGTAGTGGAACAGGTTGTAGGTGCCGCCGTACAGCGACGGGCTCGCCACGATGTGGTCGCCGTTCTCGGCCAGGGTGAGGATCGCAAGCGTCTCGGCCGCCTGGCCGGACGACACCACGAGGGCGCCGGGCAGGCCGACGGCGGTGGTGACGCCACCCTCGAGGCTCGAGATGCGAGCCTCGAGCGCACCCTGCGTCGGGTTCATGATGCGGGTGTAGATGTTGCCGATCTCGGCCAGCGCGAACAGGTTCTGCGCGTGGGCGGCGTCGCGGAACTCGAAGCTGGTGGTCTGATAGATCGGGACCGCCCGGGCCCCGGTGGCCGGGTCGGGCTCACCGCCGACGTGGATCTGACGCGTCTCGAAACCCCAGGTGCTGCTCATGGGGACGCACCCTACAGCCGTGAATCCCGACCCAACAAGTCGGAATTACCGGCAACCGAGGGTTTCGACGCGCACTGGGTACGCCGAAACCCTCGACTGCGGTCAAAACCCTCGGTCGAGGGCGGGTGACTCGGTTCGGGTCAGCCGCCGCTGATGTCGCTGACCTTCTGCTTGCCGGCGCCGAGGAACGGCATCATGCTGCGCAGCTGGGCACCGACCTCTTCGATCTGGTGCGCCTTGCCGGCCTCCTGCAGCGCCTTGAAGTTGGCACGGCCGCTCTCGCTCTCGGCCACCCACTCCTTGGCGAACTTGCCGGACTGGATCTCCTTGAGGACCTTCTTCATCTCGGCCTTGGTGCGCGAGTTGACGATGCGCGGGCCACGAGTGACGTCGCCGTACTCGGCGGTGTCGCTGATGCTGTAGCGCATGCCGGCGATGCCCTCTTCGTACATGAGGTCGACGATGAGCTTCACCTCGTGGAGGCACTCGAAGTACGCCATCTCGGGCTGGTAGCCCGCCTCGACGAGCGTCTCGAAGCCCGCCTGCACGAGCGACGTGAGGCCACCGCACAGCACGACCTGCTCGCCGAACAGGTCGGTCTCGGTCTCTTCCGCGAAGGTGGTCTCGATGATGCCCGCACGCGAGCCGCCGATGGCGTCGGCGTAGCTGAGCGCGAGCTCCTTGGCCCCGCCCGTGGCGTCCTGGTGGATGGCGATGAGCGCCGGCACGCCGCCGCCCTCGGTGTAGGTGCGACGCACGAGGTGGCCGGGCCCCTTCGGGGCGATCATGATGATGTCGACGGTCTTCGGCGGGCGGATGCGCTTGAAGCGGATGTTGAAGCCATGTGCGAACGCGAGCGCCTTGCCCTTGCGCATGTGCGGCTTGATGAACTCCTCGTACGTCGCCTTCTGCTCGGTGTCGGGCATCGTCATCATGATGACGTTCGCCCACTTCGCGGCAGCGCCGATGTCCATGACCTTGAGGCCGGCAGCCTCGGCCTTCGCGGCCGACTTCGAGCCCTCGCGCAGGCCGACGACGACGTCGACACCGGACTCCTTGAGGTTCAGCGCGTGGGCGTGGCCCTGTGAGCCGTAGCCGATGATCGCGACCTTGCGGCCCCGGATGATCGACGGATCGCAATCCGCCTCGTAGTACATCTTCGCGGCCATGTCAGCCAGCCTTTCCTTGCTTATTGGACACCGCGCGCAGACGAGCGTCGCGATCGAGTTTGGGAAGCGCCACACGCCCGGTGCGCTGGAGCTCGACGAGCCCGTAGCCGGCGAGCAGCGACTCGAAGTCGTCGAGCTTGTCGGGATGACCGTCGAGCGACACCGTAATGGCCTCGACCCCGACAGCGAGGATCTTCCCCTCGAAGATGTTCACCAGCTCGACCACCTGGGCGCGCTCGTCGGCGCCCGTGCGCACGGTGGCGAGCAGCAGCTCACGCTCGACCGAACGGCGCGGGTCGAGCTCGCTGATCTTGACGACCTCGATGAGCTTGAAGAGCTGCTTGGTGATCTGCTCGAGCGGCGTCGACTCGACGTCGACCACGATCGTGATCCGGCTGAAGCCGTCCTCCTCGGCCGGAGCGACGGCCAGGCTGAAGATGTTGTAGTCGCGACGGGCGAACAGGCCGGCGACGCGGGCGAGCACGCCGGGTCGGTTCTGGACGAGGACCGAGAGGATGTGGTGGTTCATGTCGCTCATCGCAGTGCGCTCCGGCGCTCTTCCTGTGAAGCCGGCAGCAGGACGTCGTCGTTGCAGAACCCGGCGGGGACCATGGGGAAGACCTTCTCGCGGGCATCGACGCGGAAGTCGATGACGACGGGACGATCGTTGATGCTGTTGGCCTTGTCGATGGCCGGCTGGACCTCCTCGGGGCTGTCGACGCGGATGCCGACACAGCCCATCGACTCGGCCCACATGACGAAGTTCGGCACGTCGGGCGAGAGGTAGACCTCGCTGTAGCGCTCGTCGTAGAACATCTCCTGCCACTGACGGACCATGCCGAGGTAGCTGTTGTTCAGGATCGCGATCTTCACCGGGATGCGCTCGACCGCAGCGGTGACGAGCTCCTGCGCCGTCATCTGGAAGCAGCCGTCACCGTCGATCGCCCACACCGTCTTCTCGGGGTGCGCGACCTTGGCGCCGATGGCCGCCGGGACGCTGAACCCCATGGTGCCGAGACCACCCGAGTTGACCCAGGTGTAGGGCTCGTCGAAGTGCCAGTACTGGCTGCTCCACATCTGGTGCTGGCCGACGCCGCTGACGAGGATCGTGCCCGCGGGGGCGCTGTCGCGGAGCTGCTCGAGGCAGAACTGCGGCTTCAGCGCCTCGCCGGGCTCGCTCGCTTCGTAGCTGAGCGGGAACTGCTCGCGCCAGCCGCTGATGCGGCTCTTCCAGGCGCCGGTGTCGGCCTGGACGGTGCCGGTGGCGAGGAGGTCCTTGATCGCCTTGATGATCTCTTCGATGCAGTACTTCGCGTCACCGACGATCGGGACGTCGGGCTTGCGGACCTTGCCCTGCTCGGCCGGGTCGATGTCGACGTGGATCACCTTCGCCTCGGGCGCGAAGCCCGAGATCTTGCCGGTGATGCGGTCGTCGAAACGCGCGCCGAGGTTGATGAGCAGGTCGGCCTTCTGCATGGCGGTGATGGCGGTGGCGTTGCCGTGCATGCCCGGCATGCCGAGGCACAGCGGGTGGCTGTCGGGGAAGGCGCCGCGAGCCATGAGGGTGGTGACCACGTAGATGTCGGTGAGCTCGGCGAGTTCGCGCAGCGCCTCGGCCGCACGAGCCTTGAGGATGCCGCCACCGGCATAGAGCACCGGGCGCTCGGACTCGAGGATGAGCTTGGCGGCCTCCTTGATCATGCGCGGGTGGCCCTTGATGTTCGGGCGGTAGCCCGGCAGGCTGGCGACGACTTCTTCGTCGGTGGGCCAGTACCACTCCATCATGCTCGTGAGGACGTCCTTCGGGACGTCGATCAGGGTGGGGCCGGGGCGGCCGGTGGTGGCGATGTGGAACGCCTGGCGGACGGCCATCGGCACGTCGTCGGCGCTCATGATCAGCTCGTTGTGCTTGGTGCAGCTCCGGGTGATGCCGACGGTGTCGCACTCCTGGAACGCATCGGTGCCGATGGCGGTGGTGGGCACCTGGCCGGTGATGCAGACCATAGGGATCGAGTCCATGAACGCATCCATCAGCGGCGTGACCATGTTGGTGGCCGCCGGGCCGCTGGTGACCAGGGCGACGCCGGGACGGCCGCTGACGTGGGCGTATCCCTCGGCCATGTGTCCTGCGCCCTGCTCGTGACGCACGAGGATGTGCCGGATCGAGCTGTCGAGCAGCGGGTCGTACGCGGGAAGGATGCAGCCGCCGGGCAGGCCGAACACCACTTCGACGCCTTCCATCTCGAGGCTCTTGATGAGGGCCTGTGCCCCGGTGATCTTCATGGCGGTGCTCCTGGGTGACTGGCCAGCTGGCTGGCTGGCTGGACGGACGAATGGGTGAGGGACGAACGGATGACGAAAACGGAAACGGCCTCCCCGGAGGGAGGCCTGGACGCACGCGGATATGTGGGCGTGCGTCTACACGAGTACTACGACAATGGTCGTGAGGGCGAGGGCCTGGGCACGCATCGGGTGCAGTCTGGCACTGGGATCACCGGGTTCGCAACCTCTTCCCCGATTCGCGTGCCGTCGATGCTCGCACCGCCGGGGACAGGCGGGGCAACATCGCGACGAACGGCGCGACGGCCGGATGGGTGGCGCCACCTCGGCGGCTCACTGCGCTGATCGTGCGGCTGAGCAACGGCTCGGTCATCGCCCGGGCGAGCCGGTGGTCGCCGTGTTCGGCCTGGGTGGTGGGCAGCACGGTCCATCCGAGGCCGAGGCGGACCATCTCGACGAGGACCTCCGGCTGGTGCGACTCCATCTCCACCACCATCGGGGCACCGATCTCGCGGAGCCGCCAGTCGATCGCCGACCGGGTTCGCGACGTGGCAGGGAACAGCAGCCATGGCCCCCACTGGGCGGGCGGTACCTCCGCATCCACCCCGGGCGGGGCGTACACCGCCAGGTCGTCACGCACGAGCGGCGTGGCATCGAACGGGCCGGCGCCCTCGGGGTCGACGCACACGGCCACGTCGAGTTCGCTGCGCTCGAGCCGGTCGAGCAGCTCGCCGGTAGGCGCCACCGTGAAACCGACGTCGAGCTGCGGGTGAGCGCGACGGAACGAGCTCACCGCGTCGCGGCAGTGGTGCACCGCCGCGATGTCGATCATCCCCACCCGCAACCGGCCCACCTGACCGGTACCCACGGCACGCAACCAGCGGGTGGTCTGGTCGAGATCGGCCAGCACCCGTTCGGCGCACTCGGCGAGCGTGGCCGTGTGCGTGTGCGGCACGCGGCGCCGACCGTCGACGGCGAACAGCGCCACACCGAGACGGCGTTCCAGTTCGGCGATCCCCTGCGACAGCGCCGACGGCGTCACGCCCAGCGACGCGGCAGCCTCGGCCCAGGTGCGGTGGCGGGTGATGGCCACCAGGTAGCTCAGCTGCGCCGTCGACAGGTTGGGCAGGACGTCGTTCACATTGTGAAGTATCACTGAACTGATCGGCCGATTCGCGTCGATTCACTTTATTGTTACGCCCATGACCACACCTCCGTCCCCCACCATCGCCCCGGCGACCGGCCGCCTCGGCGTGCTCACCGTCGGCCTCGGCGCCGTCGCCTCCACCCTCATCGCGGGCGTCGAGCTCGTGAAGCGCGGGCAGGGCCTCCCGATCGGCTCGCTCACCCAGATGGGCACGATCCGACTCGGCAAGCGCACCGACAACCGAACCCCCCTCGTGAAGGACTTCGTGCCGCTGGCATCGCTCGACGACATCGTCTGGGGCGCCTGGGATGTGTTCCCCGACGACGCCTACGTGGCAGCGTCGCGCGCCGGCGTGCTCGAGAGCGGCAAACACCTCGAGGGCATCGCCGAGGCGTTGCGCGACGTTCGCCCCATGAAGGCGGCGTTCGAGCGCAAGTACGCACGGAACCTCGACGGCGAGCACATCAAGGAGGGCGGCAAGCGCGAGATGCTCGACGCCATCCGCGCCGACATCAACACCTTCCGCGAAGAGAAGCAGTGCGACCGCCTCGTCATGATCTGGTGCGCCAGCACCGAGATCTACATCGAGCCCGGGCCGCAGCACGCCGACGTCGCCTCGTTCGAGGCAGCCATCGATGCGAACGACGAGATGATCTCGCCGGCCATGCTCTACGCCTACGCCGCGATCCTCGAGGGCGTCCCGTTCGCCAACGGCTCACCGAACCTCGCCGTCGACGCACCCGTGCTGCGCCAGCTGTCCACCGAGCGCGGTGTGGCCATCAGCGGCAAGGACTTCAAGACCGGCCAGACCCTCATGAAGACCGTGCTCGCCCCGATGCTCAAGGCCCGCCAGCTCGGCCTCTCGGGTTGGTACAGCACGAACATCCTCGGCAACCGCGACGGCGAGGTGCTCGACGCCCCCGAGAACTTCAAGACCAAGGAGGAGTCGAAGCTCGGCGTGCTCGAGGACATCCTCGAGCCGTCCAAGAACCCCGACCTCTACGGCAACGTCTTCCACAAGGTCAGCATCAACTACTACCCGCCGCGTGGTGACAACAAGGAGGGCTGGGACAACATCGACATCTTCGGGTGGCTCGGCTACCCGATGCAGATCAAGGTCGACTTCCTCTGCCGCGACTCGATCCTCGCAGCGCCGCTCGCACTCGACCTGGTGCTGTTCTCCGACCTCGCCCAGCGCGCCGGCCTCGGCGGCATCCAGGAGTGGCTGAGCTTCTACTACAAGAGCCCGCAGGTGGCGCCTGGTCTGTACCCCGAGCACGACCTGTTCGTGCAGCTCACCAAGCTCAAGAACACCCTGCGCTGGATGATGAACGAGGACCAGATCACCCACCTCGGCCGCGAGTACTACGACGGCGAGGACGACTGACCGACCCAGCGTCCACCCGAGGGTTTCGGCGCACCACGGGTGCGTCGAAACCCTCGGGTGGGGTCGAAACCCTCGATCGGGGGTGTGGGACTCGGCCGGTCAGCAGCTGAGGACTCGGTCGAGGCGCACGTCGTGCGGCTCGACAGGCAGTTCGTCGACCAGTTGCTCGGCGAAGCAGGCGCCGACGGTGTGGGCCGTCGTGCCGACGAGGAAGCGGTCGTAGTACCCCTTGCCGTGACCCAGGCGACGGCCGTCGGCGGTGAACGCCACACCCGGCACGATCACCAGGTCGATGCCGGCCGGATCGATCGCGGGGCCCACGGGCTCGCGAATCCCGAACTGCCCTCTGGTGACCTCCCCGGTCATGCGCACGGGCACGATGTGGCCGTCCTCGAGGCGGGGCAGGACGACCACCTTGCCGTCGCGCTCGAGGCGGGCAACGAGACCGTCGGTGTCGGGCTCGGACGGCATCGAGGCGAAGACCATCACCGTGGCGGCATCGCAGTACTGCGGCAGATCTGCGAGCTCCGACCAGAGGGCGACGCTCCGCAACTCGCGATCGTCGACGAGGTCGAGCACCTGCTTCATCCGACGTCGGAGGGCCACCTTGTCGAGCACCTCGCCAGGATCGCACACCCCAGGCATCCGTGTCGCTCGCGTGTCGCCCAGCGACACCTCATCGACAGAGTTCCGTGGTGCGGGGTCGGTGAGGGTCTCACGGTCGAGTTCGTCGATGGGTGCGGTCGAACCCGGGCGCAACGCACGGCCCACCACGAGGACGAGCCCGAGCAGGACGCCCGACCCGATGGTGGCGATGCGGAGCGAGGTGGCGTCGGCCACCTCGCCCTGGACGAGCACGCCAATCGGATAGCCGGCGCCGAGCACCATGTTGTTCACGATCATGGCCCGCCCGCGCATCTCGGCGGGCGCCGATCGCTGCGTGATGCTGGCGCAGGTGGTCATGCACCAGATGTAGCAACCGCTGCCCACCATCAGGCCGACGGCGGCGACGACGATGTTCGGCGCGGCACCGTAGAGCACGGTCGACGGCACGGTGACCACGGCCGACATGAGCAGCACCCATCGCGTGCCGTGCCGTGAGGTCAGCAGGCCGAGCGTGCCGCCGGCGATGACCGCGCCGACCCCCATGACGGTCACGAGGAACGAGGTGCCGGTCTGGTCGGCCCCGAACACGTTCGTCGCCACCTGGGCGACGAGGCCGAGGAACGGCGACCCGATGAGGGACATCACGAGCATCACCGGCACCATCGCCCTGACCGCCGGGGTGGTGCGGGCGAACCGCACGGCATCACCGAACGCGACGCGCACCGAGCGCTTCACGCTCGGCTGGTGCGGCAGCGAGACCAGCATGATGCCGATGATGACGGCGACGAAGCTCGCTGCGTTCGACCACAGCGCAGCGGGTACGCCACCGATGGAGATGGCAATCGCCGCCGCTGTGGGGCCGATGATGCGGCCGAGGTTCCACTGCGTGCCGCTGAGACCGATGGCGGCCACGAGCTCGTGCGGTGGCACGAGGTCCGGCAGGATCGCCTGGAACGCCGGCCAACTGATCGCCGACATGCAGCCGCCCAGCAGTGACAGCAACGCGAGGTTGGCTGGCGTGGCGTGCCCGCTCGACACGAGCACGGCAACCGCCACGCTCACGAGGGCGAAGGCGGCGTTCGAGAGCGCGATGATGCGGCGCCGATCGAAGCGGTCGGCCCAGGCACCACCGAGGGGACCGAGCAGCGCGGTGGGGATGAAGCCGGCGGCCGCGACGAGGCCGGATGCGCCGGCGCTCGAGGTCTGCGCGACGTAGTACGACAGCGCCGTCGTCTCCATGAAGGTGCCGATGTTCGACACGAGCGCCCCGACCCAGACGATGGTGTACCCGCGGTGCCGGAAGGGGGCGAACGAGCGGGAGGCCATGGGGTGGGAACGCTACCGAGACGGTTCCGGCGCCTGCGGTCCGGACCGCACCTCAGGTCTACAGTCGTCCCCATGTCGATCGACCCGATGAGATACCGCCAGGTGCTCGGCCACTTCCCCACCGGTGTCACCGTCGTGACCGGCATGCTCGAGGGTGAGCCGGTCGGCTTCACCATCGGCTCGTTCACCTCGGTGTCGCTCGATCCACCGCTGGTGGGTTTCCTCCCGATGGTCGACTCCGAGCGCTGGCACCGGATCCGCGCCTCCGGCGCGTTCTGCGTGAACGTCCTCGGCCACGAGCACGACGACATCTGCTGGCGGTTCGCGAAGAGCAGCATCGAGCAGCCGTTCGAGGGGGTCGCGTGGCACCCGTCGGCGGTCACCGGGTCGCCGGTGCTCGACGAGGCGATCGCCTGGATGGACTGCACGATCACCGAGGTCGTCGACGCCGGCGATCACCACTTCGTCATGGGCCGGGTCGAAGAACTCGAGCACGCAGACACCGATACCGACCCGCTGCCGCTGCTGTTCTTCCGCGGCAAGCTCGGCCGGTTCTCCCCCCACTGATGACGACGCTCCCCCGCCCGGTGCTGCGCGCCGCTGTGTTCGATGCAGCCGCCATCGTGTTGTTCGTCGCAGTCGGCCGGAACAACCACGACGAGGGCGGCAACCCGGTCGCCGAGACACTGAAGGTCGCAGCGCCGTTCCTGATCGCGCTCGCCGTCGGCTGGGTGGTCGCCCGGGCGTGGCAACGCCCCGATTCGCTGCGCACCGGGCTCGTGATCTGGCCGATCACGGTGGCACTCGGCATGGTGCTGCGGCACTGGGTATTCGACCGCGGCACGGCGACGTCGTTCATCGTGGTGGCCACCATCGCCACCGCGGTCCTGCTGCTCGGCTGGCGGCTCGTCGCGCTGCTCGTCGGCAGACGAGCTCGCTGAGATCATCGGCCCGGAGTAGCCCTGCCGGTCGGGGTCAGTCGCGGTCCTGCCACGTGCACACGCACGCCTCGTTGCCGTCGGCGTCGGCGAGCACCCACCACGATCGAGCGAAAGCGTCGGAGACGAGCCGACCACCCGCTGCGAGCGCAGCGGCGATGCGGGCCTCGGCTGCGTCGTGCGGCACCGACACGTCGAGGTGGAAGTGCTGCCGCTCGGTGCGGGGCTCGTCCATCTGCTGGAACCACACCGGCGGCCCGAGGCGGGCAGGATCGACCAGGGTGCCGCCGGGCGTCTCGACGTAGCCGAGCACCGCCGCCCAGAACGGGCGGATGCGATCGGCGTCCATCGTGTCGATCGCGATCTCGACGGCCTGGTCGGCGGGCGTGACCCGAGCGCCGGCGTCGGCGGCGAGCGACGAGATCGTGCGCGCCAGCTCGACGTCGAGGATCGTCACGCCGCCCCGGTCGTGGGTGCACATGGTGACGTGCACCGTGCCCGGGTAGCGCAGGGCGACGTCGGGGTGGTGGTCGGCGGCATCGGCCGCCGCTGCGATAGCGGCGACGAACGTCGCCCCCTCGGTGAAGGTGCTCAACCGGAACACCGCGCCGATCGAGCCGAGCACGTACCGCCAGTCGTCGACACCGTCGACGGCGGCGAACTCGTCGGCGGAGAGGACCACTGGCCGCGGCATGATCGACGTCGCCGTGCCCGGCTCAGAGCGTGTTCGTGATGGCGCCGGTGTCGGCACCCTGGACGAGCTTGGCGTACTTGCCGAGCACCCCGCGCGTGTAGCGGGGCGGGTTCGGCTGCCAGCCCACCTTGCGCTGCTCGATCTCGGCGTCGTCGACCAGGAGGTCGAGGCTCAGCTCGTGCACGTCGACACGGATCCGGTCGCCATCGCGGACGAACGCGATCGGCCCGCCGTCGACGGCCTCGGGGGCCACGTGTCCGATGCAGAAGCCCCACGTGCCGCCGCTGAAACGGCCGTCGGTGATGAGCGCACAGTCGGCGCCGCGGCCGGCACCCTTCAGCGCACCGGTGATCGCGAGCATCTCGCGCATGCCCGGCCCGCCCTTCGGGCCCTCGTAGCGGATGACGAGCACGGTGCCCGGCTGCACCGAGCCCGACACGATCGCCTCCATCGCTCCGTCCTCGCCGTCGAACACGCGGGCCACGCCCTCGAACTGCTTCTGCTCCTTCGACAGACCGGCGACCTTCACGACCGCACCCTTGGGGGCGAGCGAGCCGCGGAGGATGACGATGCCGCCCTCGGCGTGGATCGGCTGGTCGAGGGTGTGCACGACGACGCCGTCGGGCTGCGGCGGGTCGAGCTCGGCGAGGTTCTCGGCCATTGTCTTGCCGGTGCACGTGAGCACGTCGCCGTGCAGCAGGCCGGCATCGAGCAGATGCTTCAGCACCACCGGCACGCCACCGACGCGATCGAGGTCGCTCATGTGGAACTTGCCGCCGGGCTTCATGTCACCGATGGTGGGCACGCGAGCGGCGATGCGGTTGAAGTCCTCGAGCTCGAGCTCGACCTCGGCCTCGTTCGCGAGGGCGAGCAGGTGGAGCACCGCGTTCGTGGACCCGCCGAGCGCCGAGGTGACGGCGATCGCGTTCTCGAACGCCTGCTTGGTCATGATCATGCGCGGCGTGATGCCGAGGCGCAGCATGTTCACGACAGCCTCGCCGGCGCGACGCGCGTCGTCTTCGCGTCGCGAGTCGATGGCGGGCGGCGATGCCGTGCCGGGCAGCGACATGCCGATCGCCTCGGCGATCGAGCTCATCGTGTTGGCGGTGAACATGCCGCCGCACGCGCCCTCGCCGGGGCATGCGTGCCGCTCGATCTGGCTGAGTTCTTCGTCGGTGATGGTGCCGAGCGCACGGGCGCCGACGGCCTCGAACACGCTCGTGATGTCGAGGGCGCGGCCCTCGTACTGGCCGGGCATGGTGGAGCCGTTGTAGACGAACACGCTGGCGAGATCGAGCCGGGCCGCTGCCATGAGCATCGCCGGGATGCTCTTGTCGCAGCCGGCCAGCCCGATGAAGCCGTCGAGCCGCTCGGCGTGGACCACCGTCTCGACCGAGTCGCAGATGACCTCGCGGCTGACGAGCGAGGCGCGCATGCCCTCGTGACCCATCGAGATGCCGTCGCTGACCGTGATGGTGCCGAACTCCATCGGGAAGCCACCCGCAGTGCGAACACCGTCCTTCGCGTGCTGGGCCAGCTTGCGCAGCGTCATGTTGCAGGGCGTCACCTCGTTCCAGGCCGAGGCGATGCCGATCTGGGGCTTCACCCAGTCGTCGTCGGTCATGCCGACAGCGCGCAGCATGGCGCGTGCCGGTGCCTTCTGATAGCCGTCGGTGACGTCACGGCTGCGGGGCTTCACGTCGACAGGGGTACCGGGTTCGCTTGCCATGCCCGGCACGCTACCGCGGCACCTCGTCGGCGTCCGAGTGGGTACCAGGGCGCGTGACGGGTGCCGGGGGCAGCGGCAGGTGACCGTCGGGCCAGTCACCGGGCTGATCACCGGGCGGGTCGGGCTGTTCGACCCGACGGTCACGGCGGCCGAGCAGCACGAGCGCCACGGCCAGACAGGCACCCGACCCGATGGTGACCCCGCGGAGCGACGTCGAGTCGGCGATCGCCCCCTGCACCAGGGTGCCGACCGGGAACAGGATGCCGAGGACGAAGCTGTTGACGGCGAGGACACGGCCGCGCATCTCGTCAGGCGCGTGCGACTGTGCGACACCGGCGAAGGAGGTGAACGCGAAGCCGTACGACGCACCGATCAGCGTGAGCGCTGGCGCAGCGAGCCACAGCGTGGGGGCCGAGCCGTACAACGCGAGGCCGAGCGCCATCATGAACGACGACGAGATCATGACCGGGCGCGCCCCGAAGCGGGCCGTGGCGCCACCCAGCGAGAACGCCGCGAACACGGCACCGATGCCCTGCGCCGTCACGAGCACCGAGGTCGATCGGGCGTCGCCACCGAAGACGTTCGTCGCCATCTGCGGCACGAACGCGATGAACGGCGAGCCGAGGCCGATGACGACGATCATCACCACGAGCATCCGCCGGATCGGCGCCGAACGGCGTGCGTAGCGCACGCCGTCGGCCAGTGCCGCGAAGATCGGTCGCCGCTCGCCGGGGCCGTTGGGCAGGTCGACCATCGACACCGCGACGATGACCGCCATGAAGCTGAGCGCATTGCACCAGAGGGCGGCCTGGATGCCACCGATCGCGATGGCCAGCGCGGCGAGCGTGGGCCCGATGATGCGGCCGAGGTTCCACTGCGCGTTCGAGAGCCCGACGGCAGCCACGAGCTGGTCGCGCGGCACGAGGTTTGGCAGCGACACCTGGAACGACGGGAAGCCGAACATCCCGACGGTGCCGGCGGCAAAGCCGATGAGCGCGAGCCCGAGCGGCGTGGCATGGCCGCTGCCGACCCACAGCGCGAGCCCGACGGCAATCAGCGCCGAGAGGGCGTTGGTGACGATCAGTACCCGACGACGGCGGAGGCGGTCGGCCATGGCCGAGCCGATCGGCCCGACGATGGCGCCGGGCACGAAGCCGGCCGCCGTCACGATGGCCGACCACGACGCCTTGCCCGTGGTGTCCGCCACGTAGTAGCCGAGGGCGACGGTCTCCATCCAGGTGCCGACGTTCGACACGAGTGCGCCGGCCCACATGAGCGCGAAGCCGCGCGAACGGAACGGCGCGAACGAGGACGGGGCGGGCATCCCTGGCGACGGTACCCGGCCGGGCCGGAACCAGCGCGGGCCGTCAGCAGCCCGGCTCAGAAGAACGTGGTGCAGTGCGGGGCCGGCCCCAGCACGAAGAACGCGTCGGCACGCCGAAGCGCGTCGGCCGAGCGCGCAGTCAGGTGGCGCCCCGCGGCAAGCTGCGTCGGGCGCACCCCGCCCAGCAGCAGGGCGCCGAGCGACGACCGGTCGACCACGAGGTCGGGGCGCGTGCGCACCGACCGGCACGCCGACTCGGTGCCGTCGGACTCGATCGCCCAGCGCCTGCCCTCGCACTCGACGACCACCTTGTCGGCAGTGCCGTAGGCGCGGGCCCCGAAGCTGGTGGCGACGTCGCGCACGTTCACCCACAACCCGTCCGCGAGCATGGTGGTGCTGACCGCGCGGCTGTTGGTGAGGAGGTACGGGAGCGCCTCGTCGGACGGCTGGTGGTGGGCGAGGATCGTGCCCACGAGGTCGACGCCGAGGATGGCGTGCCACAACGCCAGGTGTGCGGCCGGCGTGGCCGCTGCCAACTCGACGAGCTCGAGGGTGTGAGCGGGCACGCCGGTACCCCACTGGGACTTCACGCGGTACACGGCATGGCCGTCGGCGTGGGCGAGGTGGAAGGCGCCGCTGAACGCACCATCGGGCTTCGCGAGGTTGGCGGCCCGGTTCGCGCCCCAGGCTGCGCTGCGGCTCACCTCGCCGGCCCGGATGCGGCGGACGCGTTCCCAGACGGCGGCCTCGTGGTCGTCGGCTTCGTCGGGCTCGAGGAAGCGAACGGGCCCCGCCCCCGCGACGTCGAGGTCGGGGCGCAGCCGTGCCGCCTGGCGGTCGATCGACATCGCCCGGATGTGGGTGGCGATGCCGTAGCCGAAGCGCTCGTAGATGCCGCCTTCGCTGGCGAACAGCATCGCCACGGGCTCGCCCCGCTCGTCGATGTCGGCGTGGCATGCGCCGATCAGCGCTGTGAGAATACCCTGACGGCGGTGGGTGGCCGACACCGACACCCAGGTGATGCCGCCCATCGGCACGGTCGTGCCCCCCGGCACCGTCACGTCGAACGAGAACGACCCGGCGACACCGATGATGCGCCCGGCGTCGACGGCGATGCGAAAGCGCTCGAGGTCCATCGTCGACCGGCGATCGCTGATCTGGTCGTCCGAGGGAATGAAGCCGAAGCCGCGGGCATCGGCGCGCATCATCTCAGGCCATTGCTCGTCGGCGGGGATCGCGATCTCGAAGGCCATCGTCACACACTGTCACGCCTGCCCAGTGCAACGGCGCTGGGTATCGTCGGGGCATGAGCACCGAGACCCGCACCGCCTTCTCCCCCGCACGCGTCGTCGCCGATCTGCGAGACCTGGCCGCTCGCACGGGCGGGCCCGAGGGGAGCCGCCGCCTGGCGTGGACGCCGGAGTGGGTCGAGGCCCGAGCCTTGCTGCGCGAGTCGCTGGCCACCCTGCCGGTCGAGGTCGACACCGACGAGGCGGGCAACCTCTGGGCCGTGCTGCGTGGCGATCGGCCCGACACGGTGCTCGTCGGTTCGCACCTCGACAGCGTCCCGAAGGGCGGGTGGCTCGACGGCTCGCTGGGCGTGATGGCCGGCCTCGAGCTGTTGCGTTCGCTGGCGGCCGAGGGCACGCCGCCGGTCACCGTCGCCCTCGTCGACTGGGCGGACGAGGAGGGCGCTCGGTTCAGCCGCAGCCTGTTCGGCTCGGCCGCCTGCGTGGGCACCCTCGACATCGAGGTGCTGCGCGGGCTCGCCGACAAGGAGGGGGCGAAGCTGCCCGAGATCCTCGCCCAGCACGGCGTCGACATCGACCGTCTCGACGGTGCCCGCACCCGCATGGCCGACGTGAAGGCGTACGTCGAGGTGCACATCGAGCAGGGCCCGATCCTCGAGCGCATGGGCAAGGGCATCTGCACGGTCACGGGCACGAAGGGCATCGAGCGCGAACGCCTCGTGTTCCGCGGGCAGGCAGCGCACGCCGGCACGATGCCGATGGAGATGCGCCGCGACAGCTTCCGCGCCGCCGCCCGCTTCGCGCTCGCGATCGCCGAGATCGGCGAGCGCCACGACGGCGTCACGACGGTCGGGCACGCGCAGTGCTGGCCCGGGGTGGTCACGGCAGTGGCCGGCGAGACCCGCATCGCGATGGACATGCGCCACATCTCGGCCGAGTCGCTGCAGGCGATGTTCGACGAAGCGCATGAGGCCGCGGCCGCCGCTGCCGCGGCCGAGGGCTGCACGATCGAGTGGGAGCACATCTTCCGCATCCCGCCGATGCCGTTCCACCCGGCGCTGCTCGACGCAGCGCGGGCCGCAGTGCGCGAGGTCGAGGGTCACGACGTCGAGTTGCCGAGCGGCGCGCTGCACGACGCGAGCGAGATGGCGCGCGAGGTGCCGACGGTGATGATCTTCTCGTCGTCGACGAACGGCCTCAGCCACACGAAGGAAGAGGACACGCCCGTCGAGCACCTGCACATGGCCGCCGACGCATTCCACCGCACGTGCCGTTCGGCGATGGACCTGGTGGCGTCCGGCGCCCTCTGAGCCGGGCGGCCCTTCGGGAAGCAGCCCACGCCCCCGATGGCAACGTGGTGCTCCGCGAAGGCCGCGAGCTGGTGCGGTGTCAGGCCTTCTTGGCGTTCAGCAGTGCCGTCACGGCCTTGCCGTCGGCCTGGCCCTTGCTCGCCTTCATGACGGCGCCCACCAGGGCACCCATGGCCTTGCCCTCGCCGGCGCAGAACTTGGCCCAGGCGTCGGGGTCGGCGGCGATGGCCTGGTCGACCATCGCCTCGAGCGCACTGGTGTCCATTGCCTCGAAGCCCTTGGCCGCGGCGATCGCCTCGGCGTCGCCCCCGCCGTTGGCGACGATCTCGGCCAGCACGGCCTTGGCCTGCGTGGCGGTCAGCGCGCCGGCAACCTCGAGCTTGGTCAACAGCGCCAGATCGGTGGCGGGCACGGTGGGCTCGGGGCCCTGCTCGGCGAACGCCTCCTTCACGTGCACCAGGGCACGGCCGATGTCGCCACCGAGGTGACCCACGGCCTCGACGTACTGGTCCTGGCCGCGCTCGACCACCACCATGATCGCCTCGCCGTCGGCGGGCATGCCCGTCAGGTCGGCCAGTCGGCCGCGGCGTGCACCGGGCAGCATCGGCAGCGACTCGCGGACGCGCTCGATCCACTCGGGCGACGGTTCGAGCGGAACGAGATCGGGCTCGAGGAAGTAGCGGTAGTCGTCGGCATCTTCCTTCGTGCGCAGGGTGTGCGTGCGACCGTCGTTCTCGTCCCAGTGACGGGTCTCCTGGCGAACGCGCTCGCCCACCTCGAGCATCGCGATCTGGCGGCGCGCCTCGTACTCGATGGCTCGGCCGAGCGACCGCACGCTGTTCACGTTCTTGATCTCGCAGCGGGTGCCGAACGGGGTGCCCGCCCTGTGGACGCTCACGTTGGCGTCGCACCGCATCGAACCCTCTTCCATCTTCGCGTCGCTGGCGCCGATGGCGACCAGGATGCCGCGCAGTTCGGTCACGTACTGGCGGGCCTGCTCGGCGGTACGGATGTCGGGCCGGCTCACGATCTCCACCAGCGGCACGCCGGCCCGGTTGAAGTCGATCAGCGAGTAGTCACTGCCGTGGATCCGGCCGCTGGCGCCACCGACGTGGCTGCTCTTGCCGGTGTCCTCCTCCATGTGCGCCCGCTCGACGCCCACGCGGTAGCCGCCCGGCAGGTCGAGCCAGCCGTCGACGTTCAGCGGCTGGTCGTACTGGCTGATCTGGTACGCCTTCGGCATGTCGGGGTAGAAGTAGTTCTTGCGGTGGAAGGTGCAGGCCTGGATCGTGCAGTTCAGCGCCGCACCCACCCGCATCGCCAGCTCGACGGCATGCTCGTTCAGCACCGGCAGCGCACCCGGCAGGCCCAACGTGACCGGGTCGATGTTGGTGTTCGGCTCGTCACCGAAGCGGTTCGGGCTGGCGCTGAACAGCTTCGTCGCGGTGGCGAGCTCGACATGGACCTCGAGGCCGACGACCAACTCGTAGCCCTGCTCGAACTCGACGAAATCGATGTGGCTCGTGGTGTACGTCGGCTGCACTGCGGCGGGTCGCGACTCGCTCATCGTGCGCTCCCTTCGTGTGCGGCGGCCCGTTCGAGAGCGGCGCCGACGCGGAACATCGTCGGCTCGTCGAGGGTGCCGGCGAGCACCTGGATGCCCACGGGCAGGCCGTCGGCACCGGTGCCGAACGGCACGCTCATGCCGGGATGGCCGGCGAGGTTGCTG
>Ga0247831_1002628_pt1 | contig 28534 bp, 22 predicted proteins | sample LaCruzMarch2015__9_FD_192406 | JGI IMG/M metagenome (GOLD analysis project Ga0247831, IMG submission 192406) | Freshwater microbial communities from meromictic Lake La Cruz, Castile-La Mancha, Spain - LaCruzMarch2015_1m | ecosystem: Environmental > Aquatic > Freshwater > Lake | place: Spain...
ATTTCTGGAATAGTAATTAATTTATTATTAGTAATTTCATTAATTACATAGTTTTCAATATATATTTTCATTTTAAAATTTTCACACTCTAAATTATTAATTGTTTATATATTTTTTAATTTTAATATATTAACACATTTAAAAATTTCTTCTATAATATCTGGTGTAATATTTATATTTTTATAATTATCATCATTTTCCTTTTTCCAAACATATAAACTTTTAATATTATTATATAATTTAATAGCTGTTTTTTTGATATTATATCAAATATATAAATATTTAAGAAAATAAAAATATTAAAAAATTATTTTTTAATATTTTAGTCAGATTTTTTATCATGTTAATATAATATATAATTAATGAATTTAAAAAAAAAATTATGTAAACCTCTAGTTTATATAATATTATTTATAATATTATTTATAATAATATTTATATATTTATTAAAATATTATCCAATAATAGAAAGTTATGAGAATAATTTAAAATATAAATTATCTGTAATTGGAATATTTAAAAACGAAACAATGAATTTAAAAATTTGGATAGAACATTATTTATGGCAAGGAGTAGAACATTTTTATTTAATAGATAATGATTCAGATGATAATCCAGATTTTATTTTAAATCCATATATAGAAAAAGGTCTAGTAACATTATATAAATTACCTGAAAAATATAAACAGTTAGAACATTATAAAACAATATGGATGCGTGAAAATATACCATCTCAAACAAAATGGTTAATAATGGCAGATTTAGATGAATTTTGGTTTAGTCCAAATAATAAATTAATTAATATTATAGATGATTATGATTTTTATGATGTAATTTATTCTAATTGGAAAATGTTTGGAAGTGATGGAAATGATAAACATCCATATGATATAAGAACAAATATAGTATTTAGACAACCAGAATTAAGTTCAAATACAAAATGGATATGTAAACCTAAGAATATTAATTTAAATAATATATTTATACATAACATAATACATAATAAAGTTAAAGAAATCTATATAAATGATAAAATTCAATTAAATCATTATCCAATACAATCAAGAGAATTTTTTGAGAAAGTAAAATTAACAAGAACAGATGTTGCAAGTCAAAAATCAGATAATATAAGAGATTGGGATTATTTTAAAAAATATAATGAAAATATGATTTATGAAGACACAATATTAAAAGATATGATAATGAATATTTGATTTTAGACAATTAAACTTAGGCCCAGCCATATTGACCAAATTTTATGAAATAATTATAAATTATTATTTTATTGATTATCTCCAAATTATACCATACCTATGATACATCTTCAAAACATTTTTATTTAATAAAATATTTTTTGAAAATTAACTTATGAATATAAAAGTTTAATGGACTTTTACAAATATATCTTTCATACAAATGATAAGAAATTATAAGAAAAAAAAATCTCATTTTTAAAAAATCTTAAGTTTACAGAATTGTAATAATACTGATAAATTATTATTAAAATATATTTTAATTTAGTATTGAATCTTACAATTATTTAATTCATATTCATTGATTTAATATTCCAATAATTAAATATTATTACGTAATAATATTTAAATCCTTAAGTTTACAACATTGATTATAAATATAAAATCATTATTCAATTATATCAATAAAAATAACTTTTATAAAAATATTTTTACAATAAAATAAATTAGAAATATATAAAAAAATGATTTTGATCATTTCAAAAAAATAATTATTAAAAATAATTGTACAATTTAAAAAAAATATATTTATTTTTTATTGTATATTCTATTGATAACCAATTTATGAAACAGCTTAAATTTATAGAATTTTAAACTATAAGCATTTTTATAAAAATATAATTTATATTTTTATCTTATTTTATAATAGATTAATATGAAATCGCAAAAATTTAATTATGATTATTTTATACAAACACTTAATCAAAAAAAATTTTTTTTAGCACAAGTTTATGCAACATTAATTTTTGAAATATTTATAGCATATATTGTTTTAATGTATGCTGAGAATAGAGATGTTAATTTGACACGTGTTCAATATATTGGGTTAATAATCTTTCTTTTTGTACTTATTATTTCAATTGTTTTTATAAAATCACCTTTAATAAAATTTATTTTATTTACTATTTTTGCAGGTGGTGTAGGTTTACTATTTTCTACTAGAATAGATATTAAAAATGGTGAAAATGAATCAGAAAATGAAATAGTTAAAAAAGCATTTATTACAACTTGTAGTATCTTTGTATATTTAACAATATTTGGATTTTTTGCAGCTTTTATGGGTGCTAGAATTTCGCCTATCGTAAGTATTACTTTATTTTGTGTATTATTACTCCTAATAATTGTTATATTTATATTAAGTATTGCTGGAAAATATATGATGTATCGTAAAATTATAGCAGGTTTTATAATATTGTTATTTTCTGTATTTATAGTTTATGATACAATAAGTATTTTAGATAGAGATTACTCTGGAGATTTTATAACTGCTGCAATAGATTATTTTTTAGATTTCATTAATATATTTAGTTCTCTACTTGGATTAAATTAATATTTTATGATTATATAATATATTATTACTGTATGAAAATATATTTTAAGTTATAGATTAAATAAAAGTTATTGATAAATAAAATTTAAATGAATCTATAAAAAAATTTTTAATTTATTTACTTTTAAATAAGTTATGTATAATTTTATATATTTTAAGATATGGTATTTTTTTCATTGTATTAATTATCAATAAAATATATTTATAATTTAAATATATTTTATTGATAATTAATTTAGTAACATTGATTTAGATCTGGCCCTGGATGGAAAATTTTATAAATTTTTTAATTCAATGTATTATTTTATTGTTAAAACTATCAATAAAATAATATATTGAATTAAAATTTGCCATAAAATGACCAGGCCTACAATGATTATATATGATAATATATTATGATAAAATATCAATTTTAAAATAGTTCTTTTAGTTAAGTTTATTTCTAAAATTTTTTATTTTAATAAATTTTTTATTTTTAATAAATTTTTTATTTTTAATAAATTTTTTTAATATATATATATAAGTATATATGTTAAAAAAATCTTCAAAACAAGAACTTAAATCTCCTCCAAGATCAAAGTCTAAGAGATCAGAGTCTCCAACATCAAAGTCTTGTAGATCAATGTCTTCACTATTAATTTCTCCACCATCAAAATCTAATCAATTAATTTCTCCAATATCACTGTCTAGTAGATTAATGTCTCCAGAATTAAGGTCTCATATATCAATGTCTTCACCATTAAGGTCTTCATCATCAATGTCTTCACCATTAAGGTCTTCACCATTAAGGTCTTCTAGATTAAGGTCTCCGATAAAATTAATATCTCGTTCAAAAAATAGTTCTTTATCTAATTTTAATAATTTAAGTCCTCTTGAATATTTATATGAATATATTCCAATATTAAGAAACAACAGATTACTTTTATTAGTTATAGATTATTGTGAGAAATTAAGTAATATAAAAACAACTACAAAGGAAGAAGAATTGAGAGATGGTGTTATATCAGGAATTAATTCTTTATTGAAATCTATCACAAATAAAGATGAAAACACACAAGAATTTCATCTTAAATACAATAATGATCCATTTAATAATAATAGTAATATAGTAAATCTAGGTAATAAAACGTTAAAACGGCATAAATTAAAAGCTCCTGGTTTAATTGAAACTATTATAAATTGTATTATATATAACTATTTTGATAATTTAACAGTTAGATCTAATATGGAATTTATGATTAATGGACCTAAAAGATATATTCATCAAATAATGAACACAGCTAAAGGAATAACATTAAAGCAATATATATTATCTTTATATAAAAAAGATTTAACTGAAAGCGAAAAAAACATAATTTTTTTAAAAAAATTAAGATATATTACAAACAAATTATATATTTTACAAGAATCAATATCTTTTATACATGGGGATTTTCACTCAGATAATATAATTATAGATACTGAATCTAACAAAATTAAATTTATAGATTTTGGGTATACGACTGTTAAAATACTTGATAATCTATTAATAAGTTCAGTTGTTCCTGTAAATTTACGGAGAAGTGATCAATTAAATTTAAAAAATGAAAATTTGTTAAAAGCAATTGATTTATTTCATTTAATACAAAATTTTAGAACATTTGAAATTGGTATAAATAAAGATCAAGCAAAAGAACTAAAACCTTTTTTTAAATTAATTGATAATATAGAAGAAAATTATTTAAATATAGATATAAAGAGAAAAATAAATATTTATGAATCTATACATTATTTTACATGTTCTACAGATTTTTTAGAATATAGAGAAAATTTTGAATTATTAATTCCCCAAAATTTTATAATATTACTTAATGAATTAAATACTATAAATTGTTGTAATAGTCAATCGTTTAACATTAAATCCGAATCTAATACTAATAGTATAACAAATAAATATCAAACTTCTAAAAAATCTAGTTCATTAGATAGTTCTAAATTTAAACCTAGTAAAAAAAATAAAACTTCTAAAAAATATAGTTTATTAAATAATTCTAAAAATAATTCTAAAAATAATTCTAAAAATAATAAATTAACAAGTAGATCATTATTTAATGATAAATAATAAAAAAATTTAAAGAATTATTTATAAGGAAATAATCTCAATTCTACTAAATTAAGAAATTAATAATAAAGTAAATCATAAATATATTTTTATTGGTATTTATTACAATAAAAAATAATACAATATTTTTAAAATATATAAAATTATACATTATTTATTTAAAATTAAATAAATTTAATCCATAAATTTATTTAATCCATAAATTTATTTAATCCATAAATTTATTTAATCCATAAATTTATTTAATCCATAAATTTATTTAATCCATAAATTTATTTAATCCATAAATTTAAAATATATTTAATAGCATTGAAAATAATCTAGACCCAGTTATCCTAAAATAATCTTTAAGTATACATAAATAATTTATTATAAAATTATAGATCATAAAAAATATTTTTGAATATTAATCTATTTCTTTATAATCATACACCCAAATCTAGGATTTTTGGAAAGTTATTTTTACAATAATAACAATAAAATAATATATTTATTAAAAAATTATTAACATTAAAAAATTTATCATATATTAATGTTTAAAAATATAAAGTGTATTAAATTATAAAATATTTTATAATTTAATTCTTTAATAAAAAGATGTCCAAAAATCCTAGATTTGGAGATATTGTATAATTCACTATACAATAAATAATTAAATAAGTTAAAATATTATTTTATAAAATTATCAATTAAAATTTAAAATTTTTTTTTTAGTAATTTTATTGATTTTTAAATTTTATTTTTAGTTGGTTTTTTATTAAAATAATAAAAAATATTTATCAATAAAATATTTATAAATGAATTATACAATATCTCAAATAAATATTTTAATAAATGCAAAATATTTATTATGATTTATTTTTTATTAATCTTATATAAAGTTATATATGACAAATATAGAACATAAAAATTGTAAGAAAACTTTAAATTATTTATTACATAATTATAATAATTGTTCTATAACAAGTATGTTAAAAAATCCTAATAGTAATTTAAGTAAATCATTAGATAATCATCAATTAATACAAAATTTTTTATTATTTAATTCAGATACATATAATAATAAATATACAAAAGAAATTATAAAAAATCATTTAAAAAATACTAAACATAAAAAATATTATAATTTTATTTTAGGCGGAACTATTAATATGTGTTCTAATTTATTAAAAAATAATATTGATATAGATTTAAAATTTGATGAAATTATAAGAAAAAATGATATAAATAAACTATATGATACAGCAAATTTTAAAATTAATATATATAAAAAAAAAATATTATATATATTTTTCTATATTATTCCAAAAGCTAGAAAACTAATAGAAATATTAAAAAAAAAAGAATTTACAAATAATTTTGGTAATTTATTTATTAATGGTGCATTAAATCATTCTTATTGTATGAAAAGATTTATAAAATATTATAGATTGGATCATATATTAAATAGAATTCATAAAGGTTCTCAATATACTAAAGAAAGTATAAAAAATATAAATTTAAGAGAAATTATTGATTCAGATGATTTTTATACAGAATGTATATTTAATAATACAACAAATACATATTTTACAGAGAGATGTTTATCAAAAGAAAAAAATTCTTTTTCATTAGATAATTTAGATTATTTACAATATAAGATTTATCTTGATATAGAAGAGGATTTTTTTATTAATAAAGAATTAAAAGATAAATATTCAATATTAAAAAAATCATCATATATGTGTATTAAATATTATACATATAATGATGAAGTAAAAAGGTTTGTATATGGAGTCTATTCTATGAAAGATACTTTTGTTCTTTATCCTAATACAGAAGCATATTTTTCAAATTGGTTAATAACAATTGATAATAGAAAATGTGTTATAGAAATTTTATCATATTGTTTATTTTTATTAGAAAATGATGATGTAAGAATAAATATATATATTGATATTAATGATGAAGAAAAAATAAAAAAAATTATAATAATTTTTTATTATTTATCTATTTATTTAATGTCTTTTATTGCTGGTTGTGCATCTATTTCAGAAATGAGTTTATTTACTTTATGGAATACATATATTAATATTGATGGAACAAAACCTCTAATTATAAACCCTAATACAATGCTTGATGTTGAAGTTTTATCATTAACTTTTACAAATTTTTATCATAATTGTTTTAATGAAGAGTTTATAGAAAATGAAATTAAATATACTCCATATTTTTTATAATTATAAATTTATCCAAGGTGGTGTAGAATTTGACTCAGCAATAAAAAAATACGGAGTATATTTAATTTCATATGAAGTAGATTCTTCATTAAAACAATTATGATAAAAATTTGTAAAAGTTAATGATAAAACTTCAACATCAACCATTGTATTGGGATTTATAATTAAAGGTTTTGTTTTATCAAAATTTATATATGTATCTCATAAAGTAAATAGACTCATTTCTGCTATTGAAGAACTACCAGAAAAAAATGACATTAAATAAATAGATAAATAATAAAAAATTATTATAATTTTTTTTATTTTATCTTCGTCATTAATATCAGTGTATATATAATATCTTATTTCTCTACTATTTAATAATTCTAAACAATATGATAAAATATTAATTATACATATTCGATTATTTAATGTAATTAAATTATTTGAAAAGTATACTTCTGTATCACTATTTAAATTTATTTTACCATCTTTTATATTATATAATCCGTATAAATATCTCTTTACTTTATTATCATATGTATAATATCTAATACACATATAAGAATCTCTTTTTAATGTATAATAATTATCTATTAATTTTGCATAATTTCTCATATAAGGACCAGAAACAACAAAAAAATTATGTTTTATATCAAGAAAAATTTTGTATTCAATATAGTTTAATTTTTCTAATAAAAAATTATTTTTTGAAAGAATTTTATTATCGGTAATATTAATATCAAATAAACGCTCAGTATAGAAATCATGTGAAGAATTAATTGTTTCTAAAATTTTATTTTTTAAACTCTTTTTTTTTATAAGATGATTTGTATCAATATTATATAATATTATATCTAATCTTTTATAATTTTTAAATCTTTCCATATTAAAAGGATGTAGTAATTGACTACCAATATATAAATTTCCAAAATTATTTTCAATAGTACCGTTTTTTAATATTTCTATTATTTTTCTAGCTTTTGGTATAATATAAAAAAATATATATAATATTTTTTTTTATGTATATTTGTACAATGAATAGTATTATAAAATTTATTTAAATTATTTTTTGATCTAATTTCTATAAATTTATGATTTATTTCTTCTTCATTAGTATTTAGTAAATTAGAACATAAATTAATTGTTCCACCTAAAATAAAATTATAATATTTTATATGTTTAATATTTTTTGAATATTTTTTTATAATTTCTCTTGTATATTTTTCATTATATGTACTTGAATTAAATGATAAAAAATTTTGTATTAATTGATTATTATCCAATGATTTACTTAAATTACTATTATGATTTTTTAACATACTTGTTATAGAACAATTATTATAGTCATGTAATAAATAATTTAAAGTTTTTTTACAATTTTTCATCTTTATATAATATCATTATTTATAATTAAGTATTATCGAGATTTTTGAATAAATCATTGAATAAATTTATTATTATTATTTTAAGTATTTTATTATTTATTTATTAAAATTGGCGTTTTAATTGTGCAAAGGTGTAAAATATAAATTAAGATATTTTCTTTGTAGTTAAAATTAATTAAATAAAATTTTTAAGTAAGATTCAAATATAATTTAAATATAAAGTTATAATATATAAAAATGATTAATAATGGAAATAATGGAAATGGAAATAATTGGAATAATGAAAATTATATAAATTATGGAAATGGAAATAATGGAAATGGAAATAATGGAAATGGAAATAATTGGAATAATGAAAATTATATAAATTATGGAAATGGAAATAATGGAAATGGAAATAATGGAAATGGAAATAATGGAAATGGAAATAATGGAAATAAAAATGAAAATGAAAATGAAAATGAAAATGAAAATGAAAATGAAAATAAAAATAATGAAAATAATGAAACAGATAAAATTTTTAAATTATTAAATTCAATAACAAATGTTGTAGATAAAAATTGTTACGAATCAACTTCAAATAATTGTTTAACAACAATTATATATCCAATTTATTATTTATTTGATAAAGATATTAATGAAGATATTGGTTGTAAAGTTATTTCAAGAAATAAAATTAGGAAATATTATGACTTAGATAATATTTTTAATTTAATATCCAAAGATATTATTAATGTTTATAATATTTCACATTCAACTATTTTATATAAATTTACAATAAATGGTAATAAATATATATATTATTCTAATTCAGGATTAGGTATTAATAATAATATTATATATAATAAAAATGTTGTACCTAAAATATTTTATGTAAGTGATAATCAAATTTTAAATAATTTATGCGAAGATATAAATAAATTTATAAAAACTATAACAATATTTAAAAAAAAATATGAGTCATTAACTGACAATAAAATATGTAATAAAATATATAATGTTATAAAAAAAATTACAATATTTAATGATATAAAAATAGATGAAATAAAATATATTTATAATGATATCGAGAATAATATAAGTGAAAATGGAATTTTTTTATGTTATACTTTATTATATTATATAGGATCAAAATATTTTGATGATTTTAAAGAATGTTCATTTTTTGATATTATAAATAATACATATAGTTTTGAAGACTATGATGATTATTTAGATGAAAATCTAGATTTAATTAACTTATATAATAATTGTAAAAAAAATAATAAAATAATATCAGAAAGTATATATTTAAAAAAAAAAGGTAAAGAACATATATATAAAAATAGCCAAAATTACCAATCTTTTAATGAATTTATAGAAAATATAAATTCAAAAATAGATAAAGTATTTATAACTAAATCATTAAAACATGTAAAAGAATATTATAAAATTAAATTTGATACAGTAGGGTTATATAATAAATCACAATCTTCTGGTTCATGTGTATTTTATAGTTATTTTAATTTAGCTATAAATAATTTAATAATAAAAATATTTTTTAACGAATCTTCTATAGAAGATAAAATAAATATATTTATTAATAAAATTCTAAATTTTCATTTTTCAATGATACATCTATTATGTATTTCAAATGATACTGGATATATATTTGATGAAAAATATACTAATTATAATAATAATAATTTTTTTAATAATAATTATATATATGAGTTAATTAATAAATATTCTTTTACTGATGATTTTTGTAAATTTTACCCTATAAAAACATTAATTTTTAATAATGAAATACCAGGTATAGATAAATTATTTAATAATAAAATATGTGGATCATCAAAAGATGATAATTTAATATTTATAGATTATACATTTTATATATATTTACATAGATTTTTAAAAACAAAAATAATTGAAACAAGAAATCATATCGGAACATTTGAAGATTTTAAAACAAATTTTACTATCAATGATTTTAATGATTTATATAAACATATCAAACCAATGTTAAATAAACTTCCAACAAAATATAAAATGTATTCTAATGTATATAAAGTTTTATTAGATATATATTATGTATATTTAGTTATTTTAAAATATATTAGTATAAATTCTCATATTATAAATTTTACATTTAATTATTCGGATGATGTAAAATATAATTATTTTTATTATAGTTCTGGAGCTATAATAGATAAAAAAAACATAAAAATTAGTATATATGATCCTTTATTTTTCTTATTAGATTTTCATGAAATAATTAATATATTTAAATTCACATCAATTTATAATAAAAATATAAATGATATATTAGATTTATTAGATATATCAATTAACAAAAATAGTATTGAAAAAATTATATATGTTAATAATACTTTTAATAATTTATATATAAAAAAATATGATATAAATGATATATTATATTCAATTGATAACAATAATATTGATGATATAAATATTTTGGAATATTTTTATAAATTATATAATAGTATTGAAGATAACAAAGGATTAAATATTACTGATTTAAATTTTATAGAATTAATAGATGATATGGAAATATTAATTAAATATAAAAATATAAAAAATAAAATTATTAATTTATATGAGAAATATCATTCAAAACTAAATATAAAAAATAATATTTTATTATCAACAAATTCATATATCTATATAATTATTAATTCTTATAATTATGATGATGGTTATGAATGGTTAAGTCAATTACTTATGTGTAGTTTAGATATAAATAAATTAACAAAAATATGTTTAGAAAATAATTCAAGTAAAAAATTAATTAATAAATTTAAATTATATAATAAAATAAATTCAGATAAAAAGTCTATTGAGAATATTATGTATGATATTGTTGAAAATAAAAAATTTTATTGGATTTTTACAAATAAAATTTTATATACAACTGATTATAAATCATATATTTTTAAAAATAATAATACTTATGAAAATTATTATTCAATAGATTTATCATATGATAAATATAATATAAATATATTAAATATATTAAATCGTTTTTCAATAGCATATAATGATTTACATAATATAAAATTACTTTTTAATATATTACATATAGACATAAAAGAAACGAAGATTTCTAAAGAAATAATAATAAAAAATAATATATCTGGATATTTTTTTATAGTAACATCTGATATTTTTATATTATCTAAAAAGATTATACAAATTTATTTTAATAATAATATTATAGATGTAAATAATATTTATATAATAGATGAAAACAATAATAAACAAAAATTATATTTTAATTTAACAATTGAAAAACATCCATTTTTAAAATTTATACCTGTTTATAAACCATATCTATGTTATTATGACAAAGAAATTAATAACTATACATTAAATATATTATCTTCATCTAATTTTTATACTGATATTAATGAATCTATGTATAATATAGCTTTTAATAAAAATTTTACAAATATCAATTTTAAAGAAGATTTAAAATTAGATTTAAGAATAGCACCTTCTTATTTTTGTCCAATAAATAATTTTAATATGGATATTTATAAAAAAATATGTGATAGATATTCTTTTAGTATTAAATTAAATAATATTAATTTAAATAAATTTCATAATAATCAAGTTAATAAAAATATTTTTTATGATAATTTAATTATACAAATTAAAAAATATTGTGAAAACATTCTTTCTTATAAAGATTATGATTCAAATTTTTTAGAAATAATAAAAGAAAAAATAAATTCAAATAATAAATTAGATAATTATATTGATAAACATAAATTTTGTTCATTAAAAAAAGAAAATATTAATTTAAATTTTTTAAATAAAACAAAGGACTATTTATATATAGCTTTTAAACAAAATATTAAAAAAATTAAAAAATATAATGATTTTAATCATTATTTCTATAAAAATATTAATATTTTTATAAATATTATGAAATATAATATTTTAATAGAATTAGTTAATAATATTATAAAAAATAATTCTTGTTGGGAATTAAAAAATTATATTGATATTATTGATTCTATTATATACTTTAATAAAAAAATTAAAGAAAATTTTTTTTATAAATTTGAAATTTTTTATTTAATCCAATTACCTTATTTTTATACAAAATCACAATTAAATAAATATATTGAAATACGTACAGAATTAATTAATAAAAATAAAGAATTAAAATTACATCAATTTATGATGGGTAAAGGAAAAACTTCAGTTTTTACACCTCTTTTATCTTTATGTATTACATATTATCATAAAAAAATAGCGACAATTATAACTGCTTCTCATTTAGTTCAAGATACATCACAATATTTAGAATTATCAGAATATTTAACAAATATAAAAGTAAATATTTTTTCAGATTATGACTCTAAATTAAGATGGATTCAATATTATGATAATGAAAATAATGAAAATAATGAAAATAATGAAAATAATGAAAATAATGAAAATAATGAAAATAATGAAAATAATGAAAATAATATTAACAAAATACAAGAACTTTCTAATATAATTAGAAATTATGAGGTTAAAATAAATAAAGAAAATAGTGAAAATATAAAAGAAAGATATCGTTCTAAAATTGCAAGAATTCATACAGAAATAAAATATTTAGAATTAAAAGGTGGTGGCAAAAATAAAAACGAAGATGAAATAAATTCATTTGAAAATACACAAAATACACAAAATAACTTAGAAATTGATTTAAAAAATGAATTTAATATAATAGATGAATTTGATTCACATTATAATTATTTAAATTCAATGTTTAACCTAATAAAAAAAAATGATAAAAGTTTGAGTAAAAGTATTTTTAATTTTATATTTTATTTTATTTTTTATAATGAAATAAATAATACTAATTTAATAGATAAATTAGTTAGAGAAAATAATAATTTGCTAGAAAAATATCCATATTTAATAAATAATTTAATTTTTTTTAATGAAAAATCCAAAACAAGTACTTATAATATGGATTATGGATTTTCTTTTTTATATTTTAAAGATGAAATATATAATATATATAGATTATGTAGTCCTTTTTCAAGAAAAAATACTCCTATAAAAAATTCAAATTTTTCTTCTATTTTATATACATTAATATTAACTTTTAAAGTCTATATAAATAATGGATGTAGATTAATTGATGATTTAATGGATTTTAATAATATTCTTATTATTATTAATGATTTTTATAATATAGATGATAGAATAGATTATTATATTATAAATTATGATGAAAATAGTAATAAAATAGATATGATATATAAATTAAAAAATATTTTTGAAGAAATATATGCAGAATATAATATAGAAAAAAATATAAAAATATTATTAATATATTTATATAATATAAATAAAGAAAAAATTTGTTATACAAAAAAACAATTAAATATTTCATTCCAAGATTTAATTTATAATACAAATAATCAATGGCAAGTTGGGTATACAGGTACAGCTTATTTAGAATTATTTAATTATGATTATATAAAAGATTATGTTTTTAATAATGAAATAATATATGATCCAGATGAAAAATTAGATATATTATTTGCAATATTTGGTTACGGTAAACCAACAAAATTAAATAAATCAGAGGTTTATTATATAAATTTAAAAAATACAAAAATAATAAATAATAATTTATCATCGTCTTCATCATCGTCTTCATCATCGTCTTCATCATCATCATCTTCATCATCATCATCATCATCATCATCATCATCTCATTCATCATCGTCATCATCATCGTCTTTATCATCGTTGTCATTGTCTTCGTCATCTTTATCAAAAAGTTCATTAAATAACTATAATAAAGAATATGTTAAAATAATTTTAAATGTTATAAATGATAATCCAAGAGGATTTATAGATTTACATGGACTATTTATAGATTATGATAATATAGAAATTGCAAAAATTATTTCAGAAGAATTACAAAACTATAATATAATATTTTTAGATAAAGATAATAATAAATTACAGATGAATAATGGTATAATAGAAGTATTTAAAAAAATATCTAATAATAATTTTTATTATTATGATCAAGCCCATGTAATAGGGACAGATATAAAACAACCACAGGAAGGACATATAGCAATATTGATAAATACAGAAACTAAAATGAGTGATTTTGCTCAAGCAATTTTTAGATTCAGAAAATTAAATAAAGGAACTTATTTATCAATAATTATAATAAATGATAAAAATAATATAAAAGATATAAGATATGTAAATGATATATATGATTTATTAATTAGAAATCAAAATATATTTAATGAAAATCAAAAAAATGGTATTAAATTACAAATATTAAAAGCAATTACTAGAAAAAATTCAAATAATTATAATGAAATTGATTTAAAACCTGAATTTATTAGAAATAGTGAAATAAATATAGAAGATATTATTAAAAATAATATCTTTTTTGAAAATTCAAAAAAAAAAAGTAAGACAATAAATGATTTTATAGATAAAATAATAGATCAAGCACATAATACATATGAAAATTATACAGTTAAAAAACTATATAAAGAATTAGATGAGTCAGGAGAATTAAAAAGGTTAATTTTAGGAACTGGAAATGAAAAAAATTATAATCTATTATTAAATAAAATAGAAGAAGAAGTAATAGATTTAAATTTATATGAAGATTTAAATTTACATCAAAATATAATTCGTTTTTCAAATGAATTAACTGAAAACTATATGAAAAAAACTATAAATATAAATTTAATTAAACATTTAAATTGTGAAAGATGTAAGAATGATAATTGTATAAAAATTTTTAAAAAAAAAAAATTAAAAATAAATAATAAAGATATCTATATAAGTTATAATTTTTTATCAAATTTTAATTTTCAAGAAGAATATAATATTAAATGTTTAAATTCAGATTCATCTGTATTTATTGAATTTAATAACATGATTTTAATAGAAACTTATACAATCGGATTATTATATTATAGTGATAAATTACCAGTATACTTGTTTGAGACTGGTAAAATAATAAATCCAATATTAGCAAATAATCTTAATATTAATCGTTTTATATTAAATATAGATCCAATTATTGTAAAAATTTTTGGGTTAAGGAGATATATAAATTCTTTTAAAATAATTCATAATAATAATTATAATCATATAGAATATAGAGAATGTATAGATGATATTAATAATAATGCATTATATTTATTAAAAATAATGTTCATGAATAAATTAAGTAGTATTATTAATAGTAATAATATAAAATTATTTATAAAGTATTATGATTTATTAGATTATTTTAAAGATAAAATAAAAGATACATATATATTTGAATCAAGTAATAATAATCATAATAGACATAATATTGAAAATGATATATATCAATTAACTTTTTATACACATTTACCTTTACAAAAATATAATTTTAAATTAAATTATAATAAAATATATATAAATACGGATAGAAATATATATTTACCATTATTGATACAAATATATAGAGATTATTTAAATGAAAATATTAAAAATAATGATATAATTGAATATATAGATAGTAAAAAATGGGGTTTAAAATATCCTATTAAACAAAAAATTAATTCTTCAGTCTTAAAAGAAGGTTTAAATAGAGAATATCGTGGACGAAAAATTAGTCCTTTAGCAGTAAAATCACCGATATTAAAAAATCAGTCTTGTAAAAAAAATAGTATGATATTTACTGGTGTAAAAGAAGGTTCAAATAAAGAATCTCGTGGACAAAAAATTAGTCATTCAGCATTAAAATCACCAATATTTAAAAATAGTATGATATCTACTTATGTAAAAGAAGATTCAAATAAAGAATCTTATGAACGAAAAATTAGTCCTTTATCTAGTTATTTTAATAGTAAAAAATCAAAGTAGAAGATGTTATAGGAGCAGTGCTGCTAGTCATATTTAAAATTATTTTAAAAAAAATATATATATTTTCATTGATATTTTAACAATGAAAATATAAGTAAAATATAATTTTTGACTAGCAGAACTGGGGCCTAAGATGTTATGCTAGGCCTGGCCCTTCTAGGCAAATTTTAATAAATGATTATAAATTACTTTTATTTTATTGTTGAAAATATCAATAAAATAATATGTTAAATAATATGTTAAATAATAAAAGTTATGAAATTTGCCATCCAGGGCCAGGCCTATGTTATGCTATTCAAATTTAAAGTTATTTTATACCTTTGCACAATTAAAACACCGAATTAACAGAGAAAAAATACAAATTAGTAAAAATTTGATTATAACCCATTGTGTAATGAGTAAAAAAGAATTATATTGCATATAGCTTAACCGATTATCATAGGCCTGGCCCTGCTGGGCAAATTTTAAGAAATTATTATAAATTATTTTTATTTTATTGTTAAAACATCAATAAAATAAAATGTTAAATAATAAAAGTTATGAAATTTGCCATCCAGGGCCAGGTCTAGATTATCATCATAATAGTTCAAACCTCTTATGAACAAATCAATATAGACTTCTTACTATTCATTGTTAATATAATTTATTAAAATTGGCGTTTTAATTTTGCAAAGTTGTAATAAATTATTAATAAAAATATAAGTAAAAATAAATAAAATGGAACTGTTAAATAATTCAGTTATCAATGTTATATTAATAAATATTTTTTATTATATTATTAAAATACTAACTAAAAATAAAAATTTTTTTTATTTTTATAATAAATTAAGATTACAAATATTTTATACATTTTTACATTAAGTTAGTATTGTTAAGATTATATTAATTACTATTTAAATTTTTTGTTGTTCAAAAATATTATCTTAATAATATTTTTTAAATATTAATTTATTAAATATCTAAATTATGCAACAGCTTTATAATTAATATTTGATACTTGTTTATGACCAATGCCAGTAATTTAATATTTTTATATAAATAATTAATAAAATAGCTTCAAGATTTAGGTATATAAAAATATATTTATTGCATACTTTATTGATTAAAATTATAAAAAGATTAAGTATTTAACTTATTTAATTATAATATATATTAATAATATTAATATAAATTAATATAATAATATAAAAATATTTATTATATTTAATGGAATATAAATTAATAACAATAATAATTTTTTTAATATTATTATTTTATATAATAAATAAATATTTATATTTTAATGGATATTTTAATGAATATTTTAATGAATATTTTACACAAAATAAAAATTTAAACATTGATATAGTAGTTGCAAGATATAATGAAGATTTAATTTGGACATTAGAATATCCGTTTAATCAATATAAATATATTGTATATAATAAAGGAGATAATGATAATTTTTTTAAAGAAAATGTAAAAGAAATAATTAATTTACCAAATGTAGGTAAATGTGATCATACATATTTATATCATGTAATTACAAAATATGATTCATTAGCAGATACAACTGTTTTTTTTCCAGGTTCTGTAAACATGAAATATAAAAAAAAAATTGCAATAAAATTATTAAGAGAAATTGAAATTAGAAATAATGCAGTTTTTATAAGTTTAAATCAATATGATATTAAAAAACTACATTATAGTTTTAAATTAAATAATTGGTTAACAAATAATCCTGCAAATAAATTAAAAAATCCTGAATATATTCTCAAAAAAAGTTTAATTAGACCATATGGATTATGGTTTGAAAACATGTTTGGTAATTTACAAGTAAATTGCATAATTTTTTATGGAATATTTTCTATAGATAAAAGAGATATATTACAACATCCAGTTAGTCGATATAGTAAAGTCATAAAAGATATTTCAGATCATTCAAATCCTGAAGTAGGACATTATATTGAAAGAAGCTGGTGTGCAATATTTCATCCTTTGAAACATACAAATATTATACGTTATAATAAAATATAATTAAAAATTGAATTATAATTTTATATAAAATTATATTTTTTAAATAATAATAAAAATGAATCTAGTAAAAGATATTTTATTAGAACAACCTTTTCATATTATGATTGGTGATTATTTAAATTATGCTGACAATAAAAAAATTTTATTATTAAATAAAACAATATTTAATAATAAAATTAATAGATCATATAGTGAAAAATTAATTTATATTAAATCAAGTAAAATAATTTTTAATTTTATGAAGAAATATCTGGAATATTCAAGATATATTAGAGATATAGACAATTTAGAAATGTTTAATTTAATTACTAAAAAAATTATTGCATCATATTATTTTAAATTTTATGATAAAAAATATATAAATTCATTATATAATAATCAAACTGGTTTAAAAAAAAATATTATAGATTTATATAAAACTAAAAATATAGATAATCCATCTAGAATAGATTTATTTAATTTAATAAAAAAAATGCCAATAGATGATGTAGCTTATGTTGGATGGTAAATATATTATTTATATTTTATAAAATTTGTATAAAATAAATAAATAATAAATCTCTATATATAAATGATAAAATATTTTACAATATATGGTGAACGATGTTCCGGCACAAATTTTTTAATGCATTCTATTAAAGAAAATTTTGAATTAGAATATACTACAAAATATACATGGAAACATTTTTTTGGTAATTATAAATTTGAAAAAAATGATGAAGAAAATAATACGTTATTTATAGGAATTATTAGAGATCCAATTGAATGGATTGATAGTTTTTATAAAAAATTACATCATGTACCACTAAATAATAAAAAAAATATTTATAATTTTTTATTTAATACTTTTTATAGTATATATGAAGATACTAAAACAGAAATAATGGAAGATAGACATATAAAAACTAATGATAGATATAAAAATATATTTGAATTAAGAGATGTAAAAAATAATTATCTAATAAATGAGATGAAATTAAATGTTAAAAATTATTTATTAATTAGATATGAAGATTTAAGAGATAATTATGAAATAGTATTAAATTGTTTAAAAAATAAATTTAATTTAATACAAAAAAATGAAAATTATATAAAAATAAATAATTATAAAGGTTCTCATAATAAACTTTTTTTAAAAAAAAATATAAAATTAAATAAAAATATAATTAATCTAATAAAAAATAATTTAAATAAAGAACAAGAAAATAGTATTGGTTATTTATTATGAATTAAATAAACAAGAAATAGTATTGGTTATTTATAAATAAAAATTGAATAATTATTATCCATAATTTTTTTATTAGATAATTAATAAATTAATAACATGAATAAATTAAGGATTGATATCTTAAATTTTCAAAATAAAAGTTTTTTTGAAGTAGATTTTAAACAATTAAATTATATAAATGCTCTATTAGAAAATTTAAATACACAAAAATTTTCAGGTTATTTTAAAAGAACATTTTTAATGTATCCAAGATTTAAAGCTAAAGAAATAATTAATCAATTAGAATTAAATGATTACTATAAGAGATGTAATTTTTTATCAATTCTTCAAATAATGGGTATGATATCAGGATGTTTACAATTATATGGTAATAGTATTGGATTAATTAAAATTGGTCCAAGCAAAAACTTTAGAAAAAATAGTTGTATTATTGATGATTCTACAGTTCTAGATTTGGAAGCAAATCTAATTAGAGATTCAATAGGCGATGATCTAGAACCTCATAGAGGTCATAGATTATTCTATACTTTTCCATATAATGAAAGATTAGATATCATAACCGTTTTTGACTTTATGTTAGGACAATTAACAGATATTTATGTAAAAATTATGAATAATAAATATTTATTTGATCCAATTATTATATTACAAAGAATTATTAATTTTTGTAAAAATAAAGGATATTTTAATGTAATAAGTTATTTATCATGGGAAATTCATGATTCACCTCATTTACTAAGTATTGATGAAAAAATAGAATTATTCAATGATTCTAATAATCTATACTATTTATGGAATAGTGATTTTATTACTAATAATCAAGGTAAATTAAGAATATATATTATGTGTTGTTATTTTATAGAATTATTAGAAAGAGGTAATATTAGAGAATATTAATTTTAATATTTATATTTATAATATTATATGCATAAGTTAACTAAAATAGAAGAGTTAAATTTAGATATGTATTGGGATTTTATTGAAACTTTTAAGTTAGATTATGATCCAAATAATCAAAGTACATATAAAGTTAGTTGGATAAAGGCTAGTGTAAGTAAATATAGATTAGAATTAATATCAAAAATCAGAAAAATATATACAGCAAATGATTTTTATAAATATGAAAAAATATTAAATAAACTATTATGGAATTTATTAGAAAAAATAAAATTTAAATTTGATAATAGTTTATATTTAGGAAAGATAAAAACTACAAGAAGAAGTTATTCTCATAAAATTCATCTATATGATGATAAAAATAAAATATATTATTATTTTTATTATTATCATATTCTAATAAATAATGAAAAAGATGATAAAATAATTAATGAAAAAATAGCTAAAATTTTTTATATACTAAGTGATAGAAAATTATATGAAGAAATTATGAATAATATAATTATTATAGATGATATTAATCCAAAAAAAGCTTATTATCCATATGATTATCCATTTCCAAATATAAATTTATTATTTTATAATAAAAACAAAAAAGATATTTGGATCGATCGAATAAATAAATTATACTTTAATGATAGTTATAAGTATATAGACAGTGGATGGTATAATAGTTAAGTATTAACAAAAATAAAATTGATTTTTATACCTAATAAAATATTTATTTATGAAATAATATTAAAAAATGGATAAAATATTACTTCTAAAAATTGATAATTTAATTCAAGGTAATATTGTTAAACGTCCTTCAAAATTAATTAAATCACCATATGTAGCGGATATTAATAAAGAAAATAATGAAACTATATTAGGACATTGTCCTTCATTAGGTTGTTGTGGATTAGCAGATAATGGAACAACTATATTAATGGCGTTATCATGTCCTAAAAAACCTCCTAAAGATAAAGAAAAGTTAAAATGTAGTTATACTGTTTATCTTTCTATATATGAAGAAAAGAATGAAAAAATTATTATTGGTATTCATCCAAAACTTGGAGAAAAATTAGTACATAGTGCTATAAAAAACAATTGTTTATCATTACTAAAAGATGTAAAAGAACTCAAAACAGAAACAAAAGTTTTTATTGAAAATCACGTAGATTCACGGTTTGATTTTAGTGGAATTGATTGTAATGGTAAAAAATTTATTTTAGAAGTTAAAAGTGTTCCTTTAGCAGATTATGAAGATATTACTTCTAAAGAAAGAAAAAATAAGAATTATGATGACAGATTATATAATAGTAAAATTGCATATTTTCCAGATGGATATAGAAAAAAGAAAACTGATACTATTAGTCCACGTGCATTAAAACATATTAAAGAACTTACATATCTTAAACAAACGCAAGGTATACGAACTATTATGTGTTATATTATTCAACGAAATGATGTATCTTCTTTTCAACCATCATTTTTAGATGATACTTATAGAGAAGCCTTTTTTTCAGCGGTTAAAGCTGGTGTTGAAATTATTATACTAGTTGTTTCATGGAATGAAAGTGGAGAAGCGTATTTTGTTATGGATAATTTACCAATAAATTTTTAAAGCACTTTTTTGTTAAATTATATAATAAAAATATTTATTAAAAATAAATTATTCTTTAAATTAATAATTTTTTATAAGAATATTATATGTCAAGTAAATTAAGTATATGTAATATAATTAAAAATTATACAAAAAATAATACAAAAAATAATACAAAAAATAATAATTATATAGAATATTTAACTTATATATTTAATATAGAATATAAAAAAAATATTGTAGAAATTATTATAAAAAAAATAAATATAAATAATTTATCATTTAAAAAAATAGATAATAATGATTTATTAGTAAATCAATATATAAAAAGTTTTACAGAAGATGATTACATGGAATTTATAAAAAAAAATATAAACAAAGATAAATTATTAATAAGAAAAATAATTAATAATAATTCTATTTCTTTATTTACAAAAAAAACAAATCAAAATGGATCTTCATCCGGAATGATAACAGAAATAAAAAAAAATAAAACTAATTATGGTAGTTATAATATAGAATTAAATAATGATTATAAAATAATACATTTTAAAATATCTAAAAAATTATTTGATAAATTAATTGATAAATTAATTGATAAATTAATTATAAAAAAAACTATAAAATTTAAATTAAAAGATATATCTAGTATACTTGAAACAGATAAAATAGATGATATATATAAAAATTTTATGGTTTATTATAAAAAAAAATATAAATATTATATTGAAAAAAATAATTTGATTACATTTAATTTCAATTTTGTAACTTAAGAATTTAAGTATTATTACATAATAATACTTAAATATCGGAGATATTGCATAATTCATAGTACAATAAATTTAACTATACTTTTATAAAAATATTATTTTATTTACGCCTAGCCCTTGATAAAAAATTTTATATTTTTTTATTTAACATATTATTTTATTGATAGTTTTAACAATAAAATAATGATAATTTATAAGTATGACTTAAAATTTTTTATTCAAGACCAGTCCTAATTTTATTATTGTAAATATATTTTAATTTTATTATTTGATATAATTTATTAATTATATTGTATTAATATTACATCAAAATTAGACCTGGTCCTGGATGGAAAATTTTATAACTTTTTTCATTTAACATATTATTTTATTGATATTTTTTACAATAAAATAATAATAATTTATAATCATTTCTTAAAATTTGACCAGAAGGGCAATTTCTAACCAAAATCTAGAATTTTTGAATAGTTAAATTCTAAATTATTAATTTATTTTAATAATTTTATCAACAACTAATAAACTAGTTTGTAATGCACCTTCTATCCACCCTTGAGTTTCAGAATAATTTTCGCCACAAATAAATAAAGGTATATTAATTGGTTTTATCATTTTTTTAGATATTATTCTACTATCTATATTTTTTTTCCAAAATCCTACTGCACATCTCCAATAAGAAACTTTTGTAAAAATTGGATTTTCTATTTTTTTATTGAATGTTTTATAAATATTATCTTTTAATTTTTTTATCATTAAATCTTCATTATTTATATATAATTTATTCCAATAATTAGCAAATTTACTGTCACTGTAAGAAATCATTATAATACCATTTTCTTTATCAATTGGTATTATATATCTAGAATTATTATTTGTGGTAGTCTTACCAATATCTTTAAACCAAATATCTTTTTTTTTAAAAATAGAGTATATTCTGCATAAAGATTTATAATTAATACTATTTAAATCAGATTTTATTGATTTTAAAATTTTAAAATGTAATAAATCTGGTTTAGGAATTGCTAAAATACAAATTTTAGATTCATAACATATATTTTTTAAAATAATTTTAAAATTATTATCATATCTAATGTCTAAAACATTGCTATTTAAAATAATATCACATTTTAATTCATTTTTTAATTTATTTATAAGTATATCAAATCCTGGGTTTAAATGATAAAATTGTAAAGAAGGATTCATACCAGTTTTAAATAAATGTATTGCATTATATGCATTCATTTTAATTAATTGTGCATAATAACCAAAAGAATCTAAAATAAATTTTATTTCTTTTTTTTTGAGAATTTTTTCTGCATATTCTTTAAATGTTAATGTTTGTAAATATTCTTTTTTATCTTTTTTAGAATATTTAATAACTTTATTTATATATAAAAAAGGCGATTTCTTAACAAATTTTACATCTTTTTTATAACCTTTAGATGGATAAAATGATATATCTGAACTAATTTTAGACAAATTATTTTTTAAATTTAAATTATTAATTAATTCAATAAATAAAGTATGATTATCGTTTAATCTTCCTGCTCCTTCTTCCCATATATATTGATGATTATTTATTTTTTGATTAAATGTTTTTATTCTTCCTCCTAAATAATTATTTCTTTCTAATATTAAAATTTTTAATAGAGGTTTTCTTTTCAATAAATTATATGATGAATATAACCCAGATATTCCTCCTCCAATAATTATAATATCATATAACATATATTATATAAATATATATAAAATTTTTAATTAAAAAATGATAAATATTTTTATTAGAATAATTTATATATAGATATATATAAATCTATTAAAATGAGTAGAAAGCCTAGAATAATAAATGAAATATCTGATTTATACTCAAAAGATTTTAATAATATAAACTTAATTAAAGAAAATAATAATGATATAGTTATATTAAGAAAAAAAAATGAATATAAATTTGTTTTAGATTCAACATATCCTTTTAATAAACCAAAATTTTTTTATATAAATGATATTAATTATACTAAAATATTGCGTATAAATAATAAAAAATTTTTAATATATTTAAAAAAAATATATGGATTAGACTGTTTATGTTGTAGTTCATTAAATTGTAATAATAATTGGTCTCCATGTAATAGATTATATCATTTTATAGAAGAATTTAATAAAAATATTTTAATAAAAAAAAATATTTATATAAGATATATTTGTGATTTAATAAAAAAAAAATATAATTGTGAATTTGCTTATATAGAATCGTATTTTTAATATATTAAAAATATTATAAATAATATATTTTTTGAAATTATCAAAAATAAAATTTATAAATATATCTATTGATATTTTTAATTTTAATAATTAAAAATAATATATATATAAAATATAATGACAAAAAATAATAATTTAAATAATTCAAAAGATTTTAAAAATTTTAATTTTATAATAGATAAAAATAATTGTGCACCATGTAAATCAAAAAATAAAAATAATTTTAATTCATGTTATTCATTAAGATCATTAAAAAAAATTGCTGAAGCATGGAATTCAAACAATAGTGACATAATAAAAATTGAAAATCAAAGTAGAAAACAATTATGGGATAATATTCAAAAAAAATTTAGTAAATCTTGTGGTAATAATGAATCTTGTTGGAAAAAGCAAGATTTTATTAAGAAATTAAAAGATGTTGAAATAGAAATGTTTACTTTCAAACCTACATATCCAAAAGAATGGTTAAAAAATAAATATACATGGTTAAATACTTATGATATATTTTATGTTATGAAACAATATGAAAAAAAAATTAATGATTTTGTATTTTTAGGACCAATACCTTCAGACTGTCCTACTAAAATTCATTGTGAATTAAGTAAATTAGATTTGATAAATATGAAGAAAAATAATATAAATAAAATAGGAATTATATATAATTTAGATGTAAGTAGTGGACCAGGTACACATTGGGTTGCAATTTTTATTGATAATAAAAAAAATGAAATAAATTATTATGATAGTTGTGGAAGTTTACCAACTAAATTAATATCTAATTTTATTGAATCTTTAGTAAAAAAATATAATGAAAATAACTTTTCTCCAATAGTAATTTATAATGATAAGAGACATCAATATGGAGGAAGTGAATGTGGTGTGTACTCAATGAATTTTATATTAGAAAGATTACATAATACAAACATGTATCAAATAAGTAATATGTATATCCCTGATGAAAAAATGAATTATTTAAGAAAATTATTGTATGATACTTCTGAGCATAAAGACTTTTTTGATAATAGAGCTATAGAATAAATAGTTTTACAAAAAAAATATTTTTTTTAACAATACTCTATAAAATTAATTAAAAAATTTTATAGAGTATTGTTAAAAAAAATATAACTCATATAAAATGTCTCTGGTCTATATTAGTTTATAGGAAAGGTTCTAAAGGAAAACCTACGTTTTCCTTTCACTATACCCCAAATCTTATATTTATATTTTTCTTCTAAATTTTTTGGTAAATAATTAAAAAATTTATTAATATCATTTTTTAATATAGATGTTCTCATACCAGTTGCATCAATATCTTTAATATTTGGAAATAAAACAGTTTTAACATATTTTGTATATTTACTTTCTAAAAAATTAAATCTAGAATTGTATTCATTTTTAACACTTTTCATTAATATTATATTTCCTTTTTCTTTATTATAAAAAATTTCACGAATAACTTTGTCTGTTTCTAACATAACATTGTTATTTTCAGATATTCTAAAGATAATTTTAGGAAATTTTATTTTTTTTTCACTATATTTTTTTTTTAAATATTTTAAATAAATTTTCCATACTTTAAATGATTGTTCACAACTAACTGATTGTAATACTTTATCACTAATTAATTTATTAATTTTTTTTATAATATTTATTTTTGTTAATTTTAATATTTCTTCATTATTTGGAAAATAAGAAATTAATTTATTTTGTAAAATTTCTTTAGGAACTTGTTCCATATATAAAAAATTTTCTTCTAAACTTCTTGGTTTTTTTGAAATAATTATTATTATTTTAGAATTATTATTTTTTTTTATTAATTTTTCAATTAAACTTAAATGTCCTTTATGAGGAGGTTTATAAGAACCTGGAATAATTGTTATATTCATATAATAATATTAAATATTAAATATTAAAATATTAAATAAAATATATAATTATAATATAAATGATTATATTATATGTATTAGATGGATGTCCATATTGTAATAATTCTCTTAGAGTATTAAAAGAAAAAAATTTGACTCATAAAAGTATAGTTGTTAAAAATACTGAAAAAGATTTTTATAAAAAACAAAATGATATGAATACATTCCCACAAATTTTTATGAAAATTGATAAAGATAATTTCATGAAAATTGGAGGAAATGATGATCTAATGGAAATTTTTGAAAATTGTGATAATATTAAAAATTCAAATGTTTCATTAGATTCAATATATTATATTTATAAAAATATTTATAAAAAATAATTATAATTTATTTAAAAAAATATCATTAATAATATCTAAATTTTTAATAGAAAACATACTCATATTAAATAACATTACATTTTCTTTAAATCTATTAAAAATTATATCAATATTATCTTTACAAGTATATTTACTACAATAATAATTTAACATATAATATAAACGCAATTCATCCCTTTTATTTTTACCTTGTTCTATTTTTTCTAAAGTAGACACATTTTTAATAGTATAATTATAATAAATATACATTAAATTATAAATTATAAATTTTTCATTATAAACATAAAATAAATTATTATCTTGTTTAATTGTATTACATATAAGTTTTGTTTTTATTTTACTTTTAACAAATATAAAATCAATATCTAATATATCTTTTATTTTATTATTATTAATATAATAATATGATAATTTACTATAACAATATGTATTATTATTAATTAATAAATCTTTATCAATAATTTTAATAATTATTTTAATATATAAATTTTTTATAACTTTAACAAAATATAGTTTATAAATATTTGTTTCTAAATTTGGTTTATATAAATATAAAATATATTGATTATTTAATAATATTTTAATTATTTTATCAAATTCACGTTTATTTTTATACATTATAACATTATATAATTTAAGTATTCTTTTATATGAATTTTTAATAATACATAAATTAATTATTTTAATAAAATTATTAATAATTGAAATATTATCTAATTCTTTTTTTTTAAAAAATAATATTATATCAATATCATCTGTTTTAATAACATTTTTAGGAATATTATTTAAATTATTTAAATAAAGTGAAATAGCACATCCTCCTCCAATATAATTTTCAATTTGTATATCATTTAATTTTTTTTGTAAGTTAGAAACATAATACAAAGATTTATTATAAAGTTTATTATTTATAATATTACTTTCTTTTAAATAATCATCTAACAAAATTTTTTTATTAAAATTATAATATTCAGAATATTTTTTGTTAGGATATCCTTTTAATTTTAATTCTTTTAAAAAATTATCAATTGTTATATTCATTAATCTTATATATAAGTCATATAATTTATTTCATACATAAATTAAAATATAATAAATTTAAAGAAAAATTATGAAATAATATACTTAGTTGTAGGATAGAAAAAGGTTTTATACAAAAATGTAATTTAATTAAATAATTAAAATAAAGTGAGGTCGTCTTTAGACCAATATCTTTTTTATTCGGCGTTTTAAATGTCCAAAGGCAACGCCAGTAACTTAAGGTTTTTATATATTTTATAAAAACATTATTTATAGATATTTTAATAATTATAAAATATAAATAAAAAAGTTTTATTGAATAATTATAATTTTTTTTTATAGATTTAAATG
>Ga0247831_1002631_pt1 | contig 28476 bp, 27 predicted proteins | sample LaCruzMarch2015__9_FD_192406 | JGI IMG/M metagenome (GOLD analysis project Ga0247831, IMG submission 192406) | Freshwater microbial communities from meromictic Lake La Cruz, Castile-La Mancha, Spain - LaCruzMarch2015_1m | ecosystem: Environmental > Aquatic > Freshwater > Lake | place: Spain...
ACTTGTTCTTTTGTTTCTTTTTGTTGGAGTGTATTGTTTGAAGAAAGAAAAATAGGTTCGACATGTTCTTCGTCATCATGTATATCTTGCCATTGAAACTTTTTTTCTATTTTTTGTATGCGTATAGATTCGTTCAACACAATCCGAAGTAGCCATGTTTTAAATGAACTTTCTTGTCTAAATGCTTCAATGTATTTGAACGCACTGATAAAACTATTTTGGACAACTTCTTCTGCATACACTTTATGCTTACAAACAGACATGGCCATTTGCCATGCCGATAATGCATGTAGGCGATACAGATATCGGAAGGATTCTGTATCGCCTTGCTTGATGCGATGTATGAGATGTAGTTCGTCCAAAAAATGAAAGCTTATTTTTTGTTTATTTTTCCTACTCCGTCAGATTGTATTGAAGCTAATATTGCTGTGCCACTGTAATTGATATCTCCAACGCCTGAGTTGGTCAGTCGGAGTGTATCCGAAGCTTGTACTTCTACATCGCCTACACCATCATTGATTACAGTTGCGTTTTTGTTGTTTAAGTTTTTAGCATCTATATTGCCTGTACCTCCATTGTTCACGACAGTGATATTAGCAGTACCTTCAAGGTCGATGTTGCCTACGCCATCGTTTGTGATGTGCAAAGAAGAACTCAGTATATTGAGTTTGATATCGCCCACACCCTTGTTAAGTATGGTTAAATCAGTTGAGCGCAATATGCCTTTATTGCTTAGGTCGCCAACACCTTGTTGGTTGATAGACATTAATCCTTTGCAATAAACTTTTGCTTGCACTGTTGAAGAATTATTAAAGCTTAAAAAATTAGACTCTTTAGATTCAAAATTGATGTTTAGGGTATTGTTGCTAAAATCAGTTTTGTTGATATGCTCACTTTTGTCATAGAAGAAAATGACTTTTTCTTCGTCCGATTCGATGAGTTCGATATCGCAATTGCAGTCTGTAATCAACGATTGCACACTTGCTATTGATAATGAGTCGGCAACCGTGATATTGGATTTGTTTTTGCCTTTGCGAAACAATGAGCCTGATGAGAGGTCGTATCCAATATAAAATATGACAGCAGCAAGAAGTAGTAATGCGAAGCCGTATATGAGTTTGTTGTTATTCATGGTCTTGAGGTTTAGGAGTTGAGTTTGAAGATTTATCAACCATAGTGGCTGATATAATATTGGCTATGCCTAGAAAGAACAAAATAGCACCCATTATGCTGAAAGGGCCTCTGATGTCAAAATGTCGAGAAATGAAATAGCCTACTAGTAACCCCAATGCAATAGCTATCATGTTGAGGCCTTTGTTTAAAGGTGTTTTATCATTACTCACTTCAATGCTTTCTTTGAGTGGCGGTGGTGTAAGTCCTTTTTCGATCATCAATCTTCGTTCGTCCATGACTTTGTTTTTGTGTTTGAAATAAAAGTACATGGCAAGAATGGGCACCATAAACGTAAAGAATATGGCAAAGAAAGGTAATAAGTCTTCTGTGGGGGAGAAAAGTAATGGATGCATTTTAGTATTGTTTTTTAATTAGAGTGTATGTTTCATAAAAAGGTTACATCGAAGGTTAAATAATTTCTGGAAAAATAAATCGAAAGATAAAGAATAAAAAGGAGGGTAAGTTTAGTAGCATATAGAATTTCTTTTTTTGTTTAATGATTGTTCTATTGATTAGAGTGTGATATGTTTAGAAAGGTTACAGATTTAAAAAAAAATTCCATTTGAAAAAGATATAAAAGATTAAATTATGTTGGTTATTTATTAAAGCACTTCCCTTGATGTGGATTTTTTTTTACTTTCTACAAATTTTAGTTTATTCAACAATGAGGATGCTATCTATTCAATGGGTGCCCGATAGTTTCAACTCAACTTTTGAGTGGATCACATCAAATTGATATTTCAACTTTACATAAAGTAAATTCTGTCTTGCAATTAGCAACAGAGGGATATTCCTTTCAAAAATTATTCACAAAAAAATAATGAGTTTTTTGATCAAATGATAAGCTGAATTCAAGAATCAATCGCAAATTTCTGAATCGTCAAATTTGTATTGTTTTTTCAAAAATCCTGGAACTTTGAATTTGCTGATGCGAATAGAAAATTTGACATTGAACGAATAATAAAAATCATTGTTTTTAAAATTGCCACGTTGTTGGCCTGCAGTATAGGGATTGTCTGGATCAATCAAGTTCGATTTGTTGTGTAATATTTTGGCTAATTCAGCATCTTCTGTTGGGAGATACTGTCCAAAATAAACTGGCTCAATATAATTTTTACTCACATCATCTAGATAATCTGTAGAAAGGGCTCTTCCTAAAAACTCAAATGATAAACTTGTTTTTGTCCCCATTTCATATTTAAATCCTACACCAAATGGAAAGTTTACTTGAGTTAGTTCATAAGGCTTTCGAAGAGGATATTCTTTCATGCCTTGCCCTTCGGTGCGTAATGGTTTTAAATCTACCCATACATAATCGTCGGCAATTTCATCGAAGTAGGATCCTTGTGGATTAAACTTAAATAAACCAATACCACCAAGCAAATAAGGTTGGAAATTCCATTGATGAATAGATCGATGATAATTGATGAATTTGAATGGGAAAACTTCTACCAATAAAGAACCTTCGTTGATTTTGCTTTTAAAATCTAAGTTACGCTTATATCGACTGAATGCATTGTCTTGCCTGTTTTTATACTCAACGTCGTGGTCGCTTCCCGCTATTTGACCTGCTATATAACTCAGTCGTAAACCTAAGGCTTCACGTCTGAGATAGGCAAAGGATACACCAGTGAAAAAAGTACGTTTTTTAAAATTGTTGTCGTAGACAAATGATCTACCTATACCGCTATTGCCTCCTAAATCACCCAAATAATTGGATGGGCCAAAATGAAAGGATAAATAAGTCGATTTTTTTAAAGGAGGTGTTCGGATAATTTCTTCAATGTAAAATGTTTGACCATCATAAAAACCTTTGATTTGTGCATGCACTTTTGTAAACATGCTACAAAAAATAAGAAATATGAATAGCTTTTTTTTCAATGAGTTGTTGGTTTGTAAAAATTAAAATTAATTGTTTTCCTCCGAATTGCCCAACATTAAATATGCTTTAATAAAACCATCCAATTCGCCATCCATCACAGGACCAACATTACCTACTTCATAGTCGGTTCTATGGTCTTTAATCATTTTGTATGGGTGAAAAACATACGAACGGATTTGTGAGCCCCATTCGATTTTTTTCTTGCTAGAATTGGTTTTGTTTTTCATTTCCTCCTGGCGTTGCAATTCTTTTTCATATAACTGCGATTTAAGCATTTTTATTGCCTTCTCACGGTTTTCGCCCTGAGTTCTGGATTGTTGGCACTCAACTATTATTCCAGATGGCATGTGTCTGAGTCGCACTGCTGTTTCGACTTTATTCACGTTTTGACCACCTTTGCCTCCGGCTCTAAAAAACTCCCATTCTATATCTGCAGGATTTACTTCGATTTCGATGGTGTCATCGACAAGAGGATACACGAATACGGATGCAAACGAGGTATGTCTACGGGCATTGCTGTCGAAAGGTGAAATACGGACTAGTCTGTGAACGCCGTTTTCAGATTTTAATAGTCCATAGGCAAATGGTCCTTCAAATTCTATTGTAGCTTGTTTTATGCCAGCGCCATCGCCCCATTGGATATCTATTTCGCTGACTTTAAATCCATTTTTGTCTCCATACATTCTATACATCCGCATCAGCATTTCTGCCCAGTCTTGACTTTCGGTACCACCTGCGCCAGAATTAATGGTCATCACGGCAGGCATTTCATCTTCAGGTTGGTTTAAAGTGCTTTTAAATTCTAATTCATCTAATAAGTTTATTGCTTGATTGTTGGCAGCTTTGACATCGTCCTCACTCGCTTCACCTTCTTTCCAAAATTCAAATAAAACGATAAAATCATCGACGCTTTGGTTGGCTGTTTCATATAAATCTACCCAATAGGAATTGGTTTTAATTTCTTTTAATATTGCAGTTGCTCGAGCATTGTCATCCCAAAATCCTGCTGATAAACTCAATTGTTTATCATTTTCAATTTTACTTTTTTTTTCATCAATAGCCAGAAACGCATGCAAAGCTTGTGCACGATCTTTCATTTCCTTGATTTGCTCAATCGTCATACCGACAAATGTAAGAAGATATGCCGAAATTTAAATCAATCTACCAAATAGTTCAAATAAGTCGCACGGGGTATCATTTCGGCGCCTAAGCTTTCAAGATGTGCTGTATAAATTTGACAATCGATAAGCTGAATATTTTCCTTTTTTAATTGAGCTACATATTGAATAAATGCCCTTTTACTTGCATTGGGCATTAGACTAAACATACTTTCGCCACAAAAAACGTGCTTTAATTTTATGCCATACAATCCACCAACAAGTTTATTGCGATGCCAACACTCGGCACTATGTGCAATGCCTTTTTCGTGCAAATCAATATAGGCTTTTTCCATTTCGGTTGTAATCCAAGTGCCAAGTTGGTTGACACGATTGGTTACTTTACAGTGATGAATAACTTGTTGAAAGTCATAATTAATTCTAAATTCTATATCATCTCGATTTAGCATGGGTTTCATACTTTTACTTATCTTTATTTTTTCGGGAAAAAGTACAAATCTAGGGTCTGGGCTCCACCACAAAGGAGCAAAATCATCTTCGTCAAACCATGGGAAAATGCCTTTTTGATAAGCAAGAAGAAGTCTTTCGGAACTTAAGTCGCCACCATAAGCCAATAATCCATCTTCAAGCGCCAAATGGACAGGTGGGAAATTTAAAGATTTATCTAGCAGAATCATGTTGGACTAGGCTGCCATTTCTTCTACGGTAGCACCTATACCGCGGTCAGTTATTGCGTCGCACATAGGTTTTAAGATGTCGAAATCGCCACTTTTGACGGCATATTTTCCTTTGAAATGGATGAACATCGCACATTGCTCAGCTTGTTCGAATTCGTGTCCACAGACATCAATAAGAGTTTTGATAACCCAATCAAATGTGTTAATATCATCATTCCAAACAATTAAATTAAATTGATCACCAATCATGTCTAAAACATCAGTTTCAATTTGTTCTTCGGTGTTGTACGTAAATTGAGTGTTCATTTGTAAAGCAAAGTTATTAATTTTATGCATTCAAAAAGCAACAAAAATGGAAACAGTTGAAGCAATATTAAATGAGTTGGCCGAAATGGGTTCGGCTCAAACACGAAAAACCTTTGCGAACCATGGCGCGCCAGCTTCAATGTATGGTGTGAAAGTGGGAGACATGAAAAAAATCGTAAAACGAATAAAGAAAAATCATACCTTGGCTAAAGGGCTCTACGACAGTGGAAATGCAGATGCCATGTACTTGGCCGGTTTGATTGGCGATGAAACTAAAATGACCAAAGCAGATTTGAATAAATGGGCTAAAAATAGTTCTTGGCATATGATTAGCGAATATGCTGTACCTTTTGTAGCTGCCGAAAGTCCACTTGGCTGGGAGTTAGCTTTAGAATGGATTGATTCTCCAAAAGAAAATGTAGCTTCATGTGGATGGGCTACTTTGAGTGGTATTGTATCCATTTGTCCAGATGAAGTACTTGATATTATAACATTGAAATCATTATTAACGAGGGTGCAAAAGGACATTCATCATGCAGAAAATAGAGTTCGATATACGATGAATGGATTTGTATTAGCAGTAGGTGCGTATGTGGCTTCTTTGACAGAGCTTGCAAAACAAGTCGCAGACAAAGTAGGTAAAGTACATGTCAATGTTGGAAATACAGCATGTAAAGTTCCTGAAGTGATACCTTACCTTGAAAAAATGGAAGCTATGCATAAAGTGGGTGTGAAGCGCAAAACGGTTCGATGTTGATTTTTTCTTGATTATCAAACATTTTCCATTGTAAAAACTTTATTTTTGCATCAATTAAAAAAATCACCACCATGCCATCATTTGATATCAGTAGCAAAGTCGATTTGCAAACATTAGACAACGCAATCAATACAGTTAAGAAAGAAATTACCAATCGTTTTGATTTTAAAGGCTCACATGTTGTCATAGAATTGAATAAAAAAGATTTTAAAGTCAATTTGGAAGCAGACAGCGATATGAAAATGGAGCAAATACTCGATGTGCTCGTTTCGCGCTCTATGCGACAAGGTTTAGATGCCAATTGTTATGATTTAACCAAGGATGCACAGCCTTCTGGTAAGATCATGAAAAAAGAAATCAAAGTTAGAAACGGTCTAGCGCAAGATGATGCAAAGAAAATAGTTAAACTCATTAAAGATTCTGGACAGAAAGTCCAAGCAGCTATCATGGACGATATTATTAGAGTGACTAGTAAAAAAATAGATGAATTACAGGATGTTATTCAGCTTTGCAATGGCGCAGATTTGAAAATTCCACTACAATATGTCAATATGAAGAGTTAATTTTTTAGTTTTTTGTATAAAAAATTGCTCATTCTAATATAAAACCCTATTTTTGCATTCCTTTTAAAACAAGCATGGTTAGCAATCATGCACAAAACATTAAAATAAATACGTATGAAACAAGGTATTCACCCGGAAAGTTACAGAATGGTTATCTTCAAAGATATGAGTAACGAATCTGCATTTTTGTCGCGCTCTACAGCAAAATCTAACGATACAATGGTATGGGAAGATGGCAAGGAATATCCAGTAATTAAATTGGAGGTTTCAAATACATCACATCCTTTTTACACTGGTAAAAATGTATTATTGGATACAGCAGGTCGTATCGATAAATTCAACAAGCGTTACGCTAAAAAGAAATAATTATTTATATATAATTTTAAAAAAAGGAGTTCAATATTGGCTCCTTTTTTTTTGCGTATATTTTTTTGAATTATGTAAATTGATTCAAGAAATCGATACTCGAAATACCTAAGTTGAAAATTTATTTTTCTCGTTTATCTTTCTTCGGTATACAAAGTGGGGTAGGTTCAAACAAATCGCATACATCGCGAATAACCCAAGATGCCATATTAAGTCCAAACAATGCAGGGATGTAGGAAATGGTACCGTAAAATGATTTTTTATAATTGGTGCCATCTGTTTCTTTGATAGATTCTCTGTTGGCAACTTCCTCTGAAAAGACAGCCATCACGCCTGAGTAAATGCCTTCTTTGCGAAGCCGTTTACGAATATAAAATGCAAACGGACACATATGGGTTTTGGAAATGTCGGCATATTTAATTTTCATAGAATCGACCTTGCCGCCAGCACCCATGCTGCTAATTATTTTACAGCCTTTTTCTTTAGCAGCTTTGATTAAATGCAATTTAGGTGTAATGGAATCAATGCAATCCAATACATAATCATAGGCTTGACTATTCACAACTGTTGTTGTTTCATCGGGATTTAAAAATTGATTTATCGTTGTCAGCTGAATTGTAGGATTGATATCCATAATTCTGTCACGCATCAGTTCTGCTTTACTTTTTTTAATGCTCGAATGTAAAGCAGGTAATTGTCTGTTGATATTGGTGATATCTACAACATCGCCGTCTACGATAGTCATGTTGCCAATGCCAGCTCGTGCAAGAAATTCGGCAGCAAAGCTACCTACACCACCTAGTCCTACAATAAGGACATTGGTGTTTGCCAGTTTAGATAATTGTTCGTTGCCGACAAGAAGTTCAGTGCGTTCGAGCCAAATAGGAGTTGAAAACATGTTGCGAAAATAACATAAGAAGATAGGATTATGCCAATTCTTCCAATGCTTTTTTTATACGTTGCACCGCTTCTTTGAGTTTGTCGAGCGAAGTGGCATAGGAAATACGGATACAATGTGGATCCCCAAATGCTTCACCTGTTACACAACTAACTTGAGCTTTATCTAGAAGATACATAGACAGTTCTTCCGCTGTATGAATGTCCTGTTTGCCTAAATATTCTGTTATGTCAGGAAACACATAAAAAGCACCAGGAGGATTGTTTACTTTCAGTCCTTTGATTTCTCTTAATGCAGCTACTAAATAATCACGACGTTCCTTAAATGCATGTTGCATAGTATAAGTTGGTTCCATATCACCAAGTAAAGCCGTTATTGCAGCTCTTTGCGTTATTGAATTTGGTCCGCTTGTAAATTGGCTTTGGATTTTTTCGCAAGCTTGTATTACTTCTTTTGGTCCAGCCATATAGCCTAAACGCCAGCCTGTCATGGCATATCCTTTGGATAATCCATTGATAATTATCACTTGATTTTTAATCGACTCAAATTGTGCAATACTTTCATGCTTGCCTTCAAAGTTGATGTATTCATATATCTCGTCAGAGATGATAAATATGTTTGGATGTTGAGCAAAAACAGCAGCTAATTCACTCAATTCATCATGTGTGTAAATTGATCCGGTTGGATTACACGGCGATGAAAAAATAAACAATTTTGTTTTGGGTGTTATCGCATGTTCAAGTTGCTGAGCTGTGATTTTAAAATCATTATCAAATTTTCCATTGACTTGCACCACAGTGCCATCTGCAAGTTTTACGAGGTCTGCATAGGTTACCCAAAAAGGTGCTGGTACAATTACCTCGTCGCCGTCGTTGATGATACTCAACATAGCATTGGCAATACATTGTTTTGCGCCTGTACTAACCATGACTTGATCAGGTGAGTAAATGAGATTATTATCTCGTTTAAATTTTTCGCAAATGGCTTGTCTTAATTCAGGAAAACCTGCTACAGGAGGGTATTTTGTATAACCATCGTGCATGGCTTGTATAGCGGCATTTACAATATGGTCTGGTGTTTTAAAGTCTGGTTCTCCAAGACTTAAGTCTATGATGTCTTTGCCTTGTGCACGTAATTCGCGGCTCAATTTGGCCATCCGAATAGTTTGTGGTTCTTCTATTTTTGAGAGGCGTGATGCTAATACCATGATTCAAATATAATGTGGTTAATTGATTTATACTACACTCGATTGATGACAACTGATTTGAGAATTATAATTGGGCAATAAGAATTTGTAAAATACCTATAATAAATCCTAATACGCCACCGATGATTTCAACAAATTTAAATTCTTTACTCATGATGCTAAACAATATTTCTTCAAGTTTATCAGAACTAAATTGGCTGACTTTATCAGTTACAATTTTTTCAATATCGAGGTCTTGTTTCATGTTGGTTGTCATCTGGCTTATCACAATTGGAAACATTGTTTCTACTTCATCAACAATACCTTTTTTGATATTCTCCATTGTTTTTCCATTAATAAACATGGAAAGGAGTGGGAGTTCCTCTGATAGTTTAGTTTTGATGAAATGGTCAACTTTTTCTTCAACAATAGGAATGATTTTTTTAGTTGTTTCTGGAGAATTTATTTTAGTAGCTATATCATCGAACGATATCAATTCTTTGGCTACTATACTTCCCAATTTAGTGGCAAACTGTAGTTGTCGCTTTGGAAAAATCCCATGAAAAGTAATGCCAAGTATTTTAACGGGGTTTTTTGGGTGAAAAAGCATTTTGATTGCAATCCAATTGGTAAACCAACCTATAAAAGCAGCAATCAACGGTAGTAAATATATCATCATAAGATTCGATTAAGATTCAATAGTAGGTTATTGTTGCTTATTCTACTTCTGTTTTAGCGTATTCATCTTCGCCCATTTCTACATATTTACGTTGTGCTAATTGGTATTGATCGCCTTTTGCCATGAAGTGCACAATCAAATTCTCAACTGAAATAGGGCTGCCATCAGCTAGGTCAGCAATATTAGTATGTCGAATATAATGACCATCTATAATAATAATCATTCCTGATCCAATAGCTTCCATGTTGTTTCCTTCAGTGATCAATAGTCCTGTGTCTTCGCCTAGACCTATTCCTATACATGATGGATTTGTTGCAACTGCTTGTGCAAGTCGTCCAAATCGTCCACGTTTGTCAAAATGGGAATCAAAAATAACATTGCCCATAAAAGCCAATCCGGTTGTTACCTTGACAGCACTTTTTAAATGTGCATTCGCTGCATTTCCTTCATATATCATTGTATTGCTCATCGCCATTGCACCTGCGCTAGTACCAGCTATGAGAAAGCCTTTCTCGTTGAAATATCTATCTTGTAAGATGTCTAAGATTTCGGTACCTCCAAACGATGTTGTCAAACGCATTTGGTTGCCGCCAGTAAACATAACCGCATCAGCGTTTTTGATACGTTGAATGTATTCTTCTCTAAAACTATCCTCTCTGTTTCGAATATTCATGAGATTTATATTCGGACAAGATAGTTTTGCAAAAGCTGTCATGTAATTTTCTCCAACTTCCATTGGTATCGTTGAAGCAGTTGTAATGACTTCAATTTTACTCAATTCTTTATGCTTGGTTTCATTGATAATACGTCTTAAAATACCTTGTTCGAAAAAATTTAAATTGTTTCGTTGTATTAATCCACGTTCTAAGTCTGTACCCTTGTCTTCGGCACCGCCTACAGGGATAAGCTTTCCTTTTGGTATAATCATGCTATGGTATGAGGGTGCAAATATAAAGTTCTAAGCCGTATATCTGTTATTTTGTAGCTGTAAATCATTGGTCTTTAACCTAAAGTTTATAACCAATTGTGTATAACCTATTGGTTATTTTGTGTTGTTTTGAAGTCGTCTAAGACTTGTTGGTACAATTTTTCGTAGACTGGAACTATTGTATTTATGTTAAATTTTTGTGCCTGATCCAGTGCATTTTGTTTAAATTGGTTCAATTTTACATCGTTGGTTAGTAGATCTAGACTGAACTTTGCCATTGATTCGACATCGCCTACATCGGTTAGGTAGCCGGTAACCCCGTGAATATTGATTTCTGGTATTCCACCTGCATTGCTTGATATTACAGGTACTTTGCAACCCATCGCCTCTAAAGCGGCTAATCCAAAGCTTTCATAAGCACTAGGAAGTAAAAATAGGTCTGTAATTGAAAGTATTTCTTCCAGTTTTTCTTGTTTGCCTAAGAATCGAATATCTTCGCAAGTGCCAAGTTCTCTACACAGTTGCTCCATAGTTTGTCGCTCAGGTCCATCGCCAATCATCAACAATTTACAAGGGATTTCATTGCGAATGGCATAGAATGTACGAATAACATCTTCAACACGCTTAACTTTTCTGAAATTAGATACGTGGGCTAATATTTTTTCGCCATTTGGCGCTAGCATTTTCTTAAAATGTTCCTTATTACTTTGCGAAAATCGTTTGATATCAACGAAATTCGGTATAACATGGATATCTTTTTCAATCACAAATGAATTGACAGTTTCTTTACGTAAATCTTCAGATACTGCTGTAATGGCATGCGATTCATTGATAGAAAAAGTAACGACAGATTCGTACATTTTATCTTTACCTACAAGTGTGATGTCAGTACCATGCAGGGTTGTAATAAAAGGGATGTTCTTGCCTTTTTTCTTTAAAATTTGATTTGCAAGGTAGGCTGAAGAAGCGTGTGGGATAGCATAATGAACATGTAGAAGGTCTAACCCTTCATTTGATATTACATCAACTAACGTTGAGGATAAAGCAGATTCGTATGGTGGGAAATCGAAAAGCGGATAGGTAGGAACCGAAACCTCGTGATAAAATATGTTTGGGTTGAAAGAATCAAGCCGAACGGGTTGTTGGTATGTAATAAAATGGACGATGTGTCCCATGTCAGCTAGCGCTTTTCCAAGTTCAGTAGCCAAAACACCACTTCCTCCAAATGTAGGATAGCACACAATTCCTATTTTCATGTTCAAAAATCTTTTGGCAAATGTAGCTGAAACTTTCAGAAATTAGGTATTGAGAAAAACAATGCAATGTTACTATTTACAATAAAGTGTTTATTTTATACTCTCAATATTATATAGGTATCTTATATTTGAGGACTGTTAACTGTATATTTTTTCTATTTTTTATTTAATTTGAACGTTAAAATAGTTTTTTTTAATGCTAAAAATCAATTAATCAGAAAAATAAAGTACATTTGCACCCCTGTAAATAATTGTGGGTATGAAAAATAGTCGGGAATTCAATATAGCCTTCGTTGGTCTTAAGCCCGGCCTTCATGAATACAATTATACAGTGGAAGATAGTTTCTTTGAAAATTTCGAAAAAACAGAGTTTACGAATACGAAAGTGGATGTAAAACTTACATTTGATAAAAAACAAGGCATTTTTTTGCTTCATTTTGATATTAATGGTAAAGTTACATTGCCTTGTGATCGTTGTGGAGATGACTATGAGATGACACTTTGGGACGAATTTGATTTGGTTGTAAAGCAAATTGATGATGAACTGGTAGAAGCCAAGTCAACAGAAGATGCTGAAGTAGCCTATATCGGTCGTTCTGAAAGTCTATTAGATGTTTCACCCTGGATTTACGAATTCATTGTGTTGAGTGTGCCTATGCAACATATTCACCCCGATGACAAAGATGGAAAAAGTACTTGTAATCCAATTGCTTTATCCTATCTGCAACAACAAACTGATAATCCAACAAATTCTATATGGAATGAGTTGAAAAATAAATTAAACGACTAAAAATAAAAATTAAGCGATATGCCAAATCCTAAAAGAAGACACTCGCAACAAAGAAGTGCTAAGCGTCGTACTCACTACAAGGCAACAATTGATACCTTGAGTACAGATAAAACAACAGGTGAAATGCACATGCGTCATCGTGCTCATTGGGTTGAAAACAAAATGTTTTACCGTGGCCGAGTGGTAATGGAAAAACCCGTAAAAGACGAAGCGCCTGCGGAAGAAAACGAAGCTTAAAAACTAATAATCTCATAATATTATGCGTATAGCCATTGATATGATGGGAGGAGATTATGCACCCAAAGAATCTATCTTGGGTGTTCTTTCTTTTCTGCAAAAACACAATGATTGCGAGCTGATACTGCTTGGCGATGAGCCACAGTTGCGAGCCGGCATGGGAGATGTATCTTCTTTGCCCGTTACTTTTGTACATACTTCTGATGAAATCAGTATGAAAGAGCATCCAATCAAAGCAATGAAAGAAAAGCAAAATTCAGCCCTTGTGGTTGGTTTTGGCATGTTAGCTAAAGGGCTTGTAGATGCATTTACAAGTGCTGGTAATACTGGGGTAATGCTTGTAGGTGCCACGCATGTGCTCAAACTAGCCGAAGGAGTTTTAAGACCTACAATCCCTACACCAGTACCGCAAATCGATGGAGGATATAGCATTATGCTTGATGTCGGTATAAATGCAGACTGTAAACCTGAGAATCTTAACCAATTTGCAATAGTTGGGAATGTATATGCCAAGGAAATACTTGGTTTAGACAATCCTACTGTAGCACTTTTAAATATTGGTGAAGAAGAATCAAAAGGCAATCTATTGGCACAAACATCCTATCAATTGATGAAAGAAAACAAATCGATCAATTTCATTGGGAATATAGAAGGAAGAGATGTAGTTGATAATAAAGCCGATATTATAGTTACGGATGGTTTTACAGGTAATATTATACTAAAATTTGCTGAATCTCTGTATGATGTGATAAAAGTAAAACGCAATATTCAAGATGAATTTTTAGATAAGTTTAATCATCGTTTATATGCAGGTGTGCCAGTATTAGGTTGTACTAAGCCTGTTGTAGTTGGTCATGGCGTATCTGATATGGTATCTTTTTCCGGCATGTGCGAGTTAGCTCGTAAAATGATCGTGACTGATATGTGTAATAAGATTAAAGATACCTTAGCGACTACTATCACTGAATAAGTGAAACATTTTCATTTGTAAATATTTTATAAGATTCCTCTGCTTGAATCTGCAGCATTTCCAATCCATTTTTGATATGTGCACCTTCTGCTTCGCAAAAACGTAAGAACTTAGTTTTAGCAGGATTGTATATTAAATCAAAGATGTAATGATGTCGGTTGATCCATTTATATGGAATGTGGATACATTGATCTACATCAGGATAGGTGCCAACAGGTGTCGTATTTACGATTAATTGGTGTGATTCTAAAATGTCTTGCGTTAGTTCATTGTAAGTGATTGAATCTAAAGTTTCGTTTCGGCTGATTAACTGCACCTCAAAGCCATTTTTTTGAAGTACATAACAAATTGCTTTACTAGCTCCGCCCGTTCCAAAAACCAAAGCTTTTACTGGATATGGAATGAAGTCTAATAGCGATTTTTTAAATCCTATTATATCTGTATTGAATCCAATTAATTTTCCATTATCTACTCGGATACAGTTCACAGCACCGACTTCTTGGGCTAAGTAGGAAATTTGATCTAAGTATGGAATGACTTTTTCTTTGTAAGGAATTGTCACATTGAAACCAGCTAATTTTTCGGTACGGATTAATTCTGGTAATTCGTCTAAGTGACGAATAGGGTAATTCGTGTAACTGGCATCAATGCGTTCGTCTTCAAATTTTTGTTTGAAGTATGATGCCGAAAAGGAATGAGTTAACGGGAACCCAATTAGACCGTATTTTTTCAAGGAGAAAAAGGCTGATATTATTTATCTAAATAAAACATGAATGTATCGCCACGCAAGCCAATTCGAGTAGCTTCTAATGGTATGACTTCGTTTGGAGCAATATTGCCAAGATTAACATTGCAGCCACATAATTCTAAAAAATAAACTTGTTGGGCCTTTTGCGGTGCTTCCCAAATAATTTTTTCTTGAGGTATCTGTGTTAAGATTTCTTGCACTAATCCTTCACGGACTTCACCAGAACTTCTATAAATTCCTACATTACCAGCTTCTCTTGCTTCAGCTATTACGTATTCACTGCCTGCTTCCAATTCTGCTTTCATCAATTCAATCCATTTATAGGGAGGTATAATATGTGCAGCATCTTTACTACCTACTTCACTGAATACGGTTACATGTTTGGCTAACTTTTCGATATAGCCACATTTTTCTGAGTGAGGGATATTGATAGAGCCGTCAGATACTTCAACATAGGTAAGACCATATTCTTGAATCATATTTAAGTATTCGTCAAAACAATTTCGAATAAGAAAAGCTTCAAATAAAGTGCCACCCAAATAAACAGGTAAATCATGTTTGGCATACATTGCTAACTTCTCTTTTAAGTTAGGCGTAACCATTGAAGTTCCGAAACCTAATTTTACAATATCGACATATGGACCAGCTACGGAAATAAAATTTTCTGTTTCACCTAAACTTAAACCTTTATCCATGACCATGGTTAATCCATCTAGTCGAGGTTTTTTTGTCCGTGCGGGTATTTGAGGAAGATTATAATTCATGCTACAAATGTAAACCAAAGAAATAAAACTTTGAAACCCTATATTTCAATAATTGAAATTTTGCATTCGAAATGTAGTCTAATATTAATTTGATCAAATAAAAACGGTTTGTTTTTTTACAAGTGCCGTTTGTCCTTTTATTTTGGTAATATTCAATTTAAAGACTTATTTATAAGATTTTTGTTCATGAAATTAATTGGGACTCTTTTATAAATGTTGGATTTAATTTTGACAAACCATTTTTTTTTGTTAATTATGTGTAAAATAATAAAACTATGAAAAAATATTTATTCATTTTATTCGTTCTAATAAGCCCAAGCGTGATTGGGCAAATTACATTTAACACAGTTTATACAACAAATTCACCCTATTTTTTTGCATCTGGTGGTGGCTATGTGACATTTAGTATTGAGAATACAAATGCTTATCCAGTTAGTTTAACAGATTTATCAATTTTTCAATTGCCAGAATATAAGAATAATTTATACAAACTTTGGTACAGCGCAACATCTTTAAATGGTACTGGGTATCCGATAGCAGCACCAGCTTGGAATTTAATTGCAGAATCAACTACTGAAATAACGACTACAACCCAAGCTTATGTCAATCCTTTTAAGTGTATTGGATTTGTCATCCCGCCCAATACGACTTATCGTTTTGCAATCGAAGGTAGTATGGGAATTATGTTCAGAGCGTCAGGTGTAAATGGTCCTACTACTTATACGTGTACTCCAAATGTTTTTTCTTCTGGTGGGGTAAATTTACAAGTCGGCGACTTTTTGAATGGAGGATTGGCTATTGGTCGAGCAGGTCTTACAAATTTAGCTTTAGTGTATGGTATCAATGCATTTTTCTTTGGAACAATTACTGTTGCTCCTGCAAATTCTTTTACAGATTTATATATCAATTCAGTTAGTAAACCAAACAATGCTTGTAATCAAACAAATGCAGTATTATCCGCAACTTTATGCAATCGTTCATCACATACAATTGATTTTGCTACAAATAATACAACTGTCAATTTTGATGTTAATGGACCTAATGGATTACAAAATCAATCATTTCTATTAAATACAGGTTCAATAGCGCCTTGTACTTGTATTGCCCCAACTGTTTTAGGGTTGAATTATAGTGCAGGAGGAACATACACAATAACTGCATCAGCTACTGTTTCTGGAGTTACTGATATTAATACAGCCAACAATACTTTTGTTGATTCGTTTAACAATTATAAAATCACATTGAACAAAAGCCAAGACAGTATTTGTCAAAATGGAATACCATCAGCATTTGATCCTTTTGTTGGTTCTGCATGTTTAACAAAAACTGGTTCTGTTACATTAACTTTGAGTACTAATCCTGTTATACCTGTAGATGGAAGTAGTGATGCAACTGCTGGTTTAAATTTTGCATCAGGAACATTACCTCAATTACCAACTGGCGCTGTTATAACAGGAGGTAAACTGCAAGTCACTAGTCTACGAAACAATACTGGTTCATTGGCCAATGAAGTACGTTTTAATATCTATGGTCCAGCAGGCCCAGCTACACCTTTTATGCCTGGTACAGCGGGGAATCAAAGTGGATTTACATATTTCAGATTCAATTATGATAACACCTTATTAGCATCGCAATTAAATGATATGTATACCACTGTAGGCGTAGGTGGAAATGTTTTTGTGGGGTATTGGGAGTCCTTAGATAATCTAGTAGGCTCTGCAGACATTCAAATTAATGCTCAGACTTTCCCAACGGTAACTAAGATAGTCATAGAATATACAATTCCTCCAACTCCAAGATGGTATTCAAGTCCTTCTGGTGGTCCATTATTATTTTCAGGATCTTCATTTAATCCATTTTTTGTAACTGGCGGTATTCCAAATACATCCACGCCAGGTACATCAACTTTTTATGCTTCATGCAATGGTGATACTACTTGTAGAGTTCCTTTTACTGTTTTAATAAAAACATCACCTACAGTTAACCAAGATTCTATTTATGCTTGCGAACTTATTTCAAGTACTGGAAATAGTATCTTTGATATTACAACTGTTGATGCGAATGTATCAAACAACATTGTAGGTGCTTCTGTTAATTATTATTTTGATCAATCACTTACAGCCTTAATTCCTAATCCAACGAATTTAAATACGAGTTCTACAGTGGTTTTTTCTAAAGTGGATGTGCCAGGCGGTTGTTCATCTTCGGATAGTGTATTGCTTATCGTGAATGCTAAACCAGATTTTACAAATTCTATTTTTACGGGTTTTCAATGTGCCCCAAACACTGTTGATATAACTGGATTGTTGAATCCATTGAGTACAATTCCACCAGGTACAGATACATTATATTTCAGTGACCCAAATTTGACTATCCCATATCCAACACCTTATGCTATTGCAACAGCAGATACGATTTATATGGTATTAACAACCAATACAACACCAGCTTGTTCAGACACAGCTGAAGCATATATTAATATTATACCTGCTAATACCAACATTGCAAGTCAAGATGTAGGGCTAAATATTTCTATTGCAGGAACTGTAGGTTGTTTTAATTCAACTTTTACCGATGGGATGTCAGATACATTGCATACTACAAATGATTGTAGACGAGTAGCTGCTGTAACTGATTTGCCAAATAGTACAAGTTTAGGTATTGTGACTGTATGTGAAGATATTTTTTCAGGCGTGCCAGTACACAATGGTCAACCTTATGTCAATAGGTCGTATCAAATCACAGCAGCTAATAGTGACACTGCATATGTTTGTTTATATTATTTGGATAACGATTTTCAAGATTATAATGCAACAGCTGTTTTCTCATCGCCTACATGGCCTATGTTGCCTTCTGCTGGTGGACCTGCTAACTTAAATAATATTGCAATTACAAAAGTTGATAATGGCGATTTAAATACACCAGGTCATACTGCTACTGCAATACCAAATTCACTGATTACATCAAGTTATGATTCTGCTACAACTGTTTGGACAGTTTGTTTCCCTGTTAGTGGATTTTCTTATTTTTACTTACATACTGAAAATCCTGGCAATGCGCCTTTGCCAGTTAATTTGATGAGTTTTACAGGAATTAAAAAAGATGGTGTTTCTCATTTAGCTTGGACAACAGCAACTGAAACTAATAATAGTCATTTTATACTTGAACGTAGCAAAGATGGTAATCAATTCAATGCTATTTCTGGGCGCATATTAAGTCAAGCAGAACAAGGAAATAGCCAAACACCATTGTCTTATTCTCATACAGATGTGACACCTTATCAAGGGCATAACTATTACAGACTTCAACAACATGATATTGATGGTAATATCTCTTATAGTAAAGTAGTTGATTTGTATTTTGGCAATGAAACCATGATTACTTTGTATCCAAATCCTACTAGTCAAATTTTAAATATTGATTTGAATACACCTCTAGCTACTGAAGCAAAAGTAAATGTGCTCGACGCTACTGGTAGAATTGTAAAAGTAATCTTCATGCAATTTCAAGCAGGAGCTAATAGTGCTCAAATAGATTTGCAAGAACTAGCAGATGGTATGTACATGATTCAAATTACCAATGGAAAGGGCTTGAATTTTGCACAATCAATTCGCAAAAATTAAGCATACTTTATTTTTTAAATTTATGCGCAGTCATAGGACTGCGCATTTTTTTTACAATTTACTTAACGCTTATCTTTTTATTTTTGATAAAAAATAAGACATGAGAAAAATTGGAATTATTGTTGTGCTATTGAGTATAGTTACTTTTTTTCTTTGGCCTCAAATAAAAATAAGTGCGAAAATTAAAAAGCACCTGAGTAAAGCTAAGTACGAAAACGGAGATATCATTTTTCAATCCTCAAATAGTAGACAATGCGAAGCCGTAAAGATGGCTACGCATTCTGATGTGAGTCATTGTGGTATTCTATTTCAAGAAGAAAATAAATGGTTTGTGTTAGAAGCGGTAGAGCCAGTACAAATAATATCTTTAGCTGAATTTATAAAGCGAGGTATAGGACAACATTATACGATTAAACGATTAAAACAACCAGCTCAATTATCATCAGATGAGATAGCTAATATGCTAAAACAAGGTAGAAAATGGGTAGGCAAACATTACGATATTTATTTTAATTGGAGTGGCGCTGAGTTGTATTGTTCCGAATTAGTTTGGAAACTTTACCACGATCAAGCAAATATTGATTTGTGTCAATTAAGACCTTTACGCGATTATGATTTAAAAGATAATTTAGTAGGTGTAATGATGAAGGAGCGATACGGTAATAAAGTGCCTTACAATGAAATGATGGTAGCCCCTTCTGATATTTTTGCATCTGAAATACTTGAATTAGTTGAAACGAAATAAAATGAATGACTTATAGTCTTATTCAATTTGCAGTTTTTGTATGGACATCCCTTGCTTTGTTTGTACCGATACAAAATATAAACCTGGTGCTAAATCACCGACAGCGATGTTTGATTTGAGTTCAGTTAGTTCAAACGATTTTATAGTGGAACCTGTAATTGTTCGTATTGAAACGGTACCTAAGTGTGATGATACAAGTGTTACAAATTGTTTACTTGGATTAGGATAAAGTTGAATGTTTTGATTGTTTTTTTCAACAGAACTATTGGACAAAGGTGCATCACACATGCTCGATTTTCGTCGCAAGTCATGTTGAAACATAAGCCATTCCGGACCGCTACCTATGCCAGCAGTGATCATATATGCTCTGCCATAATTGGTTTGAAAATTTGGATAGTCTGTTTTGCCACCAACAATAAAAATATCTATTTTGCCATCTTGATCAAAATCAGCAATTAGCGGTGCATGGTTAATATCAAATGTTTTTCCAATATGAGTGGACAAATCTAAATCCCAAATAACACTTCCATTGTTGCCATTCAATACGATTAAATTGCCCTTACCTGTTCCGAAAACAATATCAAGAGAATTGTCTCCATTGATATCTCCAACCGCTACCCCTCTAAACGCATTGGAGTAATTAGTTGTAGGATAATACCAAATTAATGTACCTGTTTTAGACAAAGCACCTACACCATATCCATCACAAAAAATAATATCACAACTGCCATCATTATTGATATCTGCGATTGTAATTGGAGCGCCTACATAAACGCTTGCTTGATATTGCCAAAGCAAACTACCGTTTTCGCCATTGAGTGCATATATCATTCCATTGTAATCGCCAATAACCAATTCAGGTTTTCCATCATTGTCAAAGTCAGCCACTGCAGTACCATGGTAAGTATAATCAGATACAGCACGAGACCAAAGTAAAGATTGATTGTTGCCGGAGTAAGCATAAATTCGACTCGTATCAGGGCTGAATGCCCAAGTGCCAACGACAAAGTCAAGTTGTCCATCATTGTTTAAGTCTAAAATAGTTGGTGCAGTTTGTACCCAGCTATTCGAATAAACTTCTTTGTCCCAAGCAATGCTGCCATTTTCACTATTGATACAAAGCACATGACCATCAAAACCACCATGTAAAATTTCAGCTTTGCCATCGTTGTCTAAATCTGCAATGGATGGAGGCGAGTCGCTTCCAGCTGTGTTGGTTTGCCATTGAACCGTACCAGTTTTACCTCTAAAGCAAAATGTTTTCGGGTTGCATGAACTTGGTACAATGACTTCAAGTGTATCATCATTGTCTACATCATACAATGCAACTGCGACATCATTGCAGCCTTCAGCATTGGGAACGTGTGCATTGTAACGCCAAAGCAAGGAGCCGTTTTCAGCATTTAAAGCATAAATACTACTATCGTTTCTATAACATCCAAAAACAATTTCTAATCGACCATCTTTGTCAATGTCTCCAGCTGCTGATTGTCCAAAAGCAGAATCATCTACATCATACCACCATTTAATTTGTGGCACTTGGGCTTGTGAGTTTAAATAAATAAAATTGAGTATTGCGAAAGTGAAAAATATTTTTTTCATTTATGTGTGGTTTTATACATAAAGATACAAAAAACTGATTTAAATTGATTTTTTCTTGGTTTTGAAATTTGAAATGTATTTAAATGAATTTAAAATTTTGAGAATAAAAAAAACGCCTCTACTGAGGCGTTTTTAATCGGGTAGAATCGGAAATTATTTTGCAATCAGTAGTTTGACACCATAATTATTTGCTCCACTGTTTAAGTGAATCATATAAGTGCCAGAAGCTAGATTGTCTAAATTCATTTCGATTGTTGGGGATTTGTAATCAATTAATTTGACATGATAAACCACTGCACCATTCATGTTGATAACATTTAATGCTGCATTTGAATTTAAATATGCACTCGTTAAATTGACAGTAACCTTCCCAGTTGATGGATTAGGATAAATACTCACTAATTCAGAATTATCGTTGAAATTAAGAACTCTTACGGGTGTATAGATGAATTTTCCATCCATATCAAATTGTTTGAGTCTGTAGTAGTTTTGGCCTTGAGCAGGATTTTCATCTGTGAAATCATACTTTTGTTCTATTAGTGTATTTCCTACTGCTTTAACTTCTCCAATTTTAGTAAAGTAAACTGCATCCAAACTACGTTCAACTTCATAACGGTCTGCATTCAATTCTGAAGCAACATTCCACTCCAGTAATGCGTCAGTGTTTAAATTAGTTTTATTTGCAACAAAACTAATAAATACAACTGGTAATGGTCCTGAAGGTTGATAAGTAGAAGCCCATCCATCACCAATACCTCCTAATCTGAAGTCTGTGTATTGAGAATTGTAATTTCCTACATTCCAACCATCACTTGTGCCGCCTTTTCTTATATCCTCAAATTGAGAATTATAGTTTCCTATATTCCAGCCGTCACTCGTCCCACCTAAAAATATATTGGTGGTTGCTGATGAATACAGTTGAGAACTCCAACCGTCGCTTGTGCCTCCTTTAAATATGGTGTTTCCTGATTGTTCAAAGCTTGCTTTATTCCAGCCATCATTATTACCACCACTAAAAATAGCATTGTTTTGGGCATTTACGACCTGATTAAAAAGTATGAATAGCAGGCACCATCCTAGTTTTATTATTTTAATATTCATATTGATATATTTTTGGATGGTTAATAAAATTATTCAGCAGTACGAGCTAAACGAATACCAGTGTAAATATCTCTTGCAGTACCATCGTTTGAACTATAATATCTAGCAGAGGTTTGAATGTAAGCAGTTGTATTACCTGAAACATAATTTCCTCCACGCAATGAAATGCCAGCATTTATGGCTGCCCATGTAGCTACATCTGTATTTCCACCTGCATTTAATGAGCCATCACCATGAACAGAAGCCAAAAAAGCTCTTGAAGGAGCAGCTCCAACACCAACAGTCATTTCACTTACATTGCCTGCCATATCCATAACACCATAATAAGTGCCTCCACTTGTTAGTCTATTTGATAAAGGCGTTGCGAATATTCCGCATCTACGTGCTGAAATACTATTGTAATTACAATTGCCAGTTGAAGCAATTTCATTGTCTAAACCATCATAATTGATTGTTCCTATATTAGTAGCAGTTGTATTACCCCAAGGAAATTCATTTGGTATTGGAGAAATGTTAGCGCCACGACATGCTTTTTCATACTCCATTTCAGAGTATGGTCTTAGGCAGGACCAGTCTGCAAATGCAGCTAGATCAGACCAGTTTACATTTTGATAAGCTCTTTCAGGTTGAGCTGCAACCAATGAAGGATGTGCGCCATTAAACGCAGGATAAGCTGCGCCATTTCTAACAGTAGCGCGTGCAAGGTCAAGGTTATTTAAAAAATCAGCATATTGTTGTTGGCTAGCCTCGTATTTCATTATCCAAAATGAATTAAAACCTTTAGGGAAGTTGGCAGGTATTGGTCCTAATAAATCTCCTCCAGATTGATAATAATATGGATATCCTAATGCAGCTTGTGCATAATATAAATTACCTAAAGTTGGGCCAACTTGAATGGCTGCATTGGAAACAACTTGATAAGGATTTGTAGTTGCGGCAGCTGCACCATAAGTAACAAAGCAGTTCCATTCTCCAGTAATACCTCCACTTCCTAACGTATAAGCTCCAGCAGGGATATTAACCATTTCAACAGCATAGACATTTATTTCCACACTATCTGCATCTAATACACCGTCAATACCATAGTTCCAACGAAGTTGTGCACCACCAAAATACACATTGCCAATACCATCAGCATTGCGATAGATCCATGCGCCTTTACCATCAGCAGATTGTTTTAAAGTTGAACCTGTAGGTTGTGTATGTCCACAAGCTGCTGGTGTGCCAGGTGAAGCATAGTTCAAAGTAGCGTGCTTCCATAGGGAAGTTCCTTGTTTACGAAATTTTACAAAAATCCAGGCACCATCATAATTTGATTCGTTGGTGCTTGTACGCCAACTGTTGTCCCAGTTGACATCAAAATTCACTAATGTGAAATTTGAAGCGGCGTTTTGACCACTAAGGGATGTGTTAGTGATTTGAATGTTGTTTGCGAATGTGGTCATCGTAGCAAATAGCATTAGGATGACTGGCAGGAGAATTTTTTTCATGATATAAATTATTTTGTTTAGAGTACAAAACTAGTTCGACATGAAAAGGTCTACAATACCCTTGATTGGGTATATTTATGAACGGATTAAATTATTTTTCTTTTTTTTGCAAATTCTATTAACCCAATGGCTGAATGCATGTTGGTTTTTCGGAATATATTTTTACGGTGTGTTTCAACAGTGCGTTCACTAATAAACAATTTTTCTGCTATTTGTTTATTGGTTAAATCCTCTGCAATACATTTAATGATGTCGATTTCTCTAGAGGTTAAATGAATAGCTTCATTCTCTTTTTTAATTTTTTTATAAGTTTGAAGCTCATTTATAATTTCTTTCGAAAAATAATGCTCTCCTTGACTTACAGTTTCTAAGGCTAAAACCAATTCTTTTTTGTCAGTAGTTTTAAGCAAGTAACCAAGTACACCTGCATTTTCAATCATTTGATCGGCCAATAAACCATCGCCGTTCATCGATAATGCAACAACTTTTATATTTGGAAATTCTTTTTTAATTTGTAGTGCTACTTCATAACCATCCATATCTGGCATCATGATGTCGGTAAGCACTATATCAACGGGCTCAGTTGCGAGTCCAGTAAGTAGATCCATACCTCGGGTATATTCAGATTTGATTATAAACTGAGTATGATCCGATAGCAACAATTTTAAACCGTCAATAACGATTTGATGATCATCTAATATTGCAATTGAAATTGTCATAAGTGGTTATCTTTCAACCACAATATAAAACGAAATCAATACATTCTATAATTTTATTTAATAAGAAATAGATTCACAGAACACTCAATGCTTGTTAATTTGCAAAGAGTTTTAACTATTAAAATATTTTATTTACAACACGTTGAAATACAAAGAATTAGATAAATTGTTGTTGATTTTTGTTTGATACATTTTTGTAATCAATAGCAATAATAGCCGCTAATGCAAGATAAAATAAACTCCCAATTTTATCTGTTTCTAGCAATTCACTAAAAAAATTATTGACAAAAAGTGCTGCGACCAAACAAAGTGATGATAAAACTACAGTTTTGTCAAATTGTGTAGTGCAATGTTTATGTACTTTTTGACCATACCAAAAAATTGTAAAAATGAGTACGCCGTAAAAGATCATTGCAGGATAACCTTGCTCTACAAGCATGAATAGAAAATAGTTATGGGTCGTAGATCGTTCATTATTTCTACTTACCCAAGTCTTAAATGATGTAACTGTATAAGCTTTATAATAATCATAAAAATTGTTTGGACCAACGCCAGTAATTGGTCGTTCAGCACTCATTCTTACTGCAGCTATCCATCTGTAATATCGCTCGGCTGAAGATATATCTGTTCCTTGTATCGTTGCCATGATGTGATCTTCAAGCGATTCATGCATGATTGTTTTTTCAAATTTCGGTTTGAAATCTAAAAATTTATTGTGCGTTGAAAGCCATAAAACCGCTGTGAAAATAAGGACGTAAAATACTAAAAATGCATAATGCATTACACGAAGTCGGATGAGAATATAAGCAAAGCCCGCAAAGACAACCCCCATCCATGCTGCTCGAGAATAAGAAACATACACCGCAAATAACAACAAGGCTAAACCCAGTAAAGCAAACATCCATTGTATACTAAATTTGCGACTCAAAGAAATAGCGCCTACTGTAAGCGGAATCATACAAGAAAGCATAGACCCATACATGACATGGTTTTGAAAAAATGGCTGTAAAGGATCGTGAACATCTTCAAAGCTAAACCCAACACTAGCATGTCGTATAGTGACAATAAGTACTACGATGCATAAGATGCCGAACAAAAATTGAAACGAGCGTATGATGATTTTGTTATCTCTAAAAAGTACAATTGGAAACAACAGAAATGGAACTAAAAACCAAATCTTTTTTAACCCGTATTTGAGCGAAAGCATGGGTTTTTCAGAATGAAAAATAGTTATCATTGTCCATACAAAAGAAACTAAAACTAATATGACCAATGGATTACGCAGAATCGATTTGAAATCAATTTGTTTTGCATTTACAAATGAAAAAAAGACAAAAATCAAGGTTAGCAATATCATCAGTGGCTCGTCTGGAAAGTCCATGCTTATGCCTGTCCATTCTGCAATGTTGAGTGACAATGGAAGCGAAAGCAATAAGGCATAAAACCCAAAACGAATATCGCGAACAATAAAAAAGGCAAGTAAAATTAGTGATGGTACAACTAACAAAAACTGTAATTGCATTGTAAACATGGCATATACTGTTGCAAGGAAAAATACTATTCCTAAACTGAAAATATTTTTTTCATTATGAAAAAAGGTTTTGATCATCTAGGTAAATTTCGATTTATTCGATACGAATAATTCAAGTATAACAGCTAACAATACGCCAAATATTAAGCTTGCAAACAATACAGTTAATACCCCAAGTGTACGAAAAGGTCCAGCTTTCGGGCCATGTGGTGTTGCCCATTGTACAACATGAATCATAGGAAACCCTTCGTAGGTAGCTGCTTTAAATTCGTTTGCAATAGAAATATAACGTGCTTTGTCTTGCACGAGTTTGTCTTTTACTTCTTCAATGTTTTGTATTAATTCAAGGCCTTCTGCATATTGTTGTCCGCTTGAGCGTGGAGTAAAACTGACTAAGTTTTTTCTGCCTGGGCTTATCAAGTCATAAATATTATAGGCTACACGTAATTTGATTAAAGAATCGGTGACTAGCATCAAAGATTTGTCTATAGAATCTTTACGATTATCCAAAGCGGCAGCTAATTGCTGATTAATTCTTATGTACAATTTACGAAGTTGGTCTTCTGTTCGGTTCATGGCTACATTAACAACTTTGTAAGCCAATTCATGGTCTTCGTCTGTGAAATTGATTTCAATATGTTTGTAACCAGAGCGACTGACAGTAAAGTTTTTCATAAACTTTTTATACACTTTCTGTTGTGCATTTTTGTCGTTGACAACATCAATTTTATAGTGTTCTGCTATTTTAAAAGAGTCTATCAAAAAAGAAATAACATTGGCTGAATTAGCTATGACTGCAACACGATCCAATTCATTTTCACCTCCAAAATAATCAATCCATTCTTGATTTGATTCGCGCATCAAATTGATACGGCCACTCAGAACCGCTGATGCAGGAAAAAATGCGCCATAGGCTTTGTAAGTGTTTTTTTGAAAAAAATAATAGCCACTTGCTAATAGACTTGCTAATAAAGCTAATCCTAATATGTATTTTTTCCATTTAATACTTATTCGAACCACATCAAATAAGTCAAATCTCATTTCGTTATGTTCCATAAATTCCCTTGACAAGTCACAAATATACTATTTATGCTTGTCTATCCCACGTTCTTGAAGACTTAAATTGTTTAACATAGTTCGAAATAGTGCTTTTGTCCCAAAGTTTTAAGCTATAAACTAAAATTAGAAAACCAACAACGTTGAGCATTGAAGCCCATAAAATTGAGCAATGAAGGTAGTTTAATCCGTAATTTAATCCGAATATGCCAACCAAAAGCGCACCGAATTGAAGTATGATCTTCAAATTGGTTTTGAGCAAAAGTCGTTGTTGGGCAAAGAAAATATACAGTACGGCCATGGTCCATTCAACAATTAATGTGGCTAATGCAGCACCTTGTGCATGAAAATAATGAATTAAAACTAAATTGAGTCCTATACTAGAAATGCTTCCAAATAATGTGATTCGTATAAGTAAATTGATATTGCCATTTGCGGTTAGCAATGTTGCAAAAATATACATAAAACAAAATGCGGGAAAGCTAGAAATTGTCAATTGGAATAAAGGCGTTATAGCTTCCACATCCTTTGGATACAACATGGTTAAAATGGGTGTGCTATATACATTGCAAAATGCAACAAAACCAATAGAGATGCTTCCTAATATTGTTGTGCTGGTATGAAGTATATTTGAAATGTCGTGTTTCTTGGCTAGTAATCGAGAAAATAATGGAAGTAATATTCCTGCAAACAAAAAACCAGACATGTTGGCTATGTCTAGGATGCGATATGCAGCTGCATAAAAACTATTTTGAACTGCACCTTCTAATCGTTCGAGTAGCAAACTATCACTTCGCATGTAAATACCCATCAGTAAAATCAACAAAGCATACGGCAAACTTTGTTTGCTAATATCTGTCATTTGCTTAAAGGAAACATGCTTTAGATTGATTTTAGCGTACTTTTTGGTAACTATAACTAAAGCTATAACAATTGACATCAAATAACTAAAAAGTTGGGTGTAAATAAACCATTCGATAGAAAACATTGACTTGAATTGTGTGCTATACAACAAAAAGCCGCAAATGCCTATCATCAAAAGTTTGTCCAAAACAGATAATACACTATCAAGTTTGAAGTCGTGATGTGCAGACACATAGCTGCGCAAATACTGCAAAAACGAATTGAACATTTGTACTAATGCCAATAAAAACAATACATACATAGCCCTGCCTTCATAATCGAGAAGCCATGCGATAATTAATATGATGCAAAAGTATACGAGTGACAATATTCCTTTTGCAAGTATCATATTGGGCAAAGAAAGTTGAATTTCACTGGCATCAGACGCTAGGTTTCTATTGTTCATAT